>WNGH01011424.1_pt1 | contig 18113 bp, 21 predicted proteins | sample 5400631 | NCBI WGS metagenome assembly WNGH01 (sample SAMN13153373, study PRJNA577476) | soil metagenome | isolation source: 115 cm soil or saprolite under Garry oak tree replicate 1 | place: USA:California | collected 2016-06-15
ACTGGCAACACGCGGCCGGGCTGTTTGCACCCCGCCGCAGCGAGACCCTGCGTGCCTACCATAACTTCGAGCGCATCGTGCGCGAGCTGTACCTCAGTTACCGTACTCACAGCCTGGATGTCGTCCTGGGCAAGCAACAGGTTGCCTGGGGCAAGATGGACGGGCAGTTCATCGATATGATTAACCCCATGGACCGGCGGGAATCGGTACAGCTCGAAGCGGGCGACTTTGAGTGGCGGCGCATTCCTACCTGGATGGCCAACATCACCTATTTTTTCGGTGCTAACTCGCTCCAACTGCTCTACATCCCCAACTTCGAGCAGGACCGCCAGCCGGTCCCGGGGTCGCCCTGGTTTTCGCCGCGCATTCCCCCCGCAGATACTGTGGTCAAGGCCATCCTGGACGGGCGGGTTATACCGACTAGCGGGGACCTCGTACGCAAACGCAAGCGTCCTTCCGCCTGGGACTGGGGAGATCACGAATACGGCGCGCGTCTGGACGTGTCGATGGAGCCCCTCACCTGGGGGCTCATCTATTTCTACGCCTGGGATGATAATCCCAGCAACTTCATTGTGGATCGGGTGGTGAGCGATGCGGTCACACGCCTGGTCATCCAGCCACGCCACGCTCGGCTACATCACTTTGGCCTCACCGCCGACTATGCCTCCTCTCTAGCCCATGTCCCTATCGTTGGAGAACTACCGATCGTCCTGCGAGTAGAGGGACTATGGACCAAGGGAGTGCATTTTCCCGATGCCACGCGCCGCGCGGCTGCGGTTGCGGGCCATCTCAACTCTGGCCTCATTACCCGTGACACCCTGCGCGCGGCTGTTGCCTTGGAGTTCGCCTTTCCCGGCAATACCTCGGTCATTCTCCAGCCCTCGTTCTATTACACATTTGACTGGCGCCAGACGTTAGGCAACGGCTTTGGTGGCGGGGTGGGGGATCAATGGAACCTGCTCCCGGTCTTTTTCATCGAACGGCCGTTTCGCTTTACCCGCGATCGCTTGCGTCTCAGTTTTACCCTCTATCCGTATCTCAGCGGGCCGGTGCGCGACTGGCAGGGGCTCAAGACCAAGTTCATCGCTAGCTACAACTTCTCGCAGTTCATTACCGGCAGGCTGATTTACACGGCCTACAGCAGCGGCGGGCGTACTGATGTCTATGGGCAGTATGACAAATGGGATAATAGAGGTGAGCTACGAGTTTTGACTGTCCCTTAACCGCCCCCCAACCTCCAGAGGCAAACCCACAGTTCGCCTCTCCTGCGGAGATGAAAAAACTCCTTGTGTGCTTCTCTGTTGTTCTGACCCTCGTGAGCTCTCTGCCTGTCCGAGCCGAGGAGAACGGCACGGCTGGTAAGACCTGGAAAACGGTTGCCGAACTGTCAGCCGCGGAAAAAGCCGAGATCGACCTGCGCACTGACACCCCGCGCGATCCCCAGATTCCATACGTGCCGGCGGAAAAATATCCGTTCGTACCGCCCTATACGGCTGAGGAGATGGCTTACCGGGCGATGGAATTCCCCCACATCGCGCGCTGGTCGCACGCCATGGCCGACTCCTACGGCGCTCTAACCAGCGGCGGCTATCTCAACCAGGGGGTCACCGTCGGCCTCAACTTTTATATACCGGGCACTGAGGGAGTGCTGGGACAGCTTCGTACGCCCCCTGGGCAGGACTACTATCGCATGGCCTTTTATTACACCTTTCCCCCCGAGAGTCTGGGGGCCCAGGATTTATGGGTCCTGTACCGCACTGATCAAAACGCCACCACCAAGCTTGACTACTTTACCTATACCCCCTCCCTGCGCCGGGTCCGTCGCCAGCCGCAACCGCGCCGTGGCGAGCGGTTTCCCAACAATGTACAGTCGTTTGATGACATCGTCGGCCGTGACGCTTGGGAGTTTGCCTGGCGGCTGCTGGGCACCGACGTGATCCATGAGACTGTACGGTTTCCTAACACCCGGCCGTTTATTACGCTCGCCAGCCCTGAGGGCAAATTTACCGACGTGCCCACTGCCCAGCTCAAGATGATGGGGGACACGTACCCCTTCTATACGGCCGACGGGGGAATCGAATGCTATGTGGTCGAAGGGGTGACGCGGCCCGATTGGCTACCGAATTATAGTGCAAGCAAAATGCTCTACTGGCTCGACCGTCATTATTTTTACCCGCTGCGCATAGAGCAGTACGATACCGACGGGCGGCTGCGGGTGATCGAGGTGCGAGTCGCCAAACAGGAAAACCCAGGGCTCAAAGACCGCGGGTATGCCGCGCTGATCACGCTCTACTATGATCTGTTCCTGGACATGATGAGCTATAGTCTCCACGACGCCCACTTGGTCAAAGAGTGGTCCGCGGCCGATCGCGCAGTCGTGTTCGGTCCCGATTTCATGCGCCGGGGCTGGCTGATGTACCCACTGAAGACGCAGTCCCTGGTCAGTTCACCGGCGGAGTTTTTCCTGCGCCCGCTGCTGTACGTGGACAAATTTCCCCAGGCGCGGAAAATCGCACTCTCGCCGGACGTGGAAGCGCGTATCCGTGCCCAGGAAGCAGCCGGGCATCTGGTGTTTGAAGCTGCAGTAGCAGAGGTCAAAGGGCCCTGAGCTGGCAAGGGCTGCCTTCCTTTCTCCTTTCTCCTTGTTTCTGATACTCGTTCTGTACGTCAATCACGAGAAGTGCGGTCTTGTGTGAATCGAGCGCCATCGCGGTCCTCCTCTCTTGACATCCAAGAGCGATAGGATACATGCAACGCTAGGAGGGAATAATTATGATCTACGAGCTGCGGACATACCAACTAGCGGTCGGCGGGCTCCCTGAATACCTGGAGGTCGCTCGCACCAAGATTCTCCCGGGAGTGGCCGAGTATGGACTCAAACCGGTCGGTTTCTGGTACACCGAGGTCGGCCAACTCAACGAGGTGGTGCACCTCTGGGCGTATGCGGATCTCAATGAGCGGCAGGAGAAGTGGGGGAAGTGGGCGCGCGACCCGCGTCGCACTGAAGTCATGGCGAAGCTGCGCGGGGTCGTACTCAGCCAGAGTAACAAGATCCTGTCACCGACGGATTTCTCGGCAATGAAGTGAATGGAGGAGCGCCGTGTGGCAATAGATGGGATCTATCGGCGCTTTGGGGTGGCGTAAAGCGCTTGCTCCGTTTGCCCTGCTTGTTTTTATCCTGTCGTGCCAGCCTCTGGTTCCCCCCGAGAAACTCGTCGGCCGGGGGATAGTGCAAAAGGTTGTTGCCGGCGACCGACGCGTGGTCATTGCCCACGACGACATCCCGGGCTTCATGCGGGCGATGACGATGAGCTTCGAGGTGAGAGACCCGGCTCTGCTTGCGCAACTCACCCCCGGCGAGCGGGTGCGCTTTACGCTGGAGAAGACTCAGGAGACCTTGTATCTGGTCGCGGTGGAAAAAGATGAAGGGGAGGGTCCCCCACCGGCCTCTCTTCTCCCTCTCCCGCGTGGCGGGAAAGGGTTAGGGTGAGGGCCTCACTCATTGTTTTTCCCGCGCAGTAGCCGCCACATCTGCAGCGGTGAGAGGCTTTTCGGTGCCTCCTCCGGGGGAGGAACTGCCTCCTCAGCGTTGCGCTCGGCATTGAGGCGCTCCCAGGACGTCTCCCCAGGTTCCCGTTCGTCGCTCTCATCGCCGCTCGGGCGTTGCGGCTTGTTCCACCTCCAGGTGCCGAGATTCCCTTCCAAAGACCCCTGAGGTGAGGGTTGAGCAGCGGCCGGGCCGCAGACAGCGAGGCTGAGGAGAAAAGCGCAGAGCAGGGGGGTACGCATGATCGCTGCAATCTGCTTACCATAACTCCTTGGCGCGCGCCAACGGAGACCCATCCGTGAGCCTCGCTGCGGTCGTAAAGAGAACAAGGGAACCGTGGCACAAGCGCGCGTTTCATGCTACCAAGGCCACGGTTTACAAAGGGGAGACACGATGACTCCGTTAGCGACGCTGGGATTGGGGTTACTGTTGGGCTTGAAGCATGCCTTTGATGCGGACCACCTGGTTGCGGTTTCGACCTTTGTGACCCGCGAGCGGTCGCTCTGGCGTGCGTTATGGGTCGGCCTGTCCTGGGGTCTGGGCCATACGGTGACCTTGCTGGTAGTTGGGCTGGTGGTGTTGGGGTTGCATAAACAGATCCCTCCGCCTTTGGGGCTGTCGCTAGAGTGCCTGGTCGGCGTGGTGCTGATGGCTCTGGGGCTTGCAACCCTCTATGATTGCTGGCGCAAGCAACTCCATACACACCGCCACATCCACGCGGATACGGTTCACACCCACTTTCATACCCATGTGGAGAGCCCTGCTCATCAGCACTCCCACCCGCTACGTCTGGGGCTCAAGCCAATCTTGATCGGCATGGTCCATGGCTTGGCCGGGAGCGCGGCGTTGATGCTGCTGGTCCTGGCAGCGATTCCCTCACCAGTGCTGGGACTGGTCTATATCGCCATTTTTGGCTGCGGTTCGATCGTGGGCATGGGGCTGGTCAGCCTGCTTATGGGCCTGTTCTTTTCCCTGGCCACCGATCGGCTCCACGCACTGCACCAGGGACTGCGTCTGGCAATCGGCACACTCAGCACAGTCTGCGGCGCATGGATGGTGGTCGAGATCGGCTTTGTCCAGGGGCTGTTTCTCTGAGAAAGAGGGTATGCTGCGCCTTTCCCGTCCGACGCTCTGCTCTGCCTTGTGGTCCTGCGCCGTGCACCTCGGTGCCCTAAGCTTAGCCGCGACGCTCGTGGTCGCCCCGCTACCGAGTCGATCACAGACAGTGAAAGTCGCGCTGCTCCAGCCGCCCGCCCCGTTGCCAATGGGGGGGAGTCAGGAGACGGGCAAGGGCGCTGCAGCGCCTCGGCCAGAGAGCAGGCCGGTTATGACTCCGTCGCTCGAGGCGGGGCCTCTGCGACCACGCGCCAAACCCAGACCGATTGCCAAGAAGCCGTCGCCTGCTGTGGGTGCTACGGCAGCGTCGGAGGACACACAGGCGCAACTTTCCACGCTAGCTCTACCCCTGGGTGCTGGTTCTGTCACTGACGAGGCTGACTCTGACCTGAGTGATGGAAGCACTGCCGGAAACGGTGGTGAGGGGGTAGGTGGGAGCGGTGGCAAAACGGGCGCAGGAGCCGGTAGTGGCTCAGGCCACGGTGGCGGAGGCGGGATATCCGCCCGACCTGAGTACGGCCTCAATCCCAAGCCGCCGTACCCGCTGGTTGCCCGCCGCCTTGGTGCGCAAGGCGTGGTGGTCTTGCGCGTCCAGGTCTGCGAGGATGGCAGGGTGGCCGCCGTTGAGCTGGCCCATTCCTCCGGTTTTGCCTTGCTCGATGAGTCAGCGAGCCGGACTGTGCGCCAGAGCTGGCGCTTTGTGCCCGCCCGTCTCAATGGCGCTCCGGTCGCGAGCTGGGTCGAAGTGCCGATCCAGTTTGTCTTACGAGGTTCCTCAACGCCATGAAAATCGCCTATTTCGACGCCTTCTCTGGCATCAGCGGGGATATGACCGTCGGTGCGCTCCTACACCTGGGCGTGTCGCTTGATGCGCTGCGCGCGGAACTCGCCAAACTGCCACTCTCTGGCTATCGCCTGAGCCAGGCGGAACGTCTGCTGAGTGGCATCCGCGCGACCAAGTTTGGGGTCGAGGTCACCGAGCCGCTGGGAGAGCGCAGCTTTCGCGCCATTGCTCGCATGGTGCAGGAGAGCGGCCTGATTCCCCAGGTTAAGGAAACCGCCCTGCGTATCTTTACGGTCCTGGCTGAAGCGGAAGGGCGTGTGCACGGCATTGCTCCTGAGGCGGTGCATTTTCATGAAGTGGGCGCGGTCGATTCCATAGTGGATATCGTCGGTGCCGCCTTCGGCTTGTACGCTCTGGGTATTGAGAAGGTATACGCTTCGGCTTTGCCGATGGGCAAAGGTCTGGTGCCGTCACGTCATGGGGTACTGCCGATTCCAGCGCCGGCAACGGTGGAGCTGCTAAAAGGGTTGCAGGTGCGTCTCGAGGACGGCAGCGCGGAGATGGTGACACCGACCGGCGCGGCGATCATCGCGGCGGTGGCGCAGCAAGGCGCTGTACCCCAATTGCAACTGATTGCGGTCGGCTATGGCGCTGGAGAGCGCACCCTGCCTGACCGGCCTAATCTCCTGCGTGTGCTCCTGGGGAACCTAGTCGAAACTCCACGGGAAGAGCAACTCCTGGTGTTGGAGACCAACATCGATGACTTGAACCCTGAGCTATACGAACATGTGATGGAGCGTCTGTTTGCTGCGGGCGCGCGCGACGTTTTTTTCTTACCCATCCAGATGAAGAAGAACCGGCCAGGCGTGCTCCTGTGGGTCCTGGGCGAAGTCGCGGACCGCGAGAAGCTCAGCGCGCTGATCTTTGCCGAGACCTCGACGCTGGGGATCCGTTCGTATCCGGTTGCGCGTGTCGCACTGCGGCGTGAGAGCAAAGAAGTCGTCACACCCTACGGCAGCGTGCGCGTGAAACTGGCGCACGCTCCCGACGGCCGCGTCAACGTGGCACCAGAGTACGAGGATTGCAAACGTCTGGCGCGAGAAAAAGACGTACCGCTCAAAGTGATCTATGAGGCGGCCCTGCACGCAGCGCGAGGGTGGTGAAAGATTTCCCTAGTCGAGACAGGTCCTCACCCCAACCCTCTCCCGCTGGGCGCGAGAGGGAGAAGAAAGGCTTTACGAATTTTTCAACTCCAGATCTGCTAGGACCTCGGCAGGATGGCTGCGCGGGGTGACCGCATCATAGGCTTTGAGGATCTTGCCCTGTTCGTCGATGAGGTAACTGATGCGCTTGGCGTAGCTGGCCTTGGCGTCGTCGCAGGCGCCGTAGGCAAGGCCCAAGGTCCGGCTGGTATCGCACAGCAGGGGAAAGGGAAAGCTGAACTGCTGCGCGAAGGCGGCGTTCTCTGCCACCGTGTCGAAACTCGCCCCCAGGACTTCCACGTTGCGTGTGCGAAATTCAGCGATCTGGTCGCGGAACCCGCGACCCTCGGTGGTTCACCCCGAGGTGTTGGCTTTGGGATAGAACCATAACAACACTTTCTTCCCTCGCAGGCTCGTGAGCGAGAAGTCTTTGCCTTCATGCGTTGGCACGGTGAACTCAGGAGCGGTATCGCCGACTTTGAGCATCGTTGTCTCCTCCTCCGTCTGCGGCAGTGGGCGTAACCTTACGACGGGGTTTTGAGCAAAACGTCCTGATTGTAGGTGATCGTGGCGCGCTGTTTCAAGTAACGCACCAATTCTTCCATCGCCATGTCCTGCTTGCGTTTCAGCAGTTGCTCGCGAATCGTGTCCTTCTGTTTCTCGAAGTCCTGGGAATCCGGGGGAATCCGCTCTTTGAGCACCGCGACAAAGGCGTTCCCTCCCCAGGTGTAGGTCTGGGGGGCGACAGGCGCATCGCTGGTCAGGCGAAAAGCCGCTTTTTTCAGGTCCAGCAGGCTTCCCATTTTAGGGATGTAGCTACCCTGGCGCGTGAAGGGGCCGCTCTCTTCCACCGTCAACCCTTGCGCTGCCGCCGCAGCCAGATCTTTCGTCTCTTTCACACGTGCCAGCAAGGTGTCGGCTTTTTCCTTGGCTAGTCGCTCGGCTTTCTCGCTCCTGCACCGCTTCTCCGCCTCTTCTGCGACAGAGGCAAAATCCGGAATCATAGAAGCGACCTTCTCGTGCGGTAAGACCAGGTACCAGGTATCCTCCACCGCCACCGGTTCACTCACGTGCTGGGGAGCGAGGGCAAGAGCGGCTTCAATCAACGTGGGCTGGCGTCCCAGGTCAGGCAGGGTCTCGTCATGCCCCACCAGCGGGGTTTCCCCTACGGTGAGACCAGCGGCTTGGGTAACCTCGGCCAATGACGCCCCATTCTGTATTTTGCTCTGGTCTTCGCGAGCGTGGTCCTGAGCGCGACCCCGGGCGCGGGCACGTGTCAATTCTTGACGAATGTCGTTCTCCACTTCGCTCTGCGGGCGCACCCGCTCGGGTTCTGCAGCCTCGACCTTAATGATGTGCAGCCCGAAAGGTGTTTCGACCAGATCGCTCACCCCGCCGGCGGGCAGGTTGAAAGCTGCCTCTTCGAACGGTTTCACCATGCGACCGCGGGTGAAGAACCCCAAGTCGCCCCCCTTAGGGGCAGTGGCGGTGTCCTGGGAGTAGGTCTTGGCTAAGGCGGCAAAGTCCTCGCCGGCGCGGACACGCGCAAGCACCTCAGTGGCGGTGGCGCGGATTTTCGTTTTCTCCTCTGCGGTGGCTTCGGGCGAGAGGGAAAATAGCATGTGTCTGGCGTGGACGCGCGCTGGCGTGGTGAAGCGCTCCTCTTTGTGCTCGGCGTAGAAGTCAGCCACGTCCTGGGCCGTGACCTGTACTTCGGATTCAAAGTGCGCGGCCGGGTAGGCGACATAGGCGAATTTGACCCGCTCCGGCTGGCGGAATGACTCGCGGTGAGTATTGTAGAAGTCTTCCACTTCTTTGGACTCGACGGTGGCCTCAGCCAGCAAATCGGCCGATGCCACTCTGACGAACGACAGGACTACCTTCTCACGGCTCAAGCGAAAGAGATCCGACACCTCGTCGTCAGTCGCCTGTGAGGTGTCGGTGATCAGGCGCTGCAGTTTCTTGCTCAGGAGCTGGATGCGCTGGTCTTCCTCGAATTCGCTCGGGGTCGTGCGCAGGTAGCGCAGCACGCGCAGGTACTGGGCCTGGCTGAACTGTCCGTCAGCCTGAAACGCCGGCATCGCCCTAATAGCCTGCCGCACTTCCTCGTCGCTGACCGTAAACCCTAGCCGCCTGGCCTCTGCCTCCAATAGTCGGGCTTCGATCAATTGCTCCAGTGTTTGTTCTCTTAAGTCCAGATTCTGTAACATTTCTGGGGTCAGTCGATTCTTGTAGAGGTCACGGTACGTGGCCTTGACGTTTTCGTAGGCACGCTGAAACTCTCTGGTAGAGATCCCCCGCCCATCGACCTTGGCCACAACATCGGTGCGGCCGCCCCCCACGGACCCGCCTATTCCCCAGAAGATGAACACGAGCACAATGATGACGAAGGTGACCTTGATCCACGTGGACCGAGCGCGGCGGCGGACATATTCAAGCATCCGTTTAAACCTCCTCTTTCAAGCCATAAAAGATACTGGTGAGAAAAGCAACCTCGGGATCGTGACTTGCCCTACTCTTGCAATTCTGCTAAAAACTTTGTTTTGAAGGCTTGAGTGTAACCAGAGGGAAATAAAACCATGGTTCTCAGTTCGTTGTGGGGGTTGTTGTCGGACGATCTCGCCATCGATTTAGGCACGGCTAACACCTTGATTTATGTAAAAGGACAAGGGATTGTCTGTAACGAATCCTCGGTCGTCGCGGTACAAAAGGACCCCCGAGGAGGGAAGCGCGTCCTGGCAGTGGGACTTGAGGCAAAGAGGATGTTGGGCCGACCGAGGTGGAAAAGCGGGCGGTCAAGGAGTCGGCCGAATCTGCCGGTGCCCGTGAGGTCTACCTAATAGAAGAACCGATGGCTGCCGCCATTGGTGCCGGCCTGCCGGTCACCGAGCCGGTGGGGAATATGATCGTTGACATTGGTGGTGGGACGACCGAGGTGGCGGTGATCTCGCTAGCTGGGGTTGTGTTTTCGCGCTCAATACGGGTGGGGGGGGACAAGATGGACGAGGCGATCATTCAGTACATCAAGCGTAAATACAACCTCTTGATCGGCGAACGGACCGCGGAGCTGATCAAAATCACCATTGGCTCGGCGTATCCGGGGGACGAAATTCACACTATGGAAATCAAGGGGCGGGATCTGGTGGCCGGGGTGCCCAAAACCGTGGAACTCTCCGACGAGGAGATCCGTGACCCGTTGCTCGAATCGATTAACCAAATCGTCGAGGCCGTCCGCATGGCCCTGGAGCGCACACCACCGGAGCTGGCTGCAGATATCGTGGACAAAGGGATCGTGCTGGCTGGTGGCGGAGCGCTCTTGCGCAACCTCGATATCCTGCTCCGCGAGGAGACGGGGTTGCCGGTGGTGGTCGCGGAGGATCCACTAACCACTGTGGTGATGGGAGCTGGGAAGGCGTTGGATGAAATTTCTCTTCTCAGAGAAGTGGCAATGCAGTAATATAATAGTCACTATCTGGGGGAGGATTCATGCACGGCTTCGTCCATAGATATCGGGTGCTGTTGTCCTGTGGGTTTTTTCTTGTCTTCTCTCTGTTCCTGGCTACAGTCAACTCGCGGGCTCCATATCGCGTCGATCCAGTCGGGGTGCTGCTGCTCGAAGTCATGCACCCGTTGCAGTTGGGCGTGACCGCGCTGAGCCAGAGAGCCGAACGGCTCTGGGATGGGTATCTCGCGCTATGGTCTCTCCGCCAGGAAAACGTCGAGTTACGCCGGCGGTTGGAAACGTTACAAGGCATATCGCAGCGCGCGGTTGAACTCGATCTGGCTAACCGCAGACTGGGTAAACTTTTGGCGTTGCGTGACGAGCTTGGTGTCGCGGCGGTTGCCGCGCGCGTGGTCGGACGCAGCCCCACTGCCTGGGTCCACACTGTCGTCCTTGATAAAGGAGAGCGTCACGGGATCTCCAAGGGGATGGCCGTCCTCACCCCCGAAGGGGCGGTCGGACAGGTCGTGTCCGTGAGCGCGCATGCGGCACAGGTATTGCTCATTTCTGATCCCAACAGCGGGGTTGATGTGCTGGTGCAGCGTACCAGAGCACGGGGGATTGTGGCTGGGACGATCGAGGGCGGGTGCCTGCTCAAGTACATCCAGCGTGGGGATGATGTCGCAGTCGGGGATACGGTGATTACCTCTGGCCTCGATGGTATATTTCCTAAAGGCCAGCTCATCGGGACGGTGGCGCGGGTAGGAAAAAAGAATAGTCGAATATTCCAAGACGTGGAGGTGATACTTAGTGCCGAACTCGCCAAGGTGGAAGAAGTGTTGGTGGTCGCGCCCGGTGTGGTGCGCGCTGGAGAATGACGTCTCCGGTGAAACAAGCAGGTATACGCTCGGGCTGTTGGGGCTCAGCGGCATCAGCGCGGTTTTATTGCAGACGACCGTTTTGCATCACCTGCCCTTAATCCCAGATTTCCTCCTGATCCTCTGCGTCTACTTAGCCCTCTACCATCGCTCAGTAGGTGGAGCGGCCGGTGCCTTCCTCCTCGGCTATGGCCTGGACAGTTGTTCGGGCGCGCCGGTGGGGATGAACGCGTTCGCCATGAGCTCGGTGTTCGCCGTGGTGACGGCGACCGCGCGCTGTGTGTGGCTCAACAATCCCCTGGCCGTGCTGTTCATGGTGTTCCTGGCGGTGGTGACCAAGACCAGCGTGTTCCTGTGTTTTGGTGAATTCGGCCAACTCACCCTGCTGTTGCGGCCCATGGTTGCGCGGGCCGTCATGTGGGACGCGGCCAGCGCTATGCTCCTGACCCCGGTGGTCTTTACCCTCCTTTACCGCGGAGAACAGTTCGGCGACAGGACGTAGATGCGTGGGTCTCAGCGCCTGGTTGTGGGGCTGCACGGAGAGTCCCCCTCCTGTCGTGGCCGGCTGGGCGCCATCGGCTTGCTGATTCTTCTAGCCTTTGCTTTCCTCGTCTCTCGCCTCTGGCAGTTGCAGATAGAAGAGGGAGAGCACCTGCGCTTGCTCTCCGAAAATAACCGCCTTCGCCTCAAACGTACCCCGCCCCTGCGCGGGGTGATTTACGACCGTCGGGGCCAGGTGCTGGTCGACAACCGCCCGGCGTATAACGTCGTGCTCGTGCCGGAGGATACACCGGATCTGCCGACGACCCTCTCGGCGCTGTCCGGCTACGTGGCTGAGGGTGTCGCGTTGACTGGGGGGGGGCTGCCACGCGACCCCCGCCGCCCACCCTATGAAGGGGTCGTGCTCGCCAAAGATGTGGCTTGGTCCACGCTGGCCGCGGTGGAGGCGCACCAACTGGACATCCCCGGCGTGAGTGTCGAGGTAAGCACCAAGCGCCGCTACCCCGCAGACGGGTTTGCCGCACATCTGCTGGGGTATGTCGGTGAGGTGAACCCGCAGGAGATGACCCTTTTTCCCGGGTATCGCATGGGCGACCTGGTTGGCAAGTTCGGCATAGAGAAAAAATGGGAGGGTAACCTGCACGGTCGGGGAGGAGGGCAGCAGATCGAGGTTGATGCCCTGGGCAAGCGGCTGCGAGTGCTCGGCGAGGTTGAGGCAAGCGCTGGGCAGAGCCTCGTGCTAACGCTTGATCAAGACCTGCAACAGAAAGCTGAGGCTGCCCTGACCGGGAAGGAAGGGGCGATCGTGGTTCTCGACGTGCGGACTGGCGCCGTCCTGGCCATGGCGAGCCGCCCGGCTTTTGACCCCAATCTCTTTGCCCGCGGCATCACAACCGACGAGTGGCGCGGCCTGCTCGCGGATCCCCTGCAGCCCCTGAATAACCGGGCGATCCAAGGCCAATATCCGCCAGGCTCAACCTTTAAGGTTGTCATGGCTACAGCAGCCCTGGAGAAAGGGGTGATCACGCCCGCCACGCGCTTTTCCTGCTCCGGCGCGTTGCCCTTTGGTAACCATGTGTTTCACTGCTGGAAAAAAGGCGGGCATGGCAGCCTCGACCTGCACCAGGCGATTGTCCAATCCTGCGATGTCTACTTCTACCAGGTTGGGCAGCGGCTCGGCATTAATGCCATTGCTGACTATGCGCGGCGCTTTGGCTTGGGCAGTCCCCTAGGCATCGCGCTCGACCAGGAAGCCGCGGGCCTGATCCCAGATGCGGCCTGGAAAAAGCACGTCCTGGGTGCCCCCTGGTATGCTGGTGAGACCCTGTCGGTGGCAATCGGCCAGGGGTATGTCACTACGACCCCCTTGCAGAAATTCATACGCGACGGTATGCGGGACGTGGTCAACAGTCCTGCCGGCACGGGCAAGAAAGCGCAGTTGCCCAACGTGCTGGTAGCAGGGAAGACCGGCACGTCACAAGCGATTCCCGGTACGCGCGGCAAGGGCACAGCCCTGCCCAGACAATATCGGGACCATGCCTGGTTTATCGCTTTTGCCCCAGCCGATGCCCCCGAGGTCGCCGTGGCGTGCCTCATCGAGCACGCTGGCCAAGGCGGGGGCGCGGCGGCAGCGCCCGTCGTGCGCGAGGTCCTGGATGCGTATTTCACCCTCACTCATGGTGAGGAGCGAGGAAACCATGCGGTTCGACAGGAGGCTCATCTCGCATTTTGATTGGACGCTCCTGCTGCTGACCCTGGCCTTACTCAGCATCGGCGTGATGGCGGTGTATAGCGCTACCTATGAGGCTGGGCAACACCTCAGCCCCTGGACGATCCGCCAGCTGAGTTGGGCAGCCCTGGGCCTGCTGGGTATGGTTGTGACCTTTGCCGTTGATTACCGACGCCTGGAGCGTTGGGCTTATCCACTGTACGGCTTCTCTCTAGTCTTACTCTTGCTGGTGCCGGTGCTGGGCTCATTCGGCGGCGGCGCGCGGCGCTGGATTAATCTCGGGCTCTTTTCTTTGCAGCCCTCTGAGCTGGTCAAGGTTACATTGCTGCTCGTCCTGGCTCGCTATTTTCATCGGTACGCGCCGCCACAGGGCTATCGCTTGCGAGATTTAGTCTATCCGGCGGTCCTGGTGGCGATCCCGGCCGGGTTGGTGCTGGCCGAGCCAAATCTCGGCACTGCCGTCATCCTCGGGTTCCTCTTTCTCAGCCTAGCATTTGCCGCCGGGATACGTCTGGGATCTCTGGCGCTGGCGGGGATAGCTGGCGGTAGCGTCCTACCCTTGCTGTGGCACCACTTGAAACCCTACCAGAAGCAGCGCGTGTCCTCGTTCCTCAATCCGGACCTTGACCCGCTCGGCGCCGGGTATCATATGATCCAATCGAAGATCACCGTTGGTTCGGGCATGCTGTGGGGTAAAGGGTTTCTCCAGGGCACGCAAAACCGGCTCGACTTCCTGCCGGAGAAGCACACTGACTTTGTCTTCGCCGTGCTGGCCGAGGAGTGGGGGTTCGTCGGCACCTTCGTGCTCCTCACGCTCTACGGCATGCTCCTGGCGCGACTGTTGGTGATTGCTTGGAAGGCGCGCGACCGCTTCGGGTCGTTCCTCGCAGTCGGTGTGGTCGGCATGGCGTTCTGGCAGTTGCTGATCAACATCGGTATGAACATCGGCGTGCTGCCCGTGGTAGGGGTGCCGCTGCCGCTGTTGAGCTACGGTGGCTCGTCGCTGTTGACGATGCTGGTGGCTCTCGGCCTGGCGCTGAACGTCAGCACCAGGCGGTTTTTGTTCTGATTACACCACGGTGGAGATGGCCTTGACCAGGTGGGCCCTGGGCACAGCCCCCACGATCTGTTGTTGCACTTCCCCATTCTTGAACAGGATCAGATTAGGGATGCCGCGCACGCCATAGCGCGAGGGAGTGCGCGGATTCTCGTCCACGTTCATCTTGACGACCTTGAGCTTGCCAGCGTACTCCCCGGCCAGCTCGTCAACAATTGGCGCGATGGCCCGGCAGGGGCCGCACCAGGGCGCCCAGAGGTCGAGGAGCACCGGCAAGGGCGACTTGAGCACTTCAGTCTCAAAATTTTCGTCGGAGACGTGAACGATATTATCAGCCATTGGTCTTCCTCCTTGTTGGCAGTACTCCTTTGTAAATAGCAAAAAGCCCCAGCGCAACCTAGTACCGCTTGGCGGAAATCTTTTGTGAGGGCAACCAGCAAGGGTTGCCCTGGAGCAGGGCAGGCATAGGGCGTGCCCCTATGGGCTCACAGCCCGCTCAATTCCTGGGCGATATACGGAGCGGACTCGAAGATGACCTCCTGCAGCACAAGATACAGAGGTTTGTCGGGGTCTTCGAGCTTCGTCACTAAAGCCGAGAGCACGGCGAAGTAGCGCTCTTTGCTCTCCAGGCGCATGCGCGCCAGGCGCGCCTTCATCGCCTTCTGGAAGCGTTTCTGGGTGGCGATGATTTGTTTATCGAGATCCTGGTCGATGAGATTCGTTGCGGCCACGGAACTCTCCCCGCTTTTCTTTGCACCTTAAAGAGTGATGGGGGCCGAGTCAAAGGGGTCCGTGCCCCTTGGGGTACTGCCCCTTGGGGTACTACCCCTTCGCCCCCTTGACACCCTTGGCCAACCCCTTTAGGGGGAGATGCCTATGCGAGTCTTGGTGACTGGGGCAACGGGCTTTGTGGGCGGCATGGTAGCACGTGAATTAGTACGCGCCGAGCATGAGGTGCGGCTGATCGTGCGACCGGAGGCCGACCGCCGTCAGGTGCGTGACCTCCCGGTCGAGATTTACCACGGCGACGTACGTGACCTCGACTCTCTGCGCCGAGCGACTAAAGGGTGTACGCAAGTCTACCACGTTGCCGCCCTGTACAAACTCTGGGTGCGCCACAAGCAAGAGATCTACGAGACCAACGTCACTGGCACGGAAAACGTGCTCAAGGCAGCGCGGGAAAGCGGAGTGGAGAAAGTCATCTACACTAGCTCCGTGGCAACACTTGGCCTGCCTGGCGACGGCACGGCCGGCAACGAAGAGACCCAGGTCTCACTCGCTGACATGGTTGGTGATTATAAACGGAGCAAGTTTCTCGCCGAGCAGGTAGCGTTGCGTTATGCAGGCGAAGGGCTGCCAGTGGTGATCGTCAATCCGAGCACCCCGGTCGGCATTGGCGACCTGAAGCCTACTCCAACCGGGAAGCTGATTGTCGATTTCCTTAACAGCAAGATGCCAGCGTATGTAGACACCGGCTTGAACCTGGTGGATGTCGAAGATGTCGCTCGCGGGCACGTGCTGGCTGCGGACAAGGGGCAAGTGGGAGAGAAGTACATCCTGGGTCACGAGAACCTCACCCTCCAGCAGATCCTCGCGCTTCTGGCCGAACTGAGCGGCCGACCGGCGCCGCGCTTCAAAGTGCCCTATGCGTTGGCTCTGGGAGTGGCGTATGCAGATGCCGCCCTGGCCCGACTGATTCCCGGGCGCGAGCCGTTCGCGCCCCCGGTGGGGGTGAAGCTCAGCAAGAAGAAAATGTTCTTCGACCCGAGCAAGGCGGTGCGTGAATTGGGCTTACCCCAAACGCCAGTCCGCGAGGCGCTGCGCAAGGCGGTACAGTGGTTTCAGGAAAATGGGTACGTGAAAGAGGCTAGGGGGTAGGGGCTGGGTGCTGGAAAGGAGAGGGGACACTGATCCCCAGGGCAAACCCTCTCCGTGTCGCCGTGTCTCCGCGTCTCCGCGTCAGTTCACACCAGGGATGTCATGGTCAATGGTGTCACCTCCACTTCTCTCTTGATAGCTCTCCCCTGCCTCGGCGCCGTCTCCGTCCTGATCTGGCTCGGCATTCTCTTGCACCCTGCACGCCCATGGGATTTCCAACCTGTGGGCGACGACGGGGAGTCTCCTGCAGAGCCTCAAGCCTGGCCTCCTGTCTGTATCCTGGTGCCCGCACGTAACGAGAGTGAGTCTGTACCGCAAACACTGCCTGCGCTTCTGACGCAAGATTATCCTGGCGATCTGGCTGTGATCCTGATTGACGACCGCTCGCAAGACGGCACCGCCGACGTTGCGCGCAAAGTAGCCGAGGAATCTGGCGCGGCGGATCGGCTCACGGTCATCTCCGGCGCCGACTTGCCAGAGGGCTGGGTAGGCAAAGTGTGGGCGCTTGAGCAAGGCGCTGCTCATTGCGGATTACGAGTCGTCAATGAACGACTTCCCCGATTCCCTAACCCCCAGTTCCTAGCTTTCAGCCCCCAATACCTGTTGCTGACCGATGCTGATATTTGCCACGCGCCGGGGTCGCTGAGGCGCCTTGTCGCTGAAAGTGAGAAAGACCGCCTCGCCTTAAATAGTCGTATGGCGCGGTTGCGCTGTATCTCTCGCCCGGAGCGCTTGTTAATTCCCACGTTCGTCTTTTTCTTCAACCTGCTCTATCCCATGCGTCGCGTGAACGACCAGTGCAGTGCTGTAGCTGCAGCGGCGGGCGGGTGCGTATTGTTAGCGGCTTCCGCGCTCGAACGCGCCGGCGGCTTTGCCTGCATCAAGGACAAGATTATTGACGACGTGAGCCTCGCCCAACACATAAAACGTCTGCACGCGCCTATCCATTTGGCGCTCAGTCGCCATGAAGTCGAGAGCCTGCGCACCTATAATTCGCTGGCGATGATCTGGGCCATGGTCCGCCGCACAGCATTCGCCGAACTGCGCTATTCGTGGGTGCGATTGGCCGGCACTGTAATGGGGTTGGCTGTGATGTTTCTGCTACCTCCAGTGTGGCTGATGAGCGGAACAGGTTTGACCTTAGCCAGCATATTGGGGGGGCTTGCAGTATCCGTACCCTGGGCCGTGGTGTTGGCAGCCGAAGGCTTCTGTAGTTGGGCGCTGATGGCAATAGTCTATCGACCGGCAATCCGATTCTTTGGGCTGTCGGGCGCATGGTCTTGGACGCTGCCGCTTGCCGGGGTACTGTATGGGTCGATGACTGTCGATTCCGCCTTACGGCATTTCCTCGGCTTAGGGACGGGTTGGCGAGGCGGTTAAGGCTGTGCCTCTTCCATAGCAAACGCCACCCGCTGGAGATAGGCGAGAAGGGGATCTCACAGTTGCTGCCATGCGCACCCGTTTAACATTGCATCCTGACCAGCGCGGTGCTAAGCAACTGCTTGCACAGTATGGGAACCGTCTGGTATGTGTGCGCTACCGATATGATGAACAACACAAGAAGCGGTTCAAGACAGTGGAGTTCATTGTTGAGGAGAGTGAGTGGGAACCCGATACGCACCAGCGAGCAGCTGAAAGCGTGGTACAGGTTCGTGTAGCGGTGTCCGAAGTCGAGGTGCGGCGGCGGGTGAAGAGTGTGGGAGGGCGGTGGAATCCGCAGCGTGGTGTCTGGGAGTTACGGTATGACCGGGTGGTGGCATTAGACTTGGGAGGACGAATCGTAAGAGACAATGGAAGCATATAGATATAGATGCTTATCGATGTTGATGAGGTATCTACATATAGAGACTTGGAGGCATCTACATGTAGATGCTTGCATCTATTAGTAGAGACTTGCATCTATTAGTAGAGACTTGCATCTATTAGTAGATGCAGGGACTTACTGCCTACTTCAAGTTAGCCAGGCAGAACGTGGCGTT
>WNGH01002274.1_pt1 | contig 18102 bp, 14 predicted proteins | sample 5400631 | NCBI WGS metagenome assembly WNGH01 (sample SAMN13153373, study PRJNA577476) | soil metagenome | isolation source: 115 cm soil or saprolite under Garry oak tree replicate 1 | place: USA:California | collected 2016-06-15
TACAGGTCGCCAACGGGATAGATGCCGCTGTCAATGACTGCGACTCCGACGCCGGTGCCATCTAATCCCCACTGCTGCCACGCCACGGGCGCATTGACTGTTTCGGGAGCGTAGTCGAGCTTCGACGTGGAGGTGCCGCTTAACGGGCGATTGGGGGAGATGTAAGCAACGTCGGGATCATCCGCCAGGGCGTCGAGTGATTCCACCGGGACGGAATAATGGGCTCCCTTGATAGCGTCCAACTTCGTCTTGAGCACGCCGCCCCTGCCCTGCACTCTGAGATGCTGGGCATCGGTCGGCGTCACCTTGTATTGGACAATGACGTCAACCGTTGTGCCATGAGGGCCGCGCTTCAGCGCATCAAGGTCTTTCGAGAGCTTGTGTTTTTTGCCGTCGGCGAGGGACAGTCCGGCGGCCAGCAGCGTGATCAGCGCCAAGAGCACGAGCCGCGCGCCCCAAGTCGTTGTCTTTAGGACGCTGTCGTTCAAGGATCGCTTTGTTTGAGGCGTGGCGGACATAAGGTGGGTTCCTATTGTGGGTCTCCCTTGGCCATGATGCTCATTGCTTCGACGTTAGCAGCCGATGTGTTCAGCAAGACGGCAGAGCCCCACACGACGCTGGAGCCCCAGACGACGCTGAATGCGATGGTGTTGGACTGACCCCAGCACACGCTGCTGCCCCAGAGCACAGCCGTGTCGTTCACTTCGGAGCCAGTAGTGGTGAGCTGGATGGAGCTGCCCCAAACCACCGAAGTGCCCCAGACCAGGGAGGTGCCCCAGACCACGGAGGTGCCCCAGACAGCGCTTTTGTCGTAATTGAGATAGACGTTGCCCTTTCTCAGGTTGTAGACCGCATTAGGTGACAGCGCGCTTCCGGTAGCGATATCTGTGTTCATTAGCGCCGCCTGAACATCCAGGTATCCGGCGCCGATGGTAAAGATGTCGTACTGCTCATAGTACGTGATGAGTGTGTCGGGATCCGTGATGCTGCTGGCAGACGGGAAGGCCTTGTTAGCCGTCTTCATCAGCCTTGCTTTCACCTGGTCGGGAGTAAGCAACGGATTCTGCTGGAGCAACAGAGCCGCCGCCGCACTTACAACGGGCGTCGCCATGCTTGTGCCGCTGAGAGTAAAGTACGTGTTCGAGAGGTTCGAGGTGCTGACTGCTTTGTAGTAGGGCAGCACCACGGGATTGTTGGGAAGCTCGACAGAGAGCGTGGAACCAGGCTGGTAGAGAGAAGCAACCCGGTTGCCTGGCGCAACGATATCCGGCTTAACGTAGTGATCGAATGACGTGGGGCCCTTGGAGCTGTACGTAGTGATCACATCGTCCGTGGGGCTGGGCGTGCCCATGGTGTTCATCGCGCCCACCGTGATGACGTAAGGATCGTTCCCCGGCGCGGTAATTGTTCCGTAGCCGTTGTTGCCGAAAATGTTGAGCCGCCCGTAGTTTCCGGCCGCGACCACAACGGTTATGCCCGCTTTCCAAGCCTGTTCGACGGCCTGGCAGAGCGGATCAAGGGACGCGCTTTCATATACGGCGCGGCCGAGAGAAAGATTCATCACGCCAATGTTGTAGGACTTCTGGAGCTTGATCGCTGTCGCTATCGCTGCGATCACGACGCTATCCGTGCTCATGCCGTAATGGTCCAAGACGCGCAGGTTGACAAGGTTCACGCCGGGAGACAGTCCCACGAAATGCCGATAGTAGTTTGCACCAGTCGAGCTGGCTCCGCTGGAGGCGATGATGCCGGAAACGTGAGTGCCGTGCCCGAAGGGGTCGCCGGTATTCGTATCGTTCGGGACAAAGCTTTGTGAATACACGACTTTGTACGAGCCGCTCGCAGTATGCAGGTCCGGAGTATCCGCGACGCCGCTGTCAATCACCGCCACGCCGACTCCCGCGCCATTCAGACCTAAAGTCTGCGCGTAGCCGCCGTTGACGGTTGCGACCGTGGTGTCCAGCGCGCCGCGAACGGGCCGGTCGGGGGAGATGTAAACCACGTCAGGGTCGTCTGCCAAGGCATCCAGCGCCTCAACGGGAACGGAATAGTGGGCACCGTTGATGAAGTCCAGCTTCGTCTTGAGCACCCCGCCCTTGTCCTGCACCTTCTGGTGGTGGGCTTGGGTGGGCGCCTGGTTAAATTGGATAATGACGTCCACCGTGGTGGCACTCGGGCCGCTTTTCAGGTCTTCAACGTCTTTCGAGAGCTTGTGTTTTTTGCCGTCGGCGAAGCTGAGCCCGGCTGTGAGCAGGATGAGGATCACAACCGCGGCCACGCGGGTGCCCCATGCCGGGCCCTTTGGCAGCTCGGCTGTGATCGACTTCTTCTTAAGGTGGAGCGATTCCATCTAAAAAGTCCTCGCTGGATTCGCGACGGCTGCGTAGCACGTCAGCGAGTGCCCATACGACTGGCAGGGAATGATATTGCACATGCGGTTCCAACCGTGAAACTGCGCCAAGCTATTTGTTTGCTGTAACTTACATAGGAGCACCTAATACAGGATGGGGACGATCTGTCTGTGCTGGAAGGATAAAAACCAACTGGTTGGAGGGCAAGTTATAGGAAATACGGCACTTAGTCTCGAAAGCGGGAAACGAGCCAGTTTGTCCCGTATGCCCCCGAGACTTTGGAGGGCGGATGATTCGGACGACCTTCAGCCAAAGTAGTCGAGGAGCATGGAACGGTCACGCGGAATCGCGTGCGGCGAGCGGTGGCAGTTCCAGAGGAACTGGCGAACCAGGGATTCGTCGAGCCAGCCGCATTTGGACTCTTCCGCCAGGACGGCAAAAGCGCGTTCGGGCGAAAGGGCTCTGCGATACGGCCGGTGGGTGGTCAGGGCGTCGTATACGTCCACGACTTGCAGGACGCGCGCGGTGAGCGGGATGTCTTCCCCGCGGAGACCGTCGGGATAGCCGCTCCCGTCCATGCGCTCATGGTGGTGGCGGATGATGGGGAGGACGGCGCGGAAGGACTTCATGGGCGCGCAGATTTTTTCGCCAACGGCTGGATGTTCGTGCATGACGGTCACTTCCTCCGCGGTGAGTGGGCCGGGCTTGAAGAGGATGGCGTCAGGGACGGCGATTTTGCCGATATCGTGGACCTGGCAGCCGAGGCGGAGGGCGCTGAGGTCGTCTTGCGAGAGACCGGCGCTCTGGCCGAGCATCATGGCGTACTCTACGAGACGCTCGGAATGGCCCTCCGTGAGCGGGTGCTTGGCTTCCAGGCTGCGTGCGAGGGAAAGAACGACGGATTCCGCTTGCGCGTCAATGTAGGACTTGAGCTGGAGAATGGTCTGAACGCGGCTGAGGGCTTCCCAGCGCGACGCAGGGCGTCCCCAGAAATCGTCGGCGCCGACGCTGGCCCCGGAGGGCGTGTCGTCGCCTTCCGAAGAGGTTGTGATGAGGACGACTGGGGTGAGGCGATTGAGCGGATCGGCCTTGAGTTGACGGCAGACTTCGAAGCCGCTCATGTCCGGAAGTGAGGAGTGGAGCAGGACCAAATCGGGCTGCAGGATGGGGCATTGGTCCACGGCGGCCATGCCCGATTCCAGGACGATAACTCTGTACCCTTGATTTCCTAAAAGCACCCTCCAATCAATACAATCCGCGGGGTCAGCATTTACCAGCAGGATGGTTGCGGCCATGAGTCCCCTTTCTCCTAGAGAAGCTGCAACGTGGATGAACGGCGAATCCTCGCGCTGCTGGATGGCGCGGAAAGACTCTTGAGTGGGTTGGGTCGGTACCATAGATCCTTCCTTTTCAGAGGCCCTAGGTTTTCTTCCCGCACGTAGGGACGCCGGCGGGTTGCGCAGGGCTATATGCGAAGAGCGTGCCAAAGCGACCTGATACAATCAGCTGAAAAGTAAGGAATTTAGTTGGGAAATTACTTGCCGCAGTTCTAGTACTCTATGAAGGTTTTTACCTGACTGTAGAAATGTTACAGGTACCAGGGGTTCCATTTATGCCGATCTTTGCCGAATCTTCGCCAAAAGGGGCGTTTTTCGAGTGAGATTTCTTCCGCGCGGTGCGCCGAAGCGTGGAATTACACCAGAAACGAGGCGAATAGCGGTCCTCGAGGGAGAATGTCCAGTGGAATACGACGAGATTTCCAGAGCAATCAAAGCAATCCTGTGAGGAGAGAGGTGGCGCCCCTCCTTCAGGGGCGCGAAATTGGTGATCGGAAGACTTGGTGGACGGCATGGGATTCGAACCCACGGCCTCCTCGTTGCGAACGAGGCGCTCTCCCAGCTGAGCTAGCCGCCCACTACGTTTGCCGCGACCGCTGGCCAGGTACCACAGCCTGTCCGGTGCCGACCGGACCGCTCTCCCAGCTGAGCTAGCCGCCCACTCGAAGCAGAAAAATTCTAGCAGAGGAGTCGTGAGTTTCCAACCGCGCACAGGGACGAGGGTTACGGCTGCGAATAGCCTGCGCCATTCCGTTGCGCGATGATCTTACGCGCATTTTCATAGAGGGCGCGCGCCTGGGGAATGGCTTCGATGGCCTTTTGTAACTGGGGGTCGGCTTCCAGCGCGACCTTGAAGCTCTCCTGCAAGCCGAAGGTCGAAAGGAAGACTTCCTGCTTGATCTTACGTTTGATCCAATTGAGATTCTCAGCGAGGTCGGATTCGGTGAAGCGGACGTTGTGTTTGGTGAGGTAGGTGCGAAATTCGCGCATCACTTCGTCGTCAGGCTCGAACTGCTTGGTGATGGTGGGCTTGGTGCCGAGGTAATAGCGGGTGAAGCCGCCAACGCTCTGGTCGAAGGGGAAGAAGACGTCGCTGCGGAGAAGGAGTTCCTGGAACTTCGTGTACTTGGGATACGGAACGACGAGGTCGGGCGCAATGCCGCCACCGCCGGTTACCTGGCGGCCGCTATCGGTGAGTTTCACTTCCGTCGGGTGGTCAGGGACCTTGCGCTCATAATGATATTCGTAAAGCGAAACAGACTTGTAATCGCGCTGGATGAGGCGTCCGCTGGGCGTGTAGTAACGCGCGGTGGTAAGGGCAAGGCCAGTGCCCTCACTCAGGCCTGAGACAGTTTGCACCAGGCCCTTGCCGAAGGTTTGCTCGCCAACAATCAGGCCACGATCGTGGTCTTGCACGGCGCCGGACACGATTTCCGTCGCCGAAGCGGAGTTTCCGTTGACGAGGATGACCAGCGGCACGTTGATGCCTTGATTGCCGCGAATGGCGTAATAGCGGCGCTCCGGAGAAGAGCGGCCATGATGCAATACGATGAGCTGATTCTTTTCGAGGAACATGTCGGCGACGGCGACGGACGCGTTGAACAGACCGCCCGGGTTGGCGCGCATGTCAAGGATGAGGCCATCGAGGTTCGCGGCGTTGAGCTGCTTGAGGGCGTTGGCGATTTCATGATCGGTGGTTTCGTTGAAGCCAGAGAGACGGATGTAGCCGATGCCGGGACGCAAAAGGAAGGCGCCGTCCACGGAATGACGCGGAATCTCATCACGCGTGACGGTGAAGACAAGCGGCTCCGAGTAGCCTTCGCGCGAGACAGTAATCTTCACCACCGTGCCCTTGGGCCCCTTGAGCATGTCGGCCACTTCGGTGGAGGAAAGCCCCTCGGCGGGCTTGTCGTCCACCTTGGCAATGATGTCGCCCGGGCGGATGCCGGCGTTATACGCGGGCGAGCCGACGTAAGGCGACAAAACGATCGTGTGATTGCCGCGCGGCTGGATGACCATGCCCACGCCGTAATATTTGCCGACCTGGTCTTCGCGGAGGATGGAAAAAGCGCGGGAATCAAAGAAAGTGGAGTGAGGGTCGAGAACACGGAGCATGCCGGGGACAGCACCCTGGTAAATCGCCTTGTCGGTATCGATCGGCTCGGCGTAGTTGGTCTGGACGACACTGAGAACGCGGGTGAAGTCGCGCACGGCGGCTTGGTAGTCGTCAGCCAGGGAGGTGGCGCCTTTGACGGACCGGCCGTACGTGGCGCCCAAAACCGCGCAAAACAGCAAGAAAGCGATAACCAGCACTAGCCCGCGACGCTCGGCATTCATGTAACCCTCGTGTGACCCTCGTCACGGAATTATAACACAGCGAGCCGACGAGGCCGTTTGACAGTTTGGAAGAGCGTTCTCTATGATGCCAAAGTGAGGTCTCGGGGTCACGGCTGGTCATGCTGAGCATCCCGCATCTCGTTGTAATCTTTATTGTGGCGCTGATTGTTTTCGGGCCGCAAAAGCTGCCGGAGCTGGCACGGGGGCTCGGCAAGCTGATGGCGGAGTTCCGCAAAGCATCGCTGGATTTCCGGTCGGCGTTTGAAGAGGAGATGCGGGACCTGGATCGGCAGGCGCGTGAGGTTGAGCTGCGGAAGCAACAGCTTGCCCCACAGGCGGCTCCGGCGCAGGCGCCTGCGAGCGACAGTGTGGAGACCGACCCGTCGGAGCCAGCGAATGCAACGTCAGCCGAGCCTGCGTCGAACGGGGCGGCATTGAGCGCGCCGGCGGAAAGTGTTGCGCGCGAGAGTGACATTCCCGAATCCACGGAGGAAAAGGCCGCGACCGTGGAAGACACCGCCCATGACCACTAGCAACGCGCCTGAGAAGACTGCAGGCACTGCCGAGGAAGACAGCGGCGCGCAGATGACATTCTTCGAGCATCTGGTCGAGCTGCGCAAGCGGATCATCAATTCCCTGATCGCGATTGCGATTGGCGCCTTCGCAGGCGTCTATGCGGCGTACGCCTCGCCGCGATTCATAGAGTTCGTTACGCGGCCGATGCTGAAGGCGCTTGCGGATGCGCATCTCGAACCGAAGCTCATCTACACGCATCCGGCGGGCTACCTAAACCAGATCATCACGATGGGAGTGTATCTTGGGTTGGTGCTGGCTTCGCCGGTGGTCCTGTACCAAATCTGGCTCTTCGTCGCGCCGGCGTTGTACAAGCACGAACAAAAGGCGGTCACAGGCTTCCTGTTTTCGACCGTTTTTTTATTCCTTGCAGGGATCGCCTTCGGGTATTTCTTCGTATTGCCGAACGTGCTGCGCTTCCTGGTGAGTTTCAAGGGACCCGTGCAGCCCATGATCAGCCTCAACGAATATTTTGATCTGATCCTGATGATTCTGCTTGGGCTGGGGCTGGTGTTCGAGCTCCCGGTGCTGATTTTCTTCCTGTCGCTATTCGGGATCGTGACGCCGAAGTTCCTGTGGAAGAATTTCCGCTATGCCATACTCATCATTGCCGTCGTTGCGGCCATTATCACGCCGACGCCGGATGCCACGACGATGCTGATTTTTATGGCGCCGATGGTGGGCCTCTATTTTGTGGGCATTGCGGTTTCGTCGGTTGTGACGCGGCGGCGGGAGCGGCGATTGGCGGCAGAAACGGCGGGGGCGCGCTGAATGAGACGACGGGCACGGGTTAGCGCCAGGATTGCGTGCGGAATCTTCGCCGTGGCGGTGATCGCCGGTTGCGGGGAGAAGAGCGATCCTACAAAACCGGCCGACCCGATTGCAGCAAGTCGGGCAAATCTCGGCGCGGCCGCTTCACAACTTTCCGCGCCAGCGGATGATGCACCGCCGCCGGACAAGACCGGCGGATTCGACGGCCAAAGGGCGTTCGCGCATGTCGCGAAACTTGTAGCGATGGGTCCGCGGCAGTCCGGCACGCCCGGAATTGTGCCGGCCCAGGAATATATCCTCTACGAGCTGAAGAGCTACGGCTGCGCGGTCGCGAGCGATGATTTTCACGCCGACACGCCCGCCGGTTCGCTGGCTATGAAGAATATCGTGGCCAAGATTTCAGGGGAACAATCGCAAATTATTCTTCTGGCGACACACTACGATACAAAACGCCTTGCGAATTTTGTCGGCGCGGATGACGGCGGCTCTTCGACCGGCGTGATGCTGGAGTTGGCGCGGCTGCTCTGCGGCAAACGCGGGCGGGACACGGTGTGGATCGCATTTTTCGACGGGGAAGAGGCCGTGGGCGAATGGAGCGATGTGGATAGCGTTTACGGCAGCCGGCAGATGGCGGCGCGGCTTGCGCAGAGCGGTGACCTGAAAAGAATCAAGGCGATGCTCCTGGCTGACATCGTGGGGAGCCACGGTTTACGTTTTTGGCGGGAAGCCGTATCAACGAAATGGCTGACGGATCTGGTGTGGGGCGTGGCGGGCAGACTTGGGTATGGAACTATTTTTCTCCCGCAAGAGAGAAGTTTCGATGATGACCACGATCCATTCCTGAAACGCGGAGTGCCTGCCGTGGACGTCATTCGCTGCTGCAATGACGAACTCCCGTACTGGCATACGCCCCAGGATACGCTCGACAAGATCAGCGCGCGCAGTCTGGCGATCGTGGGGCACGTGTTCCTGGAAAGCGTCCACGAGCTCGGAGAGAAGCCCGCTAAACCTTAAGGCTCAAAGCAGACGTCTTTCCCCCGCGCCACCACGGAGTGTTTGGCGAAGTCCTCGTCACTTCGAAAAGGGAAATCCAAACGGTAGTGACTGCCGCGGCTTTCTTCGCGGGCGATGGCGGAGCGAGTGATGAGCTGCGCGAGGATGTGGAGGTTGCGAAACTCGTGCTCGGATCGGCAGGGCGCGAGCGCCTCGGGCAGGGGAATCGCGCGTAACTCCTCGAGAGCGAGGACAAGTTCCGGGCCGCCGCGCAGGATGCCGACCTGTTTCCACATCAGGTCGCGGAGTTTCTGCAGCGCCGCAGAGGGCTGCTCCTTCTGCGCGGGCTTCGCGGCATTGGCGACCGGCCCGTTGCTGGGCTTGGGCGCGGGGTTCCCCGGCAGTGCGAGGGTGCTGCGTTTGTGCGTCGGCGCGTCTTTCGTCATCGCCTGGCCCGCTCTTGCGCCGAAGACAAGTCCTTCGAGAAGGGAATTGCTGGCCAGGCGATTGGCGCCGTGAACGCCGGTGGCGGCGGTTTCGCCTGCGGTGTAGAGGCCGGGGAGCGAGGTGCGTCCCGAAAGATCGGTCTTCACACCGCCCATGGAATAGTGCGCCGCTGGACAAACGGGCGCGAGGTCACTCGAGAGATCCAGGCCGTAGCTGAGACACGTGGAATAGATAAGCGGGAAGCGCTTCTTGAGAAATTCTTCGCTCTTCGCGGTCATGTCCAGATAGACATACGCGCTCTGCGTGCGGTGCATTTCAGAGACGATGGCGCGAGCCACGACATCGCGAGGAGCGAGCTCCTGGGCTTCGCTGTAGCGCTTCATGAAGCGATCGAGATTTACGTTGCGCAGGATCCCGCCTTCGCCGCGCAGCGCTTCGGAAAGGAGAAACCTTGGCGCGCCTTTGACAGCGAGCGCGGTGGGGTGAAACTGGATGAACTCCATGTCGGAAAGAAGCGCGCCCGCTTCGTAAGCGATGGCCATGCCGTCGCCGGTGGCGACGTCGGGATTGGTCGTCTCGCGATAGATTTGACCCAGGCCGCCGGTGGCGAGAAGCACGCCGTGAGCGTGAACTTCGTGAAGCGCGCCGTCGGTTTCGTCAAGGAAGCGGAGGCCGACGACTCTTCCCCCTTCGAGCAGTAGCTCGGTGGTGAAGGCGTGCGGCCGAAGATGCAGGTGGGGAATGGAGTGGGCGCGCGCGAGGAGAGCGCGGCTGATCTCCCGCCCGGTGGAGTCCCCGTGAGCATGGAGAACGCGCGAGCGGCTGTGCGCGGCCTCGCGCGTGAAGGCCAGCTTGGTGCCCGCGCGATCAAATTCGGTGCCCCATTCAATGAGCTGCTGGATGTACTTGGGGCCTTCTTCAACAAGAAGGCTGACCGCCTGCGCGCGGCAGAGGCCGTCGCCGGCCTGGATGGTGTCTTGCTCGTGGAGGCTGACTTCGTCTTCGTCGCTGAGCGCTACGGCAATGCCCCCCTGCGCATGCGCGGTGGCGGAGTCGCTTAAGTCCGATTTCGCGAGCACAAGAACGCTGCCCCCGGCGCTGAGTTCGATAGCGGCGCGCAGCCCGGCGATGCCGCATCCGACGACGGCATAGTCGGCGTGATGAGTTTTAGGGGAATGAGCCATGGAGGCAACTGGTCCTGATGCAGCTATGGTAGCACGAAGGATTTGCGGCATTCACTTTGCCGGCGGCAAAAGCGGCGCGGCCATCGTATGCTACATTCGGATTCCGCGGGCATGAGAACTCAGCGCATTCGAGTGCGTAGCGCCTACGGCGATTACCAGGTGATTTGCGGCGCGGGATTGCTGGCGCGCGCCGGGGAAGAAATTCGTGCGCTCGGCGGCTTTGCGAATGTCTTCGTGGTGAGTTCGCCGCGCGTCTGGCGAGCCGTTGGCAGGCGTGTGCTCCGGGGGCTGCCGCTTGCGGATCACAAGCGCGTAATTCTGTTTGACGATCGCGAAGCGGCGAAACAGTTGAAAACGGTCGAAAGTCTTTGCCGCTCGCTCAGCCGGGCGGGCGCAGACCGCAAATCACTGCTCGTGGCGGTCGGCGGGGGCGTCGTAGGAGACGTCGCGGGATTTGCGGCGGCGAGTTACCTGCGGGGTGTCGCGCTCGCGCACGTGCCGACGACGCTGGTGGCGCAAGTGGACAGCGCAATCGGCGGCAAAACGGGCGTCAATTTGCCCGGAGGGAAAAATCTGGTCGGCGCATTTTATGCGCCCCGCCTGGTGCTCGTGGACCCAACAACGCTGCGTACTCTGCCGCAGCGGGAATTTCGCGGAGGCCTGGCGGAGATCATCAAATACGGCGCCATTGCCGACAAAGCGCTGTTTTCATTCCTGGAGAAGAATCTGGAACGGCTGCTGAAACGAGACGCCGCCTTGCTTACGCAAGTGACGCGGCGATGCGCCGTCATCAAAGCGCGAGTCGTGAGCAAGGACGAGCGCGAGTCCGGTCTTCGCGAAATCCTGAATTTCGGGCATACGTTCGGACACGCGCTCGAGAGCGTCACGCGCTACCGGCGCTATCAACATGGCGAGGCCGTCGCGTGGGGGATGATGGCGGCCGCGCTTCTGGGACACGAGGCGGGGATCACACGGCCCGATGACGCTGCCCGAATCATTTCGCTGGTGCGGCGGCTGGGTGCGCTGCCGCCGTGGCCCAAAGTGAACCCTCGGGAGTTGCTGGACGCGATGCGCTCGGACAAGAAGGCGCGGGCGGGGAAGCTGCGGTTTGTATTTATGCCGCGAATCGGGAAAGCAATATCGCATGACGGAATCCCGGAGGGGCTCGTCGAGCGGATTCTGTACCACGCCCCCTATTTGCGAGGGGCTTCGCGGAGGCGGCATGGGTGAGCCGCAGGCCAGCGCGAAAGGGACGCGGCCCGAAGGCGCGCGTACGGAGGCAGAAGCGTCGCGCAGCGTGCGCGAGATGTTCACCAAGATCGCGCCGCGTTATGACTTGCTGAATCACCTCCTTTCTCTCCAATTAGACCGCATGTGGCGGCGGCGAACGGCGCGGCGGCTTGCCGGGATTCTTGCGCGGCCGGATGCCACAGTGCTCGATCTTTGCTGCGGCACGGGAGACCTTGGCATGGCCCTTGCGGAGGCGGGACGCGCTCGCGTGATTGGCGTGGATTTTGCCCACGCTATGCTGCTTCTCGCGCGAGAAAAGAGCGCGGGAGAGGCGCGCGCGCCGTCTGCGTATTTTGAAGCCGATGCGCTGCGTTTGCCCTTTGCCGATTCCTCGTTCGATCTTGTGACGAGCGCATTCGGTTTTCGCAACCTGGCCAACTATGCGGCGGGATTGCGCGAAACTCTCCGCGTGCTGAAACCGGGCGGGTTGCTGGCGATTCTGGAGTTCACCGAACCGCGCGATGGATTTTTTGGGACGATCTATCGCTGGTACTTGCATCGCGTGCTACCGCGCGTAGGCCGCGCGATTTCGGGAGACGCATCGGCCTATTCGTATTTGCCCGCGTCGGTGTCGCGCTTTTTCCTTCCGGAAGAACTTACGGAGATGATGCACGCGGTGGGTTATCGGCAGGCAAAGTATGAATTGTGGACGGGCGGGGCCGTGGCGTTGCACACGGGCCAGCGCTGCGGCTAGTGCCGTTCCAACTTGTTGAGGCAAAGTCCCCGCATGGAAGCCGCCGGGAATGGCGTTGTTTTCCGCGTGGGAGTCTAGCGAAAAATAGTTGGAACGGTACTAGGTTTCCAGGCCGAGAGCGCGCATTTTGCTGAGCAGCGTTTTGGAAGATACACCGAGTTTCTCCGCGGCGCGTGTCTTGTTCCACTGGCAATCGCGGAGGGCTTGCTCGAGCAACACGCGTTCCACGTGGCTCACGGCGCGCTCGGTGACCTCGTGCAAAGATCCTTCCCACCGGAATTCCCCGGGCAGCATGCCTTCGGGCAGGCTGCTGACGGCGGGACGCGCCACGGGCAACTGCAAGGCGCTCGCGGAAATCTCCGACCCGTTGGACAGGATCGCCGCGCGCTCCATCGTGTTCTGTAGTTCGCGGACGTTTCCGGGCCAGGGATAATTGAGCAAGCGTTCGCGAGCCGCAGGCGCGAGCCGCAGCCCGGTCTTCCTGAACTCGCGGCTGAATTTGTCGAGGAAATGTTCGGCGAGGAGCAAGACGTCGTCCCCGCGTTCGCGAAGCGGAGGAATGGTGATGGGCACGGCGGAAACGCGGAAGTACAAATCTTCCCGAAAGACTTTTGCTTCGACGGCCCGGCGCAGATCGCGATTCGTGGCCACAACGATGCGGGCGTCCACTTCGACCAATTGGGTTCCGCCGACGCGGTCGAAACGTTTCTCCTCGAGCACGCGCAGAAGCTTCGCTTGGCTGGAAAGCGGGAGTTCGGCGATTTCATCTAGAAACAATGTTCCGCGATGGGCCAGATCAAGCTTCCCAATTTTGCGCGCCCCGGCTCCCGTGAAGGCGCCGCGCTCGTGGCCGAACAGCTCGTTTTCCACCAGGCCCTCGGGGATGGCGGCACAATTCAGCGCGACAAAGGGATGATCGCGGCGCTGCGACAAATGATGAATTGCGCGAGCGAAAAGCTCCTTCCCGGTGCCGCTTTCGCCGAGGAGCAGAACGGTGGAATCCGTGATGGCAACGCGCTGAATTTGCTGGCCGGCTTCACGGATGGAGGCGTGTTCTCCGATGATGCGCGGAAGCCCGTAGCGTGCGGTGTATTCCTCGCGCAAGAGCAAGTTCTCGCGAAGCAGTTCCTGCTCGCGGGCTGCGCGCTGGACAAGCAGCTTCAGGTGATCGAGATCGATTGGCTTCTGAAGAAAATCGAATGCGCCTTCCTTCATGGCCGTAACCGCCTCGTCGATGGAGCCGTAGGCGGTGAGGAGAAGGACTGGGATGGTAGCGTCGGCTTGCTTCGTCTCGCGCAGGACGTCGAGGCCGGACGCGCCGGGCATCTTGAGGTCCGAGAGGACAAGAAGGTAGCGCCGCTGGCGGATTTTTTGGATTGCCGCCGAACCGTCGGCGGCTTCGTCCACGTCATAGCCGAAGTGCTCGAGCGCCTTGCGGAGCATGCCGCGAAGCTCGCTTTTGTCTTCGACGAGGAGCAAAGGTTCCATTCAAATCGTTTCTACCACGAATCGAACGGGGAGCACGGAAAAGGCGCAGGACGTGTGCGGAGAAGGGAAGCATGTTTCATAGCGGATACACACCTCGGCCCTGGATGCGGCTCTCTGCTGTCAGAAGGCGCCCAGCGCGGGCAGAAGACTTGCCTGGCGTGAAGATCAGCGAGACCAGCCGATGTCGCCGCCGGCCCTTTTCAGCTCGACCTCCATATCGTCGAGCTTCTGCCTGAGCGCCGCGATCTCTTTTTTCTTCTCGTTGATCTTGGCTTGCTTGTCGTTCACTTCGGTGCGCTTGAGCTGCTCGTTCATGGCTTTCGTGGGGTCGGAATAATACTGAACCTGGCCTTGAGCAAATTCGCGCTGGAGAATGTCAAGCTCCTTTTCGGCGCGCGCCAGAGCGTCACGCGCATCCTTGAAGCGTTGGCGCCAGTAAGTCTCGTCCTTCTTATCCTCGGCTGGAGCAGCGGCTCCCTTCGTGGCTGGGCCCTTATCCTTCTGGCCCTCCACCGCGGCGCCGGACTGGGCTGGCTGGCCAGTGACCTGGACTTCTGGCGTTAGCGATCGCGGGGCGCCAGCGAGATCGTCGTTGGTGTAAACCTTGCCTTCCTTTTTGGCCGTTTTCTTCTGTTCGCGCGTTTTGCGCGCCGCGTCGGCGACGGATTCTTGCGATTGCTGCTGGGCAATGAGAGGCAGCGCGGCCAGCGCAGCGACGCACAGCATCGCGCCCAGGGTGAATGCGGATAATCTTCGCATAAACACCTTCCTTGCCGCAGCGAGCGGGCCCGGGAACCCCACACTTGATTAGATGCGGTCTCGCTTCGATTCTATCGCTTCGGCGACCACTTGGGAAATAGGCAGCGTAACGGTAAACTCCGCGCCGCCTTCGGGGCGATTGCGCGCCTCCACTCGCCCGCCATGCTGGAGAATGATCTTCTGCACGACGGGCAGACCCAGGCCGGTGCCGTGGGCCTTGGTCGTGAAAAAGGGGCGAAACATTTTCTCCAGCGCAGCCGCGGAAATGCCCGGGCCGCTGTCGACCACGCGAATCTGCTGCACCTCATTGTTTCCGATTGCTTCGACGCTGCCCAAAATGAAAACTCGCCCGGTTCCCGGGGCATCACTCGCGGCCTCGGCGGCGTTGCGAGCGATGTTCAGAATTGCCTGTCGAAGCAGGCCTTCATCGCCGGAAACTTGTCCGAAGCGTCCCTCCGCTGTGACCTTCACGCCGGGAATAGCTTCCTGTAATTCGCCGATCACGCGCTCGACGAGCGGCTGCAAGTCCACCGACTCGTCGGAGATGTCGAGCGGCTTGGCGTACTTCAGGAATTCCGTGACGACGTGCGTGATTGTGCGGGTTTGTTCGAGGATGTGTTCGGCGTAATCGGATGACTCGCGTGGGTTGGGTTCCCCGCGAATCATCTGCGCGTATCCGGAAATCGTGGCGAGTGCGTTTTTGAATTCGTGGGCCATGCCGGCAGAAAGCTCGCCGAGCAAGGCGAGGTTTTCCTTGAGCTGGATCTCCTGCTGGAGCGCGCTGAGCTCGGTCAGGTCGCTGAGCAGACAGATGGCGCCCGTGATTTTGTCGCCGGGGCGGCGGACGGGCGAGATGGTTATGCCGAGGAGGCGCACGTCTCCGCCGGGAGTAACATGCTGCACCTCTTCGCGGCGGAATACTTTTCCGCTTGCGAGGCATTCGCTGAGCAGACGCGTGAGACCCGAGGTCTCGCCGAGCGCCTCGCTGAAGCGGCGGAAAGCCAGGCCGCGCATTCCGAGAGTCTGCTCGGCGGCAGGATTTGCGCTGCTGATGATGCCGGAGCTATTCACGAGGAGCAGTCCCGCCGGCATATTGCGCGTCACTTCCTCGCTTACGCGCTCCGTGTGTTCGGCGCGCTCTTTCTCCGCGCGGTGAAGCCGCTCGAGTTCTCTCTCCTGCTCGCGCAGCTTTTGGATTACGCCTTGCATCGAGGCGGCCATGAAGGCCGATGGGTTTTCCGTGTGACGCGCGGATTCGGCTGGGGCGCTTTCGTCAGCGTGCTGTTGCCCGATGAACCGCCGCCGCAGATACTTCACGAGAAAAATCCCTGCGCCGAGGACGAGGAGAGCGACCACAACAGTGATGCCCAGGAGCCGGGACGGCTCCATCTGCGGTTGAGCAAGCATTATTCCGAGAAGCACGATCGCAGCTCCTGGTCAGCGCAGCGCCGAGAAACGTTGCACGAGGGGCGGCTGCAGCAAGAAGACGACGAGCAGTCCTGCGACGCCCAGAAAGGTGCCCAGGGGGAGCTGGTATTGGCTCGCGAGCACGCAGCGCAGCGAAGAGACGGTCCCTAATCCGCGGCGGTTCGCTCGCAGGGCCACCTGCCGCTTCCAGCCCATTGCGTACAGGCCGAGAACAACGCCGATGCCGATGACGCTTCCGAGCAAAGTGCCCAGGAGTATGGTGAGAAACGTCAATCGCACGCCGAGGAACGCGCCTGCCATGGCCATCATCTTCACGTCGCCCAGGCCCATGCCTTCGCGCCCGCGCACGCGTTTGTAGATGGCGCCCGCGGCCCACAGGAGCAGGCTACCGAAGGCCGCGCCGAGCAGTGCGTCCAGCACGCCGAGCACAACTTCAGGAAAAGGGCGCTGCCAAATCCGCGTGAGCAACCAGAATGCAGTTCCGTCGGGCGGCGGCGCGACTGCGCTGAAAACCAGCCCCATGCCGAAGCCCGGCCACGTGACTGCGTCGGGCAGCAACCGCGTGCGGTAGTCGGTGACGGTCAGCACGATCAGCAGGCAGGCGAAGAGGAGCCACTTGAACGTGGGAATGCTTACACCGAAAACTTCATAGCAGGCGACGAAGACGAATCCAGTGAGCAGCTCAACCGCCGGATACATCGCGGAGATCTTTGCACCGCACAAGCGGCATTTGCCGCCCAGGAGGAGCCAGCTCAGAACGGGAATATTGTCGTAAGGCCTGATCGGCTTATTACATGCCGGACAGTGTGACGCGGGCGTAACAATCGATAGACCTTCCGGGATGCGCAATATGCACACGTTCAGGAAGCTGCCGACGATCAAGCCGAGGACTAGGAAAGTGGCAGTAACCACAATTTCACTGTGCCACAGCTACGGAGGTGCCTCAAGAAACGGCCGGCGGAGCGTGTCGCATGGTTAACAGGGAGCGTTGCCTTTAGAAGGCTGCTGAAAAAGTCTCCGGCATGTCATTCCGAGCTGTAGCTCAGGCCTTCAGGCCTGAGGAATCTGCTTTCCGCCAAAATCCAAGAAAAAAGCAGATTCCTCGGGCAAAAACCGCCCTCGGAATGACAACTTCGGGTGTTTTTCAGCACCCTGTTAGGCCGTCCCGCTATACCTATGATCCTGCCTCTTTTGTGCAGGCCGAAGCTTTGCCATCGGTTTGCGGCCTCGCTTAGGCTTCGCTATATTGGAAAATTTGACGCCTATGCGCTGGCTCGAACAGAAAGTACGCCGCTACGAAATCCGCCGCTGGACAACGGACAATAATCGCAAGGTGCGTCCGTTCGCATGGGGCTTGGAGCACATCGGCGGTCGCGCGGACGACCCCGAACCGCGCCGCTTCCTTCACGGATGGGCGCAGAGATCCATCGAAAACAGCAGCGAGTGGTACGCGGCCGCTCCGGCGCACGATTACCGGCTTGACCGCGAAAACGTTCTTACGTTCACGAGTTCCGTGCGCTCGCCGTGGCCAGAGAACAACATGGTACATGCACAGTTTTTCCCGGCGCGCAGGACCGGCCCGGCGGTTGTCGTTCTTCCCAACTGGAATGCGAAGTGGCACGGGCAGCGGAGGCTGTGCCAGTGGCTCCAGTTGCTCGGCATCACCGTGTTGCGCATAAGCATGCCCTACCACGACCGCCGCATGGCCTCGGGCCACGAACGTGCTGACCAGCTCGTCGGCACGAACATCGGCCTTACGCTCCAGGCAAATCAGCAGGCCGTGAGAGATGCGCGGCAATGCCTGCGCTGGTTGGAGCAGCAGGGCTACACGCGGCTCGGGATTCTCGGGACAAGCATCGGGTCGTCCATCGGCTATATCGCGATGGTGCATGACCCAGCGGTACGCGCGAGCGGCTTCTTTCATGTTTCGACGTACTTCGCCGATGTGGTCAAGGCGGGCATGACGACGAGTCATGTGTGGGAGGGGCTGCGGGCCGGCGTGAAAGTGGAGGAGTTGCGCGAATTCTGGGCGCCGATCAGTCCAATGCCTTACGTCGAGCGCGGCATGGGGGCAGGAAAAAACTGCTTCCTCGTGTACGGCAAATACGACCCGACGTTCCTGCCGGAATTTACCGCTGACATGCTGGCCGCGCTGCGGAAGAATGGCTGTGAGCCTCAGACGCTCGAATTGCACTGCGGGCACTATTCGCTCGAGTTGCCGCCATTCAGCTACGTCGCCGGTATGCGGATGGGGGCGTTTTTTGTCCATGCCCTTGGCTGACGCCGGGGCCCTTTTCCCGGTAGGATGTGTCCGTGGAAACAACATTATTCCTCGAAGTTTTTGGTCCGTTCATCCTCGTTGGCACGATCTATACGCTTGTGCTCATGTTTCTCCGGTGGCGGAGGGGACAGGTTGGGCCGACGAAGAACGTTTCGGATGAGGAGTCGCC
>WNGH01006299.1_pt1 | contig 18102 bp, 16 predicted proteins | sample 5400631 | NCBI WGS metagenome assembly WNGH01 (sample SAMN13153373, study PRJNA577476) | soil metagenome | isolation source: 115 cm soil or saprolite under Garry oak tree replicate 1 | place: USA:California | collected 2016-06-15
CATTTCGATATCGGCAATGTTGCGCAACTCCCTTATCCAGATCACTCCTTTGACCTGGTAGTGTCGACCATCAGCATGCATCATTGGTATGAGCTAGAGCAGCCTCTACGAGAATTATATCGTGTGCTGCGACCAGGGGACGCTTGTGGATTTATGACTTCAGATTGGTCAAAGTACAGACGGTGGAGAAGGCCCTCGCCAACACGCCCTTTGTTGAAACCTCGCTAGAGCACACACTTGTGCGAACGAGATTCTCTCCATTCGCTCTCTATAGACGCTTTGCCCTTCTGAAGACGTGATCAAGCGATCAACAGCCAGGCTGAGGGTAGGCAGATGAAGCCGGGCTAGAGGTGAGATGATCACTAGCCCACTTCCAGTTCTTGGGTGATGAGTTGCGAGTCGCCCGAGACCAGTTGAAAGCCGCAGAGCAGGTGAACATGCAGGGTGGGAATGCCTTCTTGCATCACTTTCCACGCCCTGCGTCGGTGAAGCTGCTGGTGAAGATGCTGAGAACCTGGCCGGGGTCTGGCTCGGTCAGTACCTCGATGCGGGTAATCCACTTGACCCATTCAAAGCCGCGGCGGCCTGGGGCGACTAAGCGGAGGGGAAAGCCATGTTCATGTGAGAGAGGCTCCAAACCTATATGTGTCGCCAACAGCGCCATGCGTGCTTCCTCCAGGGGCAGGCTCCACCGGTAGCTCGTCACCGAGATGAAACTCACATAGCGGGCATCTGTGTGGAGGCCGGCCTGGTCGAGCAGGCGTCCGATACGGATACCCTTCCAACGTTGGATACTGTAAAATCCACCTGTACAATCCAACGTAGACTCCAATAAATCGCCCGCCGCAACGAGCTCATCGTAGGAGAAGCCACGGGGCGTAGTAACGGCGCCATCAAGCGAGAGCCGCCAGGTATGCGCATCAATCGGACGCGGCTGATCGGCTACCCAGCTCGAAGTGGGGAAGGCGTTTCCAGCGTAGCTGCCACTCTCATGCGAGCCGGTAAAGCGACGCCTTGCGCCAGGCAGATTCAAGGCCCGTTCGGTGAGTTGCTGTCCTGGCCAGAGCGCCATGCTGCCAAAGAGCAATGCGCCCAACTGCAGCACCTGTCGCCTTCCGGCTATGTCGCGTTTGCGCAGCCGTTTGGCGCGTGCAAGCAGATGAAACACGATCACCGCTGTGATCACGAAGCCCAGGCCTATATGCCAGTTCAGCAGATTGAGCCCGGCAAAGTACCACTCGCCGCCTCCCGCCCACCAGATGCCTGATCCAAGCGCCAAAGTAACAAACAGCAGCGCCAGAAGCCCATAGACAGTGCGTTGATCCCAGCGCCGTGGATGGATAAGCCGGGACCAGACGCGCCGTAGCTTACCCCACAAGAGCAGCAGAAGCCAGATGCCCGCTATGCCATGCAGCGCGAAGATGAACCACTCTTGCGGGAGACCACTCAGCAGGCTGATAATACCGGTCATGAAAGCGAGAGCGGCGGCGATTGCAAGGCTCCAGTCAGTGAGACGCGGGGACATATGAGGCCATCCTTCTTGGCGTTGTTCGCTTTATTACCAGCTTTATTACCAAAAGAACGAGTTGCTTAAAACAGGGTTCACGCTGCTCTACAGTATAACACAGAATAACAACGATTCAGTTCATCTGGGTCTTGCATTCAAGATCAGAAGATCAGGTATGTTGGTCTGCAAGTCTGCGTGCAGCCCTTTATTCAATCAGCATGTCAAGAGTTTCAGGTGTATCAGGTGTATCAGGTGTTTCAGGTGTATCAGGTGTTTCAGGTGTATCAGATAAGTTTGAGTCGATGTGGCTCACTGTTTCAAGTGTTTCAGGTGTGTCAGGTAGGAGATTCCTGGCTATGCGCGAGAATTCCGAGCAAATAGCGAGCAAATTGCTCCATATTATTTCGGAAGGAAATCACGTTTGATGGTGTCAATGTCTTCTCAAGTATCTTGTAACAAGCTTCATAAGGAAGAATACCAGAACAAAAAGCATCAATCCTGCCCCTGCCGTTTGCGTACTGGCTAAACCGAAGAGCAGCAAGTCATTTAACGCCCGTGACACTGTTTGAATTTGCGCCCACTGCCACAGGGACACGGATCGTTGCGTCCCGCTTTGGCGAACGCTTTGTGCAACTGCGCGTCTTCGGCTGCCAACATGAGCATCACCTCTGCCGGGGCGCGATTGCGCCGCAACAACTCAGCCATGATGCGCATCGGCTTATCCACATGGAGGAAGAACGCCTTGTAGCCCGCGCACAGGTAATTCAATCCTGGCTCGCCATCGGGTGTCTCGATGAAGCGGTTCTTGGGGCACTCGCCGTGACAGGCGAAGCGCACCTCACACTCGCGGCAATAGCGCGGCAGCGAGTCGCGCTTGTGCAGGCCAAACTGCCGCTGCTGGTCCGAGGCGACGAGTTCGATCATGTGCTTTTGCTTGATGTTGCCCAGCAGGTATTTCGGCTCGACAAAGTGGTCACATGAATAGAGGTCGCCGTTATGCTCTAACGCCAACGCATTGCCGCAGGTCTCCGAAAAGATGCACAGCGCTGGTGGTGCGCCATACCAGGAGGCTAGCGCCGCATCAAACATCTGCACGAAGACAGTGCCCACATCATGCCGCACCCACTCATCGAAGATGGTGATCAGGAAGGTCCCCCACTGCTCTGACTTTACTGAGCGCTCGGACACCTGGTTGCCCTCCTGAAAGCCAATCTCTCCCTGTTCATTGATACGCTCGACAATCGGGATAAACTGCATGAAGTTCGTACCGACCTCATCGCGCAAGAAGCGGTAGACTTCCAGCGGATGATCGGCATTGGCGGCGTTGACCGTCGTCAAGATGTTGAACTCCACCTGGTGCGCTTGCAAGAGTCGCGCGGCACGCAGCACTTTGTGGAAGGTCGGCGCGCCGCCTTTATCCACGCGGTAGGTATCGTGCATGGCTTGTGGGCCATCCAGACTCAGCCCGATCAGAAAATGGTGCTCGAGGAAAAAATCGCACCAAGCCTCATTCAAGAGGGTGCCATTGGTCTGCATCGTATGCTGGATGGCGATGCCGGGACGTGCGTACTGTTTCACATACTCCATTGAGCGCTTGAAAAAGTCCAGTCCCATCAAGGTGGGTTCGCCGCCCTGCCAGGCAATAGTTACTTCAGGGGCACGCTGCGATTCAAGCAACTGGCGGATATAGGTTTCGAGCGTCTCATCGGTCATGCGAAAGCGGCTGTTGGGGTAGAGCTTCTCCTTGGAGAGGAAAAAGCAATAGGTGCAATCGAGGTTGCAGGTCGCACCAGAGGGCTTGCCCAAGACATGAAAGGAGTAAGGTGCGTTCTTCGGCCACGTAGCAGGAAGACTCGGCATGGTCTCAGGTACTGCCTGTGTCGGTATCAATGAGATGATCTTCGGTGTGTGCATGCGTTTAACTCCATTGCTTCTTTCATTCGGTCTCACTATCAAGGATACGACAAGAGCATTATTCAGGTTGAAATGGGCAAGGCGATCGCCCCTCACGTAGCCATCACCCTGCCCGTTTGCTTCATCACGTCAGGTCCGATCGCTGTGAGGTTATTCGCGCACGACCATGAAGTGTGCTTCGACTTCGAGATCGATGCCCCCCTGCTCACTGACATCCACCACCACCCGATTGATCGTGCCGGTGAACGGCCAGGGATACTCGCCCGGATAGTCCCCCGTGACCGGCTCGCCACCGTCTCGCCCCACGTTTAACCCCTCGCCAGCAATCGAGAACTTGCCTGGCTGGGTTCTGATCCTGCTCTCACCGACCTTCTCGTCGTTGATGTAGATTGCCAGCGTACCATTGGCGACGTGCGGTGGGTTCTCTCCCTCCTTGGTGAAGATGGCCGAGAGGGTCGAGGCTCCGGTCGGTACCGATTTGTTCGAAACGACCTGCTGCTTGATATCGCCGAGCCAGTTGTAGATGTAATGCAGCTTGCCATCCTTCACATAGATGGCATGCCCACCAAAGCGACTCCCCTGGGCGAACACTACTCCCTCGGCGCCACTGGCTGGAATCTCGACCTCGGCTCTGATCGCGTAGGAGCGGTTGCGGATATTGACCGCCTGGGACTCGGGTATCTCAGCCGTGTCCGGGTAGTAGACATAGCGGTCGCGCGGTTTCGTCATTTGTGGACGCGGGGTGGTCAGAATTTCGATTCCCGAGCGGTCATCCAGTGGAAATCCCTGGTATTTGCCGGCCTCGAAGAACCACAAATTGATCAGCTCCTGAAGCTTGTCGGGGTACTGCGCAGCGAGATTGTGGCTCTCGGAGCGATCCTCGACTGTCTGGTAGAGTTCCCAGGTATCCTTCTCGTAGTTGCCCCAGCCTGCGATCGTCGGGTGCGTGGTAACTGCCTTCCAGCCCTGGTGCCAGATGCCACGCGACCCTAACATCGAGTAGAACTGGGTCTGCCTGGCCGTGGGTGCCTTGGCGTCGTCAAAGCTAGAGCGCATGCTGACGCCCTCGATGGGGTGCTGGGTATAACCTTTGACGACATCGGGCGCTTCGACACCCACGACATCGAGAATCGTTGGCACGATGTCGATGGCATGGTGGTACTGGTGGCGCACTTCGCCACGGCTCTTAATCCCTTTTGGCCAGTGGATCAGAAACGGATCGCAGATGCCGCCGTTATAGCTATAGCGTTTCCACATTTTGAACGGCGTATTGAAGGCCATCGCCCAGCCGGTGGGGTAGTGGTTGTACGTCAACGGGCTGCCCAGCACGTCCAGGAATTTGAGGTTCTGCTCCAGGCTATCAGGAACGCCGTTGGCTATTTTGTTCTCGTTAACCGAACCGGTGGGACCACCCTCACCACTGGCGCCGTTGTCGGAGATCACGATGACGAGCGTATTGTCGAGTTGGCCCGACTCTTCCAGGAAGTCGATGATCCTGCCCATCTGGTGGTCGGTGTAGCTCAGGAAGCCCGCGTAGACCTCGGCCATGCGCCGGTACAACTGCTTTTCGTTCTCGGGCAACGCGTCCCACGGCTTCACAAAATCCAATGGGGGAAATGGCACACCTGTGGGGCTTTTCGTATCGGACTGCGTGCCAATCGGGTTGATCGGCGGCAAAGCGGTATTCTCTGGCACAAGGCCCATCTGCTTCTGGCGTTCGAGCACCAGCTCGCGGTAGCGCTCATAGCCCATGTCAAACTTGCCCTTGTACTTGTCAGCCCACTCCCTGGGCGCATGATGCGGCGCGTGGCAGGCGCCAGGGCAGAAGTACATGAAAAAGGGCCGATCGGGAGCCACGGCTTTGGCGTCTTTGATGAACTCAAGCGCCTTGTCCGTCAGGTCTCTCGAAAGATGGTAGCCTTTTTCTGATCCATCCTCCGTTGGGCTGCTGGGCTGCTCAACCGGATGGTTATCATGCACCAGGTCTGGATACCAGTTGTTGGTCTCGGCGCCCAGGAAGCCATAGAAGTGCTCGAAGCCGCGTCCCACCGGCCAGTTGCGCTTGCTGGAGGCCATGTTCATCTCATCCTCGGCGCACAGATGCCATTTGCCGAGCATATAGGTGTTGAAGCCGTTCTCATTGAGCACCTCAGCGACGGTGGCGTTCTCGAACGGGATGTGGCCATTGGCATTGGGAAAGCCGCTTGCTCCCTCGGTGATGCAGGCCATGCCGTTTTCTATAGAGCTATCAATGTTGAACACTACGGCTCTTCTGGCCGCTCGCTCGAGCAGGCAGGATCCCTTTTGCTCCTGTTCTACCCCGCGCCGGACGCCTCCGGAGAAACCATTGCCACTCTTTTTGCCACTCTTTTTTAAGCGCGTGCAAAGAAGAGCCGGGTAGTTCTTGGTAGTGTTTGTGCACCTTGTAAACTGTCTAACACCCTGTCATATGTATTGCCTTTCATCATCTCCTTCTTTTTCGTGACCCACTGGCCAGGCTATGCCAAAAGAATTTGTACAGACGAATGAAGCATGAAGCCACTGAACGGCCACATGTCATCCATCAGGGGCCGATGATGCAGATTAACTTTTTAGAGATCGGAACATCCACCGAGGGCCGATAAATCGACGGTGTGCGCGATAAATCGGCACCTACGGATAAACCGATTCATTTGTTCATGAATCGCTCCTCTCCTTTTAGGTAGGGCAAGGGATCCGTTCTGAAAGAGAGGGAAGGCGACCGAGGCCGTCTTCGCTCCTTGCCCTCTTACTCTCAGCCTTACGATGCCCCAGCGGGTGTTTGCTCCGCTGCCTTTCCCTGGCTGCGCCGTCCCATTTCCCCACCGGCGACCATCAGAATGACCAGCATGAACAGCGCGCCGACAATGAGCATGACTGTCACGTTTGGATCGCTGCTGAAATTCTGGGTTCCGATCACCAGGGCCGCCGACACGTTACGCTGCGCCGTGCCCAGACCCGCGACTCTCTTGATCCCGCTGTCACTGCCGATCCCACCTACAAAGTATCCCAGCACAAACGAGACGACAATGAAGATCACCAGGGCCAGAATGCCACCGGTGCCGATGATGGAAATGACATTGCTGAAGTTGAGCACCAGCATCAGCACGAGCACCAGGATGATGCTGTAGTTCGATGCCTGGGCCATGACCGGTTGCAGGCCAGCAGCAGCAGATTCATAGCGGGCCTTCATGAACAGCCCGATGGCCAGTGGGATCAACATCAATACCACGAGGGTGGTGGCGATTTGTAACGGATTCACCGTGACGCCTGTTAGCAAGAGCGGCAGGACGAGGGGCAGGTAGATAATGGTGACCACCATCAGCAGAACCATCAGTCCCACGGCAAAGGCGAGATTGCCTTTGGCAACCTGCGTCAGCTTGGGCAGGAAAGGAGCGCCTGCCGCCGTTCCCAGCAGGATCATGCCGGTGCCCAGCGACTGCTGGTTGGCCAGGATGGTCTTTGCGAGGCCGTAGGCCAGGGCAGGCACCACCAGAAAGTTGAGCACCAGGGCCAGGATGACCAGCCTGCCATTGCGCAACGGTTCCAGGATCTGCTGCATGGTCAGGCTCAGTCCCATGCTCAGCATGCTCGAGATGACGAAGACGGCAACGGCCAGATTCGCCAGCACTTGTAGGGTATGGTCCATCGTGTGTTCCTCCTTTATGAATAAGAGCTTGTGGCAGAAGGGCAACGCATTCCAATAGCGTTCCTCTGGCTCTTTCTTGTCACCCCATTCACTTCGTTCAGGGCAAGCTCTGAGCGCAGCGAAGGGTCTGTCGAGATGCTTCGCTGCGCTCAGCATGACAGTGCTGTCCTTCTGAGAATAAGGATAGCCGAGGACGCGCGCGAAAGCAATACCCCATAGGGGATAGAAATGGGAATAGATTTTGGCCTGGTGCTTTGGAAAGGCGGGTACTTGAGCAGCCAATCGCACGTCTCGTGTGCGCACCGTCACATTGAGCGTGCGATGGGCATTTGAGACCTGAAGAAATCACACATCGGCCTCAACCTGCATTCGCCTTCCTTGGACAAAGCGGCGCATCGAACGCGCCTGTAGATCACGTCGGCTACTTCGGCGAGCATCACCCGGCTTGCCGTCGCCACCTCACTGGCGGCCTTGAGGTTCTCCAGAGAGGCGACGAACCTGCTGCACATGTCGCCTCTCACGATCAGAAGACCGTCTTCCAATCGTTCTTCATGCTGACCACGAGCCAGCCATGTTCTTTGGCCAGCGGCATGACCTGCTCGGTGCCATTCGCGTAGGCATATTCCCGGTCGGCGTCGTCATGATTCACCAGCAGCGACAGCGAGCGATGGCCGCTCTTCTCAGCCAGCCACAGCATATGCAGATCCCCATCGGAGTTGCCACCCGCGAGCACTGGCTTTTGGCCGATGTGGAGTTGGATGCTGACCGGCTTACCTGGCCCGTCGTCGACGGGATCGACTAGGCCCGGTTTGCGCATGATCACCGGCCCGTCGGCAGTCATCAGTGTCTCAAAGGTGATATTGCTCCCAATCACCCGTTCTTTGGCAACGCCGTAGATCTCTTCCGCAGCGACGCGCATGAAGCTCATGCCGCCGCCCGATGCCAGGAAGACTTTGAAGTCATGGTCGCCCAGGTAGCGGATGAGTTCCACCATCGGCTTGTAGGTCAGATCCTTGTAGAGGACGCCAAAGCGCGGATGCCTGGCCGCTTCCAGGTACGTCTTGACCATAAGCTCAAAGTCATCTTCGGACATGCCTGCGTGGGAGTCGTAGACGACCTTCATCAGTGCTTTGACATCGCCGCCAGCGTGTGGGTCGAGCTTGGCGAAGTAGCCCATGTCGTCCGTGGCCGCTGCCTTGAAGTCCGGCTGGGCCAACAGCCTGGGGTCCGCCTCGGCCATCTGCTTCAAGCGCGCGATGGCGAAGAAGAGCTGGATATAGGCCGGCTTTTCCACCCAAAGCGTGCCGTCGTTGTCGAAGACGACGATGCGGTCACGCTCCGGAATGAAATCGGCGCTCTTTTGGTCGGTGACGGCGGCGACATAGTCGACAATCGTTTGCCTGGCCTGTGTGTCATGCCATAAAGACAATGTTGTAGTCATGGGAATTATTCTCCTCTTTTCCGGCTATCCACAAGGATGGCCATGCATTCAGGGTGTATGCGCTCCTGCTCTTTGAAGTGTACACCCTGTACGTCTACACACGACACGCGTTGCGTTTTCTACTCGATGGTGTCAGCCACAGCTTCAATCGTTTCCGCTTCGCCAACTTCCTCTGCACCTGTGGCTATGCCAGCAACGCCTTCTGCTGCCATCTCTTCTGCTGCCTGGCGCGTCTCTTGTGACGCTGCCATCTCTGCCACTCCCTGCTCCGTCAGTTCGACGCCAGCTTGAGCCAGTTGTTGGCTCTGGGACTCGATAGATTGCGCCTGGGCAAGTCGGGTGATCCCCTTCACGAACTCATCGGCGCCGAGATCGCCAACCTCGACGCCGGTCTCTGCGATGGCTGCCGCCAGTGCCCGCGTTGCACCCGCACGCAAGAGCATCTTGACCGCGATCCGTTGCACCTGCTCGCCCTTCGCGTCCAAAAAGGCGGCGAGCACGGGCATCCCGAGCGTTTCCATCATATCGCTGGCAGCCCCTAACTGCCCGGCGACCGAGGCGAGTTCCATCCCGCGATCCAAATCGGCGGCACTCATCGCGCTGACGATCGCGCTCTGCACCGCTAAATCTCCGGATTCGGCCAGCAGATCGGCCGCTTGCGTCACATCGCGCGCGCCCGCGGTAGCGACCGCTTCGCCAAACTTGCCAGCGAGTCGCGCGGCATTGGCCGCATCAATTCCCTTGGTCGCATCGCTGGCTCCTTCGGCGAGCATCACCCGGCTTGCGGTCGCCGTATCGCTGGCAGCCTGTAACTGCTCGGCACCACCGGCCACGTCCAACACACCGGCAGCTGCCATCGTGGTTGCTGCACCTTGCAGTTGATCGGCCGTCTCACGTTCCTGATTCGCACTGCTGGAGCCACGCTTTTCTTTCGTTCCTTGCTTGCTTTTTTCTGCCATGTTTCTCTTCTTTCATCGCAAAACGTGCACATCACGTTCCTTAAGAAGAACTGTAGTCGAAGACGCGCGCGAAAGCTATCCCCTGTGGGGTATAGCTTTCGCGCGCGTCTTCGACTATACTAAAAGAACGTTACGAACGAAACAAACTCATGAGCGAAAACACCGAACTGTTCTCTGTTGATGTGCGTGTAACATATGTGTATGCGAATGGAATGAATCTATGAGCGAAAATACTGAGCCGAATGTCGAGAACATCGAGGCCATGTTTGTGCAGAGTGCCAGCGGGCTGACGAGCAGCGACGGCAGCATGATGTTTCACGGGCTAGCACACTCAACCCTGTTCTTTGCGGACAGGCCAGAGCGGGTCGTGGGTCACCTGCACTCCAGGAAGTTCGTCGAGCAGTGGGGCGAGGGCGAAAACAGTTTCGCCGACGATCCGCCGAACGCGGTTGTGTCCTTCCTGGAGGACGGGGACACGGTCCCCGAAGAAGTGACAGTGGTCTTGCGCGATCCGCAACTGGACGGGGATACCCTCACCTACAAAGTCGAAGTCCTTGACGGGACGCTACCGGTCAGTGCGGGACCGTGCTCGCTGTTCATTGACCCAATCGGCAGGCCGTTGTCGCCGGTTTCGGTCATGGGTATGCACCGGCGCACGCGGCGGCGCATGCGTTGAGGGATGTTGTGAGACGCTCATTTGAACACGACGCGGGCGGGGGCTGCCCCATACGGTTCAAAAAGAAAAAGGAGAAAATATGCTATCATACAAAGAGAGAGTGCAGAAAGTTATGGAAGATTTCAGCAGCAGGGCATAACCCGGAAATGATACCAGGGATTGCTCAAAGTAGCATTTAAATGCAAACACAAAGGAGATACAGTTATGCGCAGAAGAAGAGAAGAGCGTCAGGAGAGGCGCGGTGGTGGCGAGGACAAAACCCACTATCAGATGCGAGAAAAGCTTGTGTCCATCGGCGATGATTACTGGATCGAAAACAACAGAGGTGAGAAGGTATTCAAAGTAGATGGTAAGGCCTTGCGGGTGCGCCAGACGCTCATCTTCGAGGACCGCAGTGGCAGGGAGTTGGCCAAGATCCAGGAGCGCATGCTACGCGTCAAGGACAGCATGGAAGTTGAGGGCCCCGGTGGCGATCAAATGGCTATGGTCAAGAAGGCCTTGATTGCACCCTTGCGCGAACGCTGGACTGTCAAGATCAAAGGCGGGCCTGACCTGCAGGTGCAGGGTAATATTCTCGACCATGAGTACACTATCGGCGAGGGCCGGGATAAGGTGGCCGAGGTTTCCAAGAAGTGGTTCCGATTGCGCGACACCTACGGTGTGGAGATCGAAGCCGGGCAGGACGATATCCTCATCCTGGCGGTCACCGCGTGCATCGACCAGATGGCCCACGATTAAGCATCACCTCTTCGCCTAGATCAGCCTGAACACGTCGCGTCAAGGCTGTGCGGGGTGCGGTTACGGTGATGTGGGGCGAGGTTTATCCTTGCGCAGCCTTGACCGGTGTGGCACACTCGGCATTCCCGCACGGGAGGCAGCATCACTCCTGGCAAGAGGTAACGAAGCGGGTTGAGAGAGTTCAGATATCGTTATTAGGGAGAACAGACAGATGCTTCGCTCCGCTCAGCATGACAATTTGCTGTTGAGAGAGTTCAGATATCGTTATCAGGGAGAACAGAGGAGATAAATGAGCACATCTAGAGAGAGAGAACGTCAGGATGTAGAGTAGACCCTTTCCCGAGTGCAGAATACATACCCATCATGCCGATTGCTGCTCGTCGTAGATACGATGGATTGCAACGTCTCTCCCGCCTTGCAGGTCTTCCGCTGGCTGTTCCTGCTTCTGCTCTTCTGCTCTCTTCTCGTCCCAGGGCAAGCGATACGTGACCTCTGCTGGCATGTCATAGCCATATCCTCCCTCTGTTAGTTCTTGCTGGAGTTCCTGCAAGTAAAGGCGCAGAAAGGCCATGCGGCGCTCTGCCATGGCCCGCCCCGTAGCCGTCGTCATCGCCTCCTGGAGCTTCAAGAGTTTCGTGAAGAAGCGGTCGAGCAGATAGCGCTGCCCATCTGGAACGCGCCACAGCGCGAACGGGTCGTCAGGATGGTAGGTCTTGATCTCGGGCCAGCGCCCGTGCTTCGCGGCCATGGCCCAGCGCATCACCCCACTCGCTCCCAGGCTGTCCAGGCGATCCGCGTCATAGAGCACACGCGCTTCCAGCGTCGCAGGCTCGACGCCATGACGATAACTATGGGCCAAGATCGCGTGGAGGATCGCGTGCTGCGTCTCATAGGGAAAGTCATAGGAAGCCAGCAGTTCCTTCGAAAGCTGAGCGGAGCGTTCTGCATGCGAGCGCGAAGGACCCCGGGTGGTGCGTCCCAGATCATGCAGCAAAGCTGCCATCCCACGATCAAGCCACCGGCGTGTTCCTGCTCCGCCAGGTACAGGGCGAGATGATAGACCCGGTGGACATGCTCCCAACCGTGCGCCAGGTCGCTGAAACCGGTGAAGCGAGCCTGCACCTCCGTCGCCATCTTTGCCAGCAGGTGGATTGCTTGTTCGGCGATTTCCATGAAAGAGTTTCCTCTTACTCAGCATCTGAGTGTGGCTGCCTGGTACTTTGGCTACGACTGGCTGGTCGTTTCGTGGCAGTCGATGTTCGCGCCGCCGCCTGATGTGCAGGTGCCTTCCCTGGCGCCGGTGGTGTTGGGGAAGTATCACTTTCAGTTGCGGTTTCCTGGTTTTGTACTGCTTCCCTTTCAATCATATCTTTGGTCGCGACTATGACCTCCGAGGGTGCGGTCTCTTCTACCACAGGAGCGTGTTGCTCTTCGTCAGTGGAAGTCGAGGCCCCTGTTTCAGGCGAAGCCGGTTGATTCCCATCAGAGCTACCTATGCTGCTCTCCAGCACGGATTGCTCTTGTTGGTGCTCAAGCTCTGCACTTTGTGGAGGCGTCTCAATTGCAGGCTCCGGGCCTGGGGCGCGCAGTTCCGCCAGACGCGTTTCAAGTGTGTGTAGAGAGGTGCTTTGCGCCTCCAGACGCGCCTGTGCTTTCGCCTGCTTCTTCTGTGCCTTCTTGAGATCCTTTTTCGCTTTCTCGATCGCCAGCATCAGTTTCGCTTCTCGCCTGGCTTGCTTCTTTCGTTGCTTCAATGCCTCGTCGGCGGATGTTGATGGTTTGTCGCTTGCTGTTTTTGCCATGGTACCCTCCTTATGACATACTCGTGAAAACCTGCTTTTCACTTGCAGGTGTATGAAATAGGCCGATAATGCACATGAACACATTGATCCAGGAATCCGTATGGGTCACAGCACTTTCACGCTGAGGGCAGCGAAGCATCTCTCTGCCCAGCGCGACAGACCCTTCGCTGCGCTCAGGGTGACAGTGGAGGGGCTGATTTCATCATCCGTCTTATTTTTTGAAACTGCATTATCGGCCCCTTTGTGCATTTTCCGATATCCAGATTATTTTGTGAAAAATCTTAATCGGTCCCTACAGCCTGTTTGTTCCGCTTTTGCCAGTCGCTCCCGTTTGCTTGCCTATACATCGACCTCGGCCTGAATGCGACCTTCTTTGATGGCAGCGAGCAACGCAGCGTGATCGCGTTCGGTCTGATCCGCATAGGCCTCGGCGAAGAGGGCAATCGCCTGTGCAAATAGATCACTGTTGCCCAGGTAGCCGCTGATCTGCGCCGGGTCTCCGCTGCGCGCATGGGCTCGCGCAAGGGCCATGGCACACCACCGGGTGTACTGATCGAACTCTCTCTTCGTCAAGGTCGCAATATCTGCCGACAACTTCATATCGCGCAACTGGCGCACATAGAGGTCGGCGACATCGCCATGCGTCCAGCCCAGGAAGATGTCGCTCGCTTCCTGCATCAGACGCTGCCCCTGCACCACCCGCTCCCCATGGTTGGCGTAGGCACTTTTCCCAACGTAGGGTTCAAGCGTCGAGGCATCTGCTTCCTTGACCTGCAGGAAGAGCGGGTCATCTCCGTCCCCTCCTGCCATGAACAACCCGACCCAGCAGCGCGTTCCGACGCTGCCCACCCCAACCACTTTGCGAGCGACGTCGACGAAATGGTACTTGCTGAGCAGCACCTTGCGATCATCTGGCAGCGTCCCCAGGTAGGCAGCAAAATAGTCCTTGATCCATTCGGCTTCATGCTCTTCCGTCTTTTTGACATCGCCTTGATCCACGACGTGCACGATCAGCGGTGGCTCATCCTTGATACGGTACTGTCCGTCAACCACCTCGGTCAACTTGGGAAAGACTCCCTCGCTCGTATGGCGACTCGCCTTCTGCTCCTCCCTTTGAATAAGTTCCCGACCTTTGCGTTTCGCCATCCCCATGATCTGCTCAATGTCGATGTGCTGGTACCAGACGTCGAGATGACACATGCTCGCCATGCGCTGCATCAACCTATGGTATTGCTGTATACTCCCGACAACTGCTTGCCGGTTCTCTTGAGCCGTGTAGCCATTCTGCCGGCCAGCTACCATGATGCTGGCAGCCAGGCGCTTCACGTCCCACTCCCAGGGCCCCGGCAGCGTCTCGTCGAAATCGTTGACATCGAAGACCAGGTTGCGCTCTGGCGTGGCGAAGACGCCGAAGTTGCTTACGTGTGCATCCCCGCAGATCTGCACCTTGATGCCCGAGACGGGCGTCTTCGCCAGGTCAGACGCCATGACGATCGCCGAGCCGCGTAAGAAGGTGAACGGAGAGAGCGACATGCGTCCGTAGCGGATGGGCACCAGTTCCGGCACGCGCGTGTGGTTGGACTCTTCGAGCAGACTTATTGGATCAGGACGATCGGAAGCAGAGGCCCACTCTCCATGGCTGGTACGGGGAGCTTTGGAACGCAAGGCTTTACCGGCCGCATACCGCTCGGCGCGTGTTGAATACGTAGTTATCCCTTCAGAAGAAGAGGTTGATACAGTCATTTTCCATGTCCTTTCTCATGTTCGATGTGTCTGGTCGCGCTCTGATGGTTCGTCCCACCGGTAAAGGGCGAAGACTCAAGCACTCTCAACATGTGTCAGGAAGAGAGGGGCGGAGGACGGGATGAAAAATACCCCGTCCTCGCCCAAAACTACTTGTTATCTGCGCTCCCGCGTGGCTGTTCCGTGTTTTCAGCCACAATCTCCTCCAATCTTCCCTGCGCGGCCTGGATGCCGGTTCCACGACCCCGCAGGATGTAGGCGATGCCGACGGCAAGCAGCCCACCGGCAATTGGACCCACGATGTACACCCAGTAGTGGGAGAAGTCGAGGAGCACCAGATCCGGGCCGAACGAGCGCGCCGGATTCATCGACGCTCCACTAATCGGGCTCGCCCAGAGCCCGGCGAGAATGATGTAGGCACCCACCCCGAACGCCGAGATCGGTCCGAGGTTCTGCGCTCGAGAGGCCGTCCCCAGGATCGTGCTCACCAGGCCGGCCGTCAGCACAAACTCCATAATCAACGCCTGCCAGTCGTTGATGCCCGGCCCCGGCTCAGTGGCGCCGAGCAACCCCACCTTGCCGAACAATGCCGCCAGGAGCAGGCACGCGAGGGTGGCTCCGACCAATTGAGCGATGATATAGCCGGGAACACGCCGCCACGGGAAATCGCCACGAACAGCAAACGCAATGCTGACCGCGGGATTGAGGTGGGCCCCAGAGACAGCTCCCATGAAGAGGATCACGGCCAAGACCATCAGGCCTGGCGCGGTCACCGCTGCCGCACGGCTGATTTGCCCGTTGCTCACCGCGTTGATAGTCCCTCCACCGGCTGCCACGATCACCAGCAAGAACGTTCCCAGGACCTCCGAGAACAGGCGCCGCCACTCTAACGCGGGATTGTCGAAGTTCCTGCGGGAAAACTCCAGTGAAGCGAGGGGGGTCAGGATCGAGTGTTCTTTCTGATCGCGAGATACTTCTTGACTGCTCATATGCTTTTCCTTTCTCTTCTCCTGTATGCTACCAAGTTCACGTAACTCCCAGTATTCCAGTCGGATAGGCCGATTGCTACGTCGGAAAACTTGGACGGTATGGTGCTTAAGAATAATAGTAGTCTCAGACGTGCGAAAAAGCTATACCCCACAGGGGATAGAAAAGGGGGTAGTTTTGGGCGTTCTGCCCTTTCCAAGGGAAAACGGCTGAATGGTTGTAAAGCAAATGCAATCGTTGTGATTTCTTCGAAAACATTTTGGCAACTGATATGATAAAATTGTGATGTGCTAGGTGCACTCTTACCAAAGAGGATTGAATATCCTGGCTCCTTCTGTCTTTTGCAGAAGGAGTCAGTTCGAGCGTGTCTTTTGAGTGCGCGATACAAAGGGGGATTCGTATGCACCGAACCAGCCTGAGGGTGGAAGGCGGGCGGTTATACCAGTCAGAGACAGAGAGTAATCCAATCGTCGTTGGGACCCCTGCCTGGTACGACTGGCTGGAGGACCATACTGCTTTTTCTTTCGTCGATAGTGTTGGCAGCTTTACTGCGCACAAGAGCGTGCTCCCCACCAGGGGTTCCTACTGGAAAGCGTACCGTAGGCGTCAAGGCAAGCTCTACCACATCCACCTGGGACACTCGCACACGCTGACCCTGGAGCGGCTGCAAGCTGCTGCACAGGCATTTGCCGGAGAGCATGTTCCAGGCGAGCAAGCCAGTGTGCCCTCGAGGCAACCTGTTGCTTCCAGGCTCACCATAGCCCCATCACCGCGCATTGCGCTCGATGTCGACCATTACACTTCCTTGATACAAACCAAACTCTATCGACCACGTATGGGCAGCGATCTGATCCCCAGACCCCGCCTCCTCGAGCGCTTGAACGCCGGGCTTGGCGGCAAGGTCACGCTGGTGTGTGCTCCTGCGGGCTTTGGCAAGACCACACTGCTGGTCACGTGGGTAGAGACGATCGATCGCCCCACGGCCTGGCTCTCCCTCGATGAGCACGACGACGATCTGGCAATCTTTGTGCGCTCGCTCACGGCTGCCCTGCAAAGCGTCTTCCCCGATGCTTTCGGGGCCACGGCCAGCCTGCTCCAGGCGACACGATTTCCAGCCCTTGATTCCCTGGTCGCTCTGTTCAGCAACGATCTGGCCGATGTGCCTGAAGACCTGCTCCTGGTGCTGGATGATTATCATCGCATTCACACGAGCGAGGTGCACAGCTTGCTCGAACTGCTGGTCAAGCATCTGCCTGCCCAGGTGCACCTGGTGCTCTCCAGCCGCTCCGATCCGCAGCTCCCGCTTGCCAGGTGGCAGGCCCAGGGGCACCTACACGAACTGCGTGGCACCGACTTGCGCTTTACGCTGGAGGAGACGGAAGCCTTTCTCGCGCGTGCACTGGGAAGCGTTACGGCACACGAGATCGCGGGTGCGCTCGAAGAGCGGACGGAGGGCTGGATTGCGATGTTGCGCCTGGCGGCTCTCTCGCTGCGCAACGCGCCTGACCAGGCGGCGTTCCTGGAACGGCTTGGCCATTCTCCTGAGCGCACGATCAGCAGGTACCTGGTGGAGGAAGTCCTCAGCCAGCAAGCGCCAGCTGTGCAGGAGTTAGTCGTCCGGATGTCGATGTTAGAGCAGTTCTGCGCCGGGTTGTGTAGAGCGGTCATGGGGAGTGATGCCTCGAACGCGCAGGTGCAAGCCACCCTGGAGTGGTTGGAGCGCTCGAATCTCTTTCTGGTGCCCCTGGACGAGCGCCAGGGGTGGTATCGCTTTCACCACCTGTTCCAGGGGGTGTTGCAGCAGCGCCTGCAGCAGCGCCTCAGCCAGGAGGAGCTTACCCTGCTGCACTCTCGAGCGAGTGCGTGGTATGCCGGGCAGGGATTGCTTGAGGAGGCGCTCGAACATGCCCTGGCTGGGCCTGTTGCCGGAGGAGCAGATCCAGGGTAGCCCCGTCCTGCTTGTCGCAAGAGCGTGGATTGTACAGGTCCATGGGCAGCTCACTGACTTTCCGCGCTTGCTGACGGCTGCCGAGCAGCTCTTAGAGAGCAACAACAGCGGTGCAGGTGAAGCGGGCGAAGCGGGCAACTCTCAGACCAGGATCCTGCGTGCAACGATTGCGATGTACTGGAGCCAGTTCCAGTACGTTACCGGGCAGGTGCAGGCGAGCCTGCAGAGCGCCCGCTCCGCGCTTGAATGGATCGCGCCAGGTGAGGCGTATGTAGCGAGTCTCGCCCTCTTATTCATGTCACTCTCAAGACAAGCTACCGGGCAGGAAGAGGTAGCGCTCGCCCAACTGCAACAGGCGCTGAGAGACCAATCGACGCGACGTAACGACACTGCTCGCCTGCTCTTTGCCCAGGTACTGGTGTATCTGGTTGCAGGCAAACTGCACCAGGCGGAACACACCGCACGACACCAACTCCGGCTGGCACAGGGGACCGATCTGATATTGAGCCAACATTTTGCCCACTGGTTGCTGGGGGTGGTGCATTACGAACGGGACAAGCTGGATGCGGCGGTGTACCACTTTTCCGCCGTGCTCGCCAACCAGCACCTCGCGAACTTGTGGGCGGTGCGGGACGCCATGTGCGGCTTAGCCCTGGCTTATCAAGCCAAGGGGTTGGGCAAAGAGGCGCAGGAGACCGCTCGCGCTCTGCTTGAATTGGT
>WNGH01017293.1_pt1 | contig 18100 bp, 19 predicted proteins | sample 5400631 | NCBI WGS metagenome assembly WNGH01 (sample SAMN13153373, study PRJNA577476) | soil metagenome | isolation source: 115 cm soil or saprolite under Garry oak tree replicate 1 | place: USA:California | collected 2016-06-15
GCGAGGGCGTAAAGATCAGCGCGCCCCAGAGAAAATGACGAAAATCCGAATGACGAATGACGAAGGAAATCCGAATAGCGAAATCCGAAACGATTCCACGTACGTTACGCAAGACTGCGTCATTCCGGCTTCGCCATTAATTCGTCATTCGTCATTCGTGCTTCGTCATTTATGACGAGCAAGACTGCAAACGATCGGACATCCTTCGGCCTGGTCCGCGCACTTGGGCCGATTGACGCGACCACGATTGTTGTCGGCTCGATGATTGGATCTGGGATCTTCATCGTGTCGGCGGAATCATCGCGGTTGAGTGGTGCGCCCGGCTGGCTGTTGCTCTCGTGGGCACTCGCCGGTTTGCTTACCGTTACCGGCGCGCTTTGTTGCTCGGAGCTCGCGACGATGATGCCGCGCGCCGGCGGCGTTTATGTGTTTCTGCGCGAAGCGTACGGGTCGGCAATGGGATTTTTGTATGGCTGGACGTTATTTCTGGTGATCCAAACAGGTACGATCGCGGCCGTGGCGATTGCATTTGCGAAGTTTCTCGGCGTTTTTGTCACAAGAGTTTCACCGGATAACTACCTGGTTACGCCAATCCGGTTAGGCGGTTACGCGATCAGTTTGTCCACCGAACAACTGGTCGCGATTGCATTGATCGCCTTTCTCACATGGACGAACACGCGCGGGCTTGAGGTCGGTAAAATTATCCAGAACACATTTACCTTTGCAAAGACAGTTGCGCTGGCTGCGGTGGTCGTGATCGGGTTGTCGTTAGGCTGGAACTCCAATTCTGCGGCGCTGAGCTCGGCGTGGTGGGACTCGTGGGCCAATGGCTGGAACCCGCAAGTGGCGCAACCTGGTCTCACCGTCACAGGTGGATTCGCTCTCGCGCTGCTTTTTGGAAAATCAATGGTTGGCCCGCTTTTCGCCCAGACTGCCTGGACAAACGTGACGTTCATCGGCAGCGAAGTGCGAGACCCGGGTAAGAACCTGGTGCGCGCGCTGGTAGGCGGGTGCGGGATCGTGGTCTTACTTTATTTGCTGGCTAACGTTGCTTATCTGGCGGTGCTGCCGTTTTCGGAAATCGAACACGCGCCACAAAATCGCGTAGCCGTGGCAATGATGAGCGCGCTCTTCGGCCAGCCCGGCGCGATGTGCATGGCCGGGGCAATCATGATCTCCACATTCGGTTGTGACAACGGACTGATTCTCGCCGGCGCGCGCGTTTACTATGCCATGGCGCGCGATGGGTTGTTTTTTCAAAAAATCGGGACCACAAACCGGTATCGTGTTCCCGCGGCAGCGCTGGTGGCGCAGGGAATCTGGACGGCGCTCCTGGTTTTGCCGCGCACGGTCACACTCAACACTGCGACACACGAGATGGGTTACGGGAACGTTTACAATCAACTGCTTGAATACATCGTCTCAGCGGACCTGGTGTTTTACCTCCTGATGGTCGTCGCTGTCATTCTCTTACGACGCAAAAAGCCGAATGCTGAGAGGCCATACCGCACGTGGGGTTATCCAATTGTGCCGATCATCTCGATCTTGCTCTCGGCACTGTTGACCATTGACCTTGCATGGCTCGCGCCCGCGACGTCAGGAATTGGAATTCTGATCGTGTTGACCGGCGTGCCGGCTTACTTCCTGTGGCGTCTGCGCGGCGCGCGACATACCAGTACTGTTTAGCCTCGGCGCCCGAATCAATTATGTATGCCTGCAAAATCAAAGAAACAGCAAATGGCAGCCGGAGCTGCGCTTGCAGCGAAACGAGGCAAGCGTTCCAAGTCGTCGCTTAAGGGCGCATCGCGCCAAATGGCGAAGTCGATGACTAAAAGCGAGCTACGAAGAATGGCGAAGACCAAGCGCAAGGGCAAGCCCACACGCAAACGCAAGAAGAGGTAGAACTGGTATTTGGCGACCAGAAAGCTGCACGAGCTGAAGATTCACACTCAAGCCGGCGAATCTGCCGGACGAAAAAAGAACTGGGACGAGATGAAGGTTTTCAGTCTCCCGCGCTGTCGCCCTGCATTGCCGCCATAGCCTCTCTCAAAGGTTCCAGGCTCACCCTGCTTGTGCCGGTAAAGGGATGGTCAAGCACATAGATCAAAAACAAAATCGACGAGATCATTACGGTGAGTGTAGTGGTAAGGAGGTATTGCGCCTCGATGTTTTTCATTCCGAAGAAAAAGGTGTAGGAGACGGCGAAGATGCCGCCAACAAGCAACACCAACCAGATGACCGGTGGTACGGTATTGTTACCGGCAAATATTCTCATTCGGCGATACTGAGCCAGGTTGTTCAAACATCGTAACGTTTCACCGTACAGCTCCCGGTTGGGAACCGAGCTCGAGTCCACTTGAACGAATAATATTCTGAGACTGTTGTGAGCCCCGCCGGAATAAAGCTGAAGGTCTCCCCCTGCCATCTTCGGGACTTCATCGCTGTAAACCGCGGCAAGGTAATCTTTCACTCCCTGCTGAATGATTTTCTTGGGAGAATCAGGAAAGGTTGCGGCAGTGTGAAAAATATCCAGAGCCTCGCTCGCCTCCATTTGCAGATTTTTTGTTGCATCGTCGTATCCGCCCCAGGTAACAAACACGACAAAGGCGAGCAACACTCCGTAAAACAGTCCAAAGGCATTGAAAATAATGGCCGCGACTTCGTGGTTCTCCTTGAGTACTTCAGCCGAATACTTCTTTCGCACGAAGTGAAGGCCGACCAAGGTGGGGAAGGTGGTAACCGCCGAGACCACAAAGAATGAAACCGGTGCCGGCAAATTAAGTAGAAATTGCATAATTGGTTGAAGTCTCTAAAAAGTTTCCGCCAATCTACTGCTTTCGACTTGTTACTTCACGTTTAAGCCGATACCCGTCGGCGCGTGCACCGTACCCGCTGGCGTATTCAACTAATCCGACGCCCTTTTTCCAGACGATTTTTTTGAAATGTCCGGAGGGATGACTCGCATCATAAATGCAGAGGTCTGCTTTCAATTTGATTGTTGCTTTCCACTCTTCCTCCTGGTGTTCGAAGCTCCCGCTGGTGATGCCGTAAATATCGTTCGGTTCGAATTCTGGCGGTTTGTCCATGGCCGAAATCTTTGTGGCGGCTGTGGCATTGTCCTCGTCGTTTAGCAGGACGATCCGGTTGTCAGTCACGATAAAGTAGTCCGGCCGAATCTCGCGTTTCTGTGGCGCACTCGATTTGAGGTCGGTAAATTCGATCTTGAAGATGGCACCCCACGCCGTCTCAGCGATGCGCGTTGTAACTACTTGTGCAGTCAGAGCGATGTCTTTTTCCCCAATGTCGTCGCCCCATTCCGTTCCGCGAAATCTGGCCGAGACCGGCTGATCGTTGTTCGCATCCAGAAATGGATTTCCGGCATAATCCAACACCGGAAACAAGACGGTCATTACAGTTACCGCCAGTCGCCAACGATTCATGGAACGACCTTAGCAAAGCTGCGATTGACAGTGCACGCTCGAATTTCCTAGTCTCGCGGGATGGGAAGCTCGGATCATCGGGGTGCCTTTCCGGTGATTCTATGAAGACTGGTGCAGTTATTAGAGGCCAGAGATTGGCTGTTGCTGCAGTATCTCTGTTCGGCACCGCTTCGATCGCATTCGCCGGGACGCAAAAGAAGTCCACCAAGTCAATTCAGCTAAATCCGGATCCGCTCGTAAACGCCGCGATGAGAAACATGGAGACCGGTGTGTGGTCGGTGAACGGCAGCGTTACGTTCAAGAAGATTATTAAGCTGCACGGCCTTCTTTCTGGCGAAGATTTTGATCTAAGCATGGAACCTGGCGTTAAGTCAGGTGTGCCGTTGCGTGGCATTGTGATTAAAGACAAGGCGTGGGTTTGCTCCGATGGGGAGACGTGGCACGCCGGTCGGCCGGATGATCGATTGCTCTACAATTGGGCGCACGTGCCAATCATGGCCGACCGGCAGCTACCGCCATTTGAGAAAGTGGGGTCTGAGCAACGCAACGGACAGACTTGGTTGCACGTTCGGCTCAAAGTTCCTGAGAAGAAGATCAACTCGAAAGAACTGCCGCAATATTGGCTCGTCCTCGATTCTCAGGGGCAAGCCCAATACATCGGCCACACCGAGATGCCGATGTTCTCGCAAGCGCGTAAGGAAGTCATGTATTGCTCATTCGATTATGCCCCGGCTAAAGAAAAGATCGCGCCACCACCACTCGGGGCACCAGTCGATGATAAGGGATATGGCTTTAACGACATCGAGCAACACAAGTTTGATTGGAAAAGTAGAATTGTTAGGCTCGAGGTGACTCCGAAAATTTTGGAGTCCAAACAAATTGGCGAGGACACTTATCGCGCCTTTCTCAAGGATACTGCGACACCGAATCATTACGGCGTGGTCGAATTTCCGCACGACGCCTTGGTTAAGCTGGGATTTCTCAAAAAGATCGTGAGCGGTGCACATGCCTGGGAGGATCTGGAAAAGATGGGTGCGTTGGGTCGCACCGAAGGCAAACCAGTTTCATTTTATGTCGAGGTGATTCCACTCGGCGAGAAGCCCGCCGCACGAGCCGTGGCCGTTGGCGCGAAGCTCGTCCGCGATCCCGACGGGAGTGTCAGTTATAGCTGGGAAACCGATGAGAAACAGACGGCGCAATCACCTCCTGCTCCTGCGGCGTCGGACGCCTCCGACGGCGACCTCGTTAACCGCGGGATCGAGAAAGCGAAGAACGGTGACCTGGATGGCGCCATGGCCGATTTCAACCGTGCAATCGAACTCAATCCAAAAGACGACGCCCCATACTATAACCGTGCCCAAGCCAGACGGATGAAGAACGACACGGCTGGCGCCATTGCCGATTATACCCGAGCCATCGAACTCGGCTCAACGAACCCCGCGGCTTATAACAACCGCGGTAACGCCAGAGCCGAGAACAATGACAAAGATGGTGCGATTGCTGATTACACGCGCGCCACCGAACTCAAACCCGATTACGCACGTGCCTACTACAACCGTGCTGTCGCCAGGAAGGACAAGGACGATGCGAGCGGGGCCGCAGCAGACTTCAAGCGCGCCCGACAACTAGATCCAAAGTTGGTGAGCGAAGAGTCCGTGGCCGATTCCAGTAGCAGGGGCGGTTCCGCGAATAATGGAGCGGCCGGAACAGCGGTTAGTCTCCTCGACGGAAAGCTCAAGCTCGATATCCCATCGGATTTTTCGCGTGACACTGACGATCCAAAAACTCCAAAAACACTGGCTAAGTTCTCAGGCCCCGATGGAGCGTGGGGAGAGGTTTTGCGCGGTACGCATGGTCTGACGCCTGACAAGCTCGAGGGTTATCTAAAAATGCGCGTAGCCGAATACAGCAAAGGCTTCAATTGGCTGCCGAAGGATTCACATCTTCAATGGCTGAAGAAAGACATCGTGACCATCGATGGTCGCAAGTGGGCCGATTGGCGATATGTCCCGATGCCAAAGGGGACAACAGACTACTCGCATAGCCCCGTGTACACACGTTTCATGACCACTTCCTATAAAGGCCAGCTGCTAGAGGTCACCTTCACCTCAAATTTGAACACCGATCCCAAGTTAAACTCGGTGCACCTTGAAGAATGAGAGCGCTGAAAGCGTTCTTGTCGATCGCTGTTGCTTGCTATGTCGCATACCCTTGGGAGTGGCTAGCGGCAGAGGAAGAGATCAAATATCTATCGCCCGATGGGCGCTTTGCTTTGCGGATTGTCGATGAACAAAAGGTTGAGCTGATCGAGAAGGCGTCCGGCGAGGTCATGGTCGATCTAGGGGAGGCCTGGCACAACCCAGGTCAGGTCAGCCAAATTCTGGTGTGGTCGCCTGATTCAAAACGGGTAGCCTATGGCAACCATGGTTATAAAGGGGGCGAAGTAAGCGTTTATTTTTGGGACGGCTCAAGTTTCGAGCAGGTCGCCTTACCTGAGGAGTTGCCGTCTCCGCATATCAAGTTCCCAAAGGACTGCGGTGCCGTGAAGAACTACGGAGGCGCAGCGACGCCTTTGCGATGGTTAAAGTTAGGAGAGTTGGAGCTATCGAGCGATTTGATGATGCTTTGTCGTGGCAGCGGTGCCACCTGCACGGGCGAACTACGATTCACACTCGCCTTTGACGAGCAACACCACGCCTCGGTCAAAAAGGTTGGCAAAACGAAGACTGAGGTGGAAGAATGAACAGCCGAGACTCCAGATGCGGATTTGAAACTCGCTTCGCTTGCTTGCTCGTTCGCCGCTACCCGTCGTTGCTTTACCTTTTATGTCGCTGATCCCCTTAGCTGCATTCACCCGCCTGCGCGCAGGCTACGGCGGGGCGGGCGAAATTACACCGAACGAAACAACTGACTAAGGCCTTGGCATGTGCAATCCCCGTGTTACATGGACATTCGCTGCGGCGTTTTTGCTTGTCGCCACATCCGACTCTGCAGAGGAGCAGGAAAAGTCGCAGGCGAGATCTATTTCGCCGGATGGGAAGTGGGAGTTTCGCGGTGGCGCGGCCGGTGAACAGGACGATTTTGTTATCGCAAAAGCTGGCAGCGACGAGAGTTCCCTCGTGCTCTCCGAAGAAGAATACGCTGACGGACTCGCAGAAGCGCTGGGTCGAGCGCCTAGCTACGCAAACATCGTTTGGGGGCCGGACTCAAAACGCTTTGCATTTAACCTTCAGCCGGGCAAGGCCTATCAAACGGTGCAATTTTATCAATTCGACGGGAACACGTGGCGCAAGCTCGATTCGCTAGAATCCAACGCCGCCACGACTGCGCCGCTCGATCCTGCGATGGCAAGGCAGGAAAAAAAGCTGAAACTGCGGGCGGACTGGCCGTTTTTGACAAGCTGGCAAGTTCGCAAATGGATCGACTCAAGCACTGCGCTTTTATATGCCCGTAAGGTTAAAACTGTCGAAATCGGAGACGAAACGGAAGCGGTGAGCGTGTCTTTTTTCTTCACCCTCAAATTCGATCCTGCCGGCAACTGGAGAGTCACAAGGACGTTCGAGGTGCCGGAGAAAGGAGTCGGCGGATTGAACGCAGAGGAGCGCAAAGAAATTAATAGGATCGAGAATGGGGACCGGGAATTGAGAGGTAAATGAACAGTGTCATCATGTGGCAAACAATTAGTCGCCTTTTCTTCCCTATTCTCATCACCTCCTGCGATTCGGGTCTCGCTCAGGATGCTCCGCGGACGCCGGAGCCGAACAGCCAAGAACGGAAAAGCAATTATCAACACTCTGCGTGCACCTGTAGGGAAGGAGTTGAAGCAGAAAGTTGTCCCGGAACGTCGCTAAGGAGAATGGATCCGAGTGATGAAACGACGGGTGTTACTGATGCCGGCATGGACGACTTGTTACTCCTCGGCCGACTCGAACCCAACCCGATTATACCGATTTTATCTGCCTTTAATTGCAGATTGTTGGCGCCGAATTCTCGTTAGACGCTGGGAGAGTTTATGAAACTCCTTTCTGAATTATTACTGCTGGGAGCGGTCATACTGCTGGCAGTTAAAGGTGCCCAGGCAGAACCTCCCAAAGATCCAATCTACATGAAAACTTCCAACGGGTGGAATGCCGCGTACGCACACGATAACGAGTACGCTGAATTCCGCATAATAGGGAACAGCGCAAAACTTCAAGACGCTTATCATATCCTGCTACAAAAGGGTGTTGGAATGATGGTTTCCTTTGTCGATAAAAAGGAGCTTCAAAACAACAGGGACTTGTTAAGCGCTCACGCTCAATGGGAAGTAAATTACTGGCATCAACATGCGAGCCGAGTTGAAAGTAATATCCGAGAAGACTTAATAGGAACAGGAAAGGACGTTAAGGTGACTGAGATAAGAGTGTACAATGACCGAGGTGCAAAGATGTCATCGTATTTGATCGGGCTTGCTGCGAAGGATGGGGTTTTTGTCCTTTCAGTTTCGCCAGCCAAAAAGGAGGTAGATCCATTGGTAAAAGAATTGGTCGGCTCGTTCAAACTTGTGCCTCGAAACCTGGATGCTGAAGAAGCCAAGCGGCTGCCATCGGAAGCCAAGGCGCAGCGTTAAACCTACGTCTAACACGTATGCTGAGGAACTGAGAATTCAAATTGTGATGGCAGAACGCACTCAACGGCGAATCATGCAAAGCTATTCAGCTGTGTCCAAACGAGCCTCCCTACACAGCTGGATATGGAAAAGATCAAAGCGCTGCTCACGACCAAACCAGAGACAAGGTCAATCATGCAAAAGGAACAGCTAATCACGGGAGCTTCGTTGATGGGGTATCCGTGAGGAAGGTTGGGAAACCGAAACGACATGGAAGAATGAACCGGCGGCTTGAATCCTACATTCCGCAAGTCGTAGCTACACTTATCCGGGTACTGCTAGTGGCTCCGGTCCTAAGCACGTTTGATCTGATTGCGGCAGACTGGCCGGAACATCTCACGCTTCACGAAGCATCGCGTTCGCCCGATGGGCATTATGGGATCGTCGTCACCACTTCATCACACGTGGACGATGGTGCGACAGTGCTGCTACCTGAGAAGGACGAGGAATTCGTCGATTACTTCGCCGATTTACAAAACCATCGGCTGCTCGGCAAGATCAAGAATTTCGAATATGTCGAGGGCGAGAATCACGCTCACCTGGACGCGGAGTGGACGCCTGATTCCAAACTGTGTATCGCGACCTATTGGGAGCGGTACGGATTCGCGTCGGCGGCCGTCTTGGAACCCAAGGGTGACAGTTTCACACAGACGGATATCGGCCAACACATTCGCAAGGCGATCGACGCGACGATCAAAAAGCAATCGCGCGATGTGGACGCGGATGTGTATCCACAATTTTACATCGAAGCAGGGCCAAAAATTCGCGTGTTCGCCGAGGCCAGCAATAATCCCAAGCAGCTTGAAGGTGTTGAGACGTATTATGCCTTATTTCAAGGTATCTTCGATCCACGTTCAAAAAAATGGACGGCGACCTCGGCGCGAGCGATTACCGCGAAAGACAATGAAATGCTGCAAAGCGCGTCGGAGGCTTCCTGTTGCTTCGAGGTGTACGCTGTCTCACCAGAACCCTTTAAAGAATTCCCGGACGCCAAGGAACCACTTTCTTACAACGAGAAATCATTTTTTCGATCCGAAGAAAGCAAATTCAAGTATTTGGATGAACGCATGAATGATGTTTACAAGGCCGTTCATTTCGTGCTTTCGCCGCCAGAATTTGCAAAGGCCAAGCAGGACCAAATCGCGTGGTTAAAGAAGCGGGACGCCAACAACTCCGTTGCCGAGAAAAGCAAGCTAACCGAGGAAAGAATCAAGGTATTGCGGCAGCTTGTCTGGCCTGACAAAAAGAAAGCCAACGAACAATAAAATCTTTTTGCACTTTTGGCGTCATCATCGTGGGCGCAATCAGCTACGGTGTTTCCAATGCGCAGGAGTCCCCATTTCCGGCAGAGGAGCAATCCCCAATTTCTCCAGACAAAAAATGGGCGTACATCGGTGGGGATGCACCGAAACTCGTTAAAGTCGTCACGAGCGAAACTGAGATCGATTTCTTCGAGCAACGTAATCCGGGTACCGCGCCGGCTGGTGAGGATCCGGAATTGCTCTGGGCGCCGGATTCGAAACGGTTTGGCTTCAATTACAGTCCGATGCACGCGCATCATATGACGTTTCTGTCGATCGCTTTTTATCAGCTACGTGGCGATAAATGGGTAGCGGTGGATTCACCGGCGGATGAAACAAAGGGTCCGCAGTTGGTGCAGTTTCGGCAAAGGCCATTTGCCAAAGCATTTTGACCCGCGCCATTGCGCACCAGAATGGGACATTATGAAGTTGCGCAAATGGTCCGACGCAACTACGGCGATCGTGTACGCGCCGTGTTATGGGCGAACGTCGGGCAAGTTGGAAGCGGGATTTCTTTTCACGTTGAAATTCGACGCCGCCGGCAATTGGAAGATCATCAAAACGCATCAGATGGCGAAAAAGGAGCTCGAGGAAGAACAATGAAGTCATCGTTCACCTTCAAATGCGCAAGAAATCCTACCGAAAGGAGAACACCGTGATTAAAGGAACAGTCAAAGCGTCGGAATCAAATTCATTCGCGCCTATTCGCGCCTGCCGGCCGTCGCGGGTGGTCAGCGCGCGAACTTGGTTAGCCGGGCTTTTGATTCTGTTGTTATTTCCAAGCGCTTTTGCGCAGACCGATTTTTCGACATTCTGGAAAAAATTTAGATCCGCGGTGATCGCTGGCGAAAAAGCGACGGTGGCCGAGATGACGAAATTCCCACTGTCGATGTCCTATGGGGTAAAAGTCGTAAAGAACAAGGAGGATTTCTTGCGACGGTATAACGAGATCTTTAAAGGCGAGGCCAATGCCGTCCAATGTTTCGCAACCGGCCAACCGCGAAAAGAATCGGCCCGGCGGCAGGAAGTTTACTGCCCATTCAAGGAAACGCCTAACGAATGGGAAAACGCGCCGATTCGCTTCGTCTTTGAATGGACCAAAGGTGGGTGGAAATTTGTCGCGCTCGACAACATTAATGAATAGACGGCGTAACGCCAAATCATGTGGACTCTTCACGCACATTCATGAAAAGCCGACTCGTTGCCCGGGCATTTGCCTGTCTCGGAACAATCTTGTTTTCGATTAGTGCGCTTGCCCGCGTTGAGCTTCGCGTTTTATAAAGGGGCAACCTCTTTGAGGTGGACAGGGAATCGATCTTTAAAATCACGCCCGATGGAACGGGATCGGGCACTCCACTTAGCGCAACCCGCACGGTTGTGCTCGCGTTCAATCGCGCCGGCAAACCGAAGGCCGTGAAATCGACGATTAAATATGAGACCGAGACTGAATAAGACTCGACGTCGACGACTGAAATCGTCAAAACGCATCAGATGTCGAAAAAGAGGTCAAAGAGACGCGAATAATGAAATCGTTTTCGGGGTTCGTCGTAGTCGTCGCGTGCACGATCGGCTTTGGCTTTGCCACTCGTGCTGCGGATGAACGCGTTAACGCGGCGACTCCTTCCCGAGAGTCCTCTTCGGCGAAGAACAGTGCCGAGGAAAAAACTGAAGTTCTTTATACGAGCCCGAGTGGCGCGTTTCGAGTCGTGCAACTCAACGTTACACCCACTGGGGATGACCAAAGCGGGCAAGAGTTTTGGATCGTATCGACGCGGGATGAGAGCCGGCGGACCAAGCTTTATTCGAGCGAGATAACCTTCCCAACCGCGTTCTACAGTGCGCCTGGCGAGCGGTGGTTGTTCGTAGAATCACATCAGGGCTCGTGCTTGCAACGCGGAGATCTTTATCGTTGCAAGGATAACGATACCTTTGAAGCGACACCGTCATTTAGCGACAGAGCATGGAATGATGCGGTGAAGCTCGGCGCCTTTAAAACCAACTATTCCGCTGAAGGTTTGTGTGCGATGATCCAGTTTGGCTGCTGGAGCTTGGACGCGTCACGGCTTTTGGTCGTTATGCTTGGCGGCGAAGATCGACGCTCGACCAACCAACGGCACATTTACTTCAATACACGCTCGCAGAAGTTCGAGATCACGGATTACCTGCGGAAGCTAAACAAGAGTAAATCCAAAATGCTCGTTTGCGCCGAACCGGTCGATCCGTTGCCGAGTTTAGTCGAATTGAAGATGAGATTCGACACGTTAGATCGGCAATTGAACAAGCGCTACGCTGAAGTCATCGCAAAAACAGATAACGAACGGGTCCCGAATGTGCGTGAAGCTCAACGCAACTGGATCAAACGTCGAGACGAAGGGGCGAAGTTTTACGTCTCGCTCTTTCCGGCAGCGGAGAAAGAGCGGCATCGGCTCCAATTTCTTTGCGATGTCACAACGGCACGAATCGACACTCAGCCGGATGAAGAATGGGAACTTTAACAACGAAAAGGAAGAGATCGACCACATCATGCACGGTTAATCTCGAGGACTGCCAGACACGGTTTTGAAACTCGCTCGCTTCCCCGCTACCCGTCGCGGCTTTGCCTTCTATGTCGCGGATCCCCTCAGCTCCATTCACGAGTTCACACCAAATCATCCTATGAATGAATTAACTGTTAAACTTTCACAGTGCCTTGGCAGAACCACCCGGTGGACGTGGCGCATGGTCTGTTTTTGCTCAATCGCAGTTTTTATCACTTCCGCTCCAGCTCAGACCGACTCCGAGGTGCGTGATATGGTTTCACAGTGCCTTGGCAGAACCACCCGGTGGACGTGGCGCATGGTCTGTTTTTGCTCAATCGCAGTTTTTATCACTTCCGCTCCAGCTCAGACCGACTCCGAGGTGCGTGATATGGTTCAGCAGATCGATCAGTTGCGCGACGCCGGCAAGTTCCAGGAAGCAGTGCCGATTGCCGAAAAGGTGCTGAAGTATTGCCAGAAACATGACGGGCCGGACCACCCGGAAACAGCCGATAGCTTGAATGACCTCGCATCGTTGTATGCAGGTATGGGTGACTACGCCAGGGCAGCGCCGCTTTACGAGCGCGCCTTGAAGATTCGCGAAAAAGCACTTGGCAAGGACCATCCCTATACCGCGATCATCCTCAACAATCTGGCGGAGACCTATCGAGAAGCAGGGGACTACGCAAAGGCCGAGCCGCTCTATAAACGAGCTATAAAGATTTTTGAGACCAAACTCGGCTCAAAGCACGACAACACCGTAAGTGTTACGGCCAACCTGGCACTGCTCTACCAGGACAAGGGAGACTTGGCCAAAGCAGAACCCCTATACACGCGCGTGCTGAAGGTCCGCGAGGAAACTCTCGGCCCTCATGATCCGCAAGTCGCCAATACGCTCAGCGGTCTGGCGACCATTTATGCTTCACAGGGCAACTTCGCCAAAGCAGAGGCGATGTACGATCGGGCATTGAAAATCTTTGAGAAGGCGTTCGGAGCAGAGCACCCGCAGACTGCCAATGTCGCCAATAATCTCGGCGCTCTTTACCTCAACCAAGGCGACCTGGCGAAAGCCGAATCGCTCTTCAAGCGCGCATTGGATACTCGGGAGAAAATTTTCGGCCCGAATCATCGCTCGACGGGAGAAAGCATAAACAATCTGGCGTGGGTTTACATGGACGGTGGAGACTACAGCAAAGCTGAACCGCTCTTTTTGCGCTCGCTTAAGATTACCGAACAGGCTTTGGGTCCGGAGCATCCGGACACCGCCACTTCGCTCAACAATCTCGGTGTGCTTTACCAAATGATGGGTGAGTACAAAAAAGCCGAGCCATATTATGAGCGCGCTTTAAAGATTCGGGAAAAAGCGTTGGGACCAAACAATTTTGCTCTCGTCTCGAGTATCGGCGGCCTGGCTGATCTTTATCGGCTGGAGCGCGATTACGCCAAAGCTGAACCGATGGCCCAACGCTCCTTACAACTTTCTGAAAAAACATTTGGCCCGACCCACGAGATGACTGCGACTGCATACAATAATCTGGCTGCGACTTATCAAGGCATGGGAAAATACGACAAGGCGCTGCCGCTCTACGAGAAAGCGCTAAAACTTTTTGAGGACAAACTGGGACCGAACCACTACAAGACCGGCGCGGCTTTGGATAATCTCGGCGTGTTCTATCGTGAAAAGGGCGATTACAAAAAAGCTGAGTCGTATGCGTTGCGCGCGGTGGAGGTCACAGAAAAGGCTCGCGGCCCCGACCATCCCGAGACTGCCACTTCACTCAACGACCTCGCCAAAGTTTACGAAGCAATGGGCGATACAGCCAAAGCCCAACCGCTTCGTGAGCGGGCTGCAAAGATCCGACACAAAGGCAAAACAAACGCGGCATTGCCAGAGCAGACCGCCTCACCGCAGACTACAACCTCACCACAGCCAAGTCCTTAGTTTCGTGTGAAACCACGCACTTATCTTCTTGGGATCGCCTGCGTGCTGGTCGCCGCTGAATTTGTATGCGACAAGCTCATTTCGGCCGAATCGTCTCCGCCGGGTGAACCGCGCTGGATCGAAATCGGTTCAGAAAGAGCCGTGATCGTGCGCGATTCAAAATCGGCGGACGGTCGCAATGCCCTGGCGTGGACAATCGATAGCAGCGAACCAATCGACTGGACTCTTCTGGAAAAAGACGTCGAGCATTTCTATGAACAGTACGACGTGAAGGAAATCTGGGTGGTTAATCTTTCTGACAAAAAGAAAATTGGCGCGGTCGCCGACAAAGGCGGTTACGTTCGTCCAGGCAGTCATCGGACGTTGAGCGTCACGTGGGGCCCGCTTTCCGACAATGGAAGGCGCTTTGCCCTGGCCGCCTACCAGTGGAAATGGGGAACTGACACGTTACTTCTTCTCGACGTCGGCCCGGATGATTCTCGCTCCACGCAGATCGGCCCCGTGCTGGACAAGGCAATCGAGGCGCAGATTAAACACGCGAAGCCGCGAACACGCGGTCCGTTCGATTCAACTTACCTTCTGACGGGTTTACCGGAACTTGGAAAAAGAACTGGTTTTTCGGATCCATTTACAGTCGGCATTCCATTCGTAACAAAGGATCGCGAAAACGATGCGAAGGTGAGCGAGGGCATCCTCACGCTTAAGCTGGTCAGGGGCGCCGAAGGTCCCGCGGCCAGTGTGGCTAAAACCATTCCAGGCCCGTTGCCGGACGATCCGTTTTCCGAATCAGCGCGGCTGGCTAAAGCCGATCGAGAGCTGAATGCAATATATTCCGCGCTTCTGAAGCGGCTCGATCGCTCGGAGCAGAACGCGCTTAGAATCGAACAGCGCGTATGGGTTGAGCGACGTAACCAGCAAGCCGACGACGCCTTGCGCACCAAGGATACCGCTGAGAGCTCACGAATCGTTCGAGATCGCATTCTGCGGCAACTCACAGAGCAGCGTTCTGCAGAATTACGCAAACAGCTCGAGCCTGATCAACGATCGCCGAGTCCGGAGTGAGAAAGCGTTGCTTGTGGGCTGTCATCTTGCTTCGTTGCCGATCATTTACGCGAGTTCCGCCGGCTTGGGAACGTAATATCGACATCTTTAGAGAATATTCGGCGCGGGTTTGCCGCCGAATGGCTCTTGATCTCGCTCAGAAACGCTTCGCCAAAATCCTTCAGTTTCTGTTCGCCGACGCCGGGAATGCGACGGAACTCGGTTGAATTTGTCGGGTAATCTCTCGCCATTTCTCGGAGCGAAACGTCAGAGAAGATGATGTAAGCGGGCACCTTCCGGTCGTCGGCGAGTTTTCGGCGGAGCGCACGGAGTCGCTCGAACAACGCTTCGTCACATTCGATCGTGCCTGCCCGGCGTCGCGCGTTTTTCTCAGCAATGTCGATTTGCTTCGTCAAAACAATCGGTGTCCGGTTTCGCAACGTCTTCAGACCCTCAGACGTAAGCGATAACGTCGTAAACTTGCCGGGCGCGCATTCGATCAGCCCCAGTCGCAGCAGTTCGCGACCTATTGCCTGCCATTCAGTGCGTTTCAATTCGGCGCCGATGCCGTAAGTGGACAACTCGTTGTGGCCTCGTTGGCGGATTGCCTCCGTGTCCGCCCCCCGCAGAACGTCAACAACGTGATTTAATCCGAAAGCGAATCCGCTTTTCGCATGAACCCGATAAACACAGGAAAGGAATTTTTGCGCATGCACAGTTCCGTCGAACGTTTCGCGCGGCAGCAGACAATTATCGCAACCATCACACGAAACCTGTAGCGGCGCTGTCTCACCGCCGATGCCGTCACGCGTAATTGGGTATGTTTCCCCAAAATATTTGAGAAGCGTCGCGCGCCGGCATTCGCGCGTCTCAGCGTAGTGAACCATTTGCCGCAGTTGCGCCCGGGCAATACGCGCTTCGCTTTCGCTCTTTTCATCGATGAAGTGCAACTGCTTGGCTACGTCACCCGGGCTGAATAGCAGCACACATTCACTCGGCAACCCATCGCGTCCGGCGCGTCCGGTCTCCTGGTAATAGCTCTCCAGATTTTTCGGCAGATCGTAGTGCACAACGAAGCGGACGTTCGGCTTGTTGATACCCATCCCGAATGCGATCGTCGCGGTGATCACGCGCACGTCGTCGCGCAGAAATGCTTCCTGATGTCTCGTCCGCTCGGACGTGGTGAGCCCGGCATGGTATGTTTTTGTGCTTACGCCGTTCTCGTTCAAATTTCGCGCCAGCGATTCGGTGCTCTTCCGGCTTGCACAGTAAACGATGCCGCTGTCGTTAGGCCGGCTGCGCATGAAGGCCAACAGTTGGTCGTAGGGCGCCGTTTTCGCGACTACGCGATAGGTCAGGTTCGGCCGGTTGAAGCTGGCCACGTAAGGGCGTGGATCGCGCAGGTTCAATTCCTTAATGATGTCGGCCCGTACCTGTTCTGTTGCCGTGGCGGTGAGCGCCATGATGGGCACATCGGGCAAATGTTTTCGCAGCTTTTTCAGCTCACGATATTCCGGCCGGAAATCGTGACCCCATTCGCTAATGCAGTGCGCTTCGTCGATTGCAAATTGCGCAATATTCCAGTTGAGAGCGCGTTCCAAAAACGTGTCCAGCATCAACCGCTCCGGTGCGACGTAGAGCAATCGATAGTCGCCGCGATGCAAGCCGCGCCAGCGCGCCTTTGCTTCCTCTCGATCAACCGTTGAGTTCAGGTATGTCGCCGGAATGCCACTGGTCTGCAGCGCGTCCACCTGATCTTTCATCAACGAAATGAGCGGCGACACCACAATCGTGAGTCCATCACGCGTCAACGCCGGCAACTGAAAGCAAAGCGACTTGCCGCCGCCGGTCGGCATTAGCACAAACACATCTCGCCCCGCGAGCGCATCCTGGATGATCTCCCGCTGCAACGGCCGAAATTCGTCATAGCCGAAATGCTTTTTGAGCGTTGCGCTCAGATCCAAAGTAGTCATTCTACATACGCTCCTTCATGTCATTGTGAGCGAAGCGAAGCTGCAACGCAGCCCCGAAAGCTTTCGGGGCGAGGCCAGGCTTTCAATCTCTGATATTTCTCCATTGTGCATGAAATAGACTGAGATGTTTGAAAGCCTGGCTTCATGCTTCGCATCTCGTTGCAGCGCTTTCGCTCAACATGAAAGTGCTGTTTACGAGATGAGTCTTACGCTCGTGCCAGCGTTTTGCCCAGAATTGTTTGCTTGTGCGCCGTACCGGAAGTGTGCACAACAGAAGATCGAGATGATCAAAGCAGCAGGAGTGGTTTGCTTAGCGCTGTTGTTTCTTCCTGCCGGAGTTCCGGCACAGAACCAGTATGCCGGCGGAATCGTTTACGGGCCGAAAGCCGCATTTAATATTGCTGCGCCGGAAGGCTGGGTGCTGGACAACGAATCAGGCGTGGAGCAGGGGCTGCCATGCGTTCTTTATCCGAAAGGTGAATCCTGGGCCGATGCGCGAACAGTAATATATGCAAAAATCGCCGGCACTGATTACGAGGATGCTGAGAAGTTCGTGCAAGTGGCTATCAAACAAATGCACAGTAAGCACGGAAAGCCGAAGGAAAAGATCGACAAAGGAACCACCGGTAACGGACAGTCCTTCTTTATCAACGAGTACCCTGCCACCAAAACGTATTCTCAATGGGAACGCGTCGCCTACATCCAGTTGCCCAAGGCCGTGGCTTACATCGTTCTCTCATCGCGCGATGAGGCGAGCTATCGCAAAGATGCGCACGCGCTGCGTGAAGTGCTGAAAAGGTTCACCTATCTCGAACCGAAAACTGAAACTGGAGCACACTAGGTGCTATCTTCTGAATAATTCGCGCCGGTGACTGCTGTTTATGACATCGGGAGCACGACGCTTCTCGCGCCGTCCAAAATGTTCGTGTTTTAACGCGAACATTTTCCGTGCACTGCGAATAGCCGCTCGTTCTGAAATGCGCTTCCGGCGGCAGGGTTGTTGCGAGATACGCGTTCGATAGGCAAGGAATCGCCGTCATTCGACATTTTCGGCTCGCAACCAGGTTAAACGTTTTAGCGCTCGTGGAAACTAAATATACTGGATTAGTTTCCACGTTTGTGATAACACTACCGTCGATATGAAACGGGCACACAAACCGTGGCCGCGAAGCCGGAAAAGCAATTCCAACCGGCAGCGCATTGTTGATGCTGCCCGGGGGCACTTCTTTAGTCATGGCT
>WNGH01003007.1_pt1 | contig 18093 bp, 18 predicted proteins | sample 5400631 | NCBI WGS metagenome assembly WNGH01 (sample SAMN13153373, study PRJNA577476) | soil metagenome | isolation source: 115 cm soil or saprolite under Garry oak tree replicate 1 | place: USA:California | collected 2016-06-15
AGTTGCTGCATAAAGCCCATAGTGTCCCAGTTGACCCATTCTTCTGCGATTTTGCCATCTTTGATGAGGAAGATGTTGATGCCGGTAGTAACGATCTGCTTGCCAGTGGGAGGGATGCCTTGTAGTTCACCTTGGTGGGTGCCCCGAGCAGTCCAGCGTAGGGCGACTTTATCACCTTCGGCGATAGTATCATCCACAGTGACATGAAGATCGGGGAAGGCGGATCGGTACGCGCCGATGTAGTGCTTCATAGCTGCCGCTCCGTTGACTCCCGGTGCTTGCGGATCGTGGCTGGTATGATTGGGGGCGTAGATTTCATCAGCTGCATCAAATTTTCCCTGGCTGAAGAGATCGTCAAAGACGCGGCGTGCTACGGCAACGTTTGCTTCTGTAGACATGAGTAGTTCTCCTTTTGTCTGTGCTTCTATCGTGATACGAGTTGAGCATGTACTTTTGCTCGTAGTAAGGAACGGGAAAGCTAAGCTTTTGGATTACTTTATGACGGTGTTAAGAGTGCTGAAGGGGAGAAACTGAGTCTCTCGTTCGCTGCTGTCCTTGCTCATCCTCTTCAAACTCGATTTTTCCATATAGCGTTCGCTATAATCGGCTATTTTTTGCTGTAGTTTATCGGTGGTGCTACATCCATTGCTGTACTGTAACACCATTCAAAAGCGCATGGTAGTCTCTCAAATACTGACATAGCACTACTTGGCTCACGTGCATTCTACACTTCCAGGAAGTACACGCCGGTAAATGGTGAAGCCATGCGGAAAGTGTACCAGCGTGGCGTCCTCAGACAAGAGAACATTGTGTTGCTCTGCCCAGGAATGCGCCTTCCTCCATGCTTCCTGTTCATCCACCGCATAGATCGGGACAAGGTTACTCCATTTCCCTTGACGATAATCCAACATCCAGAGTGTTTTTGTAGTTTGCATATGTTCCCCTCGCTTGTTGGTACTAACGTAATATACTAGTATCTAATATACTAGTGCATAGCATCCTGATACTACAAACGTAGTTCTCTACAACGTAGGAGGCTGGTACAATCGCCTCATCACAGGTGAAGGGAACAGGCCATGATACGCTTGAAGATACGCGAGGTAGCACAACAAAAGGGGTTCAGTATGTCCAGGCTTTCAAGAGAGTCGAACATGGCCTACAAGACGATACAGACGATATGGAGAGACCCCTACCACGAAGTAACCACTACCACGTTGAACAAGCTAGCCCGTACACTTGGGGTAGACCCATCCGAATTGATAGAGTATATACCGGAGTAGTCTCTAACGTGTTAAGGGTTCGCCCGGCAATAATAGGACCATAATATGTCCAGGCCCACCTCCTCCGCCGGGCACTGCCAGGAAGCGTCCAACGACGCAGTTTCTTTGTCTGTAATGAATGCGGCTTTGTCGTCACCGATCAACTCGTCCAACTGGCCAAAGAACGACATGCGAAATCTCTCGTCTGTCCCGTTCCTGGATGTAACTCGCCTATTTCGCTCCTTGACCGTGAAGAGCGTCTTTCAGAAGTTCCATCGTCAACGATTGTGGCGATGGATCAGGCTGCTGATGCTCAACGGGAACGGGCTGCTGCTCAGTCAACGCTCCAGGGCAAAAAAGACACCAAGGACTTTGATGTGTTCCTCTGCCATAATACCGTGGACAAACCGGCTGTAAAGCAGATCGGAGAGCAACTGAAAGAACGAGGGATATTACCCTGGCTGGATGAATGGGAATTACGTCCGGGTTTGCCCTGGCAGCGTCTCTTAGAGGAGCAAATCTCACAGATCAAGACTTATGCCTCGAAGGAGCCAGAACTTCCCATCTTCTTACGCGAGATGACCTGGGTCGATTTTCGCTCGCAGGAGCCTGTCCCTTTGGAGCAATTAATTTGGGGTATCACAGGGAAGCGCGATGACATTTATGCTCAAGGTAGGCGGTGAGAGCAGGTTCGAGGTTTCGTGATACGGGAATGCTTCAGCATTACGAAAGTCGGGGGAGATCCGACATTGCTGTCGCCAGCCTATCAATCTCCGCCTGCGTATTATAGTGAACCAGCCCGACGCGTAACAATCCACCTTTCTCTTCAAGTCCTAGCCGCTCTGTGACGGACAATGCATAGAAATTGCCATTCCAAACATTGATCCCTGCTTTAGCGATGGCGGCCATAGCTTGTTTGAGGGCGAGACGACGACCGGTGAAAGTGTCTCTGTACTGGTCGGCGTAGGGTGCGCCGAAAGTGTTGCCAATCTCTTCGAAGTATTCAATGGCACCAAGGGTACCGGCAATGGCCTCGAAGCTCTGCGTGCCGGTCTCGAATTTTTCGGGTGGTAGGTTGCTGGCGGGACGAACCTTGTAGGCGGTGAGTTGGTCGAGCAGTTCGTATTTACCGTAAAGGATGCCAAGGTGAGGGCCGAAGAATTTATAGGCGGAGCAGGCCAGGAAGTCACAGTCAAGGGACTGTACATCGATAGAGCGGTGGGGAGCGTATTGGACCGCGTCGATGAAACAAAGGGCTCCTGCTTGATGGGCCAGTTGGACGGCTTTTTGCATGTCGTTGATGGTACCGACTGCATTGGAGGCGTACCCCACAGCCACGATTTTGGTACGAGGTGTGATCTGACGAGCTAAGTCCTCCATGTCGAGGGTGCAGTCTTCCTCGTGGAAATCGACCCAGCGCACGGTGCAGCCGCGATCTTCGGCGACGAGCAGCCAGGGGGCAATGTTGGCATCGTGATCGAGGCGAGTGACGACGATTTCATCACCGGGCTGGAGGGTGCGGCCCAGGCTGCGGCTGATGGAGAGGGTCAGCGTGGTCATATTGGGGCCGAAGACGATCTCTTCTGGGCGAACAGCGTTGAGGAAGTCGGCCATGGCCTGTCGCGCTTCGGCAACGGTCGCATCGGATGCGCGGCTGGTATGGAACTCGCCCCCGTGGTTGGCGTTGGTGTATTGAAGATAATGTGAAATACGTTGTAAGCTCTCTTGCGCAATCTGAGTGCCACCTGGGTTATCGAAATAGATGGTTGATGGATTTAAGGTGAGGGCGGGAAAATGAGAACGGATAGTGTCTAGGTTGAGCATGGATGTCTCCTTTTCAGTTCATATGGACTTTCCGTGAAAAAGCTTTCAGATCACGAATGTGATGCTTTGGCGGCACGCTCAAGAATGATAGTTTTCAGATCGTGCAGTTCTTTTTTCATGCTCCATTGTAGATACCATTCTATCAAGAGTTTCAAAGGAATTGCCCATTTTGGCAAGACATACTGCTCGTAATGGAGGATCGTGCAGTTCTGCTCGCCAGTGGATACGGCAACAAATCCTCCTTGAATACGAGAGCCTGATGTAGGAGGATGAGCTTCCAGGCTATGAAATCCTTGTTCGTGTAGGACATAGGCAAATTCATTGTGCCAGGGAATACCAGCGAAATGACCTCGTACCTGGTAGGTTCCCATCCGCTCGGTCTGCTTGTTGACCTGGACGACATCGGCTTTCACTTCGGTCTTCTCGATATTTTGAATTTCCCAGATCACAGGTAGGACATCTTCTTGACGACAGGCTACCTCAATCAGCCTGATCACAGAGATATCTCTCATCATAGCTGTCTTTCCTTCCGTATAGCGATAAGAAGGTGAAGTACCCCATAGCTCTGCGCTAGGGGCTTCTACGCCCTTGCGAGCGTTGGCTGCTTCCCAGCCAGATGCTTGAATCCCAAGCGAAGGATGTTGAGAGCCGCATTATGGTCGCGGTCTAGCTCGGTACCACACTCACACGAATGCCAGCGTTCCTCTAGCGTCTTCTTGCGAACGGTACCGCACCCTGAGCAGACCTGACTAGTATACTTGGGGTTGACTTGAAGGACGGTACGGCCAGCCTCTTCCGCTTTACTCGTACACATCCCTACAAACATGCTCCAACCAGCATCAGATATACTCTTATTTAATCCACCTTTAGCCGCCGCCCCGTTGAGAAGATAGGTCCCATTTTCGTCCTGTTTGGGCTTTGGCCTCTTCACCAGATTCGCGGTCTGCAACTGCTCAAAGACGATGATCTGATAGCGGTCTACCAACTTGCGAGACTGCTTGTGCAGAAAGTCGGCCCGTTGGTTACGGACCTTGCGGTAGGCGGCTCCCAAGTGCTTGACAGCCTTTTTGCGCCGATGTGAGCCGCGTTTCTTGCGAGCAAGGGACTGCTGTAACTTCGAGAGCTTCTTCTCAGAGCGTCGGTAGTAGCGTGGGTGCTCTATGGTGCTGCCATCTGACAAAGTAGCCAGATGCATCACACCCAGGTCAATGCCCACATCCTCATGGGATATGGAAAGAGGCTTGGTCTCGACTTGACAGGCAAAGACGATAAACCAGCGATCCCCTTCCCTCTTGACGGTACACGTCTTGATTTTCCCTTCTAAAGGACGATGGAGCTTGACTTTGATGCTCCCTATTTTCGAGAGGCAGACCCGCCCATCGTGGGTGAGAGAAAACCCCCCTTGTGGGTAAGTGAAGCTATCATAGCGGTTGCGTCCCTGAAAGCGGGGATAGCCTCTGGTCTGGCCACGTTTGCAGCGTGCAAAGAACGCCTTGAAGGCTTTGTCTACCCGCCGTAGGGTCTCCTGTAACACCTGACTATGGATCTCACCGTATTCGGGCCTGATCTCCTTAATTTCAGGCAGGTCATTGATTTGCTCATAGCACGTGATACTTTTGCCAGTAGACTTATAAGCATCACGCCTCTCAGAGAGAGCAGCATTGTACAACTCTCTGCAACGGTCAAGTGTCCACTGCAAGGTGCTAACTTGCTTGCCAGTAGGAGAAAGGCGATACTTAAAGGCTTTGAGCATCGGGCTTCTTTTCTCCTTTTCGCAATGCAAGAGCTTGTCGTATGAGCCAAACAATCTCTGAATTGATTGGGCGTTCATCCTCTTGGGCTGCGTTCTTCACTTCTGCCAGAAGGTCAAGAGGAAACCTCACTGAGAAGCGTTTCACTTGCTCTGATTTCTTGTCCATGTATACATTTTACATCACTTTGTATGCTCTTGTCAAGTATTTCCCCTACTCCCATCACGCCCCAAAAGGAACGGCCCTTCTCTCCCCATGGCTCTAGCCCTGATTCTTACCCACATTTAACACGCGTGATTGTGTGAAAGAGCCTGGCAAACCAACTCGTATTGCCGAGACGGATAGAATCTCTGCTTTGTCGAGTCGCCTGCCAAGTCCCTTCCCAAAAATGTGGGTAAGAATCAGGTCTGAATCCAGGGGGATGCGGCGGGCTAAAGCCCTTTCTCTCAAACAAGTATGCCACCCTTTTTTAAGAGAGGCAAGTCTTCAGGCGAGTTGCTTCTGTTCAGCTTGCCTGATGAGAAGCGAAATCTGTAAGATAGGGAGAGAAGGAACGGATCTATTGAAATGTTGAGGAAAGGATTGATATATGCAAACGAGACAACTTGGTAAGACAGATATGCAGATTACGCCACTGGGTCTGGGAACGTGGGCCATGGGTGGAGGAAATTGGCTTAATGCCTGGGGGGAGCAGGATGATAAGGAGTCACTGGCGACGATTCACCGTGCGCTTGAACTGGGGATGAATTGGATAGATACAGCAGCGGCATACGGTCTTGGTCACTCAGAAGAGATCGTTGGTCAGGCGTTGAAAGAGTGGCGTGGTCAGGATAAGCCCTATGTGTTTACGAAGTGTTCGCGAGTGTGGAACGATAAAGGTGAGATAACCAGCAGCCTGAAGGAGCAGTCGCTGCGCAAGGAGGTGGAGAATAGTTTGCGTCGGCTGCAAGTGGATGTGATAGATTTATACCAGATTCACTGGCCGAATCCTGATGCCGATATTGAGGAAGGGTGGAGTACACTGGCGAAGTTCCAACGGGAAGGCAAGGTGCGTTACATCGGTGTGTCGAATTTTAATGTCAGCCAGATGCGGCGAGCGGAGGAGATTGCACCGATTGCTTCGCTACAGCCCCCATATTCGCTGATTAAGCGAGATGTGGAAGATGAGATATTGGGATATTGCCAGGAGCATCAGATAGGAGTAATCGTCTATTCACCGATGATGTCGGGCTTGCTCACAGGCACGATGAGTAAAGATCGGGTAGCGAAACTGCCGGAGAATGACTGGCGCAAACGCGACCCAGAGTTTCAAGAGCATCGCCTGTCACGCAACCTGGAACTGGCAAGCTTGTTGCAGAATGTGGGTTATCCCCATAGCCGCTCGGCAGGTGAGGTCGCGGTCGGTTGGGTGTTACAACATCCGGCAGTAACCGGTGCTATTGTTGGTGGCCGACATCCAAAACAGGTAGAGGATATAATTGGAGCGGCAGAGTTTCGCCTGAGCGAAAGCGAGCAGGCAGAGATTGAGAAGTTTTTGCGTGAGCATCCGTAATGTAGGTTTTTGAGTGATAGCGGGCAGTGTGCGTGAGAATGTAGGGCGACCACGAGGATCGCCCCTTGTGGGGGCTCTCACGGGTAGGTTTGTTGGACAGTGGAGACACCACCTCGCGTAGGGGCGGGCGTGGAGCGGATGCGGGGTTGGGGTCCTTGTGGCCGCCCGTTGCGGATGAGGCGCACCCATGGTCGTCCACCCAGCAGGCACGGCGGGCAGCCACAAGGGCCCCAACCCCACTCCACGCCGCCCCTGCCCCTACGCGATGCCCCTCGCCATGGCAAAAACCTCCCCCTGAGAGCCTTGTGGGGGTCAGGCCCGCCAAAATGTGAAACGCACCCTCGCCCATCCATTTTGGTACGTAATCTAATGTGAGACTGTTCTATGGAAAAAATAGAGAGGCGCGAGGTTCAGGTAGGGCAATATATGATGTACTATCAGGTGACGGGGGAGGGTGAGCCGCTTGTGCTAGTACATGGACTTTCGGGTTCTTTACGCTGGTGGAGCCGTAATGTGCCTGCGCTAGCCGAACACTACCGGGTGTATTTAATAGATTTACCGGGTTTTGGGATGATGCGGCATTTTCCCCGTCGCTTGATGTTAGATGAGGTAGCGGACGAGCTAGTAGCATGGATGAAGGCGGTGGGAATTGTGAAGGCTCATCTGATAGCTCATTCGATGGGTGGCTATATTTGTATGCGTGCGGCGGCTAGCAGACCAGAGGTAGTAGATCGGTTGGTGCTGGTTTCACCGGCAGGTATTCCGAAGTTCCGGTCAGTACTGGGGTATACGATACCGTTGATTGTGGCGATACGTTATTTGACTCCGCGCTTCTTTCCGGTACTGGCCTATGATGCGTTGCGTGCTGGGCCTCTGACGTTATTACGGGCGGCGCAGGATTTACTGACGAAGGATATACGTGATTATTTGAAAGCGATAAAGGCTCCGACGCTGCTGATATGGGGAGTGAATGATACGCTGGTGCCGCCGGTGCTGGGCGATGTGTTGCGCCAAGAGATTACTCATGCTCATTTGTTGTTGCTCAAGAGAGCGGGCCATGTGGGGATGTTTGATCAGCCAGAAGAGTTTAATGCGGCGGTTCTGGCGTTTCTGAGGGGTGAGGAGATAGGGAGGCCATCAACAGTGACCCAACTATCTTTGAGTTTACTTTTTTTCGATTTCATTTGTTTCCTGACTAAAGGGCCAATCCATTTCAAAGACGAGAGCATCTCGCTTTGTCGTCCCTTCGCTTCTCGAGAGGCGCAGGCTCTGAGCGCGAGCGAAGGATCTCTCTGCGGCAAGAGATCCTTCGCTCGCGCTCAGGATGACACTCGTGAAGCGGCTTCGTTTGACTGGCAAAACGTCTTCTTTGAAATGTATTGGGCTAAAGGGTGGCATCGTTATATGATCGGTTCGAGGTGGCGTTGGAACCATTGGCTAGATAGCTCAATGACTTTTTTGAGTGAATCCAGGGTTTCAAAGAGCTGAGTGACGCCGGGGAGAGTTTCCAGGCGTTTGCTTGTCTCACCTTTGGCGGGAAGCTGGGTCAGTGCATCACGGTTGCTGTTGGCGGTGGTGCTATCACGCTCACCAACGAGCAGAAGGGTAGGGGCGAGGACACGAGAGAGATAGGGTTGGGCAAGGTCAATACGCCCATTGCCGACGACAACCGCCTGGATGGCATCGGAACGTTCGGCGGCGGCGATAAGGGCGGCTGCACCGGTAGGGCCAATGCCGAAATAGCCGATACCGAGGTTCTGGGTTGCTGGAGTATCGAGCAGCCATTGGGTGAGACCCATGAGGCGTTGGTGGAGGATATTGACGTTGAAACGGAAGAAATGGGTTTCATTGTCTATTTTTTCTTCTTCCTCGGTGAGGAGGTGGACGAAGAGGGTTGCCAGTCTTGCCTGCTGAAGGCCTGCTGCCAGTTCATCATAGTGAGCATCGCTTTCAACGTTATTACTGCCGTGAGCCAGGACGACGATGCCACGTGCATGGTCAGGGATGTGCAGGAGGCCAGGGAGGATAAGCGCACCGGCGGCTACCTGTACCTGCTGAGTAGTGCTGTTGGTAGTGTCTGGTGGTGGTTGATCTAACAAGATTGTGCTTCCTTTGTGATATACTGCCGACCAGAATATATTGGTTGTTTGCTCTGGCACGTTCTACTTACTATGTAGCATAATTCAGGTGAGCAGGTTCGGCAAGTGAACAATAGGGAAGTGAAAGAACATAGTGTGGAGAAGAGATAAAGGGTGTGGCAAGACTGGTAATGCCAGCTTTGCCTCACCCTTTTATGAAGCCACTTATTTTCCAGTAAGCATGTACTGTTTGACCAGTGTTCCCATGCCTGCATGCGATGTTGGGTCGCCGCACTTCCAGGGGATATTGAGCGTGGTTGGTGTGAATTTGGTATAGTCTTGAATCAGATGGTACGCGCCGAACTCCCATGCTGTCCAGTTGGCGTTGCGGGAGGCCGTATACTTGAGGAAGTTGGTAACATCCTGATTGGCCTGGCTGGGAACAATGTTCTGGCAGAAACCATAGCCTTGGGGAGGACTGCCATTAACCAGTAAGGCCCACTCCCCGTAATAGATGGGGTGGTGATTGAGGATTGGTCCCCATTTGGCATCTTGCTGTTGAGGAGTATCAGCAATGTGAGCATAGACGTGTAGGGAGTACATAACGTTGGGATCAGGGATGGTGCTGGTAAAGTTTGACCAACCTTTGCCCCTGCCGCCAGAGGTTCCTGGTTCCACGATGATGATTTGTTTGGCACCAGCGGTACGGATAGTGTTGATCATCTGTAGGTGACCTACCACAGTGGCTCCGGCAACCTTGCCGCCACCGTTGAGCCATTGGGCCCAGCTGGTATCTTGCGGCTCATTGTAGAGATCGAAGAGGACCATAGGATTGCTTTTGTAGTGAGTGGCAAGAACTTGCCAGAAGGCTTTATCTTGCGTTTTTGGCAGGTCGGCATTGTCTCCATAAGGTGAGCCAGCAGTGCCATCATCGTGGAGGTTCAGCACAACGTATAAGCCGGCGGCATTAGCCTTTTGTACGACCTGATCGAGGAGTTTCAAATAGTTGACACTATCTTTGGCGTAGATCCAATTAGACAGGCATAGGCGTAACGCATTCATCTTCCAGTCACCTACCATGACAGTAAAGATGGTGGTGTTGAGAACCTGAGTTAAGCGTGAGCCATTTTGCCAACGCCCCATGTTATCAAAGGCACTTTCGATTTCTGCTCCACGGAGAATAAGTGGATGGCCGGAACCATCGATGATCTGTGTACCTTGGACGTGAGGAAAAGCTGTTGAGCTTGCATGCGGAGCTAGCTGTGCCTGGTTGTTGATCTGTGTAGTGGAGGCCCTAACACCAATGAAGACAGCTGTTAATGCTGTTGCTATGACCGTAAGCATGATGAGCAGCTGTAGGACTTTTTTCTGCATGTGTTCTCTCCCATGAATGGATTGTGTAGTAAAGATACCTCTTATATCTGTACAATCACTGAGGGGTCGGAAAAAAGGACGATATATCCAAATGTGCTATTCTGTGTAGGTGAGTGTTAAAGTGTTTCGTTGTGGAGTTGTTCAGATAAAACCAGAGGGATCAAAGTTGATTTTTCGAGTAGAGAGGCAGAGAAGTGTATGCAGCATGAGCAAGAACGACAGGCAGTTGATTTCAACACACACACACCGTTTGTACTGGCTTTGGATGTAGGAACATCTTCGACACGGGCACTGCTCTTTGATGCAGCAGGTGTAGCAGTGCCAAGCATCCAGGCACAGGATACGTATGAGTTGACGATCACAGGGGAAGGTGAGGTATCGGTGGACGCGGATAAGCTGGTGGAGGTTGTGGCGGCCACCATTGATAAAGCATTGCACGCAGCAGGCTCGCTGGCATCCTCAATAGGAGCAGTGGCAACAGATACGTTCTGGCACAGTCTGGTAGGCGTGGATCAGGATGGCCGCCCCGTTATACCTTTGTTGACATGGGAAGATACACGGCCACGACGTGCGGTAGCCGAGCTGGCAAAACAGTTAGATCGGGTAGCGATACACCAGCGCACAGGAGCGCGGCTGCATGCGAGCTACTGGCCTGCGAAATTGCGCTGGCTGGCGACAACGCAGCCGGATGCGTTTAAGCGTGTAGTACGCTGGCAGTCCTTTGGCGAGTATTTGCTCCAACAGTTCTTGGGGAGATCTGTGTGTAGTTTCTCAATGGCTTCTGGTACGGGGATGCTGGTGACGCGCACGCGCACATGGGATACGGAATTAATGAAGATGCTAGGAGTACGCGAGGAGCAATTGCCGCCGCTAGGTGATGTCAATGAAGGTATGACTGGATTGACGCAAAGGTATGCTGAACGCTGGCCGACGTTACGCGATGTGCCCTGGTTCCCGGCGATTGGGGATGGCGCGGCTGCGAATGCGGGATCGGGCTGCGCGAGGGAGGAAAATTGGGCGTTGACGATTGGCACGTCGAGTGCGATGCGGGTGGTGGTATCGGCGGAGAAAGAAATGGTGCTGCCGCCGGGGCTATGGCTATACCTGCTGGATGCGAAACGTGCATTGCTAGGAGGTGCGTTGAGTGAGGGCGGAAATGTATTTGCATGGCTGAGCCATACGCTACAGATCTCCTCCTTAAAAGAGGTTGAGGATAAGGTGGCAGAGTTGCCGCCTGATGGGCATGGGTTAACGGTATTGCCGTTTCTCACGGGAGAACGTAGTCCTGGGTGGCATGCGGAAGCCCGTGCGGTGATGGCTGGTTTGCAGGCCCACACGACGCCAGTAGATATCTTGCGTGCATGTATGGAGGGGTTAGCCTATCAGCTTGAAATCGTGTATAAGCAGCTTAACGAGGCCCTGCAAATAGGCGATAAGAAACCAAAGGTGATCGGCAGTGGAGGTGCTTTGTTGAGTTCACTAACGCTGCAACAGATTGTTGCTGATACACTGGGAACGCCGCTTTATCCTTCGCGTGAGCGTGAGGCATCGGCGCGAGGTGTGGCCTTGCTGGCTCTAACTGCGTTGGGTGTGCTACCTGATGTGAGCCAGGTTGAGCCACAATTGGAGGAACCGGTACAGCCTGATGTTTCACGAGGGAAGGTGTATCAAAAGGGAGCGGCACGGCAGCAAGAATTGTATACATTGATGTTGGGTGATGTAAAAGAGTAGCTAACACTGCCCTTGTAGCTTCCTTTGGAAGGCCGATACAAACGTATCGGCCCTTTCTTCTCTAAATGCCCCAAAGATGTGGCGGTCGGGTCGCACCACGACGAAGAGATCGGGGACGGTACGTAGAAAGTTTAGATCATTGGATTGGACGATGGTAAGTGGTATGCCGAGTGGGGGGGCTGTTTCTGGGGGGAAATGGCTATTTGGGGGCAAGATACAAATGCGACGTACATTCAAGTGTTGCCAGAAGTCGGTTTTGAGGGAGGAGAAGGCTGTGCTGGGATTACGATGGCATCGTAGCAGTGCGAAGTCGGAGCCGAGAATGTCATCGAGAAGGACATGGTTGCCCTGGCTGGTTGTGACGAGGGGCTGGGGGAGCAAAAGCCCTGCCAAGGCTTTTGCCTCTTTGGCGCTGTCAGCAAGAAAGAAGCCATTTAGGTATCTGGGTTGGGGCTTCATATGGCCCTGAGTGAAGAATTCACGGGTGATCGGTATGGCATTGAGGGAACGTAGTATGGTATCGCGAATGAAGGCGGTAGGTCTGGCGGTGGTCATGACGATACTGCCGAGAAAAGATGAGAGTTTAATCATTTGTGCGACGTGCCTGTGGCGTTCCTGATGATAGGAGTAAAGAAGCTGGGAAGATGCTTGGCCGTGCATAACCATAGCGATTTTCCAACTGAGGTTGTGGGCGTCGCGCAGGCCGCTATTAAGGCCCTGTCCGCCGAAGGGGGGCATCATGTGGGCGGCATCGCCGAGCAAGAAGACTCTGCCATGATAGAAAGTTTTTGCCAGTGTTGACTGAAAGGCGTAGATGGTGTGGCGAATAATTTGCAAGGAAGGAGAGGAGAGGGAGCCGTCGGTCTGTTGGATGAGGGTAGCGATGATTTCTTCGTTGAGCAGGTCTTGTTCGTTCTCACCGGGGAGGAGCATAAATTCCCAACGTCTGCGGTTGTTGGGCGAAGGAACGGTGACGGCTGGGCGATGTGGATTACAGAAGAACTTGACGATAGGGGAGGATTGCTGATCGGAAAGGCAGTCGATGACGAGCCATTTTTGGGCAAAGGTTGTGCCGTGCATGGGAATGTTGAGGAGGTGGCGGATGGTGCTGCGGCCTCCATCACAGGCGAGTAAATACGTACACTTTACCTTCCAAAGCCTGTCTTTGGCTGTGCGGATGGAGACAATCACGCCCGTTTCGGTTTGCTCGAAGGTCTCGATGGTATGTTGAAAGCGGACATCGACGCAGGGAAAGCGTTTGAGGCCGTGGAACAAGGCTGCTTCAAGATCGGGCTGGAAAAAGGTGGAGATGAAGGGATGACCGTTTCTCTTAGGAGCCGTTAAAAAATAACTTCCAGTATTGTAGGAGGAGAGAGCAAGAGGTAGAATAAGCTATCAGCCGAAAATATCTCAAGAGAGAAGGGATCATGACCAGAGTAGAAGTGTATAGTTGTCAATGTGCCAATTGCCAACAGGAAACGCCGCATCCCGATCAGGAACGGCACCAGCAGATGAATCTGTTTATAAGCCGACTGGATGAACAGCAAAGACGTTGGTATGTGGCAATGGAGTCCAGCCGAATAGGAGTAGGGGGAGACCGAATCCTCTCACAAATGACAGGCATGGATGAGAAGACGATTCAGCGTGGACGCCAAGAGTTAGCAGCCTCTCTGGCAGAGCGACCGAGCGATCGGATACGCTTGCCTGGAGCAGGTCGACACAAGGCAGAAAAAAAGATGTTGAGTTAGAATCAGCTTTAAAGAGGTTAGTCGAACCCGAAACAGCCGGAGATCCGATGAGTGAGCAAAAGTGGGTCCGCAGTAGCTTGCGCCAATTGAGCAAGCGTCTGGCAGAGCTGGGACATCGGGTCAGTCCACCCATAGTGGGCAGACTGCTGCGTCACTTGGGCTACTCGTTGCGGGTCAATGCCAAAAAAGAAGAGGCAAGCGCAGCTCATCCTGACCGAAACACGCAATTTGAGCAGCTCCAGACCCAAAAACAGCGATTTGAAGCAGCTAAGTGCCCGATCGTCAGTATAGATACGAAGAAGAAGGAACTGATCGGCAATTATAAGAACGCTGGACGAGCCTGGAAAGAACAACCAGATGCAGTCAATGCCCATGACTTCCCTCAAGATGCCATAGGGAAAGCGGTTCCTTATGGCATCTATGATGTCCTTCGCAATTGTGGGACGGTCTACGTTGGTTCTTCGGCTGATACACCGGAATTTGCTGTGGCGGCCCTTGCCCGTTGGTGGGAGGAAGAGGGACAGGCGGCCTACCCCGAAGCCAAGCAGCTCTTGATTTTGGCTGACAGTGGAGGCAGCAATGGATGTCGTCCTCGCATGTGGAAACAGCAGCTCCAGGAGCACTTTTCGGATCATTATGGCTTGACCGTTGTTGTTGCTCATTACCCCACAGGTTGCTCCAAGTGGAATCCCATTGAGCATCGTTTGTTCAGCCAGATTAGCCAGAATTGGGCAGGGATTCCCCTACGCAGCTTTGAGACCATGCTCAACTACATTCGTGGAACTGGCACTCAGACTGGGTTGACCGTGCGAGCCAGCCTGCTGGAAGGGGAGTATGCCAAAGGCCAGAAGGTTTCCGATAAGCAAATGCAGCAACTCAACATTGAGTTTGCCGAGGTCTGTTCCCGCTGGAACTACACTCTTCGACCTCGTACCCAGATTTCTCCTGAGAGAGACCTGGAACCGGAAGTTATTTTTTAACAGGCCCTTACTAGTGGAGGCTACCCTGACCAGCAAGTGCTTGCCTGAGATATAGAGGGCATTGATGTCTGAAAGGAGGCATTGGCTTACCTCGGTACTCAGCCCCATATTCTGGCAGATGCGCAGACCTTCATCGTCGAGGGCAATGGCGCGGGGAGTATCGCTGAGGGTAGGGTTGCGTTCGATGAGGAGGGTGTCTATGTTGGCTAAGCCAAGGAAGTTGGCAGCTGCCAAACCGGTTGGTCCTGCCCCTACAATGAGAACGGAGACAGAGTGGTGGTATTGACTTTCATGGGAGGTCTGAGAGTTGAAAGATGGTAGATGGGGGGGTTGTTTGTTCATAGTACGTATCCTTGCTATGAGTTGTGATAACATTGGCTCATAGTAATGATACGTTGCAGGGATACTTTGGGGCAACTGTGGTGTGAGTTATAAGAGCGTGTTATGTTGTTTTGTGCAAGAAGGGAAGAGAGGTGTTGCGATGCAAGAGAAACGCCCCAAACCTCAGCAGGGGGCTTCGCCCCCTGCTCCTCCTTTAGACCCTTTGGACGGCGAGAGCGACATTCATGCCGCCGATGCCGCGTGCACCGAGGAGGATGGCGGGTGCAGAGAGGGGTTGAGGTTCGTTGTGGACCATGTTGAGGCCGTAGCGAGGATCGAGTTCTTCACAGTTGATAGTTGGTGGGATGATCTGATGTTGGAGAGCCAAGAAGGCAGTGATGGTGTCGATGGCTCCGCTGGCGGCGTAGCTGTGGCCTTGCATGGTGCGTGGGACGGTGACGGGAAGTTGTGCGAGTTCGTTTCCGAAAACGAGACCCAAGGCTTCGGCTTCACCCTGATCTGAGGAAGGCAGAGCACGTCCATCGAGACTGAAGTAACCGATGTCGTGTGGTGAGAGATGGCCTTTGCGCATGGCCATGTTTATGGCTCGGGCGTATTGTGTGCCATTGGAGGAGGGAATCTGTAGTCCAAGAGCGTCATTGGTTTGACCGAGGCCGACTATTTCTCCATAGATGTGAGCTCCACGCCTCCGTGCGTGTTCGTACTCTTCCAGGATACACATACCAGCTCCTTCTGCTATGAGTAATCCGGCGGCGCGGCGGTCAAAGGGACGGTATGCATGGGGGTCATCGCCATTGACGTAACGATGATTGTCATGGGCCAGGACAATGAGGAAGAAGGGATGCAGGGGTGCTTCGCTACCGCCAGTGATGATAGCGTCTGCTGTGCCGCGCTGAATAGCTTTGTAGGCCATAGCCATGGCATCCAGGCCGCTCACGGCATCGTTGATAGGAGTTTTGGAATAACCCTGGATACCGTGACGAATGGAAATCTGACCTACATTGGCGACTTGAAGCCAAGCTATGGCTGTATAGGCACTGAGGGCGCGAGGGCCACGACTATACAGGAGCTGAGTTTGATCTATGACATACTCTAAGCCGCCCACGGTATTGGCGATGACCGTTCCTATGCGTTGAGGGTCTTCGTTGCTGATGGTTAACCCTGAGTCTTTTAATGCCTCCTGAACGGCAGCGAAGGCAAAGTGAGTGACACGGTCGGTACGATTGATCAGCTTGCGATCGATGTAGTCAGTGGCGAGAAAATTGTTGATTTCGCCAGCGACCTTAATGGATACATTATCTATAGGGAAGCGTTGAATGAGTTTGATACCAGAGCTACCTTTACAGGTTGCTTGCCAGAAAGCCTCTTTCCCAATGCCATTTGCCGCTACCACACCCAATCCTGTGACGACGACGCGCCGCTCTGAAGTATATGCCATGGTAAGTTTCTCCTATTGATGCTGTTCGACCCAATCAGGTCGCACTAGAGTAAGCGCACTATTGACACCGCCGAAGCCGCTGGAATGTGTGAGAGCTATATTGACGGTAGCAGGTCGTGCTACATTTGGTACATAGTCAAGATCGCAGCGCGGATCAGCCTGTTCCTGATTGATGGTTGGTGGAATAATCTGATGTTCCAAGGTCAGGGTGGTGACAACAGCTTCAATGGCACTGGCTGCTCCCTGGGCATGCCCAATCATTGATTTGGTGGCACTAATAGGGATGTGATAAGCGTGTTTCCCAAAAGCGGCTTTGTAGGCGGCTGTTTCAGCGACCTCATTAGGAGGTGTTGAACTGCCGTGGGAATTGATATAGTCGAGCTCATATGGTGTAAGCTGTGCTTCGGCTAATGCCTGTTCTAGAAGTTTTTGCAGAGGCACACCGCCCTGTGGCAAGCTCGTCATATGATATGCGTTCATGTTCGTCGTAAAACCTATGATCTCAGCATAGATATGCGCATTGCGTGCGATGGCCTTTTCACGTTCCTCCAGGAGGAGTATACCAGCCCCTTCGGCCATGACGAAACCATCACGTTCCTGATCGTATGGACGAGATGCTCGTTCTGGTGAGTCATTGCGTGTACTCATTGCGCCGATAACACAGAAGGCGTCCATGCCTGCATAGGTAATAGTAGCGTCGGCACCCCCGGCCAACATGCGATCAGCATATCCCTCTTGAATAGCCCAGAAGGCTTCGCCAATGGCATCTCCGCCGGCGGAGCATCCTGTACCGATGACCATACACGGTCCGTGCAGATGATGGCGTGCAGCGATGGCAGCTGCGGGTGCATGGGGCATCAATAAGGAAGCAGCAATAATGGAGTTTTCCGGCATCTGTAGAGGATGTGCTCCGCTATCAGTCAAGCGAAGCCAGATCTGTTCACCTTCTCCAAGCGCACCCATGGCTGAGCCGATGTATACACCGGTATTGTTACGCTCCTCTTCGTTGAGAGTGTTGATAAGGTTGGCATCTTGCAAGGCCTGATGGGCTGCGGCAATAGCTAATTGAGTGGCGCGGTCCATAGTTGAACATTCTTCCGGGGTGAGAGCGAAAGCAGAGGGAGCAAAGTCAAGAATCTCACCCGCTATTTGTGTTGGGAGGTTACTGGCATCAAAGCGGGTGATGCGTCGTATGCCTGAGCGGCCAGAGATACAGGCATTCCAAAAGCTTTCCTTACCAATGCCATTACAGGCGAGTACACCCAGTCCTGTGATGACGACACGTCGTTGCTGCATGTGTTTCTCCTTTTAATATTCATATAGCTGTGTATACATGCTACTCTCATTATAGGGGGAAGATGAAGAGATTTACTATGAGCCAGTTGGCATTGGTGTTGTGAAATGAGACACTGTTACAAAGCTTGAGAGATGATGAGATCCTTTCATTTCTTAAGAAGAGAGGGAAGGGAAAAGAGGAAGTACAGGAGGATACCTCAGGGGTGCCATCCTGTACTCCTGTTATGGCTAAGATCGGATGTCCTTGCGTTTGAGGCCAATACCGACCACGACTGAAAGAACAAGGAAGATTGCCCCCAGCGCGGCCCAGGCGAGTAGTACACGATGGGTGGCATCCGTCTGACTAAAAGTTGAGAAGAGCGTCCCGTGATAGCTAGCGTCACTGCCAAACAGTGAGTCTCCGCCTATTTTGTCGCTGTGTATGCCAACGGATGAGCCCAAAGAGACGATTCCCCAGCGTGTCGGGAAGAACATGGCAGCAGTCTCCAAGACGTAGTCCTTGAGAGGGATCTCGGTGCCAGCGAAAATCACCTGCGGAATGAGAATGAATGGGAGCAAGCTGGTTGCACTGTCCTCATTGGCAGCGAAGACCGAGGCCGTCAATCCAATCATCACGCCTACCAATCCAGAGAGCCCTAGGGCGATATAGCTCTCCAGGAAGACTGGTAAGAAGACGCCCTGGTGGAGGGGCTCGAAGACCTGGATGATCACGAGCAGTTC
>WNGH01009050.1_pt1 | contig 18091 bp, 10 predicted proteins | sample 5400631 | NCBI WGS metagenome assembly WNGH01 (sample SAMN13153373, study PRJNA577476) | soil metagenome | isolation source: 115 cm soil or saprolite under Garry oak tree replicate 1 | place: USA:California | collected 2016-06-15
AGATTTACCAGCAGGAGTTCCCGGTCGCTAACTTGACCAAGGGCCTCATACATCAGATACATCCATAAGGACTCCCCAGCACCGTAGATTTCCTTGCCCACATTTCCGGTTTGGCCGCCAAGTTCGAGGGTGCCGAGATTCTCGAAAGGAATAAATGCCATGGAGGCTTGTTGGCCGTTCCCGGTGCAATCCTGAAAGAAATAAAAATTGTTGCGCCGTTGCTGATCCATAAAACGCAGCAATCCCTCAAAGATGATTCCGCGTTTCAGGATGCCGGTCCAAGGCAGAACAGCCTCGACATTCTCCTTGAACGCTGGATACAGGATGGAGGCGGCGGCCTGGACCATGCCGCGAACGTCGTGGGACTTCTGGCTGGGATCGGAATACCAATAAAACATACGCAACTGTTGGTAGAGCAGATAGTCGGCCTGATCCCGCATACCGAGTTCCGCCGCAGCCAATGCGGCGTAGGCAAGTTCCTGTGGCTCGTGGAACAGGCGATCCGCCGGCACGGTGTACAAAACCTGGATGGCGCGCCGCGCTTCCTCCCGGTAGTACTCTTCTGCGGTCAAACGGTGAGCAAGAATCGCAGCCCATGCATAGAGGCCGCCTATGGCGTAATTCGTTCCGGCTCCCTCGGCAAGAAGTGTGGAAACCTGATAGTAGATGGGGAAGAGGTAGTCATACTGGCGAGCCATTTTCTGTGCGGTCTGAAACGCCGCCAGAAAATGATCCGTAATTTCCTTGGATCCCGCCAAAGACCCTATCGCAGGATATTTCACGAGCCCATTCTCAAAAGGATACCAAGAGTCAGACCTCTCGTTCGGTTTGCGCACGAAGTCATTGCTGATGCTCTGAGTATCTTCGTGATAGAAGGAGGGCAGCGCCGCGAGAAGTTCATGGCACTCCGTTTCGTACCTCGACGATGGATGCAGACGGAGATAGAGACATCCGCGATGGTCATAAGTTCGCAGTTGTCTGCAGGCTGTTGCCAGATCTGAGAGCTATCCTTGACGTATGCCCTTAGACCGGCGCGTCCATCCACTTCCACCCGAGTCGTACTCTTCTCCTGCAAATCCCCTACCGTCGCCGCCGCGAACTGCTTCCAGGTAGTGGCGCAGCCAGGCCAGGCAAACCTTTCCTCGAAAAGAGGAAGCAGTGCGGGCATCCAACGCCGTACCGCTGTTTGCTCGGTAACCAACTCTTTGAGCGGTCGTTGAAGCAGAAAGCAAGTGAAACGCACGTCGCCTGCCGGAAGTGCGTTGCCGGTTGCCTGATCAGCGATCAAGCCCACACCAAGGCGTTGGGTACCGTCACGTTCAATTTGTGAGATGGTTGAGCAGCGATAGACCAGAAATCGCGGAAGATTTTCAATCGACATCCACGCCATGTCGCTGACGTCGAAATACATCATGGTTTCGATGCCAGCGTTCTGATCCAGAAGGTAAACCGCAGGCAAGTCGTTACCGTAGGTGCCCAGTGAGTTCCTGGTCGGCTGGGTGAGCGCTACGCGGCGCCAGCTTCCCGACTGGCCTTCCATCAGCGTGGAAGTAGAATTCAGCCAGGTGATGATTTGCGGTTCTATTTTGCCATCTTGATGCAATCGAATTGGCTTCGGAAGATGGAGCGTGGTTCGGAAACGAAACCATGGCTCAGCATGGCTTACGGCCAGAGCGTTGATTTCCGCGGACCACTCATACTCGAAGCGTTTCCCGTCCAGGCTGTCCGCGGCAGCTGTTCCTTCACAGATGATTCGTTGACCTTCGCGGCGCACATGAGATGTCATCAACGGGAATGAGGCGCCGGTCACGAGCTGGACACCTGGCAGTGTCGCGGGTTTCCAATCGCCCTCAACAAGCAAGAAGTTTTGGAACGTCAGTGGCGTGCCAGCAGGCGAAAGGTGGAGTTGCTGCGCGCCGCTTTCAAGGATCGTGGGGGAAGAAGAGCCTGTGTCAGCGGAGGTAGGAATGGAAACCGCGGCATAGAAACCAGCGCACACGGGCGAACCGCTCGCAGCGGTTGCCAAAATCGTTTTCACGAAGCTGCGCCGATGGAGAAGAGTCATTTGGCCGAGACTGAACCGCTGGCCCTGCCCGAGATCGTGCCCGCGCAGGCCTACGCGATGTTAGTATTGGATCTTCAAGCCAAATTGAATGGTCCGCGGTCCGCTCGAATCCGTGATAGCGCCGAAGCCACAGGCGAGTCGTCCCGCACACCCTGGACTACCGGCAGGAACAAACGGCGTCTGCAGACTGGGACCGAAAACGTTGCTGGGCGCCGAGTAAATGTGCCGATTGAACATATTGAAGAAGGAGGCACGGAAATCGATTATGGCCTTCTCGCCAAGGAGGCGCGTTTTCTTCCCTAGCGTGAAGTCCTCGTTTCGGCCCCCAAACGAGCGCGCCAGTGGAAGTGAGCGGGGCTCATTGCCAAACGTGAAGGGAGCCGCAGCCGTGAACGCGGCGGGGTTCCAGAACGGCATGGTCGTTGGACTGAAATTCGATTTGTTCGTCTGCGGCACTCCGGGCACGACGTTGACACGGGCACCCGCTCCTGTTGTGTTGCATCCGCCAAACAGGACATCGCCCGCAGTGTTCTGACAGTTACCATAAACCTCCGTGGGAGTTCCGGAATGGTAGCTCAGGAGGCCTGAAACTGACCACCCGCCTAAGACGCGGTCCGTCACGCCACCCGAATTCATATAACGCTTTCCGTGTCCAACGGGCAGTTCATAGAAGAAACTGGCCACCAGGGATTGCGGAGTATCGAGCTGGCTGACCGCCTTCTCCGCGCTCCGATTGTAGGAATTCTCGCCGATGAAACTGTTCGTACCGATGAAGCCAGATACGCCCGGCCCGGCTGAATCGGCATCGGTTATGTTCTTCGAAACTGTATAGGAAACCAGAAAGCTTAGCCCCTGGGCAAAGCGCTTATCGACTTGCAACTGCATGGCGTGGTAGGTGGAGTTGCCCGTGCGATCTGGGGTAAATGAATTGTCTTCCTGGTTAAAGTTGCCGTATTGAGGGAAAGGTCGAAGGGCTTGGTTGATATTTCCAGTAAAGCCGGCGTAAGGCAATTTGACACCAGCGGCAACCGAATTCGGACAGGTATTGGCGGCAAGGCAAGTCGCCTTCATTGTCAGTTCGCTACCCAGCGAGAGAAATGAAGGATTCACCTGGTTGGGAATGATGTTCAAGGCCGGCAAGTGGGTGCCCTTGGAACCCACATAGGCCACGCTCACCATTAGATTGCGTATGACCTGCCGCTGTATGTCCAGGTTCCACGTCTGAATGTCCGCCGGGCGTCCGGAGTTCGCCGGAACCAGGATGACCCCGCCATTGCCGTTTTGACCTTCCGGCGTAAAAGGCCCGAGAGTCGGAAAGAGATGCGTCACGCCGTTATCGATTTGCGTCGGGCCCCCGTTGGCCACGGTCACAGTCTGCTTATTGAAGAATCCCAGCCCATCCTGGTCTGCAAAAGATCCTTCCTTCAGAGCCTCGTAGAAGATGCCATAGCCGCCCCGGAGCACAGTCTTGCTATTGATGCTGTAAGCGAAGCCGACTCGTGGACCAAATGCTTTACGGTAGGTGTCCTGTGGACGCTTTCTTCCATTACGCCCTGTCCCAGTCCCGAAGTAGGTGTAAGCTCCCAGGATGTTTCCGGCTCCAGGATTCGGGAGCGTTGGATCAACCGCGGAAAAGCGATTGAATGCTTCCGTAGCGGGCAGATCGAGATCATAACGCAGGCCGTAGTTCAGTGTGAGGCGGGTGCTGAATTTGTACGAGTCTTGCCCATAGAACGAAAAGTCCTTGTAGCGAACACCGCTGAAAGCCCCATAGTTCAGTGTGGTGGTATCCGACAGGCCGAACAGTGAACTGGCCACCGCATCGCCCCCCACTCCAGTCGCGGTGCCGGTACTGCTGGTCTGAGCGGGACTAAAATCGAACTCTCCCGAACCTTGGGTAAGCCGCCGCACGTTAAATTGAAGCATGCGGACTTCGCCGCCGAACTTGAGGTTGTGTTTGCCCTTAACCCAGCTCACGGAATCATTGACCTGGTAGACGTTATCCGCAAATTCAGAATCACCGCAATTGTTCACATTGTAATTGAAGCCGCCCCCCCACTTGATGCACGGAAAAGTAGCGTTACTGACTCCAGTTAGTCCGATTTTCGCCGGAAACCCTAGGCCAATACTGTTCGAACCTTCGGCACGGTAGCGGCGGCTAAACCCGAAGAGGAACTGGTTCACGAGTGACGAAGTGAAAATGTAATTGTCACTGAAACGCGCGTAGCGAGTATGCTGGGGAATGCTCTGGCCGAAGATAGGTCCCAGGTCGGAACTTCCGCCTGTCCGGGTGTTGTCGTAATCAAATCCACCGGAGACACGGTGCTTATCAGAAAAGACGTGATCAATCTTCACATCGTATAGGTTCGCCGTGGTGCTCGAAACAGTGTGGTCGGCTACGTTGTTGGTGAGGCTGCCGTTTGTGGGCGGTAGTAGTGCAAAAACCTTTGCCATCACCGTGCTTGGCTTGAAATTTGGGTCGTTCGTCAGAATATCGCCAGGGATCGCCGCGTGGGTGGTGGGATCGTAAAGCTGTACGGTGGGGAGCAGCGCGGAGAAGTCGCCCTTGCGGAAATTTTCGTTGGGGAGGCTTTGAGTTCCCGTCCCTCCGTTTCTCAAGCGGAATCCTTCATAATCGAAGAAAAAGAAGGTCTTGTCTCTTCCATGATAGAGTTTGGGGATAAAGACAGGACCGCCCGCAGTAGCGCCGAAGTCATTCTGGGTATCCACGCTCCTCGGTGAACCGAGTAGGTTGTTTTTCCAGCTGTTCGCGTCAAGATCGCGATTGCGCAAGTAATCGTAAGCAGAGCCGTGAAACTCGTTAGTTCCGGATTTCAGCGTGAGGCTCACGATGCCGTCGCCGGATTCCCCGTATTCTGGAGAAAAGTTACTCTGCAGCACCTTGAATTCCTGCACGCCTTCCGTTGAAACCCCCTTATTCCACTGCGTGTTTGCGGATACCAGCGAGATGGACACGCCATCGACTAGCACGTCAGTTCCACCTTCCTGACCGCCGTTCACCTTAAAGTCGTCGCTCGAATTGCTTCCAGGATTGTTGCCAACGCCGCCCACAAATCCGGGCACCAGCTCGATGAACTGCACGGGGTTACGGATTGTACCGGAGACCTCCAGGGGCAAATTGGCCACCAGCGTGGACTGCACGGTTGCTCCGATCTCGGAGGTCGCGGTTTGAAGCTGACTGGCGTCGGCAATAACCGTGACGTTTTCGGAGACCGCACCAAGCTGCATCTGAATGTCCAGCGTGACGGCGGTTCCTGTTGCCACGGTGACGCCTTCCTGCGTGTATTTCTTCAGGCTCGGTGCTTCCACACTCACCGAGTAACGTCCCGGCGGAAGGTTGGGCACGGAATACAGGCCGGCGTCGGTGCTCGCCGTGGTTATGGACAAACCCGTATCCATGTTTCGTGCGGTTACGGTAGCTCCCGCGAGCGCGGCGGCGCTAGGGTCCGTTATCGTTCCCCGGATATTGCCCGAGTTAGTCTGCCCCCAAAGAGAAAGCGCAATAAGGCAACACGCCAAACAACCCGCAAGACATAGAAAATATCTCACTCTAGTCCTCCCCCGGTCCTACCCTTTTGGAATCAGGTAAGATTTTGAATCTGGGCGTCACAGACGGAAGGCGGTGCTGAAAATTCTTCGCCCCATTCTGCAGGCTGCCTTCCGCGCTGAGCTGGCAGCCTGTCCTCGCCTTACTTACAATTAGAACTGATCGTTAAGGGATGACTGGAATACGCATCTTCGAAGCTCCCCCAGAAGCACCAGTTGCTGGTACAAAGGTGATAGACACCCACGGGTCCATACCCTTCCGGGGCGCAATTATGCAACTTGAACCATACCCCAAACGATCTAGCCGGAATGTACGCCCACTGAGAGCTGAAAGTAAAGGAGCTAGCTTGTGAAAACATTGTGAATCACAGGTCATGTAACATTGCGACATGAGCTGAATGCAGCAGATCGGCAGCACACTGTTTCACAAACCCTTAGGTTACAGCTCCTTAGAAGATAGCTCGGTTCGTGTGCACGCTCGCCAGCTGCGCTTGAAGCTTCACGAGTACTTCGATGAGGAGGGGCGCAACGAGCCGCTTATCCTGAGCATCCCGAAGGGGAGCTACACGCCAATGTTCAAGCCAGCCACCAAGGCGGCCAGTCCGATCGCGGAAGTTACGCTAGGCGTTAGTACGGCCGCGTCCTGGGGAAGCGAGGCGATTCTGGCGTGGACACTTTGCGGGATATTGATAATAGTATGCGCTGTGTTGCTCTATCGATCTGTTCGGCACGGGACGCCCGGTTTGACAGAGAGCGCCACCAATCCGCCGTGGCCATTTTCCCAAGTTTTTGATTCCCGACATCAAACCTTGATCGTTGTTGCGGACAGCAATTACGGGATGTTCCGGATACTCACCAGCCAGCGGGGCTCCCTCGATCAGTATCTTCGTCGGGATTTTCTGCGATCCTCTTCAAAGCTTAAGCCCGTTGGAGCCGACTTGCGGTTGAATGAGTACATGACCAACTCAATGCTTACCTCGTTTGCCGACGTAGCAGACGTGGCCAGCTTGCTCGCGATGGCTGGGCCACTTCAAAAACAGGCATCGGTCCGGTACCCGAGAGACTTGGCTATGCGCGACTGGGATCACCATAACTACGTTCTTATCGGAAGCCCTGGGTCTAACCCTTGGGTGTCACTCTTCCAGAACAGGCTAAATTTTCGCGAGAGCGAGGGCATAGTAGGCAACAGCGCTAAAGCATTCGTGAACACGAATCCGCTGCCGGGTGAGAAAGCTCGATACGAAGGCTTGAGATGGACCGGAGCTATGGGAGAAGACTACGCCACCATTGGGCTGCTTCCGAACGTCACCCACGACGGGAGCGTGCTAGTCATGCAAGGACTTCAACAAGAGGGAACGGAAGCCGCGGGTCGGTTTCTGGCCGACCCGGAAAATCGGCGGCAGTTGAAAGCGGCGCTTGGGATTACAGGTTCAAGAGAGAACTCGTTTGAGAGTATTTGGTTTGAGGCGTTGATTCGCTCCCGTACGGTTGCTGGGGCTCCCAATTCAACGACCCTCGTTGCGGTCCGCCGCATCGACTAGAAGCACGGTTCGTACTCCGGATTCAACGCCTTGGGCAGTGAGTAGGCACCCATTCATGTACAGCATGCATCCACCGCAAGTAGGCGTGGTTGTCTTTCCGAGCGTCGCCTCGAGCGGATTGCTATACTTTCACCTGTATTTTATGCCCGCCACTTGGTATGTCTGTCGGAAACGGTCCGCTGGGCGAAAACAAGATGTTTCTATCTTTTCGTGACTTGCCGCGCGGTTTGCAGCTGTGGGCCGTTCTTGTGTCCCTGATTGCAGGGGCCCTGCCCGTAGCGCTAGCTGTCAGCGCGCAGAGCACCGAAGGAACCCTTCTCGAACAAGCGCGTGCGGCTGAAAAGACTGGAGATTACCAGGCGGCGGAACGGGCTTACCTGCAGGCGCTGGCGATTGCTCCCGGCAGCCTTGAAACCCTCAAGCGCCTCGGCGTGCTGCAACAAACCGAGCTAAAATTCAGCGAATCGGTCGAGAGCTTCAAGCAGGTTCTCGCCCGCGATGCGCACTATCCCGACGTGAATTTTTTCCTAGGCGTCTCCTATTTCGGCGAAAACGAAATTAACGAGGCGATCCCATGGTTCGAGTTGGACCTCGCAACTCCTAAACCGCATCCCCGGTGCCGCTACTACCTCGCGCTGGCGCTGCGGACTGCTGGCCGGATCGAGGAATCTATCTCGCAACTGAATCGCATGGTAGCTGATAATCCCAAGGACGCGGATGCGCTTTACCAGCTTGCCCGCATTTACAAGAACGCTTCTCTTCAGGCGATCGAGAGTCTAAAGGCTCTGGACCAGGATTCTTTTCAGCTGCACGCCCTGATGGGAGAGGTATACGCGGATGAAGAACGGAACCCGGAAGCCATCAAAGAATACCAGGCGGCACTCGCGAAACGGCCCGACGCCTCGGGAATACATTATGCCATTGGGGTTGCGTATTGGGTTCAACATCAGCTAGATGCCGCCAAGAAGGAATTTCTGGATGCTCTAAAGGAAAACCCCAACGACGCGCTGACCAACTTGTACCTCGGCGACATCGCAGTTCACGACCAGCGCTTTAGCGAAGCGCACGGATACCTCAGCGTAGCCGAGAAGGGACAGCCCAACATGCCTCAGTTACACGTGCTGCTCGGGAAATGCTATCGGGGCGAGAACGAACCCGAAAAAGCAAAGACTGAATTCCTGGCTGCGATCCAGGCGGACCCCACTGCCGCGCAGCCACACTACTTGCTGGCCCAGGTCTATCGGGAACTTGGCAACCCACAAGCAAGCTCGAAAGAGTTCGCAGAATTTGAACGGCTTTCACAATTAGCGAAGGATAAAGCTCTTCAGCATGGACCCCAGAACTGACATGAATTGCAGGCCAGGGCCGAGAGTTGGATCCAACTTATGACTATCCTCCCTGGCTACTTCCGGAGACTTGCGGTCGTTGGGAGTGCCTCTATTACAATCGGTCTCCTGCTCGCCGCTGGCCCATGCCAAATCGCTGGACAAACTGACGCCTCGCACCCGGCCAATGCTTCAGCCGTAGAAGCGCACTTTGCCGCTGCCGAACAGGCCCAGAAAAACAGTGATTATGTTACTGCCGAGCGAGAGTACCGGGCGGTGCTAGAAATAAGGCCCGATTTTGCTGAAGTACCAACTGGAAGACCAGATTTCCGTGGCCATGAGCGAGTTTCGGCGTGCGCTTCAGCTTAAGCCCACGCTAGCCGGTGCGAATTTCTTCCTCGGGGTTGATTACTGCAAGAACGGCGAAGGGATTAGGGCGCTCCCCTATTTGAAGGCTGCCGCCAAGCAGGATCCTCAACAACCCGACATCTGGTCTTGGTTGGCGACCGCCCAGGAAATGTCCGGTGAGTTTCATGCTGAATTAACGACGCTTCGGAAAGCACTTAATCTGCAACCTCGAAACGCTGATTTGCTCTATCTGCTTGGTCAGGCTTATGAGCGTCTGGGAAAAGAGGAGGTCGCGCGACTGCAAAAAACGGCACCGCACTCTGCGCGTTCCGAGCAACTGCTAGCAGAAAGCTACGCCGCGAGCGGTGAGTGGCCATCTGCGGTGATTCATTTTCAGAATTCATTGGCTGCATCGCCTGGTACTCCGGGTTTGCATGTGGAGCTGGGCGAAGTGCTTTTGCGAGCAGGGAAACTTACGCGGGCCAACCTTGAATTTGAACAAGAGTTGCAACATGCGCCTCGTAGCTTGCGGGCAATTGTGCGTCGGGGGGAGACCAAACTCATCAAGGGCGACCTCGAGGGTTCACTTCAGGATTGGAACGCGTCAATAACCGTGGACGGTCCGCAGGCTGAGAGAGTACTCGGTATCCGAGAAATTGGATTGGGCGATGCCGCGTTCGAGCAGCTCCCGGACACGCTGCGTGAACAAATCCAGAAATTGGCCCCCGAACTGCAACGACGTGAGGCTCCGGCCGCGCACTTAGCTCTCGCATTTCTCGCCATGCAGAACGGGAATTCTTCCCTGCAAGTTTCCGAGGGTGAACGAGCCCTCTCTTCCTCCGAGACCCCGCTCTCGGCGATGGACTGTTCACAGGCCAAGATTCAACAGGCGCTCATACACGAGCAATTCTCAGCGCTTGCTCATTGCGCGCCGCAGATTTTGACGCCTCGGCCATCCTCCAACTCTAGTTACGCGCTCGCTCGCGCATTGTTTGAGGCGGGGGATTGCGAGGCGTCTCTCAAATTGCTTTCCAGACTGGCACCCCCTGATCAGCATTCCCCGGAAGCGTCATATTGGCGGGCGCGTTGTTATGAGAGGTTAGCCACCGCCGCCTATCTCAGTCTCTTCCAGGCAGACCCGGACTCCTATCGCTTGCATCAGCTGATGGGTGATTTGCATGCCGCAAAGGGCAACGATGGAAAGGCCATAGAAGAATATCGGCTAGCTGTTACGTTGAAACCGTCTCTGCCAAATCTGCATTACAGTCTGGGCCATCTGCTGTGGAAGGATCTCAAAGTTGGAGAAGCACGTCAGGAGCTTGAAGCCGAGCTGGCGTTAAATCCAAGAGACGCGGGCGCGCTCATCGACCTTGGCAATACCTACCTTCTGGAGCACCAGCCGGACAAAGCCCTCCCCTATTTAAGCCGGGCACTTGCAGCGAATCCTCAAAATCCTGACATACATCGTGACCTGGGCACTGCCTATTCCGAACTGGGCGACTACGCGAAGGCAGAAGCGGAATTCAAGATCGCCGTCTCCGCTGACCGTGATGGCTCGGTCCACTACAAGCTTGCCAAGGTCTATCAGGCACTTGGTCAAAAAGAGATGGCCGCGCGTGAGTTTGAACTCTCGACGGCGCGGAACGCGGAAACACACAGGAAACTTGAGCAGCAAAAGAAACGTTTGGACGAAGTTGAGAAGTCGACCCAAGATCCGTAGGAGACAGGCAATCGGCCAAACATTGTCGTGGCCGGCGTCAGGGGCAGTTATCGTGGCGAGCTGTGAGGCCGGAGTTTGGATGGAATGGCAGAGACAGCAAGTTCGCTGCTTCTGCCTTCGCCGATATCAATTGACCTTCACATGAAATTGAAATATCGATTTCTTGATTTTGTTTCTTGCCTTTGGGCGACTGGACTGTTCCTTCCCCCTACTTCCCATTGCGAGTCGGCCATTAGTCAGCAGGGGACACCGAATGACGGCTCAATTGCCCAAGGAGAATCGTTCAAGAAGGGCCTCACGGCCTTAAAGGAGAATCGACTGGAGGCAGCGCTCGTAGAGTTAACTGCCGCAGAACGCCAGGACTCCAACGACCCCCGTGTCCACAATTTCCGGGGGATTGTGCTGGCCCGCTTGGGCCAAAGCACGGAGGCTGCTGCCGAGTACCAAGAGACCATTCGTTTGGACCCGCTCATGGAGGATGCGTACCGGAATCTCGGGCACCTTGAGTGGACTGAGCACAACCTCGAGCGAGCGCGTGCGGCACTCTTGCGCGCGGTGGGACTCTCGCCCAAGGACTCTTTTGCCCATTATTATCTCGGCAGAGTGCAACTCGATGGGCAGTTCTACGCTGAGGCGTTTCGGGAACTGGAGCTCTCGGATGTGCCGTGGCCTGCCGAACCAGGCTTTCTAATAGAAGCCGCGGAGGGATATCTAGCGCTAGGGCGGCAAGAAGATGCACGGAGGACGCTCCATCAATTGGCATCACTCCCACACGTTGATGCTCAATCGGTCCGCGTCGCTTCACTTCTCTTGGCCGTCCACGAGAATGACACCGCCATCGGTCTTTTACGAAAGTTGTGCGCCCGCCAGGGCGGTGCCCTTGCTCCCTGGGCCCAGTTCGACCTGGCGCTGGCGCACCTCCTCGCCGGGAGATACGACGATGCAGCTGATCAAGTCCAACTCTTCATCAGCGCCCTCCATTCGACGCGATCGGAATCTGACCACCTATTCCCGTGGTGGTCGTTGGCCGGGATTGCGTACGCCCGGCTCGGCCAGGGTGATCGGGCAGCTGATGCTTTGCACCGCGCAGCCGCGCTGGCCCCGGACCGCGAAGAGCACTGGCTCAATTTGACACGCGAATTGATGGAATTGAGCCGTTACAGTGAAGCGATCTCTGCGGTTCAGGAAGGTCTTGCAGCTAGTCCCAAGTCCTACGCTCTGCATCTGCGGCTCGGAGCGGCGGACCTGTCGGCTGGACGTTACGAGCAGGCAGAAACTGTTTTTCGGAATCTCGTGGAGGCCGGTGACCCCCTGCCGACGAGTTACATCGGATTGGCTCAGGTGTTGCTGCGCATGGGTCGGGCGGAAGAGGCTGCCTCCGAGCTCGCTGCCGCCCAGCGCAAGTTGGGAACAATATTCCTCATCAGTTATTTTCGAGGTTTGTCGCTCGATCGAGCAGGCCAGCAGGAGGAGGCAGTCCCTGCCTTTCAGGAAGCAATACGACTGAATCCGAGTAGCGCCGAAGCTCACTTCGAACTGGGCAAGACCGAGCTGAAAGTGGGGCGCGTAAATGATGCAATCGTTGAACTTGAAGAAGCGCTGCATCTGAGCCCGGGCAACGTACAGGCGCGGCGGGTGCTCAGCCATGCCTATCAACGGGCGGGGGAGGCCAAGCGCGCCGCAAAGTACGCCGAGACTTCAGCCGAGTCGCGGCCAGCCACAGAGGGCGATCTGTTGGGTGACTTCGTGCTGCCGGAGTGGCAAATGCCTGAGGAAAGCAAGAAAGACTAGGCTTTCCACCAAGAGGACCTTTTTGAATCGTCAAACCACATTGCTTCATGCATCCATCGTTTGCCAGCTAGCCTTAGGCTCGGCCGGTTTCCGCGTGCTGGCTGGCGGTTCGGTTCCCCCTCAGGAGCAGGCAGCTTCGCAGAACGCCAAAGCTCCGCTAGCCAATTTCATCGATATTGGAGAGAAGGCTGGGCTAACGATGACAAATGTTTTCGGCGGAGTGGACACCAAGAAATACATCATCGAGACAACCGGAACCGGCATCGCCATTTTCGATTATGACAACGACGGGTGGCCCGACATTTTCATCGTGAATGGCACAACGCTGGAGGGCTTCGCCGCCGATAAGGCTCCCACGAGCCATTTGTATCACAACAATCACGATGGAACTTTCACGGACGTGACTGAGAAAGCGGGACTTGTCGCGACGGGTTGGGGCCAGGGAGTTTGTGTCGGAGACTACGACAACGACGGATGGGAGGATCTCTACGTCACCTATTACGGCAAGAACCGGCTCTATCACAATAACCATGGTGTTTTCACGGAGACGGCCGAGAAAGCCGGGTTAGCCGGATCAGGAAAAGCTTGGGGTACCGGCTGTGCGTTTGTTGACTTCAACCGTGACGGACACCTGGATCTATTCGTTGCAAATTACGTGGATTTTAATTTGTCCACGGCACTTGTACCGGGCGAAGGGACTTCCTGCACGTGGAAGGGAGTGCCGGTGATGTGCGGACCGCGTGGACTGCGCGGTTCGAAGAATATCCTTTATGAAAACCGAGGTGACGGCACCTTCGCGGACGTCACCACCAAGGCCCACATTGATCGCACCAACGGGCATTTCGCCTTCAGTGTTTCCACACTGGACTTTGATGACGATGGCTGGCCGGATATCTACGTGGCCTGTGACAGCGTGCCAAGCATCCTTTACCACAATAATCGCGATGGGACTTTCACGGACGTTGCGGTTATGGCTGGCGTTGCATTTAATGAAGACGGACGCGAACAAGCCGGCATGGGCACTACCGTGGCAGATTACAACGGCGACGGGCGGCTCGACATTTTCAAGACCAATTTCTCAGATGACACTCCAACTCTGTATCGCAACGACGGGGATGGAGTTTTTTCCGATGTCACGTATAGTGCCGGCTTAGGACACCATACGCAATACCTCGGTTGGGGCACCATGTTTCTTGACTTCGACAAAGATGGCTGGCCAGATCTGATCCTCGCTAACGGCCACGTCTATCCGGAAGTGGACAAGTATCACTTGGGGAGCACATATAAGGAGCAGCGCCTCCTCTATCACAACAACGGTGACGGGACTTTTACTGACATTTCTGCGGGTGCCGGCCCCGGTATCAATGCGACGTCGTCCGCGCGGGGTTTGGCCGTGGGTGATCTCTGGAACGATGGGCAACTCTCAGTGGTGATCAATAATGTGTATGCAACTCCGAGCTTGCTGGTGAACAGCATCCATTCCGGGAACCATTGGATTGCGTTTAAGACCATTGGTACCCGCTCTAATCGTGATGGGATCGGCGCAAAAATTAGTGTGAAGAATGGCGACAGAATGCTTGTCGATGAAGTGCGCAGCGGGTCCAGCTATATTTCGCAAAATGACATGCGGGTGCATTTCGGTCTTGGGGCTGCAACCAAGGCGGGACCTGTGCAGGTACGCTGGCCGAGTGGACTTACGGAGCGTTTCGACGATTTATCGGTAGATGCGATCCACACTTTGAAGGAAGGTTCAGGCGTGATAGTCAGCACGACTCCGAAAAAACCATAAGGTAAAACAGCGGGCCATTGCTTTTTATTTATTATTTTACTGTATTGGTTTCCTTTCCCACCCCACTGCCAGAAGATTCGTCGACCTGAAGAATTTGGTCGGTGCGGACATTCTTCAGGGTTTGACGGATTCCGCTGGGCCATCGAATTTCTATCGTTTCGGCGACGGTTTCTGTTCCCATGCCAAAATGGACGCGCTTATCGCTGGAGGAAAGATAGCTGCTCGCGGTCGTTACAGTTGCGACTTGGGTGATTCTCCCAGTCGCAACTCGCACTTCCGCACCGATGGCATCCCGGTTGCTCTTATGCCCGACTAGTTTCAAAATCAGCCAGTGATTAGTGGTTGAGGTCGCATTGTGCAGGACGTAGAGGGGTCCATCATTGGTGGTTACGACTGCGTCTAGTCGACCGTCATTATCAATATCCCCGATCGCCATACCACGTCCCACCCAGGCTTCTCGAAAAACGCTGCCGGCAGCCGCCGAGACGTCTTCAAAGCCGTGGCCCATGTTCCGTGCCAACAACAGGGGTTCGCGGTAGCGGAGATTTGGAAAGGTCAGTTCGATCGAATCCAAGTCGTGCCCCTGAGCGATTAGGAGATCTTTCCATCCGTCGTTGTCATAATCCAGGAAGCGAACGCCCCATCCAGAATGGGTCATGGTCATGCGGCCGATGCCGGAGGAATAACTCTCGTAGGTAAAGGTGCCGTCGCCGTTATTCCGGTAGAGGGCATACATCTGGGTGGCAAGATCGGTAATCACCAAATCCGGGAAGCCATCGTTATTGTAGTCCGCGAAATCGGCTCCCATTCCTGCAAACGTACGGCCCTCTCCATCGACGGCCACACCCGATACAAGGGCAACCTCCTCAAACGTGCCCTGGCCTTTGTTGTGATAAAGGAATTCAGACATGGAATCGTTGGCAACAAAGAGATCGATATGCCCGTCGCGGTCGTAATCCGCAATGGCTACGCCCAGGCCTTTGCCCGGCTTTGCCAGGCCAAACTTTTCCGAAACTTCGGTGAAGTGACCGTTGCCATCATTGTGGTAAACCAAGGGGGCAATAGGCTTGAAATAGTCGGGATGACAGTACGCGCGATAACCTTCCTTACGTTCGCCGCACCAGATGTCGTCAAAGTTCCACGTCAGATACTGGAGGACGACTAATTCGAGCACACCATCGCCATCCAAGTCCACCCATGCGGCGCTGGTGGACCAGCCTCCACCGCCTACGCCCGCTTTTCCCGTAACATCGGTAAAAGTGCCATCACCATTGTTGTGATAGAGCTTGTTGCCTCCGTACGCCGTCACATATAGGTCTTCGTAGCCATCATTATCGTAGTCCCCCACTGCAACCCCCATTCCGTACCCGACTCCCTCTAAGCCGGCCTTTTCCGTCACATCTTCAAACGTGCCGTCTTGCTTCTGGTGATAAAGGCGATTCCAGTACCGGGGACCCGACTTCTGCGGGATAGCTCCCTGGGGCGTCGGGTCGGTGAGCGGCGCCCCGTTGACGACGAAAATATCCAGACGCCCGTCGTTGTCGTAGTCAAATAGGGCCACACCGGGAGCCATCGTTTCAATCAGGTATTTTTTCGAAGTGTGCGAGGCCATGTTCCGAAAATTAATTCCGAGTAGGGAGGTCGTATCGATAAACTTAGGGGAAATTTGGTTCGCTTGTTCTTTCACCGAGTCGCGCTGGGCTATAACTGGAAAAGCTGACGACACGACCATCGCCAAAAAGAATGGGAGTTGCCAGGGCAGGCGAAGTCTCATGTATCCCATCGGCTGTCCTTGACGCGGGCGAACGCATGAGATCGAAGACATCTTACTTTACGCGTGTTTTTCTCATAGAGCGGCAATGCTGGTCCCTGGTTCTTTGCCCCAAAGCGTAGTATTCGGCGCAGAAGACGGGTATAGCCCGTCACCGTCATCCGCGCATCGCATTCAAGCTCAACCAACCGGATCGGCCCGATGAAAAGAGAAGAAATAGTTGTACAATTGCCGCGCTTTCGAAGCCAAGGTAGAGGAAATTCCGGTTGCCAAAGTCGATCGTGCTTGGACCATAGCAATGAATAAGAGGACTTTTATCAGGCTCTTCTCTGCGATGATGGCCAGCCCCGTTATCTCGCCTTTCCTGGCCCGGGCGACAAAGGACAAACTGTCGAACTGGGCGGGTAATCTCGAATACAGTACGGACCGTTTGTACTCCGCCAACTCACTGGAAGAAGTGCGGAAGTACGTTAAGAAACAGCACAAATTAAAGGTACTGGGAACGCGCCATTGCTTCAACAACATAGCAGATAGCACCGACAATTTCCTGTCCCTGAAGCCGCTGGACGAAGTGGTTGTGCTGGACCCGGAGGCCCACACCGTAACGGTCCATGCAGGGATGACATATGGTCAACTGTGTCCGCTCCTCCATAGCAAGGGCTTTGCTTTGCACAATCTTGCCTCCTTGCCCCATATTTCGATAGCTGGAGCGATCAGCACCGCAACGCATGGTTCGGGTGAAAAGAATGGCAATCTCGCGACGGCGGTGTCAGCACTTGAAATCGTAACGGCGGCCGGTGAAGTGGTTAAGCTATCCCGCCAACGAGACGGCGAGGCGTTTCTGGGAGCTGTTGTTGGACTTGGTGCGCTGGGCGTAATCACCGAGGTCACGCTCGATATTCAGCCATCCTTCCTGATGCGGCAGTATGTGTACGAAAACATGCCGCTTGCTGAAATGAAAGATCACTTTGATACCATCCAATCCAGCGCTTACAGCGTCAGCCTGTTTACGGACTGGCAGAACGAGCGCATCAGTGAAATTTGGCTCAAGAGCCGCGTTGAAGATGGACATGCGTTTGACGCAACCCCGGAATTTTTCGGTGCGAAACGTGCTACCAAGAATCTGCATCCCATTGCTGAACTTTCTGCCGAGAACTGTACTGAGCAAATGGGTGTTCCAGGTCCTTGGTACGAACGACTGCCACACTTTCGTATGGGCTTCACGCCTAGTGCGGGTAAAGAGTTGCAAACGGAGTACTTCGTGCCCCGCCAGCATGCCGTCGAAGCAATTCTGGCAGTTGAACGACTGCGCAATCAGATCAGTCCGCACTTAATGATTTCGGAAATCCGGGCGATCGCCGCCGACAATTTATGGTTGAGTCCTTGTTACGAACAGCCTTGCGTGACCATTCACTTTACCTGGAAACAGGACTGGCCAGCGGTGAAAATGCTGATGCCGTTAATTGAAAAAGAATTGGCTCCACTTAAGGCCCGGCCGCACTGGGGAAAACTGTTTACCATGTCGCCGGCGGAGCTGCACTCTATTTATAAGAAGTTGCCCGACTTTATCCAATTGAGCAAGAAGTACGACCCGCACGGCAAGTTCCGCAATGAATTTCTGGGCACCAATATCTTCAGCAGGTAAGCCTCGGTTCGCGTTGAGACACATCAAATAGCAAGTTTTGAACTCGCTGCCTCAAGAACGGTTTGCGCGGTCTTCTCGTTAGGAGACGCTTGCGTCAAGCATCTGAACGTACCCGTTCCAGGGTGCAGACGAAATGAACAGACCGATACAGCCAGTGCCTCGTACCGCTGAGCGCCCTGCGAGCCGGATGGACAAACGCCGGCGGATTCAATTAAAGATTCCTCTGTGGGATCCAGGGTGGCTTGACTCACGAGCCATCAGGCCCGACACGCCCAGGAGTGTCCTCAACGAAACGTGGAAAGCATGTCGGAAAGCAGAGCTGAGCTCGCTGCAAAGTTTTTGGCTGCGCCTATTTTTGATCGTGCCGAGCGCGTCACCAGCTAGTACTCGAAATGAATTAGGACGAGTTCCGGAGATGCGCCAAGTCGCATGGGCGGACCCCACGTGCCAGCGCCGCTGGTGGTGTAGACCAGGAGACGCCCGAGACGCTTCAACCCATAGACGAACGGTCCGTAGATGCGAGAGGTGA
>WNGH01004879.1_pt1 | contig 18074 bp, 12 predicted proteins | sample 5400631 | NCBI WGS metagenome assembly WNGH01 (sample SAMN13153373, study PRJNA577476) | soil metagenome | isolation source: 115 cm soil or saprolite under Garry oak tree replicate 1 | place: USA:California | collected 2016-06-15
TCCGGCGGCAACTCATAATCAAAATCGGAGAGATTCATGGAGGTTCTTTAGAGTCATGGAAACCGGTCCGGTTGTCATCCGCAAACGCGGAGCCGATCGACTCCGCCGCGGGCACCTCTGGGTCTACCGAAGCGATGTGCTCGACGATACACAGGTTCAACCCGGCGACGTCGTCACCGTTCGCGAGGAGCGCGGGACCATGGTGGGCAAAGCATTCTTCAGCTCCCGGTCTCAAATTGCACTTCGATTGTTGACCCGTCACGACGTTCCGATCGACGTGGAATTCTTTCGAAGACGGTTCGCCGCCGCGGACCACCTGCGGGAACGCCTGGGTGTCGATCCATTGCTCAGCCGCCGGATCTACTCCGAAGGCGATCTGCTACCCGGGCTGATCATCGATCGCTACGACGACCGGTTTGTTGTCCAGAGCCTCATCCAGGCAACGGATCGGATCCAACCCCTCGTGACGACCATTCTCACCGAGCGGTATCAGCCACGCTCCATACTCTTTCGAAATGATATCAAGGTGCGGGAACTCGAAGGGCTCGAGCTCCAACAAGAACTCATCGGCGAAGCGCTCCCCGAGACCATCACCCTGAATGAAGATGGGAGGCAGATCGCCATCTCCATGGCCGCCGGTCAGAAGACCGGCTCCTACCTGGACCAGCGCGATAACCGCCGCGCCGCCCGCCGTTACGCGCGGGGCCGGGCCCTCGATGCTTTCAGCTACGTGGGTGGTTTTTCGATTCATATCAGTGACCTGTGCGACCGCGTGGAGGCGGTCGATATTTCCGCCTCCGCTATCGAGCTTGCCCGAGCCAACGCTCAGAGGAACAGTTTCACCAACATTGAATGTATCGAGGCCAATGTTTTTGATTTCCTGCGGGAACGGCACAAGGAGGGCGCTCAGTACGATACAATCATCCTGGATCCACCCGCTTTCGCCAAAAATAAGGAAAGTCTTGGAGGCGCCCTCCGCGGCTACAAAGAAATCAATAACCGGGCCATGAGGCTGCTTCGCCCGGGCGGCATCCTTATTACTTGCTCTTGCTCCTACCACGTGACCGAGGGCCTCTTCGCCGAAATGCTGGCCAATGCCGCCAATGATGCCGGCCGCTGGATCCGCGTTCTGGAGCGCAGAATCCAGTCCGTGGACCATCCGGTCCTGTTGACGGTTCCCGAAACCCTGTATCTCAAGTGTTTCATCCTCGAAATTCTGGATTGACAAGGATACACTCAGATCATATGCTTGGTATCGACTAAGATTTATGAGGAGGGTATAAAGAGACTATGGCTGTTGTGAGATGGGATCCTTTTCGGGATCTGAATCTGCTGCAAGACCGCATGAACCGTCTTTTCGAAGATGCGAACCGAAACTGGAAAAGCGATGAACCCGCTTCGACCACCACGTGGAGTCCAGCCGTCGATATCTTCGAAACCGAAAGCGAGATCGTCGTCAAAGCCGAAGTGCCAGGAATGGACCGTAAGGATATCACCTTGAATCTGGAAAATAATGTGTTGACTCTCAGGGGAGAGCGCCGATTCTTGAAGGAGACTAAAGAGGAAAACTACCATCGAATCGAGCGCTCGTATGGAGGGTTCAGCCGGGCATTTTCCATACCGGTGACCGTGGATGACGAGAAGATCCGCGCGGATTATCAGGATGGCGTCTTAAAGATCGTGCTTCCGAAAAAGGAGCAGTTGAGGCCGAAACAAATCAAAATTACGGAGTAACCTCCCTCACCCGCCGCTTCGCGGCACCCTCTCCCAGAGGGAGAGGGACCTTCTCCCGCCCGCGCGAAGCCCCAAGCGAAGGGCCGGATGAGGGCAAATACTTAAGCGGAGTTTAAATCATGATTCGTTTTGAGAAGCTGACCTTGAAGGGCCAGGAGGCCCTTCAAGCGGCTCAATCCCACGCACAGGAAAAAGGTAATCCTCAGGTGGCGCCGGAGCATCTGCTCTGGGCGCTGGTGGAGCAGAAGGATGGCGTCGTTCTGCCGATTCTGCAAAAACTCGGTGTCAACCTCCCGGCCATCGCACGAGACCTGGCGGATGCGATGTCCAAACTGCCGAAAGTGCAAGGCCAGACCGAACTCTATATGAGTCCCGCCCTTGGCCGTATTTTGGAGGACTCCCAGAAGGAGGCCGATCAGTTCAAAGACGAGTACATCAGTACCGAACACGTCCTGATCGCGTTGAGCGACGCCAAGGGGGAACATGTTGCGCGCCTGCTGCAAACGCACGGGATCACGAAGGACGCGATTCTGAAGGTGCTCGTCTCGATCCGCGGAACTCAGAAGATCACGGATCCGAATCCGGAAGAAAAGTACCAGGCGCTCCAGCGCTACTCTCGGGATCTCACCGAGCTGGCGCGCCGGGGCAAGCTGGACCCCGTGATCGGGCGTGACGAAGAAATCCGGCGCGTGATCCAGGTTCTGTCGCGGCGAACGAAAAATAATCCAGTGTTGATTGGCGAGCCTGGCGTGGGAAAGACCGCTATCGTGGAGGGCCTGGCCCAGCGGGTTGTGGCCGGTGATGTGCCCGAATCCCTCAAACGAAAGAGAATCGTCGCCTTGGACCTTGGCGCCATGGTCGCGGGAACCAAGTATCGCGGCGAGTTCGAGGACCGCCTGAAAGCGGTCTTAAAAGAAATCGAAGAAGCCGGCGGCGAAATTATTCTTTTTATCGACGAGCTTCACACGCTTGTTGGAGCCGGAGGGGCCGAGGGCGCCATCGATGCCTCCAATATGCTGAAGCCGGCGTTGGCGCGCGGTGACTTGCGCTGCATTGGCGCGACCACTCTGAGCGAGTATCAAAAATATATCGAGAAGGACAAAGCGCTGGAACGCCGCTTCCAGAAAACCTACGTCGGTGAGCCGACCGTTGAAGATACGATCGCGATCCTGCGCGGCTTGAAGGAGCGGTATGAGATTCACCATGGCGTGAAGATCAAGGACTCCGCGATCCTCGCTGCCGCCATGTTGTCCCACCGTTACATCACGGACCGTTTCCTGCCCGACAAAGCCATTGACCTCATCGATGAGGCGGCCGCAAGTCTGCGCATTGAAATCGACTCGATGCCCGTGGAGATTGATGCCGTGGAAAGGCAGATCATCCAACTTGAAATCGAGCGCCAGGCGTTGAGTAAGGAAGACGATCCCGGCTCTCGTGAGCGTCTGGCCTTGATTGAGAAGGAACTGAGTGAGCTCCGCGAGCAATCCACCCGGATGAAGCTGCGCTGGCAACGCGAGAAAGAACTGATTCAATCGATTCGTTCTATCAAAGAACAGATCGAGCAAACGCACGTCCAGGAGCAGCAGGCCGAACGTGAGGGCAACTACGCGCGTGTGGCCGAAATCCGTTACGGACGCCTTCAGGAGCTCGATCGGCAACTCAAGGATGCGAATGCGCGCCTCGAGCAATTGCAGCAGAACGAACGCATGCTCAAGGAGCAGGTGGATGAGGAGGATGTCGCCAAAATCGTGGCAAAGTGGACCGGCGTTCCGGTTGCCAAGATGCTTGAAAGCGAAATCCAGAAACTCGTCCGGATGGAAGAACTGCTGGCCAAGAGAGTTGTGGGTCAGGATGCCGCTCTGAAGGCGGTGGCGAATGCCATACGCCGCTCGCGCGCCGGGCTCCAGGATCGTAATCGGCCGATTGGTGTCTTCATGTTCCTGGGACCGACCGGTGTCGGAAAAACCGAAACCGCGCGCGCTCTGGCCGAATTCCTTTTCGACGATGAACGGGCGATGGTTCGCATCGATATGTCCGAATATATGGAGAAGCATTCGGTGGCCCGTCTGATTGGAGCGCCTCCGGGATATGTCGGCTATGAAGAAGGCGGATACCTTACCGAGAGTGTGCGGCGGCGGCCGTATTCGGTCGTTCTGCTCGACGAAATTGAGAAGGCCCATGCGGACGTCTGGAACATCATGCTCCAGATCTTTGATGATGGCCGCCTGACAGACGGTAAAGGAAGAACCGTAGATTTCAAGAACTCGGTTTTGATCATGACATCGAACATCGGTATCGCGATGTCCGAACAGAATGTTCGTGAAGCCTTGCGGACACACTTCAAACCGGAGTTCCTGAACCGGATTGACGACATCATCATCTTCAAGAGTCTCGGCAAGGAGGAGCTCACCCGCATCGTCGAGATTCAGCTCGGAACGCTTCGCAAGCATCTGGCGGATCGAAAGATCACGCTGGAACTGACACCCGCGGCGCGCGACGCCCTGTTCCGGGAAGGCTACGATCCGTCGTTCGGCGCCCGGCCATTAAAGCGCGCGATCCAAAAGCTGCTTGCCGATCCGCTGGCTCTGAAAATTCTCGACGGGGATATCCAGCCTGGAGAGAATGTTGTGGCCGACGTGACGCGGACCGGTGAATTCGACTTCAGGCCGGTGCGGGCCATCGCTTCGTGAGAGGGGTCTACCCGGAATCCGCTTTCCATTCGGATGAGAATTGAGAATTGGGAATTGAGCATTGATCAGATCTGACCAATGCTCAATTCCCAATTCTCATCCGAATGGAACCTGATCCCCTCTTGAACCCCGCCTCGCAGTTTCGCTATCATCTAGCACTCGTCGATAGAGAGTGCTAATCCTTTTTTTAACTCTTAAATCTGATCGCATGATGAGGAGGAGATAAGTAATGGCTGCAAAAGAGTTGAGGTACCGTGAAGATGCCCGGACAGCAATGCTGAAGGGTGTGAACGCTCTGGCCGACACCGTCAAGGTGACTTTGGGACCCAAGGGGCGCAACGTCGTGTTGAGCCGAAAGTTCGGGTCACCGCTTGTGACGAAGGACGGAGTTACAGTTGCGAAAGACATCGAGCTGAAGGATCCCTACGAGAACATGGGCGCGCAAATGGTGCGGGAGGTCGCCAGCAAAACGAGCGACCAGGCCGGCGATGGCACAACGACGGCGACCATTCTGGCTCAAGCGATCTATCGCGAAGGAATCAAGAACGTCGCTGCAGGTGCGAATCCGATGGATCTCAAGCGCGGAATCGACCGCGCGGTGGAGGTCGTGGTTGAAGAGCTGAAAAAGACGTCGAAACCGGTGAAGAGCAAAAAGGAGCAGGAGCAGGTGGCGACGGTCTCGGCGAACAACGACAAGAACATTGGCTCTCTGATCGCCGCGGCGATGGAGCAGGTCGGCAAAGATGGCGTGGTTACGGTTGAGGAAGCCAAGTCGATGAAGACCGATCTGGAGTTTGTCGAAGGCATGCAGTTCGACCGCGGGTACCTCTCGCCGTACTTCGTTACCAATCCGGACCGCATGGAAGCTGTGCTTGAAGATCCGCTCATTCTCATTCACGAAAAGAAGATTACGGGCATGCGCGATTTGATTCCCGTGCTCGAGCAGGTCGCCCGGGAAGGCAAGGCACTGCTGATCATTGCCGAAGATGTCGAGGGCGAAGCGCTGGCCACCTTGGTCGTGAACAAGATCCGTGGCACGATCAAAGCGGCCGCTGTCAAGGCACGGACATTGGAGTGGTCACCGGCGGCCGAGCCATCACCGAAGATCTTGGAATCAAGCTTGAAAACGTGAAGATCGAAGACCTTGGCCGCGCAAAGAAAATCGTGATCGACAAAGACAACACGACGATCGTGCAAGGAGCGGGTAAGAAGTCCGCGATCGAGGGCCGCATCAAACAACTTCGCGTTCAGATCGAGGAAACCACCTCCGACTACGATCGTGAAAAACTTCAGGAGCGCCTGGCGAAACTTTCCGGAGGCGTTGCTGTCATTCGCGTCGGAGCGGCAACCGAAACGGAGATGAAGGAACTCAAGGCCCGCGTTGAGGACGCACTGCATGCAACGAAAGCCGCGATCGAAGAAGGAATTGTTCCAGGCGGCGGTACCGCCCTTCTTCGCACACAGAAGACCGTGGACAAGCTTGCCAAGAGTGTGGAAGGCGACCTGCGGACAGGCGCTTTGATCATCCGCCGGGTGTTGGAAGAGCCGATGCGAATGATCGCCGAAAACGCCGGTCACGATGGAGCTGTCATCGTCGAGAAGGTTCGCAGCGAAAGTAATCCTTCGACTGGCTTCAATGCCGATGAAGAAAAGATTGAGGATCTGGTTCAAAGCGGTGTGATCGATCCCACCAAAGTCGTCCGTGTCGCGATTCAGAACGCAGCGTCGATCGCCGGTCTCTTGCTGACCACGGAAGCTCTAATCGCAGAATTGCCGGAGAAGAAGAAAGCCGGTCCTCCAGCGGGTGGTGGCGGTTACGAAGACTATGATTAAGTCCAAAAGAGCAACACGACCATTTGGTCAGTTCGTCAGTGAGTGATTTGGTTGTTGGACAAGTGCATTTGAGATCGTACATGGGACATCCCAACATTTGACATTTTGGGAAAGCTCGAGCGTGCAGCGAACAATGTCAAATGTTGGGATGTCCCATGTACGATGTCCGATGTACTTGTCCAACAACCCAACGACCAACTGACACAATGACGCAATCTGGCGAATTGCGAAACTACCGGCGCCCAATAGACCGCCCCTCCAGTGCTTTCCTCTTATTGAGAATCGCCACGGTGAGGATCCCGCCGATCATTGCAAACAACGAATACACCAGCAGGCTCGAGAAAAACGTGAAGGCAAGTGTCGTGATCGAGATTTCAGGCGAGGCCACTCGCATGATCAGATCGCGGAATGGACCTTCAAATCCCGGCACATTTCGCATGGCTTCCTCGATCGCTGGTTGTTGGCTTCCGAGGATTTTATCCGAAATGATTCGAACCGGAATCGATACCATTGTGCCCACGACCGACCCGAACAGCCCGCTGAGCACACCTGCAAATGCGCCATCCCCGTAACTGATACCGCTGGGGCGCTGCTTGCTTAGCAGAAACACCGCGATGCCGCCTCCTCCAAGGACCCACATGCAGCAGAGGCAATTTCCCGCGTTGATGAATGGGAGGGATGAAAGCAGGCCCAAAAACATTCCGCCGGCCACCGCGGGCTGGCCGAATTCCAATTTGGGCTCAGGCGCCGGCGGTTGAGCTGCGGGCAATTCAACGGCAGCCCCGCATTGAAGACAGAATTTCGCTTCATCCGGCAGGTTGGCTCCGCATTGTCTACATGGACTCACGGATCTCCTCGATTCCTTTTCGGACAAACGGGGCTGCTGCTGCGCCAACCACAATTCCGGAAACCGAACGGAGTATGGCGGCGTCGATCAACAAGCGCGCCAGTACAAATTCAGTGAACATCAGCAGGATCGAGATTCGGAGCCAGCGTGCGTTTGCCGGAAGACCCAGCCACAGCGACGCCAAAAACCCGAAATAGATCGACGCACAGCGGATGCAGACAGGCAGTGGTTCTCCGAGGATGTGCCAGGAGCGCCCGGGATCTTGATGGCAGATGAGTGAGAAGAACTGGTAAACCGCGGAAGCGCCCACCAGCGGAGCGGCAATGATGCTCAAGCACCACAGTGTCGAACCGGCGAGTAATGCGAGGTACGCTTTCCCCCTCACGATCAAATGACCGTTTCCGGCTGGATCACGCTGAGCCCGTCAAGGTATGGACGGAGCGCCTCAGGAATGACAACGGTCCCGTCCTGTTGCTGGTAATTTTCCATCATTGCAATCCAGGTGCGGCCGATTGCCAAACCGGATCCGTTCAAAGTATGCGCGAAGCGGGCTTTCCCGCCTCCGCTCGGCCGATAGCGGATATTCCCGCGTCTTGCCTGAAAATCCTCAAAATTGCTACACGAGGAAATCTCACGATAGGCATGCTGTCCCGGCAGCCAAACTTCCAGATCGTAACTTTTCGCAGCACTGAAGCCCATGTCGCCCGTGGAATGTATAACGACACGATACGGAATCATCAACCGCTTTAATATTTCTTCCGCGTCCGTGACCAGGGATTCCAATTCGGCGCTGGAATCTTCCTGACGTGTGAACTTGACGAGTTCCACTTTATTGAACTGATGCACGCGGAATATGCCGCGAACATCCTTGCCGTATGAACCGGCTTCACTGCGAAAACAGGGCGTGTAGGCGGTAAATTTGATGGGCATCCGGTCACCATCGATGATCTCATCGCGATAAATGTTGGTTACGGGTACTTCGGCGGTAGGAATGAGGTAATAGTCCGTATCCCGAAGCTTGAACAGATCTTCCTCAAATTTCGGAAGCTGGCCGGTTCCAAACAGGCTTTTGGAGTTGGCCATGAATGGTGGCAAAATCTCCCGATAACCGCGCTCCTTGGTATGGATATCCAACATGAAGTTGATCAGCGCGCGCTCCACGCGGGCGCCCATGCCCGCCAGTAGCGGGAATCGGGCGCCGGCTATTTTTGCGGCGCGTTCCAGGTCCAGAATCCCGAGTGGAGGGCACAGATCCCAATGCGCCTTGGGTTCGAAATCGAAACGGGTCGGCTCTCCAATCCGGCGGACCTCAACGTTCTGCTCTTCGGTCAGACCGATGGGCACGCTCGGGTCGGGCAGGTTGGGGATGGTCGCGGCGAACTGAAAGAGCTTTTCTTCGATGGTCCGGAGAGATTCGTCGATATCCTTGATCTGCTGCGATACGAGTTTCATTTCATTACGCTTTTCCGAGACATCCACCTTCTCACGAACGAGACGGGCAATCTCATCCGAAGCCGTATTCCGGAGCCGGCGTAGGCGTTCGACTTCCTGGATCAGGCCTTTACGCTCACCATCCAGCCGCTGGAACGTCTCTACGTCGAGTGAAAAGCCACGGTGTGCCAGCCGCTCTCTGGCGGCTTCGATGTTTTCGCGCAGGTAAGCAAGGTCGAGCATGAACTCGCATTGTAGAGCAAACCGAAATCAAGGGCGAAGTTCTTAGCCGCGGCCACCCTCTCCCAGCGGGAGAGGGATTGTCTCAGTGTGTCCCTCTCCCCGTGGCACTCTTGTCCAAATTACGAGATGCGGTTCGCTCATGTCCCTCTCCCTTTGGGAGAGGGTGGCGCGAAGCGCCGGGTGAGGGCCACCTTCTCCCAGAGGGAGAAGGACACGAGCCTCGATTTCGGCTAATTTGGACACCAGTGCCGTGGGAGAGGGTGGGTAATCCGCTTGACTGTCAAATCACTAATGCTATGATACTTTGTCGTTAATACTTAGAATGCTTACCAGTCTCACCCGAGGTGTTTTATGAGCCGAAGAGGGATTCGAGTTGCCCTTACTTCCCTGGTGCTTTTCTCGGCTACCCTGCCGGTAGTTGCCCAGAAAAAGAACGAGCCGAAGAAGCAAGAAAAGCAGGAGACCAAGAAATCCCGTGAGCAGGAGGTTGGAAACCGCGCCCTGAGGAAGTGGTTGGATGAAGATGTCTCTTACATCATCACCAACGAGGAGAAAACTGCTTTCAAGGCTCTGAAAACGGATGAAGAGCGTGAACAATTCATCGAGCAGTTCTGGCTCCGGCGTGATCCTACGCCGGATACCATCGAGAACGAATTCAAGGAAGACCATTACAGCCGTATTGCCTACGCGAACGAGCGTTTCGCCTCTGGAAAGCCGGGCTGGAAAACGGATCGTGGACGCATCTATATCCTTTACGGAAAGCCCGACGAGATCGAGTCGCATCCCTCGGGCGGAACCTATGACCGGCCGTTTGAAGAAGGCGGTGGTACGACCAGCACTTTTCCGTTCGAGATCTGGCGCTACCGGTACATTGAAGGCATCGGCAACGAGGTCCTGCTCGAATTCGTGGATCCATCCATGTCGGGTGAATACCGATTTACGATCGATCCGAGCGAAAAGGACGCGCTGCTCCACGTTCCCGGCGCTGGTCTGACGTTCGATGAACAGTTCAATGGGAGAGACAAGGCCGACCGCCTGACGCGTGACGGCGCCAGCCTTGGCAATGCCCTCGGCAATACGTCACGAAATAATCAATTCGACCGTCTCGAACTCTCAGCGAAGGTTTTCAGACCACCCGAAATCAAATTCAAGGATCTTGAAACGATCGTCACCACAAAACTTTCGTTCAATCTGCTTCCCTTCAGCTTTAGAACCGATTTCGTTCGAGTGACGGAAGAAAGCGTTCTCACGCCGATCACGGTTCTGTTGCAAAACAAAGACCTCGCCTTCCAGGAGCAGGAAGGGATTCATCGGGCAATGGTTCACGTCTTCGGCAGGGTTACCGGAATTAACGGGCGCGTCGCCCAGGTCTTCGAAGACACCATCAGTCAGGATATTCCCGATGCGTTATTCAAACAGCAGCTCGAGGGCGCCTCGATTCACCAGAGGATCGTGCCGTTGCGCCCCGGTCTCTACAAGCTCGACCTCGTCTTGAAAGACATCAACAGCGGAAACGTGGGTACGATTAATCAGAGACTGGCCGTGCCGCGGTATCCCGATGACAAGCTCTCTTTGAGCTCGCTTATTCTGGCGGATGTTGTCGAAAATCTTCCGACAACCCAGATCGGTTCGGGTTCCTTTATTCTCGGCAGCACGAAGGTCCGGCCGAATGTAAAGGACGACTTCAAACGCGACAAGAATTTGAATGTGTGGTTCCAGGTCTACAATCTCAAGCTGGATGAGGCGACGCACAAACCTTCGGCGACCGTCGAAATGCTGATCACACGGAATGGCCAGGAAGTGAAAAAGACTGTGGAGCAGGCTTCGGAATTGTCGAACGCGGCCGCACAGATGACCCTGGAAAAGGCGGTGCCGCTTTCGGACTTCGAACCGGGCGAATATTCAATTCAGGTCAAGGTTACCGACAATCTGACAAAAGACATTATTGCGGCGCCCGGGAAATTTACGGTCCGCTAAGGCGCGCGCTAAAGCGTAGTTTCGCAATATTTTTGGAGAGATAAAGAGATAATGACAACAAAACGGCAGAAGTTCGCCGCGACGGTTGGGCTCGGAATTGGTTTTCTTCTTTTATTCCCCCTCATCAGCACAGCCGCCAATGATCTTGCTGCGATCAATGGCCGGGTTCGTGACTCCAGTGGTGTCCCTGTGGTTGGAGCTCTGGTCATAGTCGCATCGGTATCACCAATTATTCCCGACCGGCTAACCTTTACGGACAAGAACGGTTCTTTCGAGGTACTGAACCTTTTTGCCGGTGACTACACCGTCAAGGTGACGATGCCGCGATTCCTGCCGGCGACAAAACAAGGTATCCAGCTGAACAAGGGTGGCTCGGCTGTGCTCACCGTCAATCTCCAAAACGCGCTGGACGTCGTGCGCCGGGCCGTTTCGCGCGACAAGGCTCAGTCCGAGGATATCGTTTGGACTCTTCGCAGCTCGAGATCCACGCAGCCGGTGCTGCGGTTGGCCGATGAACGGAAACCCGAACAAGCGCCGAAGGTTCAGAATCCCGACTACTCCGGTTATTTTCAGGTTTATTCCAAGTCTGTTGAGACTTCTTCGGGGACCGCCGAAGGAGTTGGCTCACAGTTCTCGGTGACCATGCCGCTGGATCCGAATTCGAAGGTTACATTTGCCGGGCAGTACAACGAGATTCCCACCCAGCCGCGTGGATTTGGCGCCAGCTATGACTTCGCCCCGGCGGATCGGCATCGGGCCTCGGTGGGTGTTAATTTGAGGCAGGGTGTTCTGTTTGGAGATCCACTGCAACCGGAATCGCCGAGGGAGCTTCAGCTTCGATACGGTGAAGACTTCCAGTGGTCCGATCATCTCGTCTTTAATTACGGCGCAGAAGCAGGCCGGGCGGACGCAACCTCGGAGCACACGTACCTGCGACCGCGATTTGGTATTTCCTGGGTTCCCCACTCCCGGACGACCTTCAGTGTGGCGGCCTCCTCACAAGCGCCAACTGCCCCAGGCAACTCGATTCGAGGGAAAGATTACTTCGACCGCACGGTGTACATGCCGCCTGCGTTGGAGCGCTATTCGCATAACGAAGCGGCGTTCTCGCATGTTTTTTCCGACGATTTGGAATTTAGCGCCGCGGTCTTCCGCGACCGAACCGATAACCAGGCGTTGTTTGTGACCAGTCCGGATGGCCGTCGCGGACTGCTTATTCTCGACACGAGCGGCATTCCGTCCGAGGGTTTCCGGCTGCACCTCAATCGACAGTTCCGCAATTTTGAAGCTGGAATTGGCTTTACGACTGCAGGGGGAGTCGGATTGAAGAAGGGAACCTCCACTCCCGATGAGATCGGCGATCAGCTTTACCGCCGGCGCTTCCAGGTGGTCGCCGCGCGATTCAAAGCCGACGTCGATACGACACAGACCGAAATTACGGCCGTTTATCGGTGGATGTCCCACTTCTCCGCTTCCCACATTGATCCGTATCAGCAGCTTTTTGAATACAACGATCCGACTCTGAGTATCTCGATCGCTCAGAATCTGCCCACGTCGCGTCTGTTTCCTGGAAAGATTCAGGCAATTCTCGACGCGCGGAATCTCTTCGAGCAGCCATTTGGACCTCAGCGCACCCAAGTCGCTCAATTCCCTCGGCTCGTCAAAGGCGGGATCAATATCAAGTTCTGAAGGTCAAGCGGGCGGCTTTCGCTGTGGCTTTTTGTACAGCAATCCTATTTTTCATATTCGTCTCTGGATTGATACAGCTAAACTTAGCTGTATCTGTATTATTTTTTGGAAGCCAGTTTGCTTGAACAGGCCGCAGAGTCTCCGTATTATACAAACGGAAATTTCAGCTGGCCGGTGGGCCCGACGCTAGAAACTGGGGCGTGGGGGGACCGGCATTGCCGATTGTAGCCGCTGGGCTTTAGCCCGGCGGTCCGCGGGTCTGAAGACCCGCGGCGACAGGGGCCGGTGGGCCGGACGCTAAAAACGATGCCGCGAAAGATCTTTTCCTTTAGATCCGCCGTTACTGTGTTGCTGACGGTGGGCGTCCTGATTTTGGGGGGCCTCAATATTCAGCAAAAGGGGCGGTATATTCCGCCCGATGACGGCGCTTCGTGGATCCAGACGGCGAGGGGCGTCGAGGCCCTGCAGGTTATTTCGAACGGGCCGGCGGACAGAGCCGGGATCCGGCGTGGAGACATCTTAAGGGCAATCGAAGGTCAAACCGTCCGGAACGATCGGCATGTCACGCAGATTCTCTATCAACTCGGCGTTTGGTCTAAGGCGACCTACACTCTGGAACGCGACGGCAAACTGATCTACCCGACGGTCGTCGTCGCGCCTCAGCCGGAGCGGCTGCTGCGCCAACAGAAATATCTCGAAATCATCGGCCTGCTGTACCTTCTAGTTGGCGCCTTCGTTTTGCTCAAACGCACACGCGCCCCGCACGCATTGCACTTTTATTTCGTCTGCCTGACTTCTTTTGTCTACTACGTCTTTCACTACACGGGGAAGCTCAACAGTTTCGACTGGACGATCTTCTGGTTCGATTTGGGCGCCTCGCTTTTGCTGCCACCGCTTTTCCTGCACTTTTGCCTGGAGTTTCCTTTACGACACAAATGGGTTAAGCAGCGGCGCAAATTGCTTTACGTGATCTATATCCCGGGTGCGGTGCTGTTTCTCGCCCAATTCGCATTCCTTTACAATGTTCTCGAATTCATCCCATCACCGCTGGTCTTGCGCATTCTCCTCGACAATCTCGGTGATTTTCATTTTGGCCTGTACTTTGTCTTGAGTGCCGCCGTTCTGATACAGACGTATCGAACGGTGAGGACACCTGAATTGCGGCAGCAGATGAAGTGGGTCACGCGGGGCACAGCCGTTGCGGTAGTTCCCTACTTTCTGTTGCAGTCCCTGCCGCGGCTGTCTGGTTTGGTTCCGGAAGGCTATATCGATATCGCCATATTCCCGCTGGTTCTTATTCCGATCTCGTTTGGCTATGCGATCCATCGCTATCGTCTGATGGACGTGGACATCATCTTCAAGCGTGGCGTGACCTATACCTTAGCGACGGCTTCGATCATCGGGCTGTACGCGACCTTTTCGGTGCTGGTCGGCGAACTCCTGGGCTCCGGTTTCGAATCGTTAAGTAGTCTGGCGCGCGTTATTGCGACCATCGTGGCAGCTCTTCTGTTCGCGCCGATCAAGGACCAGTTCCAGGTGTGGCTGGATAAGTTTTTTTATCGTGACCGGTACAACGTTCGCCAGACACTGATCGACTTCGGTCGAACGTTGGGCTCGGAAGTGCATCTCGAGAATATGCTCAATCGGATCGTGGACCATCTTGGGCGTGCGCTATTCGTCGATCGCGCAGCCATTTTCCTCGAGAATCCTGCGGATCCTTCGCGGTTTATTCCGGCTCGGGCGACCGGCCTGACGATTCCGGAGAGCGCCAATCTCTCTTTTCTGACGTCATCGACCGATCGCGCGTACATTTTCTTCGAGACCGATATATACGATTTGAACTACTTCATTCCCTGCCGCGTCAAGGATCGTGTTATCGCCTATATCGGTCTGGGCAGAACTCGAAACGGAGACTATCTCACGAGCGAAGATCTGGAGTTGCTGGAGACGGTATCCGATTACGTCGGCATCGCGCTGGAAAATGCCCGGCTGTATCGCTCGCTCGAACATAAGGCGAGCGAGTATCAGAGCCTGAAAGATTTCAGCGAAAACATCGTTGAATCGATCAATGTTGGCGTCATGGTTGAAGACGTGGACGGCAGGATTGTTGGCTGGAACAAAGCTCTGGAGTCTTTGACCGGACGAAACCGTGCCGACACTCTGGGCAGGCGGACGGAGGAGATTATCCCGGTGCATTTCCTGCAGCGCCTTGCGGAAATGAAGCACCTGTATAAGCAGCAGTGGAACGACCTGACCGTGGACTTCTCGGCGACATCGCTGATGGACAAGGACGGCGCCACGCGAGGAACGCTCGTCATCATCGACAACATTACCGATCGGGTACGGCTGGAGGATCAGTTGATTCAGAATGAGAAGCTCACGTCCATCGGGCTTCTGGCTGCCGGCGTTGCGCATGAGGTCAACACGCCGCTTGCGGTGATTTCCAGCTACTCGCAGATGTTGCGAAAGGAAATCAGTCCGGAGGATCAACGCAACAAGCTCCTGGAAAAGATCACTAAACAAACGTTCCGGGCATCGGAAATCGTGAATAACCTTCTGAACTTTTCGCGCACGAACGCAACGGAGTTTGCTGAGGTGGATATCCATCAGGTGATCACCGACACCCTGTCCCTGCTGGAGCATCAATTCAAGAGCGCACGGATTCGTGTCGAACGCGAGTTGAAGGCCGGCGATCCTGTCACGTTTGGAAACTCCGGGAAGCTTCAGCAGGTCTTCTTGAATCTGTTCGTCAATGCGCGCGATGCAATGGCTGAAGGCGGTGAGTTGCGGGTCCGAACGGAGACTGTGGATTCGAAGATCGAAGTCTTCGTACAGGACTCCGGAGCCGGAATAACTCGCGAAAACATTAAGAAAATCTACGATCCATTCTTCACAACCAAGGCTGTGGGAAAGGGTACGGGACTGGGTCTGTCCGTCAGCTACGGAATCCTGCAGGAGCACGGCGGCAATATTTCGGTAGAGAGTAAAGAGGGTTTGGGAACCTCGTTTAAATTGGAGCTGCCTTTGGTAAGGAAACCTGTGAATGTCTAGACGAAAGGGCACGGTCCTCATTATTGACGATGAGGAAGAAATCCGGGAAAGCATCGAGCTGCTTTTGACCTCCGAAGGTCTTTCCACCGATACGGCAGGCAACGGCGAAGAGGGGCTGAAGAAAATTGAAGAGAACCTCTACGATCTCGTGCTGCTGGATTTGATGCTGCCCGGTAAATCCGGGATGGTGGTGCAGCGGGAAATCAAACGAATCGATCCGACCTTACCCGTCGTCATCATCACCGCCATCGGGGCTGTGGAGACCGCGGTAACCGCTATTAAAGAAGGATCGTTCGATTACGTCACCAAGCCATGGAATAACGAAAAGCTCGTGGTGATCGTCACGAACGCGATCAAGCAGCGTCAGTTGACCAGCGAGAACCTTCACTTGCGCCGGGCGCTAAAGGAGCGTTTCGGGTACAGCAACATCGTTGGCAAAAGCGAGAAGATGCTCAAGGTGCTCGATCTCGTCACGCAGATTGCCGCCAGCCGGAGTACGATCCTGATCCAGGGTGAGAGCGGTACCGGCAAGGAACTCATCGCAAAAGCCATCCATCTCAAGAGCCAGCGAGCCGATAAGGCGTTCGTTCCCGTCAATAGCGGCAGCATGCCTGTGGATCTGCTCGAAAGCACCCTGTTTGGGCATGTGCGGGGCGCGTTCACGAGTGCAATTGCAGCCAAGAAAGGACTGTTCGAGGTAGCCGATCAGGGAACGATCTTTTTTGATGAAATCGGGACGATTAGTCTCGAGACGCAAGCAAAGCTTCTCCGCGTGATTCAAGAAAAGGAATTTATGCGGCTGGGCGGCGTCGACACGATCAAGGTCGATGCCCGGATCGTTGCCGCGACAAACGTCGACCTGAAGCAGCTCGTGGAAGAGGACCGATTCCGGGAAGATCTGTATTATCGTCTCAATGTGATCCATATCCAGCTTCCCCCGCTTCGGGAACGAAAAGAAGATATTCCGGCGCTCGTCGAGTTTTTTGCCAAAAAGTATTGCGAAGAGAATGGAAAGCCGTTGTACCGCTTCAGCTCCGAAGCGCTGAAGGTGCTGATGGATTACCATTGGCCGGGCAACGTACGCGAACTCGAAAACGTCGTCGAGCGGGCCGTGGTTCTATCGCAGGACGAAATCATTGGCCGCGATCTTCTTCCGGAGGCGATCGTTTCACCGTCTTCGAGATTTGCAACACTGTCCTCGTTCCCGCTGACCAAGGACACCTCTCTGTTTGAGATCATCGATTCGTTCGAGCGCCGGGTCATCATCGAAATGCTGGAGCAGGCCGGCTGGAGCCAGACCGAAGCGGCCGACAATTTCAAAATTCCACTGTCGACGCTCAATCAAAAAATCAAGCGCCACGGAATCGAGATCAAGAAGAAGCGCGAGCGGCCCGGCGGCGTTCCCACCGTGAAGTAGCTTCAATGCCGGAATTGTTGACTCAGCTTCGCGAGCGTGCGGCTAAGGATCCAAAGAGGATTGTCTATCCGGAAGCGGCTGACCCTCGCGTGCTGCGGGCGGCAGTTCGAATCGTCGAGATGCGGATGGCCAGGCCGATCCTTGTAGGCGCACCTCAGGTGGTCGAAAAGAGAGCCCAGGAACTCGGGATCCAGCTTTCGCATATTGAAATCGTCGATCCGAAATCCCAGCCTTTGATCGAACGCTATGTCCAATTGCTGCTCCCGGAATGGAAGTCGCGCGGCGTAACCGAGGTGGAAGCCCAAAAGCGGTTTGAAAACCCGATGGTCTTCGCCACGGCGATGGTCCGGGCAGGTGATGCGGACGGCTTTGTCGGAGGCGCGTCGACAACTACAGCGGAAACGGTTCGCGCCGCGATTCAGTGTATCGGGCTTCACGCCAATTCAGCGACGGTGTCGAGCTTCTTTCTGATGGTCCTGCCCTCGATGAATCTGGTTTTTGCCGACTGCGCGGTTGTTCCAGTACCGACGGTGACTCAATTGGCGGACATCGCTTTGGATGCAGCACACCACACGCGCACCTTCCTGCAGACGGAGCCTCGCGTCGCCTTCCTCTCGTTTTCCACCAGAGGCAGCGCCAGTCATCCTTCCATCGACCGGATCCGCGAAGCCGTCGCTACCGTGAAAGCGCGCAACCCCGAGTTGATCGTGGATGGTGAGCTTCAGGCGGATGCTGCCCTCGTTCCGGAAATCGCACAATCGAAGTCGCCCACCAGTTCGGTCAAAGGCCGCGCAACCACTCTGATTTTTCCGGATCTTCAGTCGGGAAATATCGCTTACAAGCTGACGGAGCGCCTGGCTGGAGCCAGGGCGATCGGACCGATCCTGCAGGGTCTCAGCAAGCCAGCCAATGATCTCTCTCGAGGCTGTTCCATCGACGACATCATCGACGTCACTGCGATAACGTCGCTGCAGTAGCGTCTTCACCACACCTTAAATTTCGCCAACCCGGAATCTTGGGCAACTATGCCGAGGACGCGTCCCTCTCCCTCTGGTCCAAATTACGGGAGGCGGTTCGCTCCAGAAGCAGGATTGATGCGGGTTTCATGGGATTCTCTATTTGGAAACCTGTTTCGGGCATGTCCCTCTCCCTTTGGGAGAGG
>WNGH01002419.1_pt1 | contig 18072 bp, 18 predicted proteins | sample 5400631 | NCBI WGS metagenome assembly WNGH01 (sample SAMN13153373, study PRJNA577476) | soil metagenome | isolation source: 115 cm soil or saprolite under Garry oak tree replicate 1 | place: USA:California | collected 2016-06-15
CCGACACCGCCATCTCGAGGCGCACCTTCTCGCGGAATTCGAGCACCACGTTGGCGCCGCGGTAGTGCTCGTGCAGCTCCCGCTCCCCGCCGTGCCCGCTCACGCGACTGATCGTGACGCCGGTGACGCCGGCGCGGAATAGCGCCGCCTTCACCTGCGGCAGGCGCTCGGGGCGAACGACCGTCGTGATCAGCTTCATGCTCACTCCTTCACGCTAGGTGTCAAAATGCTGTCGGGTTGCTGTCAGGCCGCTTCAGGCTCCGGCTCTAACCCGCTGCCCAGCGAGACATCCGCCGGCTCGCTGAGGATGACGGCCGAGGCGACTTCCGGCGTATCAGGATAGGCCAGCGCTCCCATCTCAGGCAGGTCGAGCCCGAGCTCTTCGACCTCGGGCGCCACGCGGTGCCCGCTGACCAGGACCGCGGTGACCTGGTACGCGACGTACGCCATGGCGCCAACGGCCACGAAGTTGGTTACGCCACCCACGACCTGCGCCGCGAACTGACCGACGTCGCCATAGAGCAGCCCTCGCACGGCCCCGTTGACCCCGTTCCAGCCGTCTCCGTAGGTGCCATCGGCCAGCAACCCGAGCGACAGGATGCCCCACAGCCCGCAGACTCCGTGCACCGAGATCGCACCTACCGGATCGTCGATGCGCAGGCGGCGCTCGATGAAGAAGACCGCCGCGCACACCAGCACCCCGGCGATGCCGCCAATCAGGACCGCGGACGGCGCGGTGACGAAGGCGCAAGGCGCTGTGATCGCCACCAAACCGGCGAGCGTCCCGTTGGCCAGCATCGACGGATCGGGCTTCCCGTACTTGAGCCACATGTACAGCATCGCGGTGATGCCCCCAGCCGCCCCAGCCAGCATCGTATTCGTCGCAATGACCCCGATGCGCAGGTCCGAGCCCGCCAGCGTCGACCCGGCGTTGAAGCCGAACCACCCGAAGGCGAGAATGAATGTCCCGATCAGTGCCATCGGGATGTTGTGACCCGGGATCGCGTTGGCGCTGCCGTCAAAGTTGTATTTCCCACGCCGCGGACCCAGCAGCGCCGCGGTGACGAACGCCATTACGCCGCCCGTCATGTGCACTACGGAGGAGCCCGCGAAATCGACGTGGCCGTGGCCTAGGCCCACGTTCTTGCCGAGCATCGCCAGCCAACCGCCGCCCCACGTCCAGTTCGCGTAGATGGGGTAGATGAACGCGCCGACGAACACGCTGAATACGGCGAACGCCGCGAACTTCCAGCGTTCCGCCAGCGCCCCCGTGGGGATCGTCGCGGCGGTGTCCATGAAGACCATCTGGAACAGGAAGTAGGCGAACACGGGCGCGACGTAGGCCACACCCGTGAGGAAGAACCCGCTCCCCCCGAACAGCCCCCATTGTTTCCCCGCGATCGTGAGCGAGACCTCGTGCGCCAGCTTGTCGTAGCCGCCGAGCGTGCCGAGCGCCCCCACTCCGCCCGCCTGGAGGGCGAAGCCGATCGCCCAATACGCCAACATCGCGATGCCGTAGACCATGAAGTTCATCGTGATGGTGTGAGCGGCGTTCTTGGCGCGGGTGAAGCCGGTCTCCACCATTGCAAAGCCGGCCTGCATGAACATCACGAGGAACCCGGCGACCAGCGTCCACACGAAGTTGATGGCGACCGTGTTGGCGGCGGCGGCGGTGCTCGCGGCCTGGGCCAAAGAGTCCGCGGCCGGTACTGCCTGCGCGGCCAGAGTCAACGGAGTCGCCACCATCACCAGCAAGCCAAGCCCAACAGCGCTTCTCATACGGTCTCCCGAGCGGGGGGTGCGGAGTGCGCTACTGACATCTAATTCGTGCATAAAATGCACGAATACGAAGACAGTGCGCTACTACCCATTCGGGTAGGTAGCATTGCTGTATTACAGTTTATGCATAATGTGCACGTTCTTTGTGACGGCGTGGTGCACCTACTACAGCGACCGGCGCACCACGACGCAGATATGACGGGATCCCCTCGGCCCGAGGGGGCGCGCGAGGGCGCGCAGCAACACCGCGACGGGCATGCTACCGAACAGCCGCCGAACCCAACCCCAATCGCGGACGGCCTTGAACCAGGACTCGAATTGATACCACAGTCGGTCGTGGAGGTACGCGATCGAGACAAGCTCGAAGGGACTGGCGCGGACTTGTTCGACAAACTCGGGGAAAGCACGCGGTTGCAGGTACTCGGTGAGGAGCGCGTGGCCGCCGGGCCGGACCACCCGATGCGCCTGCGCCAGCGCGAGCCGTCGCTCCGCGGGCGGGAGCTGCCAGCTATGCAGCCCGTCGGAGAGCACGACCACGTCGAACGTCCCCTCGCGGAACGGCAGCGCCGTCGCGCTTGCGACGACGCAGTGCGCCGGCCGGCCGACCGCGCGCAGCCGTTGCCGCGCCCCGTGGATCGCCGTCGGCGACAGGTCCACCGCGAACAGGGCCTGCGGGAGACCCGCGAGCTGCGCGGTCAGCTGGCCCATGCTGCAGCCGACATCCAGCAGTCTTGTAGGATTGGGGTCGAGGCGCCGCACAACCCGGCAGACGTACCGATGACGGAGGATCTCGGCCGCCCGCCGGCTGTAATCGAAGGGCTCCCCGCGCCGGTGCATCTCCTCGAACACGCTGGCGCGGTCCACCGCTAGCCGTAGCCTTGAAACGGCTCCGTCAGGAGCCGGAGGTTGAGCGGCTTATAGGTGAGCACATGGGTGAGACGCACCTCGCTCCCCGCCCGCTCGACGCGGGTCTCCACCAGCTCGAAATCCTTCGCGTCGCCCAGCCCCATCGCGTTCAGGCGCTCGGCTTCGGCCTTGCACACGTCGCCGGGCGTCGGCTTGGGGTTGGGATAGGCGTCTTCGTGATGATCGCGCAGCGCCTTCCAGTGCGCGTCCCCGGCGCGCTCCACCGCAGCCCGGATGTCGTCGCGGGTGAACGGCACGGGATCCGCTACCGCCCGAGCACCGCCGGGATGTCCTGCTCTCTCACCGTGCGGTTGAACGCCGGGACGTCCGTTTCCACGATCGCCTTCAGCCGGTCGAGATAGCCCTGCAGCTCGGCCGCGAGCTGATCGAACACTTGGTACGATTGATCGGTGGGCGGCGCGTCGGCGCTCCCGACGACGCCCGCGAGCGACGCGAGCTTGTTGTTCACCCTGATCGGGAAGTTGAGCGGATCCTCGTTGCTCTTGTTCCTGACTTGGTAAATGGATTCCTCCACCGCGCCGAGCTTCGCCTGCAGCGAATCCGCCGCCCGGGCGATGGCGGCACCTTTCCCGGCGGGCAGCCCCTTCGCGCGTTTGGCCGCGGCGTCGATCTGTTCCTTGACGTCGCGGATCTGCTGCACGGCGTCGTCCGCCGCGCTCACGCGGTCACGGATCCGGGCGAGCAGGTCGAACTGCTTCTGCAGCTCGTCCTGCGTGGCCTTGACCCGCTGGTCCTTCACGACGTTGAGGCCCCGGGTCTCCGACCAGCCCCCGACAGTGAGGCGGACCTTGTAGCTCCCCGGGACCGCGAGCGGACCGCGCGTGTTCCCGGCCCAGAACACGAGACCCTTGAACCGGTGCGCGTCTGCGTAGCGCAGGTCCCACACGAAACGGTTCAGGCCCGCGTCAATCTTCAGCGAGTCCGGCGGCTCCTTGGGACGAGTCGAGAACCGGCGCGCCACGGAGTCGCGCGCGTCGAGCAACTCGAGGGTCGCCTCCTCCTCGGGCTTCTGCTTCAAGTAGAAGTACACGGTTGCGCCGTTCGGGGGGTTGGTGCCGAGCCCCGTCAGGCTGCGCGCCGGCACGAAGCTAGGGCCCCGGAATCGCACCGCGTCGCGCGGGGTGAAGAGGTGCCGGTCCGCACGCGCGACCTCGTCCGACAGCTGCTCGAGCGGCGTGATGTCGTCGAGCACCCAGAACGCGCGCCCGTGCGTCGCCGCGGCCAGGTCATGGTCCTTGACGGTGAGATCATGGATCGGCACGACGGGCAGGTTGAGCTGCAAGGTCTGCCAGACCGCGCCGTCGTCGAACGAGACATACATCCCGAACTCGGTGCCGGCGAACAGCAGCCCGCGGCGGGCGGGATCCTCACGCACCACGCGCACGAAATGCGTCTCCGGGATCCCGGTCACGATCTTCTTCCACGAGCGGCCGTAGTCCGTCGTCTTGTACACATACGGTCGGAAGTCGTCGAGCTTGTAGCGCGTCGCTGCGACATACGCTGCGCCCGCGTCGTGCGGCGATGCTTCCACTGTGCTCACCAGCGCCCACTCGGGCAACTCCTTGGGTGTGACGTTCTGCCACGACTTCCCGCCGTCGCGCGTCACCTGCACCAGGCCGTCGTCGGTGCCGGCCCAGATCACGGTCGAGTCCTTCGGACTCGGCGCGACCGTGAAGATCGTGTTGTAGTACTCGATGCTGGTGTTGTCCTTGGTGATGGGGCCGCCGGACGGCCCCTGTTTCGCCTTGTCGTTGCGGGTCAGGTCCGGGCTGATCGCCCGCCAGCTCTGCCCCTCGTTGCCGGACTTGAACAGCACCTGCGCCGCGATGAACAAATCACTGGGGTTGAGCGGCGAGAGGACGATGGGGAACGTCCACTGAAAGCGGTATTTGAGATTCGCCGCGCCCCAGCCCATCGGGTTGTCGGGCCATGCGTTGATCGCCCGCTGTTGTCCGGTGCGGTGGTCGTAGCGCGTGATGAGGCCGCCGTAACTCCCCGCGAAGACGATGTCCGGATCGTCCTGACGCGCGGCGATCCAGCCGCTCTCGCCGCCCCCCACGTCGTACCAATCCTTTTCCGTGATCCCGATGCCATCGGTGCGGGTCGCGATGCACACCGTGCTGTTGTCCTGTTGAGCGCCGCACAACATATACGGGAAGTGGGTGGTGGCGACGACATGATAGAACTGGGCAGTCGGCTGGTTGCCCTGGGTGCTCCACGTGGCGCCGCCATTGCTGCTGATCGTCGCACCGCCGTCGTTGCCGTTGATCATCCGCGTGGGATCGTGCGGGTCGATCCACAGGGCGTGGTGATCGCCGTGCGGGCCGCGCAGTGTGGTGAACGTCTTGCCGCCGTCCCCCGACTTGAGCAGGGCGGTGTTGAGCACGTACACACCGTCCACGCTGCCCGGGTCGGCAAACACGTGCGTGAAGTACCAGGCGCGCTGGCGGATCTCGTGGTCGTCGCTGGCGCGGGTCCAAGTCGTGCCGCCGTCATCCGAGCGGAACAGTCCGCCCGAATCCGCCTCCACCAGCGCCCATACCCGCTCGTGGTCGAGCGGCGAGACGGCGAGGCCGATCTTGCCGATGATCCCCTTAGGGAGGCCCTTGTTGCGGGTGATCTCCGTCCAGCTGTCGCCGCCGTCCGTGGACCGGAAGATCCCGCTGCCCGCTCCACCCGAGACCAGCTCCCAGGGTCGCCGCACCGCCTGCCAGAGCCCCGCGTACAGGATGCGCGGGTTGACCGGGTCGAGCACCAAGGCGATCGCCCCGGTGCTGTCGTTCCGGAACAGGATCTTCTCCCAGGTCCTACCGCCGTCCTTGGTGCGGAACACGCCGCGCGTGGGATTCGGGCCGAACGCGTGTCCCAGCACGGCGACGTATGCGAGATCGGCATTCTGCGGATGAACCTCGACGTGGGCGATCTGGCCCGCGTCGGCGAGCCCGATCTTCTTCCACGTTTTGGCGGCGTCGCTGGACTTGTAGAGGCCGTCGCCCGGCGACAGGTTGCCGCGGATCGGCGACTCGCCGGTGCCCGCGTACACCACGTTCGCATCGGACGGCGCCACAGCGAGCGCGCCGACCGATCCGGCGGTGAAAAACTTGTCCGAGACCGGCTGCCAGGTCAGCCCACCGTCGACCGTCTTCCACACACCGCCTCCCGTGCCACCCATGTAATAGACGAGCGGCTGCGCCGCGCTTCCCGCGACCGCGGTCACTCGCCCGCCGCGGAACGGGCCGACCTCGCGCCACACGAGGCCGCGGTACAGACTGGTGTCGTACTGCGCGGCCTGGGCGTTCGCCTCGACCGGTGACACGCCGAGGATGCAGGCGAGGGAGAGTATGGAGCTCGCGCCGACGCGTGGCAGGTGTGCGCGCATGAGCGTGGTGTCTCGGGAGGTGTAGGGAACGACCGGAGAAGCTACCCCCCGTCAGCGGAGTCGCAACTCCACGTGCAGGTGGTCTCCCGTGCCCACGTGCCGCAGTGTCCCGAATCCCACGCTCCAGAAGTAGAGCTGCACCAGGCGGTTCTTCACCTCGCTGCGGCCGCGGGTACGCACATCGGCGGCGTGGATGTAGCCGTCTCGTTGCACGTAATGCAGCGATCCATCGTTCGCCCGCATCCCCATCGCTGCGTAATCGGCCGGCCGACGGGCGAGGTCGGTGATCAGGATGTCCTTGTCCACGAGGATCCAGGTGCTGAGCGCGACGCGGAGCAGTGGATGGAGCGAGCTATAGTACGCGCGCACCTGGTCCGACTTGGCGTTGCCGCTCGAGAGGTAGATCAGGGTGTAGCCGCAATAGGCGAGCACCAGCGGCAGCGCGACGCCCCGGGCGAGCGCGAGCACATTGACCCGGCCCGTCAGCCGGTGCGAGAGCCAGGCGGCGTACGCGGTCACGACCACGAGCGTGCACCCGGCGCCGCCCGTCAGCGCGAGCCACGGTCCGTAGCCTTGTTGCGCGTACAGAAACACCGAGCCCCGTACCAGCACGAAGAACGGCAGCACGGCGAGCACGGTGAACTTCCCGGCGAGCGCCAGCGCGCGGCGAGCAAGCGGCCGCCACGGCGGGAGCCTCCCGTGGGCGGCGATGCGCGCTTCCAGCCGCTCCCATTCCCGCAGCGCGGCGAGCTTGAGCTGTCGGATCGCCATGGCCGGCCCTACGGGGCGCGGCGCTCGCGGGTTCCCTGTGGTGTGCAAGCCGCTCTGTCTCATGCGTCTCTCATGGGACCCAAACCCGGGTATTCACGATGCGCAGACCGATCCTCGCCGCGGTGGCACTCGCCATCGCCTTGACCGCCTGTCTGGGGCGCCTCGAGCGCTCCGACCGGACGGACGCTCGCGACAGCGCCGCCAATCGAGTGGCCGGATACGCGGAGCGCCCCAACTTGAGAGCAGAAAGCAGGCCCGCACCGGTCGAGGGTCTCGCCGTCGCAGCGCGGCAGCGAGCGCCGTCGGACTTCCCACCGGTCCGGCCCAGCGACGTGACTCCGGCCATGATCATCCGCGCCGGCCGGGCGAACATCGAGGTGGACTCGCTCGAGCCTGCGGTCGCACTGGTGCGCCAGCTCGCCCGTCAGCTCGGCGGCTACGTTGCGAACACGGCGATGCAAACCGGCCGCGGCCAGCTCCGCTCGGCGACACTCGAGGTGAAGATCCCGGCGGCCCGCTTCGACGAGGCGCTGGGAGGGCTCGCACCGATCGGCAAGCTCGAGTCGGTGAACGTCAGCGCCGAGGACGTCGGCGAGGAGTTCACGGACGCCACAGCCCGCATGGCGAACGCCAGGCGACTCGAGACCCGGCTGATCGAGCTGATCGCCACACGTACCGGAAAGCTCAAAGACGTGCTGGATGTCGAGCAAGAGCTGGCCCGAGTGCGCGAGGAGATCGAGCGCTATGAGGGGCGGCTCCGCTATCTCCAGGCGCACGCCGCCCTGAGCACGCTCACGATCAGCGTACACGAGCCAGTTCCCGTGGTGGGGCATCCCGGCTCGAGCGTCGTGGCAGAGGCGTTCAAGCAGGCGTGGCGGAACTTTGTCGATCTGGTAGCCTGGTGCATCCGGGCGCTCGGAGTCGTCGTGCCGTTGGGCGCCGTCGCAACGCTCGGCTGGCTCGCGGTGCGGCGGTGGCGCAAGGGCCAGGCGCCGCGCCCCGCGGAAGCCTGACCGCGGCGTTTCCCCGCCCGCTCCGGCCCCGCGGCGCATGTGATAGAATACTGTCTCATGCGGGGGCTCTTGGTCGGCGCGATCGCGGCGGCGCTGGGCACGACCGGTCCTGCGGCCCGAGCGCAGGACGTGGCACGGTCGCGTCAGACGGCGATCGTCACCGCCGCCGCCCGCGTGGCGCCCGCTGTCGTGAGCGTGAACGTGCTGCGGCGCGAGCGCCGCGTGCCCGCCGACCCGTTCGACCTGTTCTTCATGCCGCGCGGCTACGAGCAGACCGTCGAGGGGTACGGGTCCGGGTTCATCGTTTCCTCCGATGGTGTCGTGATCACCAACCAGCACGTGACGCAAGGCGCGGAGCAGATCGTCGTGACCACCCGCGACGGGCGCGACTTCCCAGCGAAGGTCCTGGGCGAGGACCCTCTGACCGACATCGCGGTCCTCAAGATCGACGGGGGGAGCCTCCCCATGGCTCCGCTCGGCAAGAGCACGGATCTCCAGATCGGAGAGTGGGTCGTCGCGGTGGGTAACCCATTCGCCTACCTCCTTGGAAACACCGAGCCCACGGTCACGGCGGGGGTGGTGAGCGCGGTGGGGCGGAACCTGCTCCCGTCCGAGGGGCAATCGGGCATCTACGTGGGGATGATTCAGACCGACGCCGCAATCAATCCGGGAAACTCCGGAGGACCGCTCGCGAATGCGCTGGGCGAGGTCGTGGGTGTCAACAGCAACATCTTGACGCCGAGCGGCGGCTCGGTCGGGGTGGGATTCGCGATCCCCATCGAGCGAGCCGTGCGGGTAGCGGACGAGCTGCGGCGGTTCGGGACCGTGCGCCGGGCGTGGGTGGGGCTCGACGTCGCGGGCGCGGACGACCTGCGCGGTTGGAAGCGAGTGGGCGGGCTGCGGGTGACGCAAGTGGCGGCGAACGGGCCGGCGGCCCGCGCCGGTGTCGCCGAAGGCGACGTGCTGCTGGCCGCGAGGGGACATCCCCTGCGCACATTCCTCGACTGGGAAGCCGTGCTGCTCGACACCGGTCCCGGCGACTCGCTCGCCATCTCCTACCGCCACACCGGCCAGACTCGGAGCGCGCGGCTCATCGTCACGGACCTTCCCACCACGCTCGCCGAGAAGGTGGCGATCCTCGGCGGCATGAAGGTGGTCACGCTGACCGATGCCATTCGGGCGGAGCGAAGCATCCAGAGCGACCACGGCGCGCTGATCTACGATATCCCGGATGAGATGCAGCAGGCCACGGGGCTTCGCTCCGGCGACGTCGTGCTCCAGATCAACCGCACCCGGATCGGGAGCGCCGACGACTTACGGCGCGCCTTCTCGGCGGCGGCGGGTGGCGGCGCCGTGACGGTGTGGTTCGAGCGTCAAGGGCGGCTCGGCAGAACCGCGTTTTACGTGCGGTAAGAGCCGCGCGCAGGCGGTCTAGCGGACAGCCGGACGGGAAGCGATAGTCATGCCGGCGACCACAGCGAGGAGGCCGATATGGCCGACACAATCCGGAAGGTGAACTACTACTACACGACGGCGCCCGACAAGCCAGGCGAGGGCGCCCGGCTGCTCCAGGCCTTGCGGAACGCCGGCGTCAACCTGCTCGCGTTCCACGCCTTCCCAAGCGCTCGCAAGTCGCAGGCGGATTTCGTCCCAGCGGACGCGGGCGCGTTCGAAGCCGCCGCGAAGGCTGCGAAGATCAAGCTCTCGAAACCGAAGACGGCGTTCCTCGTGGAGGGCGATGACCGAGTCGGTGCGCTCGCGAGCATCATGGGGCGGCTCGGCGACGCGAAGATCAACGTCACGGCGGTGAGCGCCGTCGGCGCCGGGATGAGCCGCTATGGCGCGATCTACTGGGTGAAGCCGCGCGACGTCGCCAAAGCGGCTACAGCGGTCGGCGCGCTCTAGGTGCGACGCACAAGCGTCCCGAAGAACCGTTCCAAGAGGACGTCACGAAGAGTCGTTAGCGAGCCTGGCCGCGGCCGAGCGCGTCGGGGCCGAATTTTTCCCGCACCTCGTCGATCACGCGGGAGATGGTGCGGTCGTGCTCCGTCTCGAGGGGCCGCACCTCGGCGAGCAAGGAGAGCTGCGCCGTCGCGTCCGGCGTCACCAGCTGCGACACGGCGACGCCCAGCAACCGCGCCGGCATGCGCCGCGCCGCGCGCAGCTTCCGGAGCAGATCCCTCGCTACCTCGTACACCACGCGCTCCGAGTGCACCGGGTCGGAGAGGGTGCGGCTCGCCTGCCGGGTGGTGAAGTCGGCATCGCGCAGCTTCACCGTGACGGTCCGCGCCAGCAGCCCGACCTCGCGCAGGTCCGCGGCCGCACGGTCGGCCAGGGCCCGCAGTCGTGCGGCGAGCGCGGCGTCGTCCGCCAGGTCCTGCGGGAACGTCTCGTCCCGGCTGATCGACCTGGGCTCGCGAGCGGGCTCGACCGGCGCGTGGTCGATGCCGCGCACGCGCTCGTGCAACCAGCGCCCCTCGCGCTGCCCCAGCCAGCCGACCAGCGTCGCGCGCTCGTACCGAAGCACGTCGACCACCGTGCGGAGGCCCAGCTTCCCGACCCGCTCCTGGAACCTGGGCCCGACAAACGGAATGTCCGCGAGGGCGAACTGCCGCATGAACTCGAGCTCGGCACTCGGGGCGACGACGAGCACGCCGTCCGCCGGCGTGCCGGGCCGCGGCTTCGCCACACCCGCGGCGAGCTTCGCGATCAGTTTCGAAGTCCCGCCGCCGATTGAGACGGTGAGCGCCGTCTCGCGCGCCACCGCTTCGCGAATGCGCCGCGCCGTCGTCGCGAGCGGCTCGCCCCGGTACAGCTCGTCGGTGCCGGTCAGGTCGATGTAGAACTCGTCGCTCGACGCCTGCTCCACCGCCGGCGTGAACCGCCGCAGGACGTCCCGGATCTCGCGGCTCTTCCGGGCGCACGCTTCCCACGGCACGGGCACCACGGTGGCGCCCGGGCACAGCCGTATGGCGCGCGCCATCGGCATCGCGGAGTGCACGCCGTATGCGCGCGCTTCGTAGGAGGCCGACGTCACGACACCGCGGCGCTCGGCCGAGCCGCCCACGATCACGAGCGGCGCTTTCCCCACCCCGTCCGGGTCCACGAGCCGCGCCACGGCGACGTAGAACGCGTCCGCGTCGACCAGCAGAATGCGGCGGTCCCACCGACGCGGGCTCAGGCGGTCAAGGTCCCTTCCCCGGCGGGTGGTCCTTGAAGATCTGTTGCAGGATGTCGCGCCGCTCGGCGAGGGTGAAGAGCGTGAGCCGGTGGACTTCATCATCCGCACCGCCCAACACGCCGCCGTAACGGCCAGGCTCGGGCGTGATGTGGCGCGTGGACTTCTGGACCAGCCGCAGCTCATCCAGCTGTACGAGCGGGAAGGCATAGGTCGAGTCCGCGTGGCGCACGACGAGCGTGTCGCCAGCGAGCTTCACGAGCCGGAGATCCCACAGGGTCTCCCCGCTGTTGAGCGTCACCTGCCAGCGGTCCTGCGCGGCGCAGGGCACCGCCGCGAGCATACTGAGCCAGAGCACGAGGCCGACCCTCATGCGGGCTTCGCCCCGGTCTTCCCGGCGCCGGGCCCTTCCCGGCCCCGCTTGCGCGCCCTCGCTTTCTCGCGCTTCCGGCTGCGCGCGTTGCCGTGGGTGCCACGATAAATCTTGCCACGCCTGCTGCGGATGTCGCCCTTGCCCATAGAAGACGGTCTCCCGTGTCCGTTGTCCCTACTTAAGCCCACCCATCTTGAGCAGCCGCTTGAACTGTTCCGCGGATGCCGGCATCACCGACAGCCGCCCGATCCGCACCAGCCCCAGATCGGCGAACGCCCGTTCTTTCTTAATCTCGGCGAGTGGCACCGGCCGCGGCAGTCTCTCGCCGGCTTTCAGGTCCACCACCGCGAGCTTGGGGTCCTTGTGCTTGGGGTCGGGGTACGCCTCGGATGCGACCTCGGCCGCCCCCACCACGGCCTTCTCGTCACCGGTGTGGTAAACCAGCACCTGGTCACCTGGCTTCATTTCGCGCAGATGCTTCAGAGCGAGGCTGTTCTTGACGCCGTCCCACACCGCGGTCTTCTGGCGGATGAGGTCGTCGAAGCTATAGGTGGATGGCTCAGTCTTCACGATCCAATAGTTCGGCATGCGCTCTCCCGTGAGCGGGCTGCGCCGACCACTCGACGATCGCATCCGCGATCTCGTCCATGACCTCGGCATCCGTCCTTCCCGACCGCTTGAGGACGTGGAACGAGTGGTCCCCCCCCTCCACGAGGTGGAGCGTAGCGCGCCCGCCGAGTCGCTTGATCACCGGCCGCAACAGCGTCAGGTCGGCGAATTCGTCCCGATCCCCCTGCAAGAACAGCATCGGAATTTGCACACGCTCGAGGTGCTCCGCGCGCTTGTCGTCCGGCCGCCCTGGCGGATGCAGCGGAAAGCCGAGGAACACGAGTCCCCGCACGCCGGGGAGCGGCTGCTCCGCCTGTGCCGTCGAGGTCATGCGCCCGCCGAACGATTTGCCGCCAGCTACGAGCGACAGGCCCGGGGCGACCCGAGCGGCCTCCGCCACCGCCGCCCGCACGGTCGTCGCCGCGACCGCGGGGGGATCGGGCCGGCTGGCCCGCCGCTCCATGTAGGGAAAGTGGTAGCGCAGCGTCGCCACCTCGCGCTCGGCGAGCGCGCGCGCGAGGGTTTCGAGAAAGGGATGGCGCATCCCCGCCCCGGCGCCATGCGCGAGCACGTAGAGCACCCGCGCGCTCTCCGGACGGAGCAGCAATCCGGAGACCCGAGAGCCGTTCGGGCCCGCCGCGAAGCTCAGCTCGGTAGCGGTCGTCATCCGTCGTCCGAAAGTCGCGCGTTGAGTCGCTCCAGCGTCGCCACGAGATCCGGCTTGAGCTCGAGCACCGGGCGCAGGGGGTCCTCCTCGAGCCGCTGCATGCGCGCCGGGGCGGTCTTGAGCGTGAACTTCTTGATGTCGAGCTTCGGCGTCACCTCGCTCCACTGGAGCGGCATGGACACCGGCGCGCCGGGCAAGGGCCGCGCGCTGAACGGCGCGACGAGCAGGCGCCCGTGGCCGTTCTGCACGTAGTCGAGATAGACCTTGGCCCCGCGCTTCTCGACCTGACGGGTGATGGTGGCGATGTCGGGCAGCTCGGCGGCGATGACGCGCGCCAGCAGGCCACCCAGCGTGCGGGCCTGCTCGTAGGTGCACTGGCGGCCGAGCGGCAGCAGGACGTGGAGCCCGGTCGAGCCGCTCGTCTTGATGAAGCACGGCAACTCGAGGTCGTCGCACAGCGCCTTGGTGGCGCGCGCGATCTTTACCACGTGGACGAACGGCGCCTCTTTGGGATCGAGGTCGAGAATGCACCAGTCGGGCTGCTCGAGGGTTCCGATCCGACTGCCCCAGACGTGCAACGGGATCGTGCCCAGGTTGATGATGTAAAGCAGCGACTCGACGTTGTCGCACAGGAAGTAGGCGATCTCGCGCTGCGTGTCCTCGCTCCAGATCCGCTCGAGGCGGATCCATTCGGGGACGAAGCTGGGCGCGTCCTTCTGGAAGAACGACTTCCCCGTGATCCCATCGGGGTAGCGCGTGAGCACGACCGGCCGATCTTTCAGGTACGGCAGCAGCCAGAGCGAGATGGCGCGGTAGTAGTCGATCAGGTCGCCCTTGGTGTAGCCTTCGTCGGGCCAGAAAACTTTGTCGAGATTCGAGAACTTCACCTCTCTAGGGGGAGCGGAGATTGGAGAGGTAGCCTCCGGTGGCACCTCAGCGTCCCACTCCCCTCTCCCCGCTCCCTTTTTCGCGATTTCGGTAACCGGCTTGTCATCCCTGAATCGGATAAACACGGGCTGCCTCAATAGTCCCTCGTCCGTCCATTCCTTGTATCGGACCTCGACGACGAGCGTCGGCTCCACCCACGTGTGCCCCTCATCCTGGGGCACCGGGCCGGTGAACGCCGGCGTGGGCCGCACGCCGCGGTCCAGCACGGTGCTCACCTCCTTGAGCTCCTTTGCGGTGAAGCCGCTCCCCGCGCGCCCCGCGTAGACGAGCTTCCCGTCCTCGTAGGCGCCGAGGTCGAGCGCGCCGAATCCCGAGCGCGAGCCCTTGGGGCGGGTGAACCCCACCACGACGAAGTCGTCCGCGCGGTCGGCGCGGATCTTGAGCCAGTTGGGCGAGCGGCCGGCGCGGTACGAGGAGTCCGCCTTCTTCGCGACGATGCCTTCGAGACCCAGCTTGACGACCTGCTCATACAGCGCTTCGCCATTCGTTGCGAAGTGCTCGATGTACTTTATCGGGCCGACGCGGGGTACGATCCGCTCGAGAAGAGCCTTGCGCCTCTCGAGCGGAAGCGGCCGCAGGTCGTAGCCCTCGAACGCAAGCAGGTCGAACACGTATAGCGCCCCTGGTGAGTCGACCGCCGCGCGTCGCACGTCGAGAGCTCGGTTCACACGCGCACGGTTCTGCAAGCGCTGGAAGCTCGGCCGCCCCGCGTCGTCCGGGACCACCAGCTCGCCGTCCACGATGAGCCCCTCGTACGGCAGCGCAGTGATGGCGCGCGCGATCTCGGGGAACCCGGCGACGATGTCGTGCCCGTTGCGCGTGATGAGTCGCGCTCCTCCACCCTCCCGCCCCGCGCGCACGCGGTACCCGTCGAGCTTGAGCTCGAACAGCCACCCCGCCTTCGAGAACGGCTGCTCCCGCGTCTCCGCCAGCATCGGCTCCGCTTCGGCGAGCGTGACTGTCCGCTTCGGCACCTTGAGGCGCTGGAGCTCCTTCACCACCGGCGCGGCGCGGTCCTTCCCCGCCTTCAGCTCCTCGACCGTGAGCCCGGACAGCACCGACTCGGGCGGCAGGCCGCCGTCCGCAGCAGCGTAGCCGTCCTTCTCCTTGATCAGCAGCCATTCCTTCTCGCCCTTCTTGAGCTTCACGAGCGTCCATTTGCCCTTGAGCTTGTAGCCGTGCAGCTCGAACAGCAGCTTCCCTTGCTTCATCCCCTCGTAGGGGTCCTCGAGCGGTACCCAGCGTCCGCGGTCCCACACGATCACCGCGCCGGCGCCGTAATTGCCTTCTGGAATGAGCCCCTCGAAGTCGCCGTACTCGAGCGGGTGGTCCTCCACGTGGACGGCGAGCCGCTTGTCGGCGCGGTTGGGCGAGGGGCCTTTCGGGACGGCCCACGACGTGAGTACGCCGTCCATCTCGAGCCGGAGGTCCCAATGGAGCCGTCGGGCGGCGTGCATGTGGACCACGAACAGGCCACCGGCGGAGGGGGCTGCGGTGGCGGGACGGGCGCCGGGCTCCGGCGTGCGGTCGAGAGACCGCTTGGCACGGTAGGTAGTGAGCGGATCGGACCCGGCCTTCCGTTTTGGGGGCATAGGGTGAAATCTTAACCCATGAGCGCACACCCGCTTGGTTCCGCCACCCTGTCCTTTGGCCTCGTTTCCGTGCCGATCAAGCTGTTTTCGACCGGCGAGTCGTCAGCCGCCATCAGCTTTAACTGGCTGCACAAGAAGGACGGCGCGCGCCTGAAGCAGCAGTACGTCTGCTCCAAAGACGGCGACAAGGTCGAGAAGGACGAGATGGTGAAGGGCTACGAGTTCACGAAAGGGCAGTACGTGATCTTCAAGCCGGAGGAGCTGAAGGCCCTCGAAGAGAAGTCCACCAACACGGTCGAGATCACCGAGTTCGTGCCGGCGGACCAGGTGGACAGGAAGTACGTCGAGAAGTCGTACTTCCTCGGCCCCGACAAGGGCGGCGACCGGGCCTATCGCCTGCTGGCGGAAGCGCTGAAGCAGACGGGGCGCGTGGCGGTAGGACAGTACGCGGCGCGCGGCAAGCAGTACCTCATCGCGGTGCGTCCCGAGGAAACCGGTCTCGTCATGGAGCAGCTGCGCTACGCGAACGAGATCCGCTCGATCGCCGACGTGCCGATTTCCAAGGTGGACGTGAAGAAGCCCGAGCTACAGCTCGCCGTGCAGCTGGTGGAGCAGGCGGCGTCCGCGGCGTTCCAACCCGACAAGTACGAGGACAACGTGCGCAAGCGGGTGCTCGAGCAGATTCAACGGAAAGTGGAGGGCAAGGAGATCACCGAGGAGCCGACCGAGGCGCCCAAGACGCAGATCATCGACCTGATGGAGGCGTTGAAGGCGAGCCTCAAGGGCAAGGGCGCCGCCGGCGAGCGGAAGCCGGCGAAGCGGGTGGAGGGGAAACCCGCCGCCAAAGCCGCGCCGGCCGCCAAACGGAAAGTGGGAGGTGCGAGAGGGTAGTTTTTCGGGATGAAGGGTTACACTTCCCGAGACGTCGCCAAGCTACTGGGATTGACCGTTGCGCAGGTGCGAGCCTTCGCTCACGACGGGTTTTTGACGCCCGGTCGCGGCCCCCGCGGTGAGCTGCTGTTCTCCTTCCAGGACCTCGTCATCCTGCGCACCGCCAAGGGGCTCGTCGCCGCGCGGATTCCCACGCGCCGCATCCGGAGGGCACTACGCCGGCTCCGCAGCGAGCTGCCCCGCGGCCGCTCCCTCGCGGAGCTGCGGATCACAGCCGAAGACGACCGCATCGTCGTGAGCGACGGCGAGTCCACCTGGAGCCCCGAGTCGGACCAGATGCAGATCGACTTCGCCATCTCGGATCTCGCCACGCGGGCGGCTCCGATGGCGCGGCGCACCGCGCGGGCCGCCCGGCTGGTGGAGCAGGACCTCTCCGCGGAAGACTGGTACGAGCTCGGGCTGGAGCTCGAGGTGGCCGCGCCGGCCGAAGCCCGCGACGCCTACCGGCGGGCGCTCGAGCTCGACGCCCATCACGCCGATGCCCACGTCAACCTCGGCCGGCTGCTGCACGAGCAAGGGCTCGTGGAGGAAGCCGAGCGCCACTACCGGTTGGCGCTGCGGGAAAGCCCCGAGCACGCCACGGCGGCGTTCAATCTGGGGATCGCGCTCGAAGACCTGGGCCGCCCGGCGGATGCGATCGACGCGTATCGCGCGGCGCTCGCCACAGATCCGCGGCTCGCCGATGCGCATTACAACGTCGCGCGGCTGTACGAGAGGGTGGGAAAGAAAGCGGCGGCGCTACGGCACCTGTCGATCTACCGCAGGCTGACCATCTAGCTGTCGAGGCTACTTCGCGAGCAGGGAGACAAATTCCTGCGCCAGCTTCGGTCCGATCCCTGACTGTTCGTGTTTGAAGAAAATGAACGCCTCCTGCCACCCCTGCCCCAGCTCGGTCACCGACTTGGCCCAGTGCTCGAGATCCTGCTTCTTGTAGCCCTCGTCGCGCAGCCGCAGGTAGCCGAAGTCGGCGGTGGCGACGAGCGGGGTATGCCCCTCCTCCGTGTCCGCGACGCACAACGCAGCGTTCCCAGCCCGCAACGCCTCGTACACGTCGTCCGCGAACCACGACTCGTGACGGAACTCCCAGGCGCAGCGCAGGTCCGCCGGGAACTGGGTGAGGAGATCGTTCAGCCGGTCGAGGTCCTTCTTGAAGTTGGGTGGGAGTTGAAACAGGATCGGCCCGAGTTTGGGGCCGAGCTTGCGCGCCGTCTCGAGGAAGTAGCGCAGCGGGTCGTCAACGTCCCGGAGCCGGGCCATGTGGGTGATGCGCTGCGGCGCCTTGAGCACGAACGTGAACCCCGTGGGTGTGGCGGCGTCCCAGCCCGCGACCGTCTTCGCGTTCGGCATGCGGTAGAAGGTGTAGTTGATCTCGACGGTCGCAAGCCGCTGGGCGTAGTACTCGAGCATCTGCGACTCGGGAAACTTGGCGGGATAGAACGTCCCCTTCCACTCCGGGAAGTTGTAGCCGGACTCACGCCACCCAGACCGTCTTGATGTTGACGAACTCCTTGAGCCCGTACTCCGACAGCTCGCGCCCGTAGCCCGAGCGCTTGACGCCCCCGAACGGCAGCCGGGGATCGGACTTCACGAGTCCGTTCACGAAGACCGAGACGCGAGGCTGCGCACGCGCCACCGTGCCGCCTGGTAAGGGTATTATCTGATCGCCCAAGACCATCACCTAATAACCGCGCAACGCATCGGAAACGCGCGAGGGCTGCCGTGGCGGTGAAGGTCCACGTCGGCACCTCCGGCTACAACTTCCCGGAGTGGAAGGGGACGTTCTATCCCGCCAAGTTTCCCGAGTCGCAGATGCTCGAGTACTACGCCCAGCGGCTTGCGACCGTCGAGATCAACTACACCTTCTACCGCATGCCGAACGCGAAGA
>WNGH01004118.1_pt1 | contig 18072 bp, 18 predicted proteins | sample 5400631 | NCBI WGS metagenome assembly WNGH01 (sample SAMN13153373, study PRJNA577476) | soil metagenome | isolation source: 115 cm soil or saprolite under Garry oak tree replicate 1 | place: USA:California | collected 2016-06-15
TTCGACATGACGACCGGAGAGCTTGTCGCCGTGATTCAGGCCGACCGACTTGGACAGCAACGGACTGGAGCGGCCTCCGGAGTCGCGGCGAAGTACCTCGCGCGATCCGATGCGTCGACGGTCGGGATTGTCGGCACCGGATGGCAAGCAGAGAGCCAGCTGGAGGCGGTCTGCGCGGTCCGCTCCATCCGGCGAATCCGTTGCTTTGGTCGGGACAAGGCACATCGCCAAGCCTTTGCGAAGAAGATGTCTTCCGTCCTCGGGGTGAAAGTCGAAGCGGCAACGTCGGCTGAAGAGGCGATCCGTGACGCCGACGTTGCCATCGCGGCGACGAACGCGCCTCAGTCAGTCATCCACGGAGATTGGTTGCCCGCGGGATGTCACATCAACGCCATCGGAGCGAACCGACTCGATACCCGGGAGCTCGACGATGACGCCGTCCGTAGGTGCGCGTTCGTAGCGACCGACTCGATCGAGCAGGCGAAAGAAGAAAGCGGTGACCTCGTCGAGCCGATGAAACGCGGCCTGATCACATGGGACCGCGTCCACGAGATTAGCGAAGTCGTCGCGGGTAAAGTCCGGGGGCGCACGAACAATGACGACATCACGTTGTTCAAATCCCACGGGATCGCGATTGAGGATGTCGCTGCGGCTGCGCTCGTGTACGAACGAGCACGCGACCGGGGAATCGGCAAGTCGATTTCCCTCTGACAACCACACCACCGACGGGTGAATATCCGAAATCCAAGACCGCGTCGACTCGGTCCGGATTCGATCGATCGGCCGATGCGTCAAGGCTCCGTCTCCCGGAGGCGCTCGAGGTATCGGCTCACCGGATTGAAGAAGATGAAAACCACTGGGAGGCCCCGATCTCCGGTCAGGTACCACCAAATCACGTAACCGAGGGCGGCCAGCAGACCGAGGACCGCGCCGTAGAGGCTGAGGGCAACCGGGTCCTGGGGATATGTGCCCATGAGGGAGGCGGCGAACGGGATGAGGGCGATGCCCATGAGGAACAGAACGTTCAGCCACACCAGGGTGCGGTTCACGCGCAGGACGAAGTGGAACACCTGGTGGTTGGCGAACCAATAGACCCCCAGGACGATGAAACTGATGAAGAATGTCGCGAACCGAGACCACAGCCCGAGCAGCTCTCCCGCCAAGCCCGCCGGGCCAAGTGTCGCGGGGGCGCGGAGCTCCAAGACGAGGATCGTCATCGCGATGGCGAAGACTCCGTCGATCAGGGTCTCGAGACGATTCTTCGGCAGCCCGTGTGCCTTCGCCTTGGTTGAGTCCGCCCCGCTCCCCCGACCCAGCCACATGGAGCCGAGCCTTAAAGCACCGGCGCTGGCGATTCGCCCGACCGCGGCTTCGCGGAAGGACGGCAGGCGGACCGCACCGCGGCGGCCATCGCATCGATGAATCCCGGGTCCGTGTTCGGCGAGTCCGTGCGTTCGAGTTGAAGACCTCTCTCCGACGCGAATGCCCGCGCCTCGATGTCCACGTCGTACAGGATTTCCAAATGGTCCGAGACGAATCCGAACGGGACCACGAGCAAGGCTTTCTCACCGGCCCTTCCGATCTCATCGAGGACTTCCTCGAGCGACGGTCCGAGCCATGCCTCCTCGGTTCGGCCCGCACTCTGCCACGCCATCCGAGCGCGGAGAGGCGGCAATCGACGGAGTACGAGGGCCATCGTCTCGGATAGTTCCCGTTCATACGGGTCCCCTTCGTCGATCAGTTTCGTTGGGAGGCTGTGGGCGGTGAACACGACGGCTGGGTCGTGGAATCTCCTCTCTGCCAGGCGCTCGAGGCCCTTGCGGACCTTTGCCGCGAACATGCCGATTAGCGCAGGCTCCGTGTTCCAACTCTCGACGTATGCCACATTTTGCCGCCGGGTGAGCGTCGAGAGGCCGGCGTCGACGGCGGCGAAATAAGCCCCCACACTCCGGCGGGAATTGTACGGCGTGAGGGGAAGGACGACGATCCGGTCGAAATCGTCCGTAGCGACTTCCGAGAGGACATCTCGGATATACGGTCCCCAGTTCCGCATGCCGACGTAGCACCGGTACGTCCCATGGTCTGCGTTCAGGCGGTCCTCCAGAGCTCTCGCTTGGGCCCGCGAAATGTCCAGGAGCGGTGATTTCCCGCCGATTCGGCGGTATCGCTCCCGAAATTCGTTAACGAGGTCATCGCTTGTAGGCCGTCCCCCGCGCACGTCGAGAAGGAACGGACCGACCTCATCGAGCGAGTTAGGTCCCCCTACGGCGGTTAACAGGACCGCCGTCCGTTCGTCCTCGGAAATCCTCGACACAACGGCCTCCTCATCCCCGCCGGGTCGATTCGTGGACGAGCCCCACGAGCGCTCGCAACTCGTCTTGAGGCGTCTCCGGCAAGACTCCGTGGCCTAGGTTGAACACGTGGCCGTCACGGTTCCCGATGCGGTGCAACACGTCCTCAGCCGCCGGCCGCCAAACGTCCGCCGGGCCGAGGAGCGCCGCCGGGTCCAAATTGCCTTGGATGCCCCGGTCCTCGCCAATCCGCCGCCAAGCGGTGTCGATCGGAATCCGCCAGTCGACGCCAACGACGTCCCCTCCCGCCGCGGCAAACGATTCGAGGAATCCGGACATGCCCGTGCCGAAATGGATGCACGGGACCCCCGTCTCGCGGATTTCGTGAAAGAGGCGTCGCGTGAATGGGAATACACTCTCGTCATAGTCGCCGGGGCTCAACGCGCCGGCCCAGCTGTCGAACAGTTGGAGGGCTTCGGCGCCGGCCTCGACCTGGGCCCGAAGGTACACGGCGGTCCCATCGACGAGGAGGTCCATCAACCGCCGCCAGTCGGCGGGATGCGCATGCATGAACGACTTCGTCGCGATGAAATCCCGGGAGGCGCCCCCTTCGATCATGTAGCTTGCCAGGGTGAACGGCGCGCCGGCGAATCCAATGCAAGGGACCGCCGCCTTGGCTCGCACGCGGCGAATCGTCTCGAAGACGAACGGCATATCTCGCACGGGATCGAGCCGCTTCAATCGATCGACGTCTTCGGACGTCCGAATCGGGGGCTCGATGACGGGACCCTCGACGGCCTCGATTCGGACCCGGACGCCCATCGCCTCGATCGGCAACAGGAGGTCCGCGAACACGATCGCGGCGTCCACCCCGAGCTCGCGGAGGGGCTGGAGGGTCACCTCGGCCGCTAGGTCCGGCGACTTCGCGATTTGCAAGATGCCGTGCTTCGCGCGGATCGCCCGGTAGGCGGGGGAGGACCGACCGGCTTGACGCATGAACCAGACCGGCGTGCAGTCCACGGGCTCGCGCCAGCACGCCCGCAAGAAACGGTCGTTCAAGAATTCCGGACCTCCCGGAGCGCGGCCGCGGCCGCTTCGATCGTCCGCTCGACCTCCGGCCCGCGGTGCGACGAGGAGAGGAAGAAGCTCTCAAACTGAGCGGGCGGAACGTACACGCCCCGCTTCAGCAGGGCCCAGAAGAAGCGCCCATACACGGTCTGGTCCATCGCCTGTGCGTCGCGGTAGTTCCGGACGGGATCGGGCCGGAAGAAGACGCCCATCATCGATCCGACGCGCGGCACCTGCACCTCCATGCCCACGTCGTCGGCTGCATCACGGAGCCCCGTCTCGAGTTGAGCGCTGCGCTTCTCCAAACTCGCGTACAGGCTGGGGCGCAGCTGACTCATGGTCGCTTGGCCGGCCGCCATCGCCATCGGGTTCCCGGCGAGCGTCCCCGCTTGGTACACGGGTCCGAGCGGCGCGACCCTCTCGAGGATGTCCCGTCGCCCTCCATAGGCTCCGAGGGGCATCCCGTGGCCCAGGATCTTCCCCAGACAAGTGACGTCCGCCGGGACGCCGTACTTCTCTTGGGCACCGCCCGGCGCAACCCGAAAGCCCGAGATGACCTCATCGAAGACGAGCAGGCTGCCGAACTCCCGAGTGATCCGCCGTAGGCCTTCGAGGAAATCGGGGTCCGGCGGGACCACGCCCATGTTCCCCGCGATGGGCTCAACCAAGACGGCCGCAATCTGATCCCCGTAGCTGCGGAAGAGACTCTCCACGGAAGCGAGGTCGTTGTAGTGCGCCAAGAGCGTGTCCCGCACCGCGTTGTCGGGGACGCCCGCGGAACCCGGCAAACTCGCGGCGGCGAGCCCGGAACCGCTTTTCACGAGCAAGGCGTCCGCATGTCCGTGGTATGCCCCCTCGAACATGACGATCTTGTCGCGACCCGTGAAGCCGCGAGCCACGCGGACGGCGGACATCGTGGCCTCTGTTCCCGAATTGACGAAGCGGAGCAGGTCGATGCTCGGGAACCGTCGCTTCACTTCCTCGGCCAGGCGGACCTCCGATTCCGTCGCGGCCCCGAAACTCATCCCGCAGAGCGCCCCACGACATGCAGAAGTCAAGATACCGGCGTCCGTCCGCGTCCCAGAGGGTCGCGCCGTTTCCGCGAACGATGAAACGCGGGGTTCCGCCGACGGATCGAAACGAACGGACCGGGCTGTCGACTCCGCCAACGAGGCTCTGTTGGGCCCGCCCGAAAAGCCTCTCCGACTCCGGCGCGCTCAGCGACCCGGCGGCTTTGAATCCCATGTCAAATCCCCAGGGCGTCGAGCATCTGCTCCGGCGTGGATAGGATGCACGTGAAGATTGGCGTCTCCCGCTCCGTGTACTTGCTCGCCTCGCTCGAGCGGAGGTCCATCACGAGGTCGAGGAAGTCGAGCGGATTGTCTGCCTCGAAGGACAAAACGAACTCGTGATCGTCGAGCCCGAACGAATAGGCCGTGTGAATCTTGACGTCGGGATACTTGTGGCCTACGCGGAAGTGATCCCGCATGATCTCCTGCCGACGTTCAAAGGGAATCGAGTACCACTCCCGTTTCTTCACGAACGGATAGACGAAGAGGTAGCGGCTGCCGTGCGGCTCCGATCTCGCGGCGGTGCCGTCCTGACCTTTGTGGGCGTGGCCGCCCAAGTATTGGGACCGCTTGCTCGCGGCGAGATATGCGTACGTCGTCTCGAGGTAATGGCCGAGTTCCGTCGATGAGACCCGACGGGCCATGTCCCGGAACGTCTCGAGGGCCGGGTCGATCGCCCAGACCATGAAATCCGCGTCGGCTCGGATCCCTTCAAGGGAGTAGCACCGGAGCGTGACTTCTTCCTCGAGGTCATGGACGAGCGAGGCGAACTCCGCTTTCTGTTTCTTCTTCCGCGCCGAGTCAAGCAACCGCCATTCGGAGCGGACCCGGTAGAACGTGTACTTCAGGAACTCGCGGGATTCTCCCCCCTCCTCGGTTTCGTCGGATCCTTGGCTCTGAGTCGGCTCCGTCATGCGCGTCTCTCCTGCCGCCATCGTGCGAAGTCCTTCGCGTAATAGGTCAGGATAAGGTCCGCGCCCGCGCGACGGATCGCAGTGATCGTCTCCTCGACGACGGCGCGTTCGTCGACCCATCCCCGTTCTGCGGCCGCCTTGATCAGGCCGTACTCTCCGCTCACGGAATACGCGGCGAGCGGCGCGTCAAACCGTTCGCGTGCCGCGCGAATCACGTCCAGGTAGGCGAGGGCGGGCTTGACCATCACGATGTCCGCACCTTCCTCCAGGTCGAGAGCGATCTCGCGGAGGGACTCGCGCAGGTTCGCAGGATCCTTCTGGTAGGTGCGGCGGTCGCCGAACCGAGGGACGGAATCGGCGGCGTCTCGGAACGGGCCATAGAACGCGGAGGCGTGCTTCGCTGCGTACGCGAGGATCGCCGTCTCCTCGAACCCGTTGCGGTCCAAGGCCGCGCGGATAGCGCCGACCTGGCCGTCCATCATCGCGCTTGGAGCCACGAAGTCGGCCCCCGCGCGTGCCTGGCTCACGGCCGTCCTGGCGAGCAGTTCGAGGGAGGCGTCGTTGTCGATTCGACCATCCCGGACCACGCCGCAATGCCCGTGGTCGGTGTATTCGCACAGGCAGACGTCCGTCATCACGATGAGATCCGGTGCGGCCCTCTTCACCGCACGGACGGCCTCCTGCACGACGCCGTTTTCGTCGTACGCTCCCTGTCCGAGCGGATCCTTCTCCACCGGAAGGCCGAAGAGGATCACGGCGGGGACGCCAAGTTCCGCCAGCTGCTCCGCCTCGGAGGCGGCCTCGTCCATCGTCAGCCGAAAGATGCCCGGCATGGAGGGAATCGCCGACTCCGTGCGGGGATCCTCCCGAATGAAGAGCGGTTGCACGAGACGGCCCGTGTCGACGGAGGTCTCTCGGACGAGCGCGCGGATGGCGGCGGTCCTCCGCAACCGTCGGAGCCGATTGCGGGGCCGCGGGAGCTCAGCCATGGGCGCGAACCTCCGCTAAGCTTTCGACGAGGCCGTCGACCGTGTGGTTCCGCGCAACCGCGCACACTCGGAACCCGAGAGAACGTGCGGCCTCCGCGGTGACCGGCCCAATGCACGCGGCCTCGGCCTCGTGGATCAACCGGTCCCGCACGTCTTTCGGGAGCAGGTCCATGAGATGAGTCGCCGCGGACGCGCTCGTGAGCAGCACGACATCGATCCGATCGGTCTTCCGAAGAACGTCGATCTCGGGCGCGGCCGGAATCGCGTCGTACGCATCCGCCTCAATGACCTGGGCGCCTCGATCCCGCAGCTCGTCCGCGAGGCTTTTCCGCGCGATCCGGGAGCGCGGCAGGAAGATCGTTCGCCCGCACACGTCGCCGAGCGCACCCGCGATGGCATCGGTCAGGAATTCGTTCGGGACCAAGGACACCGCCAGGCCCGCAGCTTCCGCGGCCGCTTTTGTCGCGGGGCCTACGGCCGCGACCTTTCCCCGGAAGCCGGCCAAGTCCACGCCAAGGGCCCTCGACCGGTCGGCGACCGCCTCGACGCCGTGGGCACTGGTGAAGACCACCCAATCCAACGTCCGCCAGAGGCGAAGCCCGCGGTCCAGGTTCTCGTAGTCCGCCGGTGGAACCAGGCGAATCGTCGGGAATGGAATTGCGCGGCCTCCTTTCTCCCGCACCGCTCGAGCGACTTTGTCAGCGAGGTCTTCCGACGTGGCGACGAGGAACGTCTGGCCGCGAAACGGGAGGTCGTCCATCTACGCCGCCTCGGCGACCAGGTCGGCCGCTCCTTGTTGAACGAGTTTTGCCCACACGGAGTCAACGATTTCCTTCCAGAGAGACGCGTCGCCTCGATCCTCGGATCGGATGACGCGACGACCGTCCGAGTCCGCAAGCACCGCGCGAAGACGCATGCCGCCCTCAACCGTGGCGAGCGCTCCGAAGGGGACGTTGCATCCGCCGCCAACGCGAGCGCCGAGGGCCCGCTCCGCCTCGGTCGTGCGGCGCGCACTCGGGTCGTCAATCGCGGACAACAGGTCGAGAACCGGACGGTCGCCCTTTCGCGCCTCCAGGGCGAGCGCGCCCTGACCGGGAGCGGGGGTCATCACGTCCGGCGACAGCGGGTGAGCGAACCGGTCATCGATGTGGAGTCGGCGCATGCCTGCGGCCGCGACGACCACGGCGTCGAAGTCGTTCGAGTCGAGTCGGCGGAGACGGGTATTCACGTTCCCGTGGAGGTCGATGACCTCGAGGCCGGGCCGTTGCGACAAGAGCTGCGCGCGCCGACGGAGGCTGCTCGTTCCGACGCGGACGCCCGGACCCAAGTCGTCGAGAGTCATCAGGCGTCGGCCGACGAGCGCATCTCTCGGATCCTCCCTCGGCGGAATCGCCGCGATGACGAGTCCGGTCGCGGTTTCGGTCGGCAAGTCCTTCAGGCTGTGGACCGCAAAGTCGATGCGCTCCTCCAGGAGAGCGTCCTCGATGCGTTTCGTGAAGGCCCGCTTGCCGTCGAGGGCCGTTCCCAGGTCCTCTCGATATCCTTCGTCCCCATGGGTCCGGATCACGACGGTCTCCGTCCGGAGGCCGGGGCGGATCGTCCGGAGTCGTACCACCACTTCGTCCGCCTGCGCGAGCGCGAGCGGGCTCCCGCGAGTGCCGGCCCGCAAGGACGGAGTCATCCCGGACCTCGTTGGAGGCTTTCGACAATCTGCCGGACGATTTCCGTGCGTGTCCCCTCGGGGAGGGAGCGTAGGCGTTCGGTGGGACCGTGGAGGAACCGGTTCACCAAACGAGTCGCGAGCTTGTCCACGACGGCGCGATCTCCCTCGGAGAGATCCGGGAGTCGGGCCAACGTCGCCTCCACCTCGTGCCGCCGGACCGCTTCCGCCTTGCGTCTGAGGACCGCAATGTCCACCGACGCGGCCGGACGCAACGATTCGATCATGCGCTCCGCCTCCCCCCGGATCCTGTGCTCGACCCGGGCGTGGGCGCTCGGTGACGGAGGCCGCTGACCCCAGGGCGCGAGTCCGTCCAAATCCACCACGTGAACGCCTGCGAGGGTGCGACAGCTCGGATCGACATTCCGGGGAAACCCAAGGTCGATGAGCCAGATCGGCCGACCCTCACGTCGACGGATTGCGGCGCGAAGCGTCTGCGCGGTGATGAGCGGGTGTCGGACCGCGGTCGCGGCGAGGACGATATCGGCTTCGGCGAGAACCTTCCGAAGATCCGCCAGCGGGACGGCCTTCCCGCCGAGGGATTCTGCCAGCTCGCGGGCCCGCGCGAAATTCCGATTCAGGATGCGGATCTCGGCGCGCGGCCGGAGACTCTTCGCCGCGATTCGTGCCATCTTCCCTGTCCCAATTAGTACGACGATTCGATTCTCGACTGGAACGACGGCCTCGAGGAATCGAACGGCGGCGTGACTCGCGGACGCGTCGGCGACAGAGACGCCCGCGAGCCTCCGGATCCGGGAAGCGCTCCGGGCAGCGTGAAGGAATAAATCGGCCAGGGGCCCGCGTGCCGAGGCCCGGGCCGGTCGCTGTCGTGGGGCGTTCCGGACCTGCGCGGCCACCTGCTCTTCGCCTTCGGCAAGCGAGTCCAGACCGCTGGCGACGCGCAGAAGATGCGCCGCGGCATCGCGGTCTTCGAGGACGTACAGTAGATGCTCGTCCTCGGAGACACCGAGGGCTCTCAGAACGGCTTCGCAGGCCCGTCGAGGGGCCTCCGTGAGCGTGTATACTTCGACTCGGTTGCACGTCGTCAGCAGGACGAGGTCGGACCAGGGACTGGTGCGTCCGCCGGCCTTCCGAAGCGACGCATAGGAGGCTTTGCCAAGTAGCCGCTCGCGCACGTCGAGGCTCGAGGTGCGATGGTTTGTGCCGATTACGAGGAGGTGTAGCGCGACCGGGGGTGTGACCCCATCAGAAGGACCCGGAGATGAAAGCGCCTCGCGACTCATCGGCTTCGCGACAGGTCCGACCCGACGAGCCTATAAGAACGTGTGCGCAGACGATTCACATCATAATGATAACTTCGGCGGAACAGAACGGTTTGACGTGACCGGTTGAGCGACGGCCTCGACCGGGGCCACGAGGAGATTGTGCCCGGCCCATCAGTCGGACTCTCTGCGTAGTTCCGAAAGTCAGCGCCGGTTCCGACACGTCAGGTCTTGCGGTGCACGGAGACCAGGTGCTGGACGTATCCAACAAGGCCTCCAGCGGACATGTAGTTCTCCGGGTTTCGGAAGAACGGGCATCCCAGGGCCGCGGACACGGCGCCCAACGCGATGAACGCGAGGAATCCGATCGCTTTCCAGTTCGGACGCTTCATCGTCACCCCGATTCCGCGCGCGTAGATATCATTTGCGGGTTTCGACTCGAAATGGCAGTGGGCTCGACCGGATTCGAACCGGTGACCTTCGCCATGTCAAGGCGATGTCATAGCCACTAGACCACGAGCCCGCGCCGCGGCCTAACCCCGCGGCTCGCTTAAGACTTTCTCCGGTGTCATGCTCGCAGTGCCCGGAGGGCCGCGGCCGCGGCCCGCGCCACGGATTTCCGAGGATCCCGAGTCGCCTTCTCGAGCGCGGCGATGGCCCGTTGATCACCAATCTGTCCGAGCGCCGTCGCAGACGCCTGGCGTACATACCACTGCGCATCCCCCAGGGCGCGCACGAGGGCCGGGACCGCGCGAGGGTCTTCGAACTTCCCGAGCACGCCCGCGGCGATCACGCGCACACCCCCGGACTCGTCCTCCTCCAACAGGCGCGCGATTGTTGGCACGGCGTTCATCGCTTCGAGCCGCAGCAACGCGACCACCGAGGTCCGCCGCACGGTCATCGCAGGATCCTCCAGCGCCCGGAGGAGACGGGAGACGGCCCGTGAATCCCCGATTCGACCGAGTGCGTCGGCCGCTCCCCCGCGCTCCGCGGCGGTCCTCGCGTCATCCAGCGTTGCGAGGAGGGCCTGAACCGCGATTGGACCCAAGCGGCCGAGGAGGACGACGGCCCGGTTGCGCGCTTTCAGGTAGCGCCAACGGAGGGCGGGAAGCAACAGGTCGAGAGCCCGACGGTCTCTCTTTCGGACGAGGCTCTCGGCCCGGCGCAAGATCCTTCGCCAGTCCGCCGGTGCGCGGACCATCGACGGCGCTCACTTAGTCAAAGCGGAGACGATGGCCCGACAGAACGCGGGAAGATCGTCGGGGAAACGCGACGTGATCAGGTTCCCGTCGACCACACATTCCTGGTCGACCCAGTCCGCGCCCGCGTTCAGACAGTCGTCTCGCACGCTTGCATACGAGGTCATCCGGCGGCCTTTGACGATCCCCGCGCTAATCGGCACCCACGCCGCATGGCAGATCGCCGCAACGACTTTGCGACCTTCGTCCATTGAGCGGACGAACGACAGGATTTCCTTGTGCTGGCGCATCCGATCGGGGCCCGCCACGCCCCCGGGGATCACGACCGCGTCGAAATCCTTCGCCTTTAGGTTTGCGGCCGTCACGTCGACCTCGCACGGGTACGAGTGCTTCGACGTGTAGGTCCGCTTCTCATGACCTGCGAGGACGACCTCGGCCCCTTCCTCCACGAGCCGGTAGTATGGCACCCAGAGCTCGAGATCCTCGTATCCATCTTCCGCGAGCACGACGACTTTTCTTCCTCCCAGCGTCATGGGTGGCCATCAACGACCGCAGTCAAATCTCTTGCGCATGGGTTGGCGCCCGCGGGATTCGACCAAAATCGATATGAGGGGTGACGGCCTCGGTCCGCGCCGAGGGAGGACTCGATGACGTCCAAGGACAACTTCGAATTCGCGCACGAGCACCGCCACGAGGTCGCCTGGATGTCGCAGAATACGAACACCCTCCCGGTTCATCCGTCGATCCTCGACGCCATCCGCACGAGCGCGGACGAACGCGAGTTCAATCTCTACCCCCGGAAGGCGGGGATCTCTGGGCTCTCGGAAGCGATCAAGGCTGACCTGGGCCTCGACGACGCCGTCGACATGATCCTGACGAACGGCGGGATCGAGGGGGAGTACATCGCGACCCGCGCGCTCCTGAAGGCGGGGGACGAGGCGCTCTCGACGGACCCCGCGTTCCTACCGATCCACGACCAGGTGGCCATGACGGGAGCTCACGCAATCGAGGTCGACATCTACCGCAGGCCATACGTCCTCACGCCGGACCTCGCGCTCGAATCGATCACGCCCGCGACGAAAGTGCTCCTCGCGATCGACCCGAACAACCCCCTCGGCTCGGGATATTCTCGGTCTCAAATCAAAGGCCTCGCGGACATCGCGCGAGACCACGGCCTTTGGCTCATCGACGACATCACCTATCGAGACTTCAACGCGGACCACGTCCTCGCCACGGACTTCTACCCGGAGAGGACCCTCCTGTCCTATTCTTTCAGCAAGGCTGCGGGCCTCGCGGGTCTTCGGATCGGAGCGATCATTGGACCGGCGGATGCGATTCAGACGCTGCGGCGCTTCGACACGAACGTCCTCGGGGTGAACGTGCTCGCACAGCGAGCCGCGCTCGCCGCGCTCAGGAGCAAGAAGGAGTGGCTGCCGGGGATCCGGCGAATCTGCAGAAAGAATCAGGAGACAATCCGGCGCGCCGTCGAGAAGGTCGACGGCGCCTCCCTCCCGGTCTATCCCTCGAAGGCGAACATGTTCGTGATCGACCTCGCCTCGACCGGCGTCAAGCCGGAGACCGTCGAGGAACGCCTGCTGTTCGACCACCTCGTCCACACCCGCGCCGGGTCGTACCTCTCGAAGAAACACGGAGGCGAGTTCCTCCGCGTGTCGTTCACGGTATCGGAGGCCGATTGCAAGCACTTCGCGGATTCGTTCCCCGTGGTCATGGACAAGCTCGCTGGGTAGTCTCCGACAGGCTCATAGCGGCCGACGCATCTGGGGGGAACATGGGATTTCTGCAGGAGCTCGCGGGCCGCGTGGAGGAAGTGGCCGCGGCCGGCGGCAAATTCGCCGACGCGTTCGTTCGGACGGCAGGAGCCACGGTCTCCAGTGCCCTAGTGTTCATGGAGCGGGAAATCGGGTACGCGCAAAAGGCCGCGAAGAAACGGACCGGCGAGAACACGGAAAGCCGCAAAGGTCCGAGCCGCAAGTAGACCTCTTGATACAGACGCCCGCAATCGGTCGGCGCGCCGCATTCCTTCCGTTGCGCCTACGATCCGTCTTGCGATTCGTCCCCTTCGGGGTTGGGAGAGAGCCAGGCGCGCCTTCCCGCAGGCTCCGGCATGTCCGCCGCCGTGGCCATCACGGTCTTTGCTTCCCTTCGCCGAGGCGCATGTTTCTTCGGTCGGAGGGTCTTGAGCTTCTCGTTCGGCGGATTCCGAAGATGTAACTCCGCCTTCTGGATGTCGTCGAACTCACGGTTGCATGAACATTTGTAAATCGTTCGTTGCTCGACATAGATGCTGTGCGCTTTCATGTCATCCCGTGGCTTCCGATTCATGCCTCCCGCACTTATAGTATTCCGAGTGAATATCGAGTTTGGAGAGAAAGGCGGGGGCTTCGAAGCGCAAGCGTGCTCGAGGATCAGCGTCGGTTCGCCTCCCTCACTGGAGGCGCGAAAGCTACTTAGCAGGCGGTGACTCTAACCGCTTCCACCGGGGGCAATCGAGTGGGCAAGTCGGAGTATCTCAACTACGTGAACGGCGCGTGGGTGCCGTCCCACACGGAAGCGACGTATACCGTAATCAATCCCGCGACGGGCGGAAAAATCGCTGCGGTGCCACAGGCGGACGTCGAAGACACGCGAGCGGCGATCGACGCGGCGCGGGCCGCATTCGACAAGGGGAAGTGGCCCCGCATGACGCCGGGTGACCGCTCCGCGGCCCTGCTTAAACTCGCGAACCTGATCGAGGCGGACATGGACCACCTGGCCCCGATCGAGGTCCAGAACCAGGGGAAGACGATCAAGCAGGCCCGGGACGCCGACATCCCGTTCTCGGTCGACAACCTGCGGTTCATGGCGGGCGCCGCCCGGACGCTCACGGGCTTGGCGTCGACGGAATACGCGTACGGCGCGACGAGCGTCATCCGGCGGGAGCCCATCGGCGTCGTCGGGCAGATCACGCCCTGGAACTATCCGTTCATGATGGCGATCTGGAAGCTCGCCCCGGCGCTCGCGGCCGGGAACACCGCGGTCCTCAAGCCGGCGTCTCTCACGCCGCTCACGACGCTCGAACTCGGGAAGCTCGTCGAACAGTCCGGGATCCCGGCCGGGGTCGTGAACCTGATCACGGGTCCAGGCCCGGTCGTCGGGAACGAGCTCGCCTCGAGCGACAAGGTCGACATGGTCTCCCTGACCGGCGACACGGCGACCGGGAAGGACATCATGGCAGCCGCGAAGTCGAACGTGAAGAAGCTCCACCTCGAACTCGGCGGCAAAGCGCCATTCATCGTCTTCGACGACGCGAACATCGCCGCCGCCGCGGAAGGCGCCGTCGCCGCGTCGATGGTCAATGGCGGCCAGGATTGCACGCAGGCCGCGCGGTTCATCGTCCACGAGAAGGCGTACAAGAAGTTCGAAGACAAGTTCCTCGAGCGACTCAAGACCGTGCGGATGGGCGACCCGCTCATGCGGGCGACGGACCTGGGGCCGCTCGTCTCGCAGAAGCAGCGGGAGAAGGTCGAGAAGTACGTGGAGATCGGCGAGGACGAAGGCGCGAAGCTCGCGTTGGGCGGGAAACGGCCGAAAGACAAGGCGTTCGCGAAGGGCTGGTACTACGAGCCGACCGCGTTCGTCGACACGGATCCATCCATGCGGATCGCCCGCGAGGAGGTCTTCGGACCGGTCGTCAACGTGCAGAAGTTCTCCAACGAGGACGAAGCGATCGAGGCGGCGAACGATACGGTCTACGGCCTGTATTCGTCGGTCTGGACGAAGGACGTGCAACGTGCGCACCGGGCCGCGAACGCGCTCCGCTTCGGGGCCGTTGAGATCAACGAACACCTCCCGCTCGTGAGCGAGATGCCGCACGGCGGGTACAAGCAGAGCGGCTTCGGGAAAGACCTCAGCCTCTTCTCCTTCGAGGACTACACGCAGATCAAGCACGTGTTCATCGACCTCACGGACCAGGTCCGGAAGCCGTGGCACTACCTGACCTTCGGCGATCCGACGTAAGCGCCGTTCAGCTCGCAAGCACGCGTTCGGACCAAGCCATCGGGAGATTCCTCGCGGCCCACTCCTTGAACACGCGCGCCGGGTCCAAGGTCTCGGCGGGATGGATACCCGGCCCGGGCGTCGCCTTGTCCAAGATGAGCGCAGTCCCGATCGCGACGCCGACGGCGCCCAGGTACGAGGCCGCGGTCGTCGAGCGCCTCCGGTTCGCCTCTTGATGCGTCAAGGTGACGTCGCCTCGGTGCACGAGTCGCTTTCCGCCAGCCTGGCCTTCGACCTCGACGCTGAGCGACTCGGCCCCTTCGAGCGGCAGGACGAGGGCGGACGGCTCCGGGAACGCCGCGAGGAACGCCCGGCGAAACGAGACCATCTGATTCCCGACTCGGATCAGGTGGGCATCCGCCAGGAGGCCGAGCTTGTCGAGGGAAAGGATCGCTTGCACGAGGTGCGGCTCCAGGACGTATTTGAAGTCCACCCGGCCAATCGGCTTGCCGAGGTACTTCGGCAGCGTCTTCACTTCCTCGTGGGAAATGAGGTACGTGCGCTGCGAGCCGACCGGCGGGGGGAACGGATATTCTTCCGGCTCGCTGAGGGGTGCGCGGTGCTGGAGCGCCCCGTCAAGCCAGACAGTCGGCGGGGTCAAGACGTCCGACAGGAACACCTCGCGGGAGTAGAGCGGGAATGAGGTGTACCCGGGCAACGCCGCGACGCTGCCGGAGCGAATGCGGATCGCGTCGACCGTGTCGAGCCGTTCGGCGGCACTCCGCGCCATGACGTTCGAAATCCCGGGATCCAGGCCCATCGAGACGAGGGCCGTCAGCCCGGCGGCCTTGAACGCCTCTCCCATCGCGAGTTGTTCGAAGATCCCCGCCAGCCCGCCGGTTTCCCGGGGGCCCGCGGCCGAGGGATCGAGGTAATTCGCCCGAACCTCGAGGGCCGCCTGCATGATTCCGAGGTTGTACTTCGGAAGGGTCGTGTTGATCACGAGGTCCGCGCCCGCGATCGCCTTCGTGAGGGCGAGCCGGTTCTCGACATTCAGCTGCTTCGCCTCGATCGCGACCCGACCGCGGATGCCGGTGAGCACGCGCGCCCGTTCGCCGAATAGGTCAATGAGCAACAGCGACGTCACGCGCGGGTCCCCTCGGAGTTCCGAGGCGAGGGTCCGGCCCAGTCCCCCCACGCCGAGGATGGCGACCCGCATCGGTTCGAAGGAGGGATGCTCCGAGGGTTTAGTCTTTTCGCGAGGTTCAATGGTCAAGAGGGAATCAACGGATCGCTCGATCCAAAGGCGATTCAGAGGAACTACCACGTCGATAGTAATCGCTCATGCCCGAAGGGCTTTCGTCCAAGCAATGATTGCCTCGGCGGTTGCCTCCGACGCATCCCACATTGGCATGTGCCCTGCTCCCTCCAAGATCACGCGGACATCGGTAGTTCGCGTGACCGGCGCCGCCTCGGAGATGGGAATCAGGCCGTCCTCCGTTCCGTGGATCACGAGCCGCGGTCCACCGAACGAAGCGAAGACGGCCGCGCGATCCGGCCGAGTGGCCATGGCGTTGAGCGCCGCCATCACGCCGTCCGGGCGAGCCCGTTCGATCAAGAGCTCGGCCTGATGCAGCCAGGCGGGCCCTCCCCGAGGCCCGACGAGTTTCTCCGCGAGACCGGGGAGGAGGACCTTCGTCCCGCTCTGGCGGACCTTCTCGATCGTGTCGTGCCTCCCCTGACGCGCAGCCTCGCTATCGGCGGTCGTCCGCGAGGCGATCAGGCCGAGGCCCGCGACTTGGTCCGGATGTCGCTCGGCGAGGGCCAGGGCGACGTATCCGCCGAAGCTGTGTCCCGCGACCGCGACCCGCGGCGCCCTGAATGGGCGGATGAATTTCGCGACTTCGTCCGCGTACGCCTCGACCGTAGCCCGGCCGAGGTCAATCGAGGGGCTGTCTCCGAATCCGGGAAGGTCCGGGGCCAGCACCCGCGAACCCGCCGCCGCGATCCGAGCCCCGACGCCGGACCAGATCGAACGGTTGAGAGGCCAGCCGTGAACCAAGACGACGACTGAATCTTTTCCATCGCCAATCGAGTCGAAGGCCAGCATGCGCGAGGGATGCGATCCCCTATGCCATAAAGCATGCGGACCGAGCAAGTCGCGTCCACTGCATCGACCGGAGCCTTCGTCAACGGTCCTCCGAATTTCCAGCTACGATACTCTCAGGAAATTGAATAGAAGAATAAACCCGCACCGGTCGTGTTTGGAATCATTTCGACTGGCGGCTTCGTCGTCCACGTAACTCCTGCCCCTTATACGGCGCATGTCGAATGGCCTCTCGTGACGGCGGTCCGAGGAGCCCATCGGGTGATGGCGGGCAACATCGCGAGGTCCGGGCATCGATCCCTCTCCCGCTCCCGCGCATCCCGGCGTCTCCCGACTGGGACGGAGATCGCGCCCCCTCGCACGGGACCTTCTCCGTCCGTTCCGGAGACCGTCGTCGCATATCACGCGAAGCGGAGGAGCCCGTGGGCCGAATGATCGATGAGACCTGGAACCTGGAACCGGACTGGAAGATGGACGAACGGTGGGCTGGAATCATCCGCCCGTACGGGCCGGAGGACGTCGTCCGGCTTCGGGGAACGATCCGGATTCGACATACCCTCGCGGAACGCGGGGCCGGTCGCCTCTGGAGCCTGCTGAAGTCGGAGGTCTACGTCCCCGCTCTGGGGGCGCTCACCGGAAACCAGGCGATCCAGCAGGTCCGGGCCGGGCTCCGGGCAATCTACCTGAGCGGTTGGCAAGTCGCCGCCGACGGCAACGGCGCGGGCCAGATGTATCCCGATCTGAGCCTCTACCCGGCGGACAGCGTCCCCAACGTGGTCCGGAGAATCAATAACGCCCTCCGGCGAGAAGACGAAAAGCAGCACATGGCGGGGAACCACGACGTCGACTGGTTCGTCCCGATCGTCGCGGACGCGGAAGCGGGATTCGGCGGGCCGCTTCACGCGTTCGAACTCATGAAGGCCATGATCGAGGCCGGAGCCGCCGGCGTTCACTTCGAGGATCAGCTCGCCGCCGCCAAGAAGTGCGGCCACCTCGGGGGGAAGGTCGTCGTCCCGACCTCGGAGTTCGTCCAGAAGCTCGTCGCGGCTCGGCTTGCGGCCGACGTGATGGGCGTTCGGACCTTGATCGTCGCTCGGACCGATGCGAACAGTGCCCGCCTGATCACGAGCGACACCGATCCGGCCGACCGTCCGTTCATCGGGGGCGAGCGCACACCGGAGGGCTTCTTCCAGTTCGACGGCGGGTTGCGGGCGGCCATCGCCCGCGGGCTCGCGTACGCGCCGTACGCGGACCTCCTGTGGTGCGAGACGTCCTCTCCGGACGTGGAGGAGGCCCGCGAGTTCGCCGACGCGATCCATGCGCGGTTTCCAGGAAAACTGCTCGCCTACAACTGTTCAGCCTCGTTCAACTGGAGGAAGAAACTGGACCCCTCGGCCCTCGCCCAGTTCCAGCAGGAGCTGGGGCGGATGGGGTATCGGTTCCAGTTCGTCACCCTCGCCGGGTTCCACACGCTCAACCTGTCGATGTTCGAACT
>WNGH01002285.1_pt1 | contig 18070 bp, 19 predicted proteins | sample 5400631 | NCBI WGS metagenome assembly WNGH01 (sample SAMN13153373, study PRJNA577476) | soil metagenome | isolation source: 115 cm soil or saprolite under Garry oak tree replicate 1 | place: USA:California | collected 2016-06-15
TTCTTTGATAGCATACCTAAACGTTTAATACAAGCATACTTAGCACACATTACATGGCTACACTTCACGGCGAGAAACGAGCCAAAACCCAGTGAACACAAGGCCTCGGCTCAGTTAGGGGGTCAAAGTTCGGGTTAGCGATCAGGCGCGTTCCCGGCCGCGGCCGGTATTGCAGCTGATATTCGAAGCCGTAGATGGTGAAGGCGTCGATGTTGGTGAAATCCACGACCGGCAGCGGGGCAAAATTCCGCGGGTCGGTCACCACGCGCCGGCCGATGCCGTCGCCCACGCGCTCGTCGAACAGGCGCACATCGGCCGACAGGCCGATACGGCGGAATTCGCCGAGGTAGCCGATCTCGTTCGTGCGCAGCGTTTCCGCATGCACCGTGCCGCTCGAGTGGATGGTGACGAGCACCGGCACAGGACCATTAGGAATCGGCGAGTGGCCGACAAAATCGACATCGGCGCGCTTCTCGAAAATGGACGGCGGCCGGTCGGCGTTGGAGGCGCCGACCCGCAGCGTCTGCCCGGGCGCCAGGTGCCAGTTGAGCATGAGCCGTGGCGCCAGGCGGCTGCCGGACAGGCTGCTGTCCTCGTACATGCCGCCGGCATTGAGGAGCAGGCCGGGCGACAGGCGCCATTCGCCGTTGGCATAGAGGCGGCGGAATTCCGTCGTCAGCGTCGCATCGGCGTTGTACAGCGGCGGTGAGCGCACCGCCTCGCGGCGCCATTCGCCGCCCCAGACCACCCGCAGCCGGTCGCTGGAGCGGAAGGTGTGCTGCACGCCGATGTTGTCGTTGCTGTCCACGCCGCCGGAGTCGACCGGGACGTCCTTGAACAGCCCGCTGTCGACAAACAGGAACCGGTCAGCAAAGCGTTCGTCGGCATGGGCCAGACTGATCGCCAGATCCTGGTCGGGACCCAGGGCCCGGCGCCAGTCGGCCTGCAGATAGCCGAAGCCGAAATGACGGTTACGCGGTGCATTGCGGTCCAAATCGGCAAAGCCGACGCCGGCATCCTGCTCGCTGGCCCCGGCCCTCAATTGCAGGTCGTCGGCGGGGCCGGGACGCAGGTCGGCGCGCAGATTGAGGTGGCGGACGCGGATCCCGCCGCTGGCCCCCTCCAGGCCATCGTCCTTGCGCTGGCCGGCGCTCACGCGGAAGCGCGCATCGCCCGCCGCCCAGCCGCCGCGGACGTAGCTGTCGTCGATGCCGTTGCCGCCGTTGCGCTTGACCAGTCGCACGCCGCCCGTCGTGTCGGGGTCGCGGGTGACGATGTTGATGACGCCGAGGAAGGCGCGGGCGCCGTAGGCCGCCGAATTGGAGCCGCGCAGCACTTCGATGCGCTCGATGTCCTCGACGGCCAGCGTCTGCAGTCCCGGTGCGACGCTGCCGACGATGAAGGAAGCATAGACCGAGCGTCCGTCGATCAGCACCTGCATCTGGTTGTCGACGGCATTGAAGGCGCCGTGATAGACGACCGCCGGCGCCGCCGCCTCGAAGGAATCCGAGACCTGGAAGCCGGGCACGAAGCGCAGCAGTTCGGCGACCTGGCGCGCCCCGGAGAGCCGGATCATGTCGCGGTCGATGACCGTCACCGCGCCCGGCGTCTCGTCGAGCGGCTGGGCCAGGCGGGAAACGCTGAGGACGATCGGCAGTTCGGAGAAGAAATCGTGCTCGCTGACGCCGCCGGCGCCGTCCTGCGGCCCGCCCTCGCCGGCCGGCGCCGTGCCCGAGAGCAGCATCAGCAGGCCGGCCAGGCCGCCGCGCCAGCGCCTTCGCCGGGGCCGCGCCGGGCACGGCGAGCCGCCCGCGCGGCGCGGACGTCCCGCCGGAACCGCGGGCGGCGATCTCACCCCTGCATCGTCTTGATGTTGGCGATGACTTCGGCGATGGCCTGCTGGGCCGAGCCGTAGAGCATCCGCGTGTTCTCGCCGTAGAACAGGGCGTTCTCGATGCCCGAGTAGCCGGCGCCCTTGCCGCGCTTGTTGCAGATGACGTTGTGGGCGTGGTCGGCATTGAGGATCGGCATGCCGTAGATCGGGCTCGACTTGTCGGTGCGCGCCACCGGATTGACAACGTCATTGGCGCCGATGACCAGCGCGACATCGGTGGTGGCGAACTCCTCGTTGATCTCCTCGAGGTCGGCGATGATGTCGTAGGGCACGCCGGCTTCCGCCAGCAGCACGTTCATGTGGCCCGGCATGCGGCCGGCCACCGGGTGGATGGCGAACTTCACCGTGACGCCGGCCTCCTGCAGCAGCTTGGCCATTTCCCAGACCTTGTGCTGGGCGCCGGCCACCGCCATGCCGTAGCCGGGAATGATGATGACCTTCTGGGCGAAGCACATCATCGAGGCCGCGTCCATCGCCGAGGCCTCCTTCATCGTGCCGGCGATCGTACCGCCGGCCTGGGCTTCGCCGGTGATCGGGGTGAAGATCACGTTGGTGATCGGACGGTTCATCGCCTTGGCCATCAACTGGGTAAGCAGCGTGCCCGAGGCGCCGACGACGATGCCGGCGATGATCAGCGAGGGATTGTGCAGCACGTAGCCCTCGAAGCCGACGGCCAGGCCGGTGAAGGCGTTGAGCAGGGAGATCACCACCGGCATGTCGGCGCCGCCGATCGGCGTGGTGAGTATCACGCCGAGCACCAGCGACACGGCGAAGAAGGCGATCAGCTTGAGCGGATCGGGATGACCGGCGGCTACGATCATCGCGCCGAGCACCACCGCCGCCGCCGCCAGCACGACGTTCCAGGCGTTTTGCGCCGGCAGCCGGTGGGCCTTCTTCATGATGCCCTGCAGCTTGGCGAAGGCGATGCAGGAACCGGAGAAGGCCACCGAACCGATCAGCGCGCCGAGTACCGCCAGCGCCGTGGTGATCGGGTCGTGCACCTCGCCCTTGGCGAATTCCAGCGCCGCGATCGCCGCCGCGGCGCCGCCGCCCATGCCGTTATAGACCGCCACCATCTGCGGCATGTCGGTCATCTTGACGACCTTGCCGGCCCACCAGGCGATGGCGCCGCCGATGACCAGGGCGCCGATCATCAGCGGATAGTTGCCCATCTTCGGCGTGGCGAAGGTGATCAGCGTCGCGATGACCATGCCGACGCCGGCCCAGACGATGCCCTTCTTCGCCGTCACCGGCGAGGACATGGCCTTGAGGCCGAGGATGAACAGGACGGCGACGACGAAATATGACGCCTGGATCAGCAGTTCGATATTCACGCGGCCTCCTTCTTCTTGCTCTTGAACATGGCCAGCATGCGCTCGGTGACCACGTAGCCGCCGGCGGCATTGGCGGCGCCCAGCAGCACGGCGAAGAAGCCGATGGCCAGTTGCAGCGGTTCGTTGGGATCGGCGCTGCCCAGCGCCACCATCGCGCCGACCAGCACCACGCCATGGACGAAATTCGATCCGGACATCAGCGGCGTGTGCAGGATCACCGGCACGCGCGCGATCACCTCGTAGCCGGTGAATGCCGCCAGCATGAAGACGTAGATATAGATGAAGCCTTCCATCTCAGGCACCTCCCAGAACTTTTTGCACGGCCTCGTGGACCAGCCGGCCGCCGCGGGTCAGGCAGGAACCCTTGATGACTTCGTCATCCCAGTCGAGGGTCAGGACGCCGTCCTTGATGAACGGCGAGAAGAAATTCCACAGGTTCTTGGCGTACATCTCCGACGAATGCACCGGCATCATCGCCGGCAGGTTCACCGGCCCGATGATGCTCGCCGGGCCGACCCTGACGGTCTGTCCGGCCTGGGTGCCGGCGCAGTTGCCGCCGCCCTCGGCGGCCATGTCCACGACCACGGCGCCCTGCTTCATGGCGGCGACCATGGCCGCGGTGATGATCAGCGGGCTCCTCTTGCCGGGAATCGCCGCCGTCGTGATCAGCACGTCGGCATTGGCCACGGCCTTGCCGAGCTTGTCGGCCTGGGCCTTCTTTTCATCTTCCGTCAGCTCGCGGGCATAGCCGCCGCTGCCGGCCGCCGACACTCCGGTGTCGACGAACTTGGCGCCGAGCGACTCGATCTGCTCGCGGGTCTCGGGCCGCACGTCGTAGCCTTCGACGATGGCGCCGAGGCGCTTGGCCGTGGCGATCGCCTGCAGGCCGGCGACGCCGGCGCCGATGACCAGGACGCGGGCCGGGCGGATGGTGCCGGCGGCGTAGGTCAGCATCGGAAAGAATTTCGGGCAGTGGGTGGCGGCGATCAGCACGCACTGGTAGCCCGAGCAGGCCGCCTGGCTGGACAGCCCGTCCATGCTCTGGGCCCGGGAAATGCGCGGGATCAGCTCGACGGCGAAGCTGGTGATCTTCTTCGCGTTCAGCGCGGCGATCCTTTCCTTGCTGGCGTAGGGCTGCAGGAAGCCGATCAGCATCGACCCTTCCGCCATCGCCGCGATCTCCTCGAGGCTCGGCGTCTGCACCTTGAAGATCAGCTGCGAGCGGCCGAACACCTCGGCCGCGCCGGCCGCCGTGGCCGCCGCGAAATCCTCGTCGCGCAATGAACTGCCGCTGCCGGCACCGCTTTCGATGCAGAATTCGGCACCCAGCTGCTTGAACTTCTTCACCACTTCGGGAACCACGGCGACGCGGGTTTCCCCGGCAACCGTTTCCCTCGGCACACCGATCGTGAGCGACATTCGTTCTCCCTGGTTGGCGGACCCGCCGATGCTTATGCCAAATGGATCGTAAAGGCAGGCCCGGCCACGACGCAAACGGCGATAATAATCAAATCCGCGAAATTGTTCACCTGGAATCGCCGCCGCGCAAGCGCCGGCCCGGCTCCGGCCGGGCCGCCGGGCGCGTCATTGCGTTACCGCAGCGGGCGGCTGGCGGGCCGGCGCGGCCGCTGCGACGAGCTTGACGATCACCAGCGAACAATTGTCGCCGTAGCGGACCGCACGCTGCCGGGCCCCCTCGATGAGCAGCTCGGCGGCGCGGCGCGGCGGATGCGCGGCGAGGATTTCGCCGAATTCGGCATCGCGGAAATGTCCCCACAGACCGTCCGAGCAGAGCATGAAACAGTCGCCGGCCGACAGCGGCTGCGCCGCGCCGAAGTCGATTTTCGGCGCCTCGACCGCGCCCAGGCAGGAGGTCAGGATGTTGCGCTGCGGATGCCGTTCGGCCTGGGACGGCGTCAGGTGGCCGGCGCGCACCAGATCGGCGACGTAGGAGTGGTCATCGCTGCGCGACACCAGATGTCCGCCGTGAAAATGGTAGATGCGCGAGTCGCCGCAGTGGGCCCAGTCGGCGCGCCCCGGCTGCAGCACCAGCAGGCAGGCGGTGCTGTGCGGCTCCTGCTCGCTGGTGTAGCGGGTCAGGCGTATCCCGGCATGGGCATCCTTGATCCCCGCGGCGAGCATCTCGTGGACACTGTCCCCGCTCGGCGGCGCCGCCTCGAAATTGCTCCGCGCCATGTGCACCACCTGCTCGGCGGCCAGTGCGCCGCCGGCGTAGCCGCCCATGCCGTCGGCGAGCACGGCCAGCAGCGTGCCGGGCTTCCTCGGGTGCGGCAGCAGAGCCAGCCGGTCCTGCTGCTCGGAGCGGTCGCCGATGTGCTGCGCGGTGCAGGTTTCTACGCTGAGGGTCATCGGATCGGAGCCGCCGCCGGGCCAACGAATTGCCGAAGCGATTTCGAAGCGTGCATGCGCCGATTCCCCTACGCCGCCGATTATTTCCAGGATAGCAGCGCCGCTGCGCCGCCGTCTATGACAATGGCAACAAGGCGGCGGCGCCGCCGGCCAACTGGACGCATTTGCCGCAAATCCGCATAATTCGCCTCTTTGACCTGCATCAATGGCGCTCCGCCCGGCAGACGTTAGCGTGCATCTTTTCCGCGAACAGGATACCCCATGGCAGCAGTGATGCCCGCGCCGGCGCAAAGCCGCGTCCTCCTTTCCGGCAACGAGGCCGTGGCCCGCGCCGTCTGGGAATCGGGATGCCGCGTCGCCGCCGCCTATCCGGGCACGCCGTCCACCGAAATGCTCGAGGTCATCTCGACCTACCCGGACATCTACGCCGAATGGTCGGTCAACGAAAAGGTCTCGCTGGAGGTGGCGATCGGCGCCGCCTTCGCCGGCTCGCGCGCCTTCTGCGCCATGAAGCACGTCGGCATGAACGTGGCTTCCGACGCGCTGATGACGCTGACGCTGACCGGCGTGATCGGCGGCCTGGTCATCGCCGTGGCCGACGACGTCGGCCTTTCCTCGTCGCAGAACGAGCAGGACTCGCGCTACTGGAGCCGCTTCGCCCACCTGCCGCTGTTCGAGCCGGCCGATTCGGCCGAAGCCTACGCCATGACCAAGCTGGCCTTCGAGCTGTCCGAACGCTTCGAGGTGCCGGTGATCCTGCGCATGACGACGCGGATCAACCACGTCAAGGGTCTGGTCACCGTCGGCGAACGCGTCGCCCGGGAATCGACGGGATTCAGGAAGGATCCGGCGCGCTGGGTGATGACCCCGGCCGGCGCCGGCAAGCGCATACCGCTGATGTTCGAGCGGGACAAGGCCTTGCGCGCCGAGGCCGAAACCTCGCCGCTCAATGTCGTCGAGGCCGGGCGCGACCGGCGCCTCGGCTACGTGGCCGCGGGCCCGGCCTACATGCACGTGCGCGAGTGCTTCCCCGACGCGCCGGTACTCAAGCTGGGCTTCTCCTGGCCGGTGCCGACGGAGAAGATCCGCGCCTTCGCCGCGACGGTGGAAAGATTGCTCATCGTCGAGGAAGTCGAGCCGCTGGTGGAAACTGAACTGCGCGCCGCAGGCATCGCCTGCCTGGGCAAGGAGGTGTTGCCGCGCCAGGGCGAACTCGCGCCCAACGTACTCAGGCCGGCCGTCGCCCGACTGCTCGGCGAGCCGGTCCCGGCCCTGGCCACGCCGGCCGTGCCGGTCTTTCCGCGGCCGCCGACGATGTGCGTCGCCTGCCCCCACCTCGGCGTCTATTACACGCTGTCGCAACTGCGCAACATCACGATTTCCGGCGACATCGGCTGCTACACGCTGGGCGCCGGGCATCCGTGGAACGCACTCGACACGACGATCTCGATGGGCGCCTCGATGGGTATCGCCCTCGGCCTCGACAAGGGCCGCGCCGAGTCCGACCGCGACCAGCGCATCCTGGCGGTGATCGGCGATTCGACCTTCCTGCACATGGGTATGCAGGGCCTGCTCGACATCGTCTATAACCGCGGTAATGTCACTGTCATGCTGCTGGACAACCGCGCCGTGGGCATGACCGGCGGCCAGGCCAATCCCGGCACCGGCCGCAACATCCGCGGCGAGGCAGCGCCGCGCGTCGACTTCGCCAAGCTGGTCGAGGCGCTCGGCGTGAAGAAGGAGCGCATCCACGTCGTCGACCCTTACCAGCTGCCGGTGCTGTTCAAGACCCTGCGCGAGGAGATCAAGATCCCCGAGGTCTCGGTCATCATCACCAACCAGCCCTGCGTGCTGATCGACGACTACGAGAAGCAGAAGCCCTACACGGTCATCGACGCGAAGTGCACCGGCTGCGGCAACTGCGTCGACGTCGGCTGCCCGGCGATCCACGTCACGCGCCGGGAAATGGCCGTCAAGCCGTCGGGCAAGGAAGTGGAGCTGCAATTCGTCAGCATCGAGACCGCCGCCTGTACCGGCTGCGGCCTCTGCGTCCAGCCCTGCGCGCCGAATGCCATCGTGCCCGCGGCGCCGCGGCAGACGATAGGATTCGTGGGCTAGCCACATGGATGAACCCGTCACCAATATTCTCGTCGTCGGCATCGGCGGCCAGGGCGTCATGACCGCCACCGAGATTCTCGCCGAGGCGGCGATCTCGCTGGGGCACGACGTCAAGAAGACCGAGGTCGCCGGCATGGCCCAGCGCGGCGGCGTCGTGTCCTCGCACCTGCGCTTCGGCGCCAAGGTGCTTTCGCCGCAGATCATGGCCGGCCAGGCCGACCTGCTGGTCGGTTTCGAAGCCGCCGAGGCGCTGCGCTGGTGCCATTACCTGAAGCCCGGCGGTCTCGTCCTAATGAACACCGCCCGGCTGGTGCCGCCGGTGGTGGACCTCGGCCTTTACGATTACCCTAAGCATCCGGTAGCGGAGATCCGCGCCCGCGGCTACGCGGTCCATGCCTTCGACGCCATGGCCATCGCCCTGCAGCTCGGCGACGTGCGGCTCGGCAACACGGTGATGCTCGGGGCCAGCGCCGACCACCTGCCCTTCCCCGCCGACACTCTGCTGGACGCCATCCTCAGGCGCTTCGCGGCGAAGAAGCCGCACATGGTCGAGCTCAATCGCCGGGCTTTCGAGCAGGGCCGCCACGCCGATGCCGTGGCCTCGCAGCACGTCGAGGCGGCCTGAAATGACGGCGCGCCTCCTCGACGGCAACGCCCTTTCGGCCATAATCCGCGATCGCCTGGCGAGCCGTGCCGCGGCGCTGACGGCCAGAGGCGTCAGGCCCTGCCTGGCCGTCATCCTGGTCGGCGAGGACCCGGCCTCGGCGGTCTATGTGCGCAACAAGGTCGCCGCCTGCGAAAAGGCCGGGGTCCGCTCGCTGCGCGACATCTACCCGAAGGACGCCGCTGCGCAGACCGTCCTCGCCCGCATCGCCGAACTCAATGCCGATGCCGCGGTACACGGCATCCTCGTGCAGTTGCCGCTGCCCCGCCACTTCGACAGCCACGCCGTCCTCGAGGCGGTCTCGCCGGACAAGGACGTCGACGGCTTCCACGCCGAAAATGTCGGCGCCCTGATGCAGGGCCAGCCGCGCTTCATCCCGTGCACGCCCTACGGCGTCATGGAAATGCTCAACAGCGAGAACGTCGCCCTGAAGGGCGCCGAGGCCGTCATCGTCGGCCGCAGCAACATCGTCGGCAAGCCGATGGCCATGCTGCTGATGGCCCGCGGGGCGACGGTGACGATATGCCATTCGCAAACCCGCGACTTGGCCTTGCATACCCGCCGCGCCGACATCCTGGTCGCCGCCGTCGGCCGGCCGAAGATGATCACCGCCGACATGATCAAGCCCGGCGCCACGGTGATCGACGTCGGCATCAACCGCCTGCCGCCCGAACAGGGCGGCAAGCTCTGCGGCGACGTCGATTTCGAAGCGGCCAGGCAGGTCGCCGGCCTGATCACGCCGGTACCGGGCGGCGTCGGCCCGATGACCATCACCATGCTGCTGGCCAATACCATCGAGTCGGCCGAGCGCGCCGCGGGGCCGGCGCCATGATCGCCGCCAAGCACCCGCTGGTCGGTATCGTCATGGGCTCCGACTCCGACTGGGCGACGATGAAGGCCGCCGCGACGGTCCTAAGACAGTTCGGCGTGCCCTTCGAGGCCCGCGTCGTCTCGGCGCACCGTACCCCCGACCTGCTCTTCGACTACGCCGGGATGGCCGGGGAACGCGGCCTGAAGGCCATCATCGCCGGCGCCGGCGGGGCCGCCCACCTGCCCGGCATGGTCGCCGCCAAGACCATCGTGCCGGTCCTCGGCGTGCCGGTCCAGTCGAAGGCCCTCAACGGACTCGATTCGCTGCTCTCCATCGTGCAGATGCCGAAGGGGATTCCCGTCGCCACCTTCGCCATCGGCGAAGCCGGCGCCGCCAATGCCGCCCTGTTCGCCGTCGCTCTCCTCGCCACCCACGACAAGGCGCTCGCCAGTCTGCTCAACGAGTACCGCGCCCGCGAAACCGAGCGCGTCCTCGACCTGAAGCTGGCCCTCGATTCCGACGCCCAGCAATGATCCTGCCGCCCGCCGTGCTCGGCATGCTGGGTGGCGGCCAGCTTGGCCGCTTCTTCGTCAGCGCCGCCCACGAAATGGGTTACAAGGTGACAGTGCTCGATCCCGATCCGCACAGCCCGGCCGGCCGCATCGCCGACCTGCACCTGGTCGCCGCCTACGACGACCGGGACGCGCTGGAACGGATCGCCGCCAGCTGCGCCGCGGTCACCACCGAGTTCGAGAACGTTCCGGCCGATGCCCTGGCCTACCTGGCCAAGTTCGTCGCGGTACGGCCCGGCGCCGAGTGCGTGCGCACCGCCCAGAACCGCATTGCCGAAAAGACCTTCCTGGGCCGCCACGGCCTGCCCCACGTGCCGTTCGCAGCGCTGCGCACCGAGGCCGACATCGCCGCGGCCGACGCCGGCCTCTTTCCCGGCATCCTCAAGGTGGCCCGCTTCGGCTACGACGGCAAGGGCCAGGTCCGCGTCGCCGACCGCGCCGCAGCGCTGGCCGCCTTCCAGCGCTTCAAGGGCGAAACCTGCGTCCTCGAGGCGCTGCTGCCGCTCGACTACGAGCTCTCCATCGTGCTCGCCCGCGGCGATGACGGTGGCATTGCCTGCTTTCCGCCCGCCGAGAACGCCCACCGCCACGGCATCCTCGACGTGTCGATGGTCCCGGCGCGCGACGGCGCGCGCCGCCACGGCGAGGCCGCCGAACTGGCCGCCGCCATCGCCGCGGCGATGGACTACGTCGGCGTTCTCGGCGTCGAGTTCTTCGTCTCGGGCGGGCGGCTCTACGTCAATGAAATGGCGCCGCGGCCGCACAACAGCGGCCATTTCACCCTCGATGCCTGCGCCAGCAGCCAGTTCGAGCAGCAGGTCCGGGCGCTGTGCGGCCTGCCGCTTGCCGAGGCCGGCGCCCATCATGCCTCCGTCATGGTCAATCTGCTGGGCGACCTGTGGTACCGCCGCGACCCGCACCACGCCCACGAGCCGGACTGGGCGCGGCTGCTCGGCGTGGCCAATCTCAAGCTGCACCTCTACGGCAAGCAGCACGCCCGGCCCGGCCGCAAGATGGGCCATTTCACCGTGACCGGCAGCGATCCGCTGCGCGTGCGGGAAATAGCGCTGGCCGCCCGTCATGCGATCGGCATCGACGATGCTTAGGACTCGTCGTGCGCCCGCCGCTCCGCCTCGAGGGGCGAAGGCAGCGGCGCGATGAGCACTGCAGCGATCGACCGCGCCGTCGCCCTGTTGCGGGCCGGCGAACTGGTCGCCTTCCCCACCGAGACCGTCTATGGACTCGGCGGCGATGCCGCCAATCCGGCGGCGGTGGCCAGGATATTTGCCGCCAAGGGACGGCCGGCCGACCACCCGCTGATCGTCCACCTCGCCGACGCCGCCGCCATCGACACCTGGGCCACCGACGTGCCGCGCTCGGCGCGACAGCTCGGCGCCGCCTTCTGGCCCGGGCCGCTGACCCTGATCCTGCGCCGCAGCGCGCGGGTCACCGATGCCGTCAGTGGCGGCCAGGACACGGTCGGCCTGCGCGTCCCCGGGCAGCCGCTGGCGCTCGAACTGCTGCGCCGTTTCGCCGGCGCCGGATCGGGCGGCCTGGCGGCCCCCTCGGCCAACCGCTTCGGCCGCATCAGCCCGACCACCGCCGCCCATGTCAGGGCCGAGTTCGGCGATGCCCTGCCGCTGATTCTCGACGGCGGAGCCTGCGCCGTCGGCATCGAATCGACCATCGTCGACCTCAGCCGCGGCGCTCCGACCATCCTGCGTCCCGGGGCCATCGGCGCCGCGCAGATCGCCGCCGCCCTCGGCGTTCCGCTCGGCGCCACCGACCAAACCCGGCCGCCCCCCCGCGTGTCCGGCTCGCTGGCTGCCCACTACGCGCCACTCACACCGCTGCGCCTGGTGCCGGCGGACGAGATGGTCGCGGCGGTCGGCGACTTGCTGGCGGCAGAGCGGCGCCTGGCAGTGCTGGCCCGCCGCGCCGCGCCGTTCGCCGATCCGCGCCTGCAATGGCGCCGCTTGCCGGAAGAGGCGCCGGCCTTCGCCCGCGAACTTTACGCCGCGCTGCGGGCCGCCGACGGCGCCGGGGCCGATGCCATCCTCGTCGAAGCTCCGCCCGGGGGCCCGGACTGGCTCGCCGTCGCCGATCGGCTGCAGCGTGCGGCGCGCGGTTCGGGGGCCGACAACACGCCCTGATCTGATCCAGCTCAACGCGCCGCCGGCGCGACTTGATACACTGCCCCGCAGCCCTTCAGCGGAGCAGCGCATCATGAACGGATACGGCCCGATCACCGGGCGGCGCAACAGCAAGGCCGGCCGCATTGCCCTCGCCAGGGCCATCCGCCAGGCCATCGGCGCCGCCATGCGGCGCGGCTGGCGCATCGGCACCCGCGTTGCTATTGGCATGATCCCTGGCACCGTCGTCGCCTACAACATCTCCGCCCGCGGCCGTTACGTCGGCAGCCGCTACCCGCTTGTCATCGAAAGCGACCTCGGCGTCACCAAGTGCCATCCTGACGAACTGACGCTGCTCTAAGCCCGATGGCCCGCCAAGCTCGCCGCTGAGCGTGGCTGTGTCATTCGCGTTTCCCGCAGCCGCCTTGCATGTCGCAAACGCCCCGAGGGTGAGCGGACTCGCTGTCTTGTTCAGCCCGCCCGTTGGCGCACGACCGTCACGGCGCACGGGGCATAAGCGATGACCTGCCGCGCCACCGATCCAATCAGCCAGCGCTCGAAGAGCGTATGGCCGCGGTGGCCAACCACGATATGGTCGACGCTGTGCTTCTCTGCGTAGAGCACGATCTGTTCGGCGGGGTGCCCCACGGCCACTTCGAAGTTTGCCGCAAGCGGCGAGGATGCCAGCCGGGTCCTGAGCGGCTGCAGGACATGGGCGAAGTGATGGCGTCCGCGTTCGACTACAGCTTCGGTTTCCACTTCGGTGCCGAATTCCGGCGGCCGGGCGACCGCCAGCACGTGCAGCGCCGCGCCATATTTCTGCGCCAGCTCGTGGGCGAACTCGAAGGCCTGCTTGGCCGATTCCGAGCCGTCGTAGCCGAGCAGGATATTTCGTATCATCATGCCGCGCTCCTCTATTTGGGATTCTGCGCCGTGGCGGCGGATTCCGGAATCCTGTCCTCTTCCCGGCGCAACAGATGCCGCGGCAAGAAGAAGGCATTGGCGATCAGGGTCGGCACCACCGCGCTGCCGATGACGGCAGCGACGAGGGCGGAATACTGCGCCTGGTCGATGACCTGGTGCGACAGCCCGAACAGCGCCGAGATGGTGCCGAAGGTAAGCCCCGTCGACATCAACAAGGTCGTGTACATCGCCTCCTGTTGCGGCGAACGGTAAATCCGGGTGACCGGATAGACGCCGATCACCTTGCTCGTCACCTTGGTCAACAGCAGCGCCACGAAAGCCACCGGCGCCACCGCCAAGGCCGCAAGAGAAACGAGCGAGCCGGCGCGGATGAAGTAGAACGGCGTCAGCAGGCCGAAGGTGAGCGTGCGCAGGCGGCGGATCAGCGCGTGGTCCTTGCCCACCGTGCCGGCCAGCACCATGCCCATGAGATAGGCCGGCAGGACGGCCTCGCTGTCCGCCCAGGTGGCCAGCGCCCCAAGGCCGAACAGGCACAGCATGAGGAACTTGGCCTCCAGTTCCGCGGGCCGGTTGCCGTAGCGGCGGAAGAAGCGCGGCACCAGCCAGGGCAGCACGAAGAACGCGGCGAAGCTGGCGCCGGCGAAGGCCACGGTCCGGGCAGTGAAGGGGGCGAACAGGAAGCCCAGGGCCAACACGGTAGCGAGATCCGTGATGAAGCAGGCGGCGAGGACCGTCTTGCCGTAGTCGGTGCCATTCAGGCCGAACTCCAGCATCACCGCATAGACCACGGCGACCGAGGTGGTGGACATGGCGACCCCCGCCAGCCAGCTGGCGTCGGCACTCCAGCCAAGCGCGTAGTGGGCTAGCGCCGTGCAGCCGAGAAACGGTGCGGTGAAGCTGGCCAGCCCCACCGCGGCGGCCTCTTTCCACTTGCGCCGGAATACCGCCGGGTCCAGTTCCGCGCCGGCGAGAAAGGTCAGCAGGATCGCCCCGGCACCGGCGAGGAACCTGAGCCAGGAGGCATCACCGGCAAGCAGTGCACCGCCGAACGCGGCGCCGATGACCAATTGGGCGATGGTGCCGATGACGATTTCGGACAGCGCGGTGGCGATCCTCAGCCAGATGGAGGCGAGGCTGGCCAGCAAGGCCAGCCCCAGCCACAACGCCGCCTGCGCCCAGATTTCGATCATTGCCTGGCGCCGCTAATCGCCCGGCTCGGGGCTGAGAACCCCGAAGCTGGCCGGGATGCGGGCGTAGAACAGGCGCACCTGCTCCTGCCGCACCAGTTCGAGCAGCCGCTGCGCCTCGTCGTCGCTGACCATGAATTCCACCTCCACGGTCAGGCTGCCGGCCAGTTCGAAGAAGTGATCCTCGTGCAGGACGTGGTGCCGGCCGAATCCGGCCATGGCGCGAAAGGCCGAGCCGCCGCGGATGCCCATCTTGTTGGCCTGTTCCAGCAGCCATTCCCACAGCAGGGTGTGGCGGTGCCGCTGGTTCTCGTGCACGTAGAAGCGAAGAAACGAGCCTTCCATCATTCAGCCTCCTGTCAGTAACGCCGGTCGGCATCGCGGCGCCGATGCCACGCAGGAATTGTCCGCGTCGCCTCGGCAGCGGGGATCGCTTGGATATGCAAATAGAATAACGGCTGGCCGGTCATCCTCGGCTCCTCACGCATCCATGAAAATCCACCGCGTCGTCAGCATGCCAAGCACGGTCAGCGCCAGCGATCCGAGCAGATGAACGCTCGCGGTGACCAGCGCCCAGCCGAACTGCGCCCGCCCGAGCAGGGTGACGACCTCCGTGGAGAACGTCGAAAAAGTCGTCAGGCCGCCCATGAAGCCGGTGATGACGAAGAGCCGCGCCTCCGGGGGCAGGCCCGACTTGAAGGAGAAGAACGCCACGGCGACGCCGACCAGATAGCCGCCGAGCAGGTTGGCCGCCAGCGTGCCGAGCGGGACCGTCGGAAAGAGCGGGTTCAGGACCAGGCCAAGCCACCAGCGCAGGCATGCGCCCAAGCCCGCGCCGACGAATACGCTGAGTATCGGATAGACGGCCATTCCGTTCCTTTGCCGGACATTGTTCTTGGAACGACGAAGGCGGAGGGAGAGACCCGAACATCGACCACCCCAACACCCACCTTCCCCGGACCGGGACAGCGCAAGGCAGGCATCATCAGCCCCGAGGGCGGTTAAAGGAGGAATGCCATCTCCTCGCGAAAGTCTAGCGGCAGCCCGTAAAAATGTCCAACCACGGGACGCGCACCGGCACCGGCCAGCCAGCCCAAGCGATCGAACGCTTGCCTAATGATCCGGCAGCCATCCGGCGTGACGGCAGCAACAGGGCAACGAGTTATGCCGTGGGCATTCGTCCATCGGCTACGGCACTTTGCAGCTACCCGTAGGCACGCCTTGGTTATTGCCCTCTCTATTACCCTTACTAAAGGGTAATTACCCTTTCTTTCGCCACTTCGCCGCCGGCCCCCGCCCCTGGCATTCGATCTCGCCGGCCGCCTGTCGTTCGCGCCGACACCGCCGGCGGATCATTTCGCCAACCGCGCCGACAAGAACAGCAACAACGGATTGTCGGGTGATACATCAAATCCGAAGCGCCGGTAATAGCCTGCGGCCTGTTCGTCGATGGCATCGACGAACAGGCCGATACCGCCGGCTTCAGCGTAGATTCGTTGTGCCCGGGTCAGTGCATCGACCAGCAGCAACTCGCCCAGGCCTTTGCCCCGATATTGCTTATCAATGCCCAGTCGCCCCAGCCGCACGCCGGGAATACGGCGCGGCAGTTTCTTGCGCCAGGCCTCCGGCAGATGGCGATTTTCGAGCTCGGCGAGCGTCAGCGCGTAATAGCCGCAGATGCGCGCGGGCTCTTCCTCGCGGAAGGCCACGAAAGTTTTCGACAGCCTCTTGTCCTGATGCTGGCGGGCGACCTGCCGCAGCCAGTCGTTCAGTTCCTGGCGGCCGCAATCGAAGCCCTGCCGATCATGGCTCCCAGCTAAAGGAAGTACCTGCATCGTCTCGCTTGGCCTTCTGGTAGCGCTTCATGGCCGCCTTCAATTTGGCATTGGGCTTGGGCGGGTTTTCCATTAGATCGAGCAGCCAGTTCCAGTCGCGGGGCGACAGGCGGATGACATCTTCCCGCTCGATGACGGCCTGGGCCTCCTTCAGCGCGGCCTGCACCAGAAACTGATTGACCGTGGCGCCGGTCAGTTCGGCGGCACGGCACAGCGTTTCATAGACCTCATGGGGTACGCGAGCGCCGATGCGGTCTTGCTTGGCAATGGCGGTTCCCATCATCACCTCCTGGATTCAATCGAGCGCCCAGTGTACCACTGTCGCCAATTTGGCGCCGGGCATTCATGATGACAAATAGATGGGGTTCAGCTTGCCTGCCTGGTCGAATAGTGCGGTCGTGGCGTCTTCCGCCGGTTCTTGACGGCTCATTCCGCACGACAGCGACAACCGGCACCGGTGCCCAGGCTGACGTGAAAAAGGCCAGAGGGGACTCTGGCGACGGGCTCTACCGAATACCTCGCTTAAATCCGTGTAAATACTAGGTTCAGTCGGATCGCACTTTGCGAGTTACCCCAAAAGTTACCCCTTTCCAGTAAACGCTGCCTCATTCTTGCTGTTCCGGTTTTGCCAACTTTCCGCGCCAGCCGCCGACGCCACAATCTTGTCATCCCAAACCCAACGACAACGAGCACCGAGTGTATTACGAATTTCCACGCCCATCATCCCCACGGCCGACGAAGCAATGGAATGACGTTACTCACTTCGGCCATGCTCGCGGCTTTGATCTGCCGCGCCAGCTCGATGTAGGAGGCTGGCTCGTCGGGGTTCTCGTCCCGGTGGAGGACGCCTAGGTCGCCGAGGTCGTCGTGTCCGCCGTCGGGGGCTGGGCCTCCTCGTTCGGCGTCGTCGAGGGCGGACTCGACGGCGCGGGTGGCCTCGCCCCGAGGATTATCCGCGGTTGCGCGAAGGGGTGATTCGGGGGTAGCGGTTCCCCCGTTTTGCGGTGATCTATCACTTCCGGGTACTTCATAGCCGTATTCTGCCTTCTTGGGGAACCAGGAGTAAATGTTATTCGCCGTGATGGGGAGTTCTCGTCCTGACGAAGGACGCCTAGGTCGCCGAGGTCGTCGTGTCCGCCGTCGGGGGTTGGGCATCGCCGCTCGGCGGCGTCGAGGGCGGACTTGACGGCGCGGGCGGCCTCGTCCCGAAGATTATCCGCGGTTGCGCGAAGGGGTGATTCGGGGGTAGCGGTTCCCCCGTCTTGCGGTGATCGATAATCATAGTCGGCCTTCCCGGGGAACCAGGCGTAAATGCTGCTGACGCGAATCGTGTGCCCCGATCCTACCAGAGCCTCCACCCGCTGCGCCAGTGCTGCGACACTTGTCGCGGGTCATGTTGCTCAAGCATAGCCAAAGGTTTAGTATTTGCAATGCGCCTGATTTCCTCTTTGCTGGGCGCCCGTTGAAAACAAGCTAAGGAGATAGTGTCAATGAATCTAGCGATGGGTTTTGCGTGGTCGCACTTTTGCTCCAGGTATCGACAGCTTTTCGGGTACGAAGTGCCGGACTGGGTATGCACCATTGAAATGAGCGGAAAGCTGGGCATTGTGAGGACGGCATGCGCAATTGGCATGCCCTTGGCGCAATCTGTGCTCGTGCGGAATGAGGCAATAGACCCACGCAGTCCGTGGGGGTGAGCCTTGGCGATAGGATACGCGGCAAACCTCTTGGGCTATTTTATAGGGACTCTAAGCTTCACGTTCCTTATAACGCGTGTTGCTCTCAAAGCAACCGGCACAACGAAACGTGGAGCTTTTCTCGCCTTCGGCGTCGGACTGTGCATCTTCTCCACACTTGCATGGGCCGTTGCCGCGAACTCGCCAAAGGGAAATCCAGCCTTTCAGTTTTTCTTGTTTAACCTCGTGGCGCTCTTTGTCTGGCTTGCGTATGACTACACCCGCGCCAGTGATTACGCCCCAAAAATCTCGCCCGCTGAGTCTCACCCTTCTAGTGCCGAGGATCGCACCAAACAGAGCGGCGAACTCCCCCGCTCAACTTGGATAAGGCGGCATCTCGACAGGCCGCTCAAGCGTATCCGGTAACTACCGGGCGTCCTTGTCTACGCCTGCCGAGTGTGTAAAGCGGAGCGGATGGGATTTTTGGCGAAGTGCGTTTTCCAGAGCCGCGGGGTGAGCGCGTGGACACGGTTAGCTGGATGCTCGCCAACGC
>WNGH01008846.1_pt1 | contig 18056 bp, 13 predicted proteins | sample 5400631 | NCBI WGS metagenome assembly WNGH01 (sample SAMN13153373, study PRJNA577476) | soil metagenome | isolation source: 115 cm soil or saprolite under Garry oak tree replicate 1 | place: USA:California | collected 2016-06-15
AGCCCAGAAGAGCGCGGCCTCAAACGCCACGGACATGAGAGCTCAGGCCGCCTCGCCCGGCACCGAGGAGCGCACCATCCACCGGTCCATGTCTCGGGTCAGGTCCACCACGATCTGGTTGGGGCGCGCCGCCGCCAGGGCGAGCGCGGCGTCCGCGCTGCTGTGGCCAATGACCAACACCTCGGCGTGCGCGAGAAGCTCTTTCAAGCTCTTGCAGAGCAGCGAGGCGATGTGCGGGATCTTCTCCTGGACGTGGCGGCGGTTGGCCCCCACCAGGTTCGCCAGCGCGACGTGCCGGTCGAAGATACGCACCTCGTATCCCTTGCCGATCAGGGTCTCGACCAGCGTCAAGAGCGGGCTCTCCCGGACGTCGTCCGAGCCGGGCTTGAAGGCCAGGCCGATCACGGCGACCCGCCGCTTCTGCGTGGCGAACACCTCCTGCAGCCCCCTGCGGATCTGCCACTCATTCGACGGCAGGATGGAAGAGAGGAGCGGCGCCTCGACGTCCGCCGCGCGGGCGGCGTAGGTCAGCGCTCGGACGTCCTTCGGCAGGCAGGAGCCCCCGAACGCGAAACCAGGGCGAAGATACGCCTCGGAGACGTTGAGCTTGCGGTCCAGCAAGAAAAGCCGCATCACCTCCCCGACGTCCGCGCCCAGCGCGGTGCTGACGTCCGCGACCTCGTTCGCGAAGCAGATCTTCAAGGCGTGAAACGCGTTGGCCACGTACTTGACCATCTCCGCCGTCCTGACCGCCGTCTGTACGAAGGGGGCCTCCACGCCCCCGTAGAGCGACCGGAGGATGGGGCCCGCGGTCGGGTCGTCGCACCCGACCAAGGTGAACGGCGGATGTGCGAAATCCTGCAGCGCGGTGCCTTCGCGCATGAACTCGGGGTTCACGGCCACGCGCAGGTGAAAGCCATCGCGGTGGCGGGCCGCCGCGAGCAGGGGGAGGAACACCTTCTCCGTGGTGCCGGGCAGGACAGTGCTGCGCAGCACGGCCGTGTATGAACCGGTGCGCGCGCGCAGGGCAGAGGCGATTTGCTCCGCGACACGATGGACCGCGCTGACATCGAGCTGGCCGTTGGCGCGTCCGGGCGTTCCAACGCAGATGAGCGCCAGCTCACTGTTGGCGATCGCCTCCTCGCTCGACCCGGTAGCGCGGAGCCTTCCCGCGCGCACCTCGGTGCCGATCAGCTCATCGAGACCCGGCTCTACGACCGGCGACGATCCAGCGTTGATCGTGTCGACTTTCGCCGGCGCGGCATCCACGCCGACCACCTCATGGCCCGCCTTGGCGAGGCAGGCCGCGCTGACGGAGCCGACGTATCCGAGACCAAACACGCTAATTTGCACGACCCAGGACCTCCGTGAGCTGTATCTCGAACCTCCGGGCGACCTGCGACCAGGAGAACTGCTCCTCGACCAGCCGGCGGCCCGCCTCGCCGAGCGCGAAGATCTTGAGCCGCGTTCCGCCGCCGATTCTCAGCGGGACGACGTACACTGCCGCCTCCGCGATGTAGGGCCGCACGTCCTCCACGGTCCCGGTGACGCGGACCCCGGCGTCGGCCGCGGCGGCTCGGAGCCGCGGCGTCGGATTTCGTCCGACCACCGTCAACGAGATCTCGGGCACCTCCCGGCGAATCAGCGGGAGGGTGGTCTCCATGAAGCGCAGCATGGCCTCCTCGTTGGGATACCAGTCCATCGCCCCGGTGAAGACGAGGGCAAAAGGACGCTCGGGGGCTTGGCGCGGGGCGAAGTAGGAGGTGTCGACGCCCGTCGGCACGGCGCAGACCTGGGCTCGAGGCGCAGTGGCGGCCAAGGTCGCTCGGTCCGCGTCCGACACGGCCACCGTCCTCCGCGACCCCGCGCACGCCCAGGCCTCGTACCGCCGCATCTTGCGCCACTCGAGCTCGAGCAAAGCCCGGCGCCAGATTCGGGTTTCGCTGTCGCACAGGCGTTTCCAGATCAGGTGCTCGACGTTGTGCTCGAACAGGACCACGGGAGCCCGAGCCTCGGCGGGCAGGTTGGGGGTCGCCGCCAGAAAGTCCGCCACGCACACGTCGACTTCCCTGCTCGCCAGCACCTGTCGCGCCCTGTCCCGAAGGGCCGGCACGCGGCATTTCCAGAGATCGACCGGGTAAGGCGAGAGCCACGAGCGGATGAGCGACGCGGCAAAGCGCGCGCTCCCGCTCTTGGGAATCGAGTAGGGCACGGCGTGGACCGCCTCGCACTCCGCCAGCGCGGAGGCCAGTGGCAGCGGATCTTCCCCCGGGCCATGGGTCGTGAGGAGGACCACGCGGTGACGACGCGCCAGCTCCGCGAGGATCTGGAAGCTCCGTCGCCGGCCGCCGGTGTTGACGGGCCAGAGCCCGCCGACTTTCACCCAGAGGATACGCATCGCGCTTCAGTCGATCCCGCCACGATCAGGGCGATCTAGAGGACGCCGTAGTCCCGGGAGACGCTAGGGAAGAGGTCTGGCCGTCGGCCAGTGCGGACCGCGACCACTCGACGCGGAAGTCGTAGGGCCGGCACCCGGCGGACGCGCACACGAGGCATCTGCCGCCGAGGCCGAGAATGGCGATCGTACCGAAGTCGGCGTACCCCATCCGGTAGCAAGATCGGAGAGATCCGAAGTTGGTCGCCTCGACGCAGGAGACGAGCCCTCGATATCCGTGGGACAAGTAGAGCGCGAGCGCCTTCGTCATGCCGGTTGCGTGCAAGCGCTGCCCGCGGTGCGCCGGGTGCGTGAACCCCTTGTACATGTAGATGTACTGGTCGCTGAAGTGTAACGTCAGCGCGGGGAGATCGAGGGGAGTGGGCCGGCGCGCGTACCACCCGTACGCGGCCAGGACCTGGTCGTCGAGGAACCCGTAGCACTCGTCTCCGCGGGCGAACGCCTCCCGCAGGAACTCGTCCGAAAGCTCGTACTCGGGTCTCGTGGCAAACTTCCGGAGCGCCGGCTCCTCGAGGCGGCCGAAGCGATAGCGTTCGTCGCACTGGAGAAACCGCTGATCGGCCCTCTCGATCGCGACGCCCCTCAGGACCCGGAAGAGGACGACCCGGTTGATCGCTCGGAGCGCGAGGTCGAAGGCGGTCCTGGTGACACCGAAGGTATCGATGCTGTGGCGGATCTCCGAAGAGCGCACGGCCATGTCTCCCGCGGCCTTGATCTAGGCCGCCATCGCCGCCTGTGCGGGGCTCTCGCCGTCGAGGAAGATCCGGTGCCAGAGCTCGAGGTTCATCAGCAGCCACAGCTTGTCGCCGTGGTTCGCCCGACCATCACGGTGTTCGTTCGCCAGGCGCTCGATCACCTGTGGCTGAAAGTGCCCCCTGGTGAGCGCTCGAGGAGAGAGCACCAATTCCTGCACGAGCGGCCAATACGGCCCGCGCAGCCAGCGGCCGATGGGCACCGGGAACCCCATCTTCCGCCGGGTGAGGATCACCTTCGGCACCAGATCCCCGAACGCGGCCCTGAGCACCGCCTTCGTCCGCCAGCCCTGCAGCTTGAACCGCGCCGGGATGGCCATCATGTGCTCGACGAAGTCATGGTCGAGGAAGGGCACCCGGCTTTCGATGGACGCGGCCATGCTCATCTGGTCCTGCTTCATCAGCAGCTCGACGAGGTAGGTCTCCATGTCCGCGTGGCTCATCCGCTCCAACACGCCTCCGTCGGCCTCCGCGTAGCGGGCGAGCCCCACCGCATACGGGTCCTGCGCGGCCAGGGCTCTTGCGTCCGCCAGGAGCTGCTCTTGAAGAGGCTGGGTGAAGACCGCGAAGTTCTCGTAGAAGAGCGCGCGGGGCTCGGGTGGAACCGCCAGGAACGAGCGCTCCGCGTAGCGTCGCACGGGCCGGGGCAGATTCCCCGTCAGGCGGCGCAGCGCTCCGCAGGCGGCCCCGGGAACCCATGCCCGGAGCCCCCGCGCGAGCCGCTCGTTCCAGGCGGTCACCCGGTAGCGGTTGTAGCCGAGAAAGAGCTCGTCGGCCCCCTCTCCGGTGAGCACCACCTTGACGTGCGCGCGGGCGAGCCGCGAGACGAAGTACAAGGGAACGCTGGAGGGAAAGGCGACGGGCTCATCCTCGTGCCAGACGAGCCGCGGCAGGGCCTCGAAGAACTCCTCTGCGGAGACGACGATCTCCCGGTGCTCGGCTCCCACCGAGGCGGCGGCGAGCCGGGCGTAGGCGAGCTCGTTCGCCTCGGCTTCGGAGAAGCCCACCGAAAAGGTGCGGATCGGCTCGGGCACCATCTTGGCCATCAAGGCGGCGAGCCCGCTGGAATCCAGCCCTCCCGAGAGAAAGAGCCCCAGTGGCACGTCGGACATGAGATGACTCTTGACCGCTGCGGCCAGGCGCTCGCGGACATCGAAGGCGCGCTCCCGCAACGTCATCTCCGATTCATCCGTCTGCACCGGCAAGCGCCAGTAACGCAGCTCCCGGAACCCTCGCTCCGGCGACCAGCAGAGGGTTCGCCCCGGCAGGAGCTTGCGTATTCCACGGAAGAAGGTTTCGTCCGAAGAAACGAACCGCGTGCCAAGGAACTCGGGGAGCACGGAGGGGTTGAGCTCGGGTGCGATGCCCCCGGCAGCGAGGATGGCCTTGATCTCGGAGGCGAAGAGGATCTCGTGGTCGGTGCACGCGTAGTAGAGCGGTTTGATCCCCAGACGGTCTCTTGCCAGAAGAAGCGACCGATGCTTCCGGTCCCACAGCGCGAATGCGAACATTCCTTGCAGGTGCTCGACGCAGCGCTCGCCATGCTCCTGGTAGAGATGGAGGATCGTCTCGGTGTCGCTTCGGGTCTGGTAGCGGTGCCCCAGCGCCTCGAGCTTCGAGCGAAGCGCGCCATGGTTGTAGATCTCGCCGTTGAAGACGATCCACGCGCTGCGATCCTCGGTCGCCATCGGCTGGCCGCCGCCTTCCAGATCGACGATGGCCAGGCGCCGGTGGCCGAGCCCCACCGATCCTTCGACCCATAGCCCATGCCCGTCGGGACCGCGGTGTTGCAGCACGTCGCGCATCCGCTCGAGACGCGTCGGGTCCACTCGCTCGCGGGGATCCCGCTCGATGATGCCGACGATTCCGCACATGACGTTCAGGATCGCGGAGGCCCAAACGCGCCCCGCTCAGGCTCGGACGAGCCCCTCCAAGACGACGGCATCGCCGTCGAAGCGTATCTGCTCGCGCCCTTCCCCGAAGGCGAGCCCCACCAGCTCATGGCCCGCCGTGAGCAGCGGACGCACGGCCGGCGGAGCAGCGAGCGCGCTTTCCGAGGGGACGAGGAGGGTGACGATGCGCAGCGGAAGGCGCGCGGTGGCCGTGCACATGAGCAGGGGCGCAGGTAGCCGCTGGCCGTAGTCCGTCGAGATCCAGCCGAGCATCGGCGCCGTCTGCCCTTCGAGGATCTCCACGTGGAGGGGCTCCGCGGAAAACATTCGAGCCAAGAGCCCACGTCCGGACGGCGTCTCGGCGCGGACCCACTGCGATCGGTCCAACCGTACGCTGAGCGGCGCGAACTGGAAGCGAAGCTCCACCCGATGCTCCGCCGCACCCTCCAGATCATCCACCGCCACCCAGTACCGGGGCTTGATGAAGAGGATCCGGCGTCGATGTCGCACCGGGTCCGGCAGGCGCCGGTAGGCATCGTGGGAGGCGTCCGCCAGGTCGAAGTCTCGCGTGGAGAGCCACCGATCCAGGTGCGCGCGGGGCCGTTTCTTCCAGCTGAAGGGCCCGTCCGGAATGGCCTGTTCCGCGCCGTCGATGGTGACCGTGCTGTGGACGGCCGTGCCGCGAAAGCGGTCCCGCCAGGCCGGCTCTCCCTGGTAGCAGTACGTGCCGGGATCCACGATCACGGGCTCTCCGAAGATGGAGCACTGGAGGCTCAAGAGATCCGCGTGCCCGTGCCCGCCGCTCAGCGGGCAGCCGAGCGGCCCGACATCGAAGATGAGCTGGTGGCCGCGCGGCTCCCAGGCGTCGCGCATGACTGCGTAGCCTCCGTCAGGGAACAGGCGAGAAGGGGCCGCCTCGGGTGGCGCAGGGCAAAGGGCCTCGAACGCCTCCTGGCCTTTCTTGCCCAGGAGCCAGAGCGTCTCCGGCGCAAGTCCCTGTGCCGCCCACGCGTAGTCCGGTCGGCCGAACCACGCCGCGGCCGTCGAGAAGATGCCGCGCAGGTCGTCGGGGGCGCGCGCGGCCAGCGGCATGATCCAGCCCCCATCGGCGTCGCCGATCTGCGGCATCGAGCCGTCGGGCCGCCGGACGGCCAGGAGGAAGTCGAGCATGCGCTGGACCCTCACACGCACTTCGTTCGGGACCTCCCCTGCGCTGTGTGCCGCCAGGATCAGGAAGTGCAGATAGATCTCGACGGTGTAGCGCTGGTAGCAGGTGGACTGCTCGAAATAGACGCCGTCCGGGAGCACCTGCCGCGCGCTCTGCTCCACCAGGACGCGCGCCCCCAGTGCGCGCCATCTCTTCGCGTCGCGCAGCTCCGGGAACGCGGTCCCGGCGTAGAAGAGGCCGAGCGCCTCCCCGGTGAGATGCGTGTTGGGCGAGGAGTAGCGGGAGAGGTAGCGCGCCACATGCGACGCGTGATCGCGGACGCCGGCGAGCATCTGGGCCAGGCGGTCGGGGCGCAGTGCCGCGGATCCCCGCACCAGAAACAGCGCCCAGCACCAGGAGATGAGCCGCAGAGACACCTCCAGGCTGCTCGCCCAGTTGATCCCCTGCGCCAACGGATTCGCGTACCGCCATGCAAGGGCGTATTCGAGGAGCCGCTCCACGTGGTCGTCGCCTCCCGTCCAAGCGTGCGCCTGCGCGAACGCGACCCACCACTGGTGGCGGTTCAGCTCCCAGACGACCTTGCTGTCTCCCACCTGCGCGCGGTCCAGTGGATGGACCTGGCTAAAGTGCACTCGAGGCGCGCATCGCCCGGAGATCGGATCGAGGTGCCAATCGATCGGAGTGCCAAAACAGAGCCCGCGGTACCCCAGCAGATCGAAGCGCCCTTGGCAGCACCTCTGGACCGTGGCGAGGGCTTCGCGGCGGGCCTCGGGGCACTGGGCTGCCACGAGCTGCGGCGTCTCCCGGTCAAGTACGCCCTCGAAGAATCGGCCACGGCGGTCACGCACCGCCTCGCCCAAGAACGCCCGCAGGGCCTGGTCGACTTCGCCGGGGTGGGCCTCTCGCCGTGGTCCGGACCAAGGGGCCAGGCGCCCACGCTCGAGCCACTTCATCGCCTCCTGCGCGCCGCGGCCGGCAACCTCGGCGACCGGCGCATGGATGAGCCGTCCAAGCCTCATGACGCCTCCCCCGCGTAGACGGCCGCCCAGGCCTGCCTCACCTGCTGCCAGCCGTAGGCTTCGACCGCCTGCCGCGCGCGGCGCGCCATGAGAAGCGCACGGTCCGGATGATCCAGGAGCGACTCGACGGCGCTGGCGATCGCCGCCGGATCCTTCGCTGGGACGAGCAGACCCATCTCTCCGCCTCGAACCATGGCGGCGATGTCTCCGGTGGGCGTCGACACCACGGGGAGCCCCGCTGCGAAGGCCTCCAAGAGCGACAGCGGTTGGTTGTCGACCACCGAGGCGTTCACGTAGATGTCGCAGCTCTCGTACAACCGCGGGATTCCCGAGGGCTCGACCCGTCCCAGAAACCGGACCCCGCCGTCGCAGAGCGCGCGGGCCAGAGCGCGAAGACGGCCCTCCTCGCTCCCGTAGCCGGCCACCGTGAGTGTGGCCTGCGGATGCCGCTTCCTCAGCATCGCGAAGGCCTCGATGGTGTTCTCCACCTGGTAATGCGATTCGAGGTTGCGGGTGGACAGGAGCCGCAGGCTCAAGGGACACCGCTCGCGGTAGGTGAACCGTGAGAGGCCCAGGACGTTGCGCACCACGCGGACGCGGTACCCGTGACGTGCAAAGACCGCGCGCAGGTACTCCGAAGGCACGACGATCTCGTGCGCCGCGCGCAGCCAGGGATGGACCAGCATCCCCCACCGCGCCAGGTGATCGTCCGCCTCGCCGCTATGGTAGTTCAGCACCACGCGTTTCCCCAGGTGCCGCCCGGCGAGGATCGCCGGCGCCGCTGCGAGCAGGAAGGACCAGTACGAGGCGGCGAACACGTGCGCCACGTCAGAAACCGGGGGTTGATCGGGACGAAGGTGACGTCGTAGCCCTCGCCCTCCAGCAGCTCCGCCAGCGTGCGCGCCTGAACACCTTGCCCCCCGAGGATGTCCAGGCTGGGTGCGACGAGCGCAATTCTCGGACGCCTCAGCTTGCCCATCTCGCTTGTCCGTCCTCGACCCGGGCCGCAGGCTCCGCGCGCCGCACGCTGCGGCGACGATCGAGGAAGGTCCTGCACCAGAGCTCGAAGGAGAGAAGCGTCCAGAGCTGCAGCCCGAGGTTCTCCTCCGGGTCCTGCCGCTCGATGAGTCGGGCGACGTAGCGTGGATTGAAGATCCCGCGCCGGCGGCTGGTCTCCGACAGCAGCAGGTCGCGCGCGAAGTCGGCGAGCTTTCCTCGGAACCAACGTCCGAGCGGAATGGCGAAGCCCTGCTTGGGCCGCTCGAGAACCGCGTCAGGCAGGATGCCCCTCATCGCCCGCTTGAAGAGGTACTTGGTCGTGCCTCGGTGGAGCAGCAGCTCGGGGGGAATGGTCGCCGCGAACTCCACCAGCTTGTGGTCGAGCAGGGGAACGCGCGCCTCCAGGGAGTGGGCCATGCTCATGCGATCGACCTTCGTCAGGATGTCGAGGGGCAGGTAGTTTTCGAGGTCGAGGCACTGCAGAGACGAGAGCCAGTGGCGGTTGGGGTCGGCGATCCGCGCGGCTTCCCCGTGCCAGGGTTTCTCGCCTCCCAGCGCGAGAAACAGGTCGGGCTGGAGCAGCTTCCTCTTCTCCTCGAGCGTGAAGAGCGTGCAGGCGTCGAGGTAGCGCTCCGCGGCGGCCAGGGAGTGGTGGCGGAGGAATCTCTTCCCCCTCGCTCCCTCTGGGATTCGCGCGGAAATCGCCCCGAACAGGCGCCGCCCCCAGGGGGGCAAGAACCGCAGACGGCGCTCCCGGCCCTCGACCACGTACTTGTCGTATCCCCCGAAGAGCTCGTCGCCTCCGTCGCCCGAGAGCACCACCGTCACCTCTTCCGCGGCGAGCTGGGAGACGAGGTAGGTGGGAATTGCCGAGGAGTCGCCGAACGGCTCGTCGAGGTGCCAGGCGAGGTCCTCGACGATCTGCAGAGCGGCGGGCTCCACGACGAGCTCGCGGTGATCGGTGCCCAGGGCGCTTGCCACCTGCCGGGCGTAGCCCAGCTCGTTGAAGTCCCGATCGGGGAAGCCGACGGAAAAGGTCTTCACCGGGCGCGGGCCCAACCTGGCCATGGTGGCCACCACGCTGCTCGAGTCGATGCCCCCGCTCAGGAAGGCCCCGAGGGGCACGTCGCTCACCATGTGCAGGCGGACCGATTCTTCCAGAAGCGCGCGCAGCCGCTCTTCGAAGTACTCGACGCTCCGGCCACGCTCGGGCACGAACTTCACGTCCCAGTACCGTTCGACCCGGATCTCGCGCTCCGGCGAGGCGATGAGCGTGTGGCCAGGCTCGAGCTTTCGCACGCCGGCGACGATGCTCTCCGACGGCGGGGTGTACAGGAACGTCAGCAGATGGTCGAGGCTGCTCGGGCTGACGGTGCGCTCGACCTCGGGCAGCTCCAGCAGAGCCTTGAGCTCGGAGGCGAAGAAGAGCCTCTGGCCCGCCCAAGTATAGTACAGCGGCTTGATGCCCAGGCGGTCACGGGCGAGCAAAAGCCTTCTCGCCCGCTTGTCCCACACCGCGAAGGCGAACATGCCCCGCAGCTTGTCGACGCAGCGTTCACCTTCCTCTTCGTAGAGGTGGACGATCGTCTCCGTGTCCGTCGCCGTTCGGAACGTGTGGCCGCGGGCCTCCAGGTAACTGCGCAGCTCCCGGTAGTTGTAGATCTCGCCATTGAAAATGGCCCACACCGTCCCATCCTCGCTGGCGATCGGCTGCCGGCCGGTTTCCAAGTCGATGATGCTCAGGCGCCGCATGCCCAGCCCCGCGTGGGGATCGACGTAGAAGCCGTCTTCGTCAGGACCACGGTGGACCATCGCCGCGCACATCGCGCGCAGGTCGTCGAGGGCGACGGGCCGGGCATCGAAGCTGACGATTCCTGCTATGCCGCACATGGTGGCCTCGACCAATCAACTCCGCAGCATGGGGATCCCGGGCGCCCCGCGGATCCAGGCGCGCCATCCGCCGCCTTCCACTCGCGGCAGAAGGCCCACCTGCCTCGCCAATGCGACGTAGACGGCGGTGAGGAGGGCGGTCGTCGCCGCGAGACGCGGCAGCGCCGGCCAATGCAGGCCCGCCCGCGCGCCCAGGGCGACGAGGCCTGCGCTGGCAGCCACCGTGAGCGCGAGCGCCAGGCGCCGCCACGGCAGTAGCGCCGAGAGCGCGATCCCCTGCAGCCGCCCGATCCGAGCCAGGGACAGCCCCCTGGCGACGGCGGCGGTCAAGAGCGTCAAGATGATCGCGCCGGGGAGCTGAAAGCGCGAGAGGACGCCGTCGATCAGCGCCGCCACCATCAGCAGGCGGAGGGCGTTGAGCACGAGCAGAAACCGCGTTTCCGCGAGGACCCGAAGCACCGAGTCGGTCTGGAGCGTCGTGAAGAGAATGCCCAAGGAGGCGAGCCTGAAGAGCGGGACGCTGGCGGCGTAGCGCTCGGTGAAGAGCAGGACGATCACCTCTCGCCCGGCCACCAGGAGCAGCGCGACCAGGGGGAAGAAGATCAGGGCCAGCTTGCAGATTGCGTCGTGCCACAGGGCGCGCACCGCGTCGGCCTGCCCGTCCTGCAGCTTCTCGCCCATCCGCACCATCACCACGCTGCCGGCGGCGGTGGCCGTGTAGTCGACGAGCGGAATCTGCAGCAGGGCCACAGAGTAGACGGCGAAGGCCGCCGCATCGAACCGGCAGGAGACCGCATACTGGTGGAAGTTCGCTTGCACGGTCTCCACCAGGACGGCCAGGGCGAAGGGGAGGGCATAGCCAAGCTGGGCCTTGAGCAGCCTGGCGTCGGTGCGAAAATCCGCAGCGAATCGGCGCCCCAGGTAGGCGAGCGTCGCGCCCAGGCGGACGAGCGCGAAGGCAACGGCCCCGATCAGCAGCCCCCGCAAGGACGAGGTCACGAGCGCGGGGAGCACGAGGAAGCCCGCCCGGAGCAGGTCGGATCCCATATAGGTGAGCGAAGCAAGCTCATAGCCCTGGTGCGCCACCATGGTGATCTCGAGCACCGCGGAGGCCAGCAGGAGAAGCAAGAAGGCCGCGACGAAGGGCAGGTGCTCGGCGAGCCCGAGGTCCCCCATCCACGCCGACACCGGAATCCTCGCCGCGAGGAGAACCGCGAAGCAGAGGAGCCCGGAGGCGGTGAGGCCCAGCATCGCGTTCAGCGCGAGCCTCCCTGCGCTCTTCGGGAACCGAGGGTGGAAATAGTAAAGGCTCTCCGCCAAGCCGAGCTGCGCGATGCCATAGAGGGTCCCGTACAAGAGGAAGAGCCGCTTGTAGGTCCCAAACGTCGCCTGGTCGAAGATCCGCGCCAGCACGACGGGGATGAAGAACGTGGCCAGCTGGCCCACGGCGCGCCCCGACATCAGCCAGAACACCGGTCGAAAGGTCGATTCCATGGCGTAGGCGCGAGGTGGAATCAGGCGCGCGGGATCGAGGCGCGGTGGTCCTTCTTGCATCGTGAGACCAGCTCGAGAAGTCCGTGGGCCTGGCAGCTCATGATGGCGGGCGAGAACCGGCCGGCGCCGTCGATTGCGGACTGCTCCCACAGCATCGTGCGCGGAAGGGTGAGGGAGGGGCGGGCCGGATCGCGGTGGGCGCAGGTGGTGTACGCGAAGCGATACCCAGACTCGGCGACCGCGCGGACGACGGCTGGGTTGAACTGTCCGTCCGGGTAGGCAAAGTGATGGATGCACGCGCCCAGCCTTCGCTCGAGGGCGTATCGTGAGCCGGAGGCCTCCTCCACCACCTCCGACGGGCCCGCGCGAGTCAGGACGGGATGGGTCTTCGTGTGCGAGCCGATCGTGAAGCCGGCGGCTTGCATCGCCGAGAGCATCTCCCAGGTCAAGGGCAGCAGCGCTGGGAGGCCCGCGCGCGCTGCGCCCTCATCCTCTCCGAGGGAGTGAACGAGCCGGTCCACGTCTCGGAGCGGGAGCGCTTGCAGCAGCGCGCGAGTGGCCCGGTACGCCTCGCTCGGTGGGCCGCGAAGGCGCCTTCTGAGCAGCCGATACAGCCGGTCGTGGGCCTGCAAGCGCGAGGTGCCGATGAGGTCGGTTACCACGAACACCGTCGCCGGAATCCCCTTGCGCTTCAGCATCGGGAAGGCGTGGTCGTAGACACCGCGGTATCCGTCGTCGAAGGTCACCGCCGCCAGGGACCGATCGGGCGCCGCGCCGGGCTCGGCGATCGCGCCCAGCTCGCCGAGCGAGACGAAGCGGAAGTGTTGTCCGATCCAATCCAGGTGGCGCTCCAGCGTCTCCGCGGAGATGGGGAGCCCGGGCATCGCCTCCGCCGTGGCCGCGGCGTCCTCGACGACCAGGTGGTAGCCGACCACCCAGGGGCGATGGATGGATCGCGTCACCCGGCCCATCCATTCATCGAGGCCCGCGGACCCGAGCGCGCGGCACAGCCCGTCCTTAATGAGTCGCCGCACCATGAGAGGGCCTCGCCGCTTGCATGAGCTCTGGCGCCGCTAGCCGCTGCCGCGCGAACGCGCGGCTCTGCGGCTACGTTTTTGAGATGCACTCTCGTGTCGCAAGGACGCCACGTGCTACGCGCCTGGCGGTTCTGGTCAGCGTGACGGTCCCTCGACAGAGCAGCCCGCGGGCGCCGGGCGGATAGAGCTCGATCCGCGCGAGATCCCGGACGCCCTGCGCCCAGTGGAACTTGTAGGCTTCGTCGCCGTGCAGAAGGTCGACCTCGTCCGCTCCCTCCTCGAAGGCCCTCTTGATCGCCAGCCCCAGGGTGACGAGCCCCACGCTCTGCTTGCTCCAGTCGGGATCGAACCCGGACTGGTAGAAGTAGAAGATTTGGCGGTACCGAAACCCGTACAGTGCCGCCACCGGCCGGCCGTCGAGCCGGAGAACGAAGAGCCGCAGCCACCCACGCTGAAGCGCCAGCGCACTGATCTCCTCGTGGAAGGCGAGCAGCGCGGCGCTACAGAAGGCCTCGGACTTGCCGCGCTCCCGCCAACGCCGCTGGTGCAGCTCGACGAGCAGGCGCAGCGCCTCACGCCGTTCGACCTCGGTGCGAACGACATCGAGGCGCATCTCGAACCGTTCGGTCAGCCTCTTCAGCTTTCTTCGGAACGTGTAGCGATGCTCGGAACCGAGGCTGGCGAGATAGCCCGACCAGGTCGGTGCCAGGCGTATGAAGGGGCATACTTCGCTCGTCGTCTCCGCGACGCTCCAGCCCTGCGAACCCAATCGCGTGGCCAACGCCTGAGCTGAAGAGTGGCCGCTCCTGAGCTGTCCGAGCGTGAGAATGTGCGTTCCCTGGGTCAGGTGCTCGGCAAGGGTCCGAACCACCTCCTGCTCGCTGCCTCGCCGGATGATCACGTCCAGGTAATCCGAGCCGACGGTCCCGCTCCCCAGAAGCTCGATGCAGCGCAGGGGCGGGACGCGGTTGAGCGTCGCCGGCCGGAGGGTGAACGGTGCGATCGCGAGGAGCTGCGCGCCCGATCGCACCGTCAGGAGGAGGAGCTGGCGCTTTTCCGCGAGGTGCTTCCACCAGGTGGAGAGCCACTCCCAGGTCAAGAAGAACCCGTCCGAGTCGCTGGCTTCGAGCAGCTCGCTCCACTCGGGGCGGAGAGCTGCGAAGGCCGACGGATCGGCGATGGTGTGCACCGTTTCCTCCAAGGGAGGCCCTCCTCGGTTTCAGGCATCAAGCCCTGTGCGTTTACTTGTGGGCCTGATGGTTCCCGAAGGTCAGGGTATGACCAGGGTCGGGGATGTTCACAACGACGGTCCCGTTGGCGTCCTTGATAAGGAGTCTCTTGATCCGGTCGTTGATACCGGGCTCTCCGGCATCGGTGAAGATCCACTCCGCGGTGGCACCAGACACACCGTTGAACCGGCCGGTACCTTTCCCCTCATAGGTGTCAAACGGTGCGTTGGGTGGATTGGGGGTGATGGTCGGGTCGTCCGTGCAGTTAGCGAAGGTCAGGTTCTCCAGATGGAACTGACTGTCTGTCACGTTATGGATGTTGATCTCAAGGCTGTTGGGCTTCCGGGCTGGATCGCAATGAAGCTCGAAGCCATGCGTGATCCGAGTGCCAGGAGGAACACCCGTGTCATTAGCGTCCGTGAAGATGCTCCCGCCTCCAGTCATGCGGGCCCGCCGGGTCACTGCGCTCGGTGGACGGGCCACCGCGACTGCTTTCACGGTGAACTGGGCCGTTCCGGTGTTGAAGCTCGCCAGCACGGCTCCTGTCGCAAGGTCAAACTTGGTCACGTTGGAGGTGAAATTGTTGGCAGCCCAGAACGACGTACCGTCCACGTTGATGTCAACGCTGAACCAGATGTGGCCTGCTTCCAGAGGCGTGTTGTAGGTCTGTATGAGATTGCCGGCCGCATCCAGGCGCACGATCGCGCTGGAGTCTGCGACGAGTACGGTATTATCCGGAAGAATGCGCAGTCCGAACGCCCCGTCGGGAAGGGGCAGCGCATTGAAGTCAAGGAATTGAACGTTGGCGCAGACGTTGAAGCGCTTGACGTTGAAACCCGACGACGTGTAAAAGATTGTGCACCCGTCGCCGGCGAGATCGATCCACATGGAGCCTCGGTTCTCCGGGGCCACGCTAAACGCGGCCAGGGAAACTCCGGCCGCATTGAACTCCAGAATATTACCGCTACAATCCGCTTGGCCCACGAAAACATTCCCTGCGGCATCGAAGTCGATGGAGGTGGGATTACAGTTGTAGCCGCTGCCGAACGTTCCCAGAGACGTACCGGTGGGGGCCCACCTCTCGACGGTATTGCCGGTGAGGCACGTTGAATCGAAGCACCAATGGTTCACGAACAGGTTCCCTGTAGCGTCGAACCCCATCCCTTCGGCGTGGCCGGGGACTATACCAACCAGGATCGCCTGGAGGCTGCCGTCGGCGTGTCGCCATTGGACCTCGCCAGTCTTCAACGAAACGAACACGTCACCCGACGCAAACGTTACGGCTGCCTGAGCTTTCCTGTTGGTCAGACAGAGGCAGACTCCGATGAGCAGGACAGAAAGCCCCGCGGCTCGGCACCTCATGAAAAGCGTCTTGTCCATATGCTCCTCCTGGTGAAGGGTTCACCAAGCTTGTTATGAAATGAAAAGGCGCGAGTGGTTCCCGGAACAGAAACGCTGTTGCTGTTGCAAAGACCTAGGAGAGCTTCAGCTCGAGCTGCAGGATTGCGTCGGCCATTTCATCCACGTGCTCGGCGCTCAGGTCCTGGTGGATCGGCAGCTCCAGCACGTGCTCGCGCAGGAACTGCGCGTCCGACCGGCCCCCATTGTTTGCTTCGGGATCGCCCTGGTTCCAGAACTCCACGGCTCCGATTCCGCGCCGCCAGAGCGCCAGCGCCGCCGCGTGCTTGTCAGGAACCAAGATGGGGAAGAAGAGCGGGCAGACGCCCTCAGCCAGGTCCGTTCGCAGCAGGGTCGCTCTCCCCGCGAGCCGCTCTTGCATCCGCAGAAAGTTCCCTCGACGCCTCTCCCGGATCCGCTCGTAGTCGAATCGCTTGAAGAGGTGACGGGACAGCGCGGACATGGCGAGGTTGAGCTGCCCAGGGTCGAACCCCATGTTTCCAATCGGCCAGCGCTTCATGCCGAGCGCCGTCAGGGTCCGGCCCGCACATCGTTTCAGCGACGCGAGCCCCGCGCCCAGCGTCCCCAGCGCGTCTGAACGGCTCCGCACCCATTCGAGCGTGAGCTCCAGGCACCGGGCGGAGAGGGAGGGCAACCCGCAGGGCTCCAGCTCGGGCGCGGCAATGGCCTCGTGCGCCTTTCCATTCTGGACCAAGAGCCCGCCATTGGGGAGGGGCAGGGTCTTGTACAAGCAGAAGACTGCGTAGTCTCCGACCGAGCCAAGCGGCCGGCCGCCCGGCGTGCTGAGCAGTGAAAGAGCGCAGTCCTCGACGAGCAACAGCCCGCGCTCCTTGCACAGCTCGGCGATCTCCCGCATCGGCTGCGGCCACCCGAGGAAGTGAATGACATAGAGCACCCGCGGGTGGGACTTGCACAGCCTCGCCAGCGCATCGAGGTCTGGCTCGAGCCGGCGATCGATCGGGTAGAAGACGATGGAGGCGCCCGCGGCCCGCAGCGCGCGGACCTCCACGCCATGGTGGTAATCGGGGACCAGCACCGTCTCGTGCTCGCCCAAGTGCAGCGTGCGGAAGAGATGATAGATGGCGTTGCGCGCCAGGTAGAAGAAGTTCCGGCCATCGGTCGCGTCGAAGGGAAAGGGCAGCTCCCCAGCGTGCTCGGGCCGGAGGAGATAGCGTGGCGAGAGGCCGGGCCAGGTGGGGGTGTACACGTCTTCAGCTCGTGCGCTGGGCCCGCCGTCTCGGCGCCAGGAGGTTCTGCGCCGCGGCTCGCGACGCGGAATACAGCCTCGTGCTCTTCAAGGCCGGCAGCAGGCGGAACTTCGCGAAATGGATCGGCCGCGTGCGCCACCGATCCTGGAACAAGTACAGCCAGTAATGGCAGTGGCTCTCCTCGGTCCAGCTTCGCTTCCACGGCTCCTCGCACCCGAGGAAGTCGACCGCGGACACGCCACGCCGGAAGGCGTCTTGCAGCATGAAATAGCAGAGCACGTTGAACGGGGAGTAGGCGGCATATGCCGGGTCATATCCCTGCTTGACGATATAGGCGATGTTCCGGAAGCGCAGGCAGTAATTGAAGGCGATGCGCTTCCCGTCCACCCTGAGGAACTGCAAGCGCAGCCAGCCGCGCCGGGCCGCGTGGCCGGCGAAGCTCTCATAGAAGCGGCGGGACTCGGGCCGCGAGGCGATCGCAGTTCCGCCCGCTCCCTTCCACGCCGCGGCCTCGATCCGCAGCCCGTCTTCGAGGGCGGCGGCGAGCTGCTCGCCGCCGCAGATCTCCTCCATCTCGACCGGTCCGAGCCGCTGCAGGCGACCGAGCCGGTTTCGCAAGTTGGAGCGATGCTTGGCGGCCAGAGACTTCAGGTAGCTCTCCCACGAGCCATTCAGCCGAAGGCGCGGCGAGGCCGGCGCGGTCCACCTGCCGGTGAGCAGGCGTTCCCCCCGGGCGAGCCGCTCCAGCTCCTCCAGGGTCCGCGAGCCGGCCTCCAGCTGGGGAAGCACGACGACGTCCCAGCCCGGGCCCTGCTTCTCCAGCTCCGCCAGGATCGCGCGGTACGCCTCTCCCGGCCGGGCGGCGATGATGAAGTCGGCGCGCGGACTGTGCACGTTGCCGATGAGCTCCAGCCGGCGCAGCGGGATCCCGTACACCCGGGCGGTGCCCGTCATCAGCGGCGCCACCCCGATGCAGGTCTGCCCGGAGAAGACGAGCGGACCCAGGCGTGGGTGAGAAAGGGGTGATCGATCTGGGCGCGCTCGACGAGGTCGTCCCAGATCGGCTCGAGCTCGAGGAACGCCTCGACGTCGGTGAAAGTCTCGACGCGAAGGTCGGAAGCTGGAGAGAGAGGGGGCTGCCTGGCCGGAAGGGCGCGGCCCTGGTCCGCGTGCGGCGTGAGGTTGACCGCGCACCTTCCCCGGACCACTGCTTTCGCGCGCGGAACGGGAATGGCGAGGTCGTGCTCGAAGAAGCCGACGCTTCCTGCCCGAGGCAGGGGCGAGACCGGCTTACGGAGCGATCGACTGAGAAGACGGCGCGGGTCCATGTGACATCCCGCGGTTTGCGCGCTTGCCGCGCACCGCGTGGTCGAGAAGGTTCAGGTAGAGGCGCTCGGTCCGTTGCACCATTCGATCGAGGGAGAAGTGCTCGTTCACCCTCTGGCGCCCGGTTTGTCCGAAGCGCGCGGCCTCTTCCGGCCTCTCGAGGAGGTG
>WNGH01006397.1_pt1 | contig 18051 bp, 10 predicted proteins | sample 5400631 | NCBI WGS metagenome assembly WNGH01 (sample SAMN13153373, study PRJNA577476) | soil metagenome | isolation source: 115 cm soil or saprolite under Garry oak tree replicate 1 | place: USA:California | collected 2016-06-15
CACCGAGCAGCGATTCTCCCGCGGCGATCCTGACCGGCTCGGGAGCCGGCAGTCGCTGAAGCTTTTTTCTTCGGATCCGGCAGGACCGCCATGCGCGGATCGCCTACGATCCAGTTCGGCGCACGATTGGGCGTTGTAGACCGGCCCCAGGCCATCCTCGGCCGTCTCGCGTTCCTCGAACGCGTCCTTGTTCGCGTCGAAGACAGCCTGGGTGGTGAAACCGTTGGTCTGATCGTCGAAGCCCGCCGGCGCTTCACTGGCCGATTGGCCTTCTACCATGGTCTTGACAGGCACGATGAACGCCGCGACAAAGCACAATCCTAGTAACGTTCTGCGTAGTCTCATATTCCCCTCTACTCCTGTGAAGAGATGCAATGACCGTTTGACGAAGCGCGGGCTCAAACACTACCGTCATGGACCGAAGTGTCAACCTCCTTCGGGTAGCGACACATATGCCGATCCGGGAGGGGAAACGCCCAGCAGAGACCGAGCGAAATCGGCAAACGTCGGCGCTTGAGCCCGACTAGTTTTTTTGGGGGGTGGTTTTACCTTTCTAGTCCCGGCGCAGCGGCCTGTCAACAGGAAAACTGATAAAGCGTCAGTTTTTCGGAAGCGGCTGTTGAATCAGGGCGCGGGTAAACGTCGATCTCGCGGATCAAACCTGGCGATTCTTTGCGTCTTCGCGTCTTCGTGGTAAAGGCCGATCCCAATCCAGCACGAAGACACGAAGAATCACGAAGAGTTTTCGATTACCGGAAAATTCTTTCCAGCTTGCAAAGGAACTTGGGTTTAGTAGTACGGAGCTGCAGCATTGATCCAAGAAGATCCGCGTACTGTGCGGTCAGGCCTGCCCGCGGAGTTTCGAGCGTAGAAATCCGACGATGCGTGGAACAGCCGTCCCGACGTCTTCGCCCGGACCCGGCGTCCCCTTGCCAGGCTCGTAGACGATATCGATGAAGCCCGGGTAGTGAACGCCGCGAAGAATATCGAGGACCTTGTCGTAGTCGATGAAAGGCTCGGAACCGTCTCCCCTCGGATTGTAGAACTTGACGCGCACGTAGCGCGCCAGCGGAGCGGTCCGGCGGATGCTTTCCATGAAGTCGGCGTTTCGAGGTTCGGCGGGGGTCTCGCCGCTTGCGCCTCGAGAACCGGCGAACTGACCCGTGTCCAGCACGAAGGTAAGGTTTGTGTGGTCGACCTTCCGGACGAACGCGACGACGTCATCACCGGTGCGGCACAGCGCACCGTGGTTGTGGTTCTGGAGGCCGACCGCAATTCCGGCGCGCGCCGCCTCCTCGCATACGCTCCGGACGGCCCTCGCCGCCCGGTCGAAGGCCTTCAACCGCTCCGCTTCAGTTGGAGGCGAGCCGGCAAAAACACGGAGAAGCGGAGCGCCGAGCAACTCCGCGACCCGCAGCGCCTCCTGAGCTTTGCTGAACTCCGCGGCGTGCAAACTTTCGGGGAGTCCAAAGTTCGTCGTGACCGTGAACATGGAGACCGACAGACCACTGTCGAGGTAGACCCGCCGGATTTGCTTGAGGTAATCGGAGTCGGTACGCGTGAGATTCTGCAAGTGAAGACTGGCTCCTTCGAGACCGAGCTCGCGGCAGAGCGAAAGGAAGCCGGGGATGTCCATCTTGCCCGCGGCAAGCAGGCTCGAGTAATTCAGAGAGTAGTTGCTGATTTTCATCGGAAACCCTGCCGCGTTCTCAGCTGTCTGGGCGAAGATATTACTCCAGCCCCCCGAGCGGACTCCAGGTGCAAAAAAAGGGTGTGTATGTCAGAGCCCGACGAGTTGGTGGGAAGCCAAGCTTAAGAAGAATTCGAGCGCTTTATTCACCACGGAGACAAGTGGATTGCGGATTGCGGATTTCGGATTGCGGATTTCCAATTTCCGGGAGTTTTCGCTCGCAGTTCAGCCTTCAGGCGGCTCCGGGCAAGCTAAAGCTTGAACTCCGAGCGAGCCATTTTGCGGGACTAACCCGTTTGGAGAATTGCTATTCTGAGCCAATCGAAGTCAAATGTTGACCGTACCGTCAATACAGCCAACAGCAACGTGTGACCGCCTTGCGCCTCTTTTGCGGTCTGCAGTCCGTAGTTCCGGCACGCGGAAAAAGTTGATTGTCAGAGACAGTTGTCGTTTGGTGGCAGGTGCGCTCAGTTTATTCTGTCTAACCCTTATTTCAAACTCGCTCAAATACAACTATGCGATTCAATGAATCTGGGGGGGCCCCGCTGTCCCCCACCGACTTCTGTTCGTGGGAAGCTCAAAAGGGAATGTTCGCCATCCGCCTGCGTGTCCGAGTCGTGAAATGGCTGGGCTCACACCTGATCGAGAGTCGCCAATCCTCGGCAACGCCCGGAGAACTGGGCGGGATTCTACTCGGGCAGGCGCACCTTGATGCCGGCAAACAGATCCTTCTCATTGAAGGTTTTGTGCCCGTACCGTGCAACTACGGGGAGAATTTTTCCGATAAAGACAAGTGGATTTTCAAGGAGCAGCTCGGCCGATGGCATTTCGGGACAGGGAATAAGCTCTATGCTGTCGGGTATTATCGCAGCCGTAAGCCTGAGGACTCGGGTATTGGCCCGCAGGATCTGGCCCTGGCCAGAGAATTCTTCGCAAATCAGACCAGTGTTTTTCTTCATATTAAGCAATTGCCCTCGGAGACCTCCATTGGGGGGTTCCTGTTTCGGGAGAACGGACAGATGGACCGGCTCCAGGATCTGACGTTTCCATACGGCAGGGATACTCTTCCCGCAGCCGAAACTGTACCCCCGCCCTTACCCAGCGGCCCGGGCGGAACAGAGCCTCTGCCTGATTTGCAAGTCAGTCCGCCGGAGAAGGAGGACACCGTACCTGCAGCGGACAGACCAGGTTTCCAAGAGACTGGGGCGGGAGCCGTTCCCGAACAGAGAGCAACTCCTCCAGCGCCGGAGACTCCCCTGAAGCGGGAAACGGCGCTCTCAGCGGTCCCGCTATTCGGGCCGCCCGAAACGGGCAGTTTTCTGGGAGAATGGTGGCATGCCGCCGGTGATGTCGCCGGACAATTGAACTGGGTACGGGTCGCGTCCCTTACGTCCCTCGCTCTTGCTCTGGGAATCGCGGGCTATTGGGTCTTTAAGAGAACCGGGAAGCAATCCGATAGAGGGACGTTTGCAATCCAAGGAAATCTGCCGCCTGGTCCGGTTCGTCAGAAAACCGGGGGCCAACCCGAGCGACTATGTCCATCGCACCGGAGACGTCACTTTCCGCCTTCGCTTAACCGGCCCCGGAGGCGAAGCCAGCGAATGGGTCCGCGTAGTGGGGGTGGATCGGTCGCCGCCGCGTGTCGCTTCGGGAGAAAGAGCGGTTATCAAGCCGCACTCGAGGGGATGGGCCGGACCACGAACCCGGAAGGACATCTTGATCGCTGGTTTAGGATCGGCTGCTCCGGGCGCGCCAACCAGGAGTCCCTCACCGGTTAGATCGGAACACATCGCCCGGGTAGCCCCACACGGGCTAACTCCCCCGATCCTGGTTCATAACAACGCTCGAAGCGCCCCGCATGAGGACAAGACCGGAGTGGGGGTACCTGACGCTAAGGTGCCGGCGGCGCAAGGGACGGAATCCAGTTCTTTAGCCGGCCCGGTGGTGAAACCCGGCGAATCCAATCGACCAGCTCAGGGAAATGACAGCGTTCGGTTATCTGCTGAGGCTGGCCCGGCTACCAGCGAAAACGAAGCCAACTCGCGGGAATCGGTTTCTCAACCGATAAATCCCCGGTCGCTGCTGCGTATCACGGCCAGTCTCGCTCCGGGTATGCGGCCCCTCGTTCCCGCGGGGACGAAGGTTGAAGTCAAACTCTATGTCGACAAAACCGGGAAAGTCGTTCGTGCGGAGCCGGTGATGAAAATCAACCTCGATCCCGATGCAGCGAGATTGGCCATTCACGCGGCCCGTGAATTGCGGTTCCATCCCGCTCAGCGCGGCGGTCAGGACGTGGCAAGCGAAACGGTTATAGAGTTCGATTTCCCCGACGAGATCAAGTAACGATCGGCGGGCTGAAACCACAGGTGAACACAGTGCAGCCCAGTCGCAACCCCAAAAAATCCAACCGCGAAGACGCGAAGAACGCGAAGTTTTTGAAATCGCTTTTCTTCGCGCTCGTCGCGTCTTCGCGGTGAAAATATCCTTGACCGCCGGACAAGGATTTGCACGTTAGTGGTACAGATGAACACAGATAAACCCGGGCACCATAGCCGCAACCAAAGGATCTCACCGCGAGACGCTAAGAGCCAGGAGAACGCACAAAAATCCTTCGCAAACTGGCAAGGATTTTTCCAACAATCTTGGTACCTCTTGTTTGGAGTGCGCAAGCTTGCGCTTTGACCGAACCGGAGCAACTCCACGCGAACCAAGGCGGCAGCAAGCTGCCGCACTCCAAAGAGCACAGTGGACTGGTTGCGGCTGGGCCGCTCTGCGTTCATCGGTGGTTCAATATTGTGCGATTTACGGCATAAACGGCCAGCGAGCGAGGAAAGATTCGTGTAATTCGTGGCAAGTTTTTCTGGCGTGGATTCCTTCTCAGGTCCAGCAGAGACTTCGAACGGTTACGATGTTAGGTCTCAGTCACGATCAGAAATCCTATCCATCCGGTCATCGTGTGTCTATCCTGTTATCCTGTCTGTCTTGTCCATCCTGTTATCGTGTCAATTTTGTGGTTCTGGAGCCGGTTCCGATGATATATGAAGGCTCGGAGCGAACGGAATGCCGGTACGCATAGCAATTATCGGGGCGGGAAAGGTGAGCGAGTATCATCACGTTCCTGCAATTGCTATGGATCCGCGGGCTGAGCTCGTGGCCCTGTGCGACATGGATCACAAACTGCTCGAGAGGAGGCGCGAAGAATGGCGGATCTCTCGCGTCACTACCGATGCGGCATCGCTACTGGCCGCACCCGACATCGATGCCGTCGTGATTGGGACGCCGAACTTCACGCATTGCGATCTGGCAGTCGCTGCGGCTCGAGCGGGCAAGCACATCCTGTGTGAAAAGCCTCTCGGTTTGAGCGCGCCCGAGGCTGAGAAGATGTACCGGGCTGCCCGGGCTGCCGGAGTTGTGCACATGACTGCTTTCACGTATCGTTTTGCGCCGGCGATGCGGTACCTCCGGCATCTCGTGAAAACCGGTGCGTTGGGAACACCGCGTCACTTTCGCAGCCAGCGCTTTCTGGACTTGCCGGAGACCAGCTGGGGATGGCGGCAGTACAAGAAGTCCGCGGGCGCCGGCAACCTCTACGACATGACAATTCACCGCATCGACTTCGGTATGGATCTTCTGGGGCCGCTCAAGAGAGTCTGCGGCGCACTGGCGCGGTTCGCGCTGCGCGATCGGACGGAAGACGGCCGCCCGTGCGCCGCTTCGGACGTCGATGACTGGACAGCAGTCCTCGGCGAGTTCGAAAGCGGGGCCGTAGGTGTCTGGGAGGGGACGACGCTCGCCAAGGGATACGGACGGCAGGGTTTCGGTCACGACTGGGCGGAGATCAACGGTTCCGAAGGCTCTGCGGTGTATCAGATGCACACACCTAACCAGATTCTGCGCGGCAGGACGGGACAGGACCTCGCTGTGGTCGAAGTACCGGTGGAATTTCTGAAACCGCCGGACAGTCCCAGGAACCCGTTCCAGGGGGAACCCGCTACGGTTTTCCGCTATGATCTGCTGTGGGAGTTTGTCTCGGCAGTGGTGGAGAAAAGACAGGCGCGTCCCAGCTTTTATGACGGCCTCAACGCTCAGATCGTGGCTGACGCGGTCCTCGAATCTCATGAAAAGCGCGGCTGGGTCCAGGTCACCCTGGCGCTCCCCTGATTTTCTGTCGCAGAGAACGCAGAGATTTGGCAAATGAAAAATGACCAATGGCAAATGAAAAATGACAAATTGCACGGGGAGGAACGAATCTAAAAGTTCCTTCCGGCGTTGGTTATTTGTCATTGGTCATTGGTCATTTCTCATTTGTCATTGATTGGGTATTGGAATGGATCTGAAGGGTAAGAGTGTTCTGGTCACCGGAGGCGGGACGGGAATAGGGCGTGGTATCGCTCTGGCTTTCGCTCAGGAGGGATGTCGCGTGGCCGTCAGCGGTCGCCGCTCGGAGAAGCTGGGCGAAACGGCAAGCCTGTGGACCGGCGAGCCTCCCATTCTTTCTTGCGAGGCGGATGTCACGAACAGGAAGAGCGTCGAGCGACTCTTCGCCTGGGCTTCCGCGACTTTGGGTCCACTGGACATTCTCGTGCTGAGCGCCGGATCGAACATCAGACATCGTTCCATGGCAGAAATCGATCCCGGCGACTGGGACAGGATGTTGCAAATTAACGCCACCGGCGCCTTTAACTGCATCCATGCGGCCTTGCCCCGGATGAGGGAAAGGCGGGCAGGCCTGATCATCAACATTTCCTCGGTTGCGGGAAAGCGGGCCAGTCTTCTGAGCGGGGTGGCTTACAACGCGTCAAAGTTCGCGGCGACAGCGCTCGGCACGTCTGTCGGGCTGGAAGAAGGTAACAATGGTATTCGTGTGACGAATATTTATCCAGGTGAGGTCAACACGCCGATCCTGGACGAACGCCCGCAACCCGTCAGCGAAGAACATCGAGCGCGAATCTTACAACCCGAAGACATTGCGCTGGCCGCCGTGATGATCGCGCGCCTTCCGCCGCGCGCCCACATCCCGGAGCTCGTAATCAAGCCGACGCATCAGCCCTACGCATGATTTCGGATTTCGGATTTCGGATTTCGGATTGCGGATTGAAAGGCAACGATTCGATTGCCGATTGCCAATTGCGGATTGAAACGCACCCATTCGATTCTTTTGAAATAGGGGATGTGCTTCTTTCCTGTCTTTCAATCCGAAATCCGCAATCGGCTTATGGGAAGATGCCGAGCTCCATGTAGGCGCGGGCTATCTTCTCGATGGCGTTGAGAAAGGGAGTTGACGAGGTCGAGCTCGTCCGCCCCTCGGACTATGGCCGACCGGTCACTTTCGCTGAACTGCTTTCCCGTGGCAATCTCGATTGCCCGGAGCATCCGATTCTCCATGGTTTCCTGGTAGCGCTTCCCCATGCGTCCGAAACGAACGTGCGACAGGTTCTTCAGCCACTCGAAGTAGGATACGGTCACGCCGCCCGCATTGGCGTATATATCCGGGATGACAAAGACTCCCTTTTCCTGAAGAATCGCCTCCCCCTCTGGAGTGGTTGGACCGTTGGCCGCTTCGAGAACAATCTTTGCTTTGATTCTGGGAGCGTTTTCCGCCGTAATCTGATTTTCAAGGGCGGCGGGGATCAGGACGTCGCATTCCGATTCCAGAACATCGTTGCTTCCGGGCAAGTTCGTGGCCCCGGGAGAATTGAGAATCGACCCTGTCTCCTTCTTATGCTGGAGCACCTGATTTTCATTGAGACCGCGGGTATTCAAAATTGCGCCTTCGCGCTCCGCTATCGCCACGACGGTCGCCCCACCCTCGCGGCAGAACTTGGCGGCGTGATACCCTACGTTTCCAAGGCCCTGAATCGCAACGCGCTTTCCCTCAAGGCCCGAAGTCAGCCCCAGGGCTTTCATGTCGTCCTTCTGTGCGCACGCCTCCCGGAGAGCGTAAAACACGCCGCGACCTGTGGCCTCTCGCCTTCCACGGATTCCTCCCTGCGTGACCGGTTTGCCGGTGACACAGGCCAGGGCGTCAAGCTGGCCGGTGTTGATGGCCATGTAGGTATCCGCAATCCAGGCCATTTCTCTTTCTCCCGTGCCGTAATCAGGGGCCGGCACGTCGATGCCCGGGCCTATGCAGTTCTTCTTGACCAGCTCATGAGTGTAGCGCCGCGTGACGCGCTCCATCTGCTCCGCGGTGTATTTGCCAGCATCGATCCGCACCGCACCCTTGGCTCCGCCAAACGGCACATCGACGATCGCGCACTTGTAAGTCATGAGAGCCGCAAGAGCCATGACTTCGTCTTCGTTGGCGTCCGGGCTGAAGCGAATCCCCCCCTTGACCGGCAGCTTGTGGTGGCTGTGCTCGACGCGCCACGCCGAAATGACCTCCACGCTGCCGTCCGGATTCCGAAGGGGGAACTTAAAGTGGTAAATGCTGTTGCAATACTTGATCTGATCCAGAAGACCCTTGGGGAGACCGGTCAGCGCGGCGGCGTGATCGAAGTAGCGGAGCACGTTTTCAAAGAAACTCTGGTTGGATGCCGGCATTGCAAACTCCTCTCAGGACCGCGATTCTGCCATATCCCGGGCACAGAACCCAAGCAAAGAACCAAAGGAGCTCGTGGTTCGGAGTTCAGGCTTTAGCCTGCCGGGGTCCAGTGCAGCCTGAAGGCTAAACTCCATGCCTGCACAGAGGAGCTCGTGGTTCGGAGTTCAGGCTTTAGCCTGCTGGGGTCCAGTGCAGCCTGAAGACTGAACTCCATGCCCGCACAGAGGAGCTCGTGGTTCGGAGTTCAGGCTTTAGCCTGCCGGGGTCCAGTGCAGCCTGAAGGCTGAACTCCAAACTTGTCAATCACGTTTCTGCGGTGGCGTGCGATCAAATAAAACGGGCCCCCTTGTGGATAGACAGAAGCAACAAAGTATAATGAGCCACCAACCTGGAGGAACAGAATGCGCAAACTCATTTTAGTGGTTTGGGCGCTGTTGATGATTGGAATATCCGCCCAGCCCCAATCACCGCAAAAGGGGCTGGATATCTATTGGTGCGATGTGGAAGGAGGAGCGGCCACGCTTATTGTCACCCCGGCTGGAGAATCCATACTGGTAGATTCCGGATGGCCCGGGGAACGCGATGCGGCGCGTATAGCGAAGATCGCGAGGGAAGTTGCCGGATTGAAACAGATCGATCACCACCTGACGAGCCACTGGCACACCGACCACTTCGGGGGCATCAGCGCTCTGGTGCAACAGATTCCCGTAAAGAACTTCTACGACCACGGGTTTCCGGCGTTGCCGGTCTCGGATATCCCGCCTGAGCTGGTGGAAGCCTATAAACGGGTCACCGCGGGAAAAACGACGGTGCTCAGGCCGGGGGATGGGATTCGACTGAAGCAGGCTCCGGGCAGCCCCCCGGTCTCGTTAAAGGTCGTGGCTTCGCACGGAGTGGTTTTGGGGGAGAAGGACGGCGCGCCGCAAGTGCGAGCCTGCAGCCCGGAGGCCAAGCACGAAGCCAGGGCAATCGACACATCCGACAATGCCCGCAGCCTGGCTTTCGTCCTCTCCTTTGGAGACTGGCAATTTTTCGACGCGGGAGACCTGACCTGGAATGTGGAGCATAAACTCGTCTGTCCCCGAAACCTGGTCGGCACAGTCGACGTGTATCAGGTCACACACCACGGCATGGACATAAGCAACAACCCGGCGCTCGTGGAGGCGCTCCGGCCGCGCGTGGCCGTCATGAACAACGGCGCCAGCAAAGGCGGGTCTCCGGCCGCCGTCCGCATCGTGAAGGCATCGCCAGGGCTCCAGGGATTCTTCGCGCTTCATCGCAACATCCAGAGCGGGCCTGAGGACAATGCGTCTCCCGAGCTTACCGCCAACGACGAAGAGCAGTGCAAAGGGGAGTACGTGAAACTTGCGGTAGGCCCCGACAGCAAGTCCTACACGGTGAGCATCCCGTCCAAAGGAACCACAAGAAGTTACACGACTGCGCGCATTCACCGCTAAGACGCAAAAGACGCAAAGACGCGAGGAACCGCAAAGAAACGAAGAATCGTCGCCAGGAGGCAGGAATGATCAGACGCATTTTGCGGCTTGTCGCTGTGATTGCAGTGGCCGCCTTCGGGGCGCCGGCGCAGCCCCGGCAGAGTGATGCGAGGCTCGGGGCGCTGAAAGACGAGGCGGCGCAGGAAGTCGATCGGATGAAGGAATTCACCCAACAGGCCGTGGACCAGATCTTCAGCTTTGGCGAGCTCGGGTTCCAGGAATTTGAAACTTCACGTTATTGCATCGACATCCTGAAGAAGAACGGGTTCCGCGTGGAGGAGGGAATATCCGGCATGCCCACCGCGTGGATGGCGACCTGGGGAACGGGCAAGCCCGTCATCGCCCTGGGTTCCGACATCGACGGCATTCCGCAGGCTTCCCAGAAACCCGGCGTCTCTTACCGCGCGCCCCTTCTCCCCGGGGCGCCGGGCCATGGCGAAGGGCACAACAGCGGTCAAGCGGTCAACATTACCGCCGCGCTGGTCGTGAAAAAGCTGATGGAGCGGGAGCGCTTGCCGGGGACCCTGAAGCTATGGCCGGGCGTGGCGGAAGAGCAGCTGGGCGCCAAAGCGTATTACGTTCGAGACGGATATTTCAAAGACGTGGATGCCGTGATCTTCTCCCATGTGAGCGACAACCTGAGCACCTCCTACGGTTCTGCGAACGGCACCGGTCTGGTCTCGGTGCAGTACTCGTTTCAAGGAGAGAGCGCTCATGCCGCAGGAGCGCCCTGGAGAGCCCGCAGCGCTCTGGACGCCGTCGAGCTGATGGACATCGGCTGGAACTTCAAGCGCGAGCATCTGCGGCTGCAGCAACGCTCGCACTATGTCATCACAAACGGCGGCGATCAACCCAACGTCGTCCCGCCCAACGCGTCGGTGTGGTATTTCTTCCGCGAGACGGAGTACCCGCGCATTCGAGAGATGTTTGAAATGGGCAATACCATCGCACAGGCGGCCGCAATGATGACGGGCACCCAGGTCTCCTGGCGTCTCCTGGGCTCCGCCTGGCCGGCCCACTTCAACAAGGTCGTCGCCGAAACCATGGACGCGAATATCAAGAAGGCGGGTCTTCCGGTCTGGAGCGAAGCCGACCAGACCCTGGCGAAGGCGGTGCAGAGAGAGGTGAAGTCTGAAGAAAAGGGGCTCAGCAGCGAGTTTGCGCCCCTTGAAGCGCCCGTTAAAGACGAGGACAAACGAGGAGGCGGCTCGGACGATATCGGGGATGTGTCCTGGAACGTCCCCACGGTCACGCTGCGCTACCCATCCAATATTCCCGGACTTCCCGGGCACAACTGGATCAACGCCGTGTCCATGGCGACGCCCATCGCCCACAAGGGAGCCACGGCGGGAGCGAAAGTGGCGGCGATGACTGTGCTCGATCTCTTGATCCGGCAGGACCTCGTGCAGCAAGCCTGGGAGTATTTCCGGAATGTTCAGACCAAGGATGGGAAATACATTCCTTTCGTGAGTCCCGAGGACAAGCCGGCGATCGAGCTAAATAGGACGATCATGGAGCGCTACCGCCCGGAGATGCGGAAATACTATTACGATCCATCCCGGTACAAGACGTATCTGGAGCAGCTGGGAATTTCCTACCCCACCGTACGCAAGGAGTAGCCCGCCGTTTAGCCACAGAGCCACGGAGACACAGAATCTCTGTGTCTCCGTGGCTCTGTGGCTAAACATTGGATTTGCCTCGATCCACTAGGCCCTCTTGGTGGACACAAAGTTCACAAAATGGTCAAATTTTTGCGTCATCGCGGGCGCAGGTTCGGAGTTCAGCCTTCAGGCTGCACTGGCGCCGGGCAGGCTAAAGCCTGAACTCCAAACGGGCCGTGCCACGAAGCCATCGTGTCACGGGCGTCGCGCCCGTGACTGACTGGGCGGTATGAGGCTCGCTCGCTATGACTAGGCCCGAGATTGCTCCACTTCGGCTGTGCAGATACGCAGGGACTTTGCGATGGGCGTGAGATGAGTTTTCAGAGCAGTTCGCCCACGATTCAGCCGCGACATAACGGTTCCGAGCGGTATGCTCAGCATGGCGGCTATTTCTTTGTAGGAGAACTCCTGGACGTCGGCGAGGAGCAGTACGGCGCGGAAGTCTTCGGGCACCTTCTTAAGAGCGGCAAGAACATCCTCGTCCGTGATCTGCTCGGGTGTCGGGGGCTCATAGGTCAGGAGGTCTTCCAGCGCATTCTCGCTCTCTCTGCGCAACCATAATGAGAACCATTTCCGGCGATGATGGTGGATGACGTGAAACAGGATCTTGAACAACCACGCCCTGCAGTTCGTTCCGGGCGTGAACCGATGGAAAGACTTCCAGGCTTGTAGATACGTCTCCTGCACCAGATCTTCCGCTTCAGTCCGGTTCCCTATGATCTTGGCTGCGGTCCTGTAAAGAGAATCCAGATGAGGCAACGCCGCGCTTTCAAACTGTTCGAGACTGGCCTTCTCGGTGGTCTCCATGATTTCACGCTAGACGATCAGGTTTGCGATCGCGGAACGTTCCCGGCTGTAGTGATCCTGTCTATGGTTTTCGAACGCCTTTCGGAGTGATGAATGCCGGTACGCTGGGGCGCCTATGCCATTCGTCCGGCGCCGTCCGTTCTCAGCATTTCAGCAAGGAACGATGAGCAGTTGGTCAGATTCACCTGGCGCTCCAAGAGGTTTCTGAGGAGCCTTAGCCCGTCACGGTCCGCAAACGAGACTTCACCAATGTCCAGTGTGAGTTTGTGGCCGTTTTGGAAACGCCTTTCACAGTATGTCGCAACCTCCGTAACCCACGGACCAATCAAATCACCTTCCAGTTTCACAACGACTCGGTCGCCCGAAAGGCCGCCTTCTGAGATTCTCACCATCTGCTGTTTCCCACTCTTTCCACTTGGTAATGGAACAGATGCAACTGGCCTGCCAATCCGGCGTCATCGGCTCTACTCCTCTCGTAACCCACAAGTCCAGAGAGATTTGATCGAAGCAAGGCAACACGCCACCCGTCGGCGGGCCCTCGAAATTTCGTGGAAAGGAGACTCGTCCATCCACGCGCGAGGCCAAAACTACGATATTTTGTGGGTGAAAAGAAGGGCGCCGGCTCCAAGACGCGAAGAATCACTAAGGATTCTATTTACGGCTTTTGACGGGTTACTCGGTGGATGCCGAGTTTCTTCATCCTGCTGCGGAGTGTGTTGGGGTGGAGGTTGAGAATCTTTGCGGCGCCTCTGGGGCCTTCGATGACCCACGCTGATTTCTCGAGGACTGAAAGAATGTGGTGGCGCTCGACATCCTCGAGGGTGCCGGAACCTAGTGCGCTTGAGGCGTGGTCCGCCTGCACGGCGGCCTCCTGGGCCACGGCATGGGTCCCAGGGGGTTCCGCGGACATGGCCGAAGGGGAAAGGGACGGGGAAGCGGAAAGTGTGGGAAATAGCACACGTTCGAGCTTGAGAACCGGTCCGGTGGACAATACTGCCGCGCGCTGCAAAACATTTTGGAGCTCTCGAATATTGCCGGGCCAGGAATAGCTGGCGAGGAGGTCCATAGTGTCCTGAGCAACCTTGTCAATCTTCTTTCCGATCCGCTTCGCAAAACGGGTCAGGAAAAACGTCACGAGTTGGGGAATGTCCGACTGGCGTTCCCGAAGCGGCGGGATCGTGAGAGGAAACACGTTAAGGCGGTAGTACAGGTCGGCACGGAGCTGCCCTGCCGCGACCGCCTGGGCAAGGTCGCGATTGCTGGCAGCGATAATGCGCACATCCGCTCGAAGGGTGCGGCTGCTCCCCACGGGCTCGAATTCCTGTTCTTGCAGGACGCGCAGGAGCTTGACCTGGGTTTCCAGCGGGAGCTCCGAGACTTCGTCCAGAAACAGGGTGCCTCCGTTAGCCAGCTCGAAACGCCCCGTGCGAGCAGTGATAGCGCCGGTGAAAGCTCCTTTGACGTGACCGAAGAGCTCGCTTTCGACCAGGCCCGCGGATATGGCGCCGCAATTGACCTTCACGAGCGGCCGATCTCTCCGGGCGCTGCGGGCATGGATGGCGCGGGCTATAAGCTCTTTGCCGGTTCCTGTTTCGCCGTAGATCAGAACCGTAGAGTCGGTCGGGGCCACCCTTTCCACCTGACCCAGCAGGTCCAGCAGGGCAGGGCTGCTTCCCACGATCTCTTCGAAGTTGTGCTCGCGCCGGATTTCCTCCTGCAGGTAGATATTTTCAGCGCGAAGCCGGTTCTTGAGCGTGTCGACCTCTGCGAGCGCCGCGCGAAGCTCCTCTTCGGCCCGGCGCCGGAGGGCGACCTCCTGCTTCATCTCTGCGTAGAGACGGGCGTTTGTGAGAGAGATGGCGGCTTGAGACGAGAGTATGTGCATGATCCTGATGCGGTCGGCTGTGAAGGCGTCCGTCGTCAGGTTGTTCTCGAGGTACAGAATCCCCCCGAACTTTCCCTGGTGAACTACCGGCACGCAAAGGATCGATTTGGGCCGCGCCGAGCAGATGTAGGGGTCCCCCGAAAACCTCTCATCAACCGGGGCATTGCCCAGAACGATGCTCTCTCCGGTTTTGCGAACGTAGTGGACGACGGCCTGAGAAAAAAGATCCGATCGTTCCTCGAGTCGAGTCGCCTCGAGCACCCTCACCTCGTCGCGGTCCACAGCCCCTTCGGCCTCTATCCTGAGCGCTCCATTCTCCTCTCTCAGGAAGAACCCTCTTTGCGCGCCGGCGTTTTCCAGAGCGATCTTCATGAGTTTGCGCAAGAGATCTTCGAGGACGATTTCGACGGCGATGGCGTGGGCAGCTTTTGAAACGGTAGAAATGTCGAGGGGAGAAGGTTGCGGATCTCTTTCAATCCCGGCAACCGACGGCTCTCCTGGCGATGTCCCGCCGTAGGGTCGGCCCTGTGTGGCCGCCCGAGCTGCCGGCGCAGGGGCGCCCCTACGGCCACTTTCGTCTTCGTCTCGATCACACCCTGAACCAGCAGGGAAAGCCGTGAGCTCCGAGTCGAGCAGGTCCCGTGCCAATAAATTCGGATACTTTTCCTCCAAAGCCTTCACTTTAGCCGCGGCGCCCCACTCCTGGTAAAGACGGCGGGCCCGGCGAAGGTAGAGCGCAGCGATTTCTTCGTTGCTTTGCTGCAGCCAATATCGGGCATAAAGCTCGTTTGCGATGGCCTCGTTGGGAAGGTTTTGCGTCTCGCGCGCATACCGAAGCGCTTCCTGGTACGTATCCATGGCCGCGACCTCATGCCCGCAGACACGCTCCAGCTCGGCTCCAAGCAGCAGGGAATAGCAACGGAAATTCTCCGGACAATTCTCTGCGAGGAAAGCCAGAGATTTCGCCAGCCGCTGAAGTTCTTGCTCCGAATCCCGGCGTTCCGCATGGCCGGCATGGGAGCAGCGTGCGGCCAGCGTGACGCCGTAGAGAAAGTCCAGCAGAACCGGCCAGATCGTTCCACCGAGAGAGTGTATTACCTGGCGGGCGTTTCGAGCGTTTTCGTAGGCCTTCTCGTATTCTTCGAACAGGACACTGAGATGAAGCTTGACCACGTAAAGGAAGGTCATGAAGAAAGGGTTGTTGCTGTAAGCCCGGACATAGGCATCCTCGTCAAAGTCCTCGGCGGTAAGTTGGAGCGCGGACGAGGTCAGGCCCTGGAGGGCCCGCGCCCAATTCAGAATGACCTTTTGAGCGTCCACGAAGCTGTCCATCTTGAGCTTCTTGATCAGTTGCAGGTTCGGCGAATAATCGCGGACAAAGAGGGCCAGGTCCCGGCTGGTGAGGAACGCGGGCCAGGTCTCGGTGAAGGCCCCGTAGTTCGCGTAAGTGAAATCGCCGGTCTCCAGGCCGCTGCGGCAGGCTTCGCGCGCATGCGGGATGCAAGTCCGCATCGGCCGCCGCCAGAGGTTGACATGGGCGTTGAATTGCTGATGGACTTTGGCTCGCCGCTTGCGGTCGTTGAGGCGTTCATTGACGCTCAACGCAAGCCTCCCGAACCGGTACGCAGACTCGTAGTCTCCTCTGACGGGACCCACTGTGATCGCGTGAGTCACATAACCGTACGCGGACTCCTCGATGTTTCCGTGCGTCAGTGAAAGGCGGACCATCGTTGCGGAGATAAGGCGGGTGAGAGCCTGATCTCCCAAGATATAGGCAGGCGCCCATAGGGCGGTGAGGATTCCCATCACCAACCGGATCTCCGGATCCGCCATCACAGGCAGATCGACCAGGGAATCAACGGTCCGGTTGCCGAGGATGCTCCGGATGCCGTTCAGCTCGGCCTCGAGCGCGGATTCCTTGCCGGCCTCGGAATCGGGAAACGTAACACCGAAGAGCTCAAGGCCCTCCTTGCCGGCCTGAACGGCGAGAGCGTAGCGAGACATGTTCTCGTACTGGACGACTTTCAGATTGCAGACCTGAGCCTTGTCCAATCGCGTTCGAGCTCGTTGAAGGATATGGTCGAAGCAGCGCTGCGCCTCGTTGAAATGGCCGCACAGGTACGCGCATTCGGCAGCCTCAATCTGGAGGTCGAACATGAGCTGATAATCGGAATTCCACGAGTCTTCCGTGAGGAGATCCCTTCCTGCTTTGAGATAGGTCAGGGCGGCCTCGTAGGCGGTCGAGAACTTCGCCTTCCGGCCGGCGTTCAGGTTCAGCCGCGCCAATTGAAGGCGCTCGGCATCGTCCGTAATCAAACCCGCGCCGCGGTTCAAGTGGTGGACGATGTCAAAAAGCTTCTCGTCCAGGACGGCGGGATCGGACCGCTCCAGGAGCAGACGGCCGACAGTACCGTGGATGAGCTGTTTTTCTCCGTCCGGGATCAAGGCGTAGGCCGCTTGCTGAACACGGTCATGCAGAAATGAGTATGCGGGGATGGGATGGGCGACGTCCTCGGACTGCTCTGGAGACGCATCGTACGACGGTGCAGCTGGCAAGAGCAGTTGCTCATCGAAAACTTGCTGGAGATCGTTTGCGGCCGCGTCGCGTGATTGCTGGCTGACGATGGCAAGCGTGGACAGGTCGAAAGGGTTTCCAATGCAAGAGGCGAGCGTCAGGGCGCGCTGAGTCTTGGGCGAGAGGCGCTGGATCTTCCGCGTCATGAGGTCGATGACGTTGTCCGTCATTGCCGCTCCTACAATGGCATCCATCTGAAAAATCCAGAAGCCGCGGTCGTAGTCGAACTCGAGCAGCCCTTCCTGACGCAACGCCTTCAAGAACTGCTGCACGAAGAAAGGGTTTCCATCAGTTTTCTGCAGAACCAGACGGGCGAGAGGCTCGGCCTCCTCGAGTTTTCGATGGAGGCTGTCGCCGATCAGGAGAGTAAGATCTCGAAGTCCCAGCGCATTCAGGAAGAGGCGCTGTATCGGAGCGCCGGCCGATTCCAGCGCGCTTAGCGTTCTCGTCAACGGATGACTGGCATCGACTTCATTGTCACGGTAGGCGCCCATCAAGAAAAGGTGCCCGATGTCGGAGCTGGTGAGGAGCGGTCTCAGCAGACCCAGCGTGGCCGCGTCGGCCCATTGCAGGTCGTCCAGAAAAATGACGAGCGGATGGTCCCGGCGGGCCAGTGCCGTGAGCAGGTTTTGGAATACGAGCTGAAATCTGTTCTGCGCCTCGATCGGTCCCAACGGGGGCGGCGGTGTCTGCTCGCCCAGGATCAGCGCAATCTCGGGGACCACCTCGGCCACCACGCCGCCGCCGGTGCTGCCGAGAGCTTCTGAGAGCCGGGCGCGCCAGAGGCTTAGCCGTTGCTCGCTTTCGGTGAGTAACTGCTGAACGAGCGCCCGCAACGCTTGAATCAAGGCGCCCAAAGGGATGTTGCGCACGACCTGGTCGAACTTCCCGGAAATGAAGTAGCCTTTTTGACGAACGATAGGCTTGTAAAGCTCCTGAATGAGAGACGTTTTTCCTATCCCGCTGTAACCGGCCACAAGCATCATGGCGGTGGATCCCTCGCAAACGCCTTCGAAGGCCTGAAGCAATTGGGATAACTCCGTCTCTCGTCCGTACAGTTTCTGGGGAATCAGGAAGCGGTCGGAAACGTCGCGCCGCCCGAGAGTAAACGCGGCGATGGAAGCGCGAGAATTCCACTCCTGCTCGCAGTGCTGGAGGTCTTCTCTGAGTCCGAGCGCGCTCTGGTAGCGCTCCTCGGCAGTTTTGGCGAGCAGTTTCATGACAATCTGAGAAAGGGGTTCGGGGATCGTCGCGTCAAGATGGCTGGGGGAGGGAGGCGTCTTGGCGATGTGACCGTGAATGATCTCCAGGGTGTCGCCCGACGTGAAGGGAGGCGCTCCGGTCAGGAACTCGTACAGGATGACGCCGAGGGAGTAGAAATCAGTGCGATAGT
>WNGH01002832.1_pt1 | contig 18044 bp, 14 predicted proteins | sample 5400631 | NCBI WGS metagenome assembly WNGH01 (sample SAMN13153373, study PRJNA577476) | soil metagenome | isolation source: 115 cm soil or saprolite under Garry oak tree replicate 1 | place: USA:California | collected 2016-06-15
CGAGCGCGTTCTGAAGCGTCCGCGTGATCGCGTCCTGGCCCACGACCGCGTCGAAGGTCCGCGGCCGCCACTTCCGCGCGAGAACCTGGTAGGCCATCAGGTGACCGTGCACCCTCCTTCGAACGCGACGCACCGCGATCTCCCCGTGGAGCCGGCTCGGGTCAGGTACTCCCACGGCACACGAGAGGGTCGCCTTACCGTTGCTCCCTTCCGGGCCTGGCGGGGTTCGACGATTCTCGTCGCGCGGGGCCCAACCTTCAACACCGCCCCGTGAGGCTCACTCGACACGACACGCCCTCGAGAGGGAATTCGACCCCGCTGAAGCGGATTGCGGGTTACAGGGCACCGCTAACTCCCCGTCTAGCACGGCCACATCCGGACGCTGAGATGGCGGAGAGGGTGGGATTCGAACCCACGGTGCGCGTTGCGGCGCACTCACGATTTCCAGTCGTGCCAGTTCGGCCACTCCTGCACCTCTCCCCGAATCACGACCGCGAAAAGTTGGCGGAGGGGAGAGGATTTGAACCCCCGAGGGGCTTACGCCCCTATCCGATTTCGAGTCGGACGCCTTCAACCGGGCTCGGCCACCCCTCCGCGATCTGTCGTCACCGTCTGGTATCGAAGAACTCGCTCAGCAACCCTCCGCACTCGCGCGCGAGCACACCGCCCGTCGTCACCACACGATGGTTCAACCGCTCATCGTCCAGCAGCCGGTACAGCGACTCCACCGCGCCCGCCTTCGGATCCGGCGCGCCGTACACCACGCGCGCGACGCGCGCCTGGAGCGCCGCGCCGCAGCACATCGCGCACGGCTCCACCGTCGCGTAGAGCGTGGCCCCCGTCAACCGGTAGTTCCCCGCCCTCGCCGCCGCCGCGCGCAACGCCAGCACTTCCGCGTGCGCCGTGGGATCGGCGAGCGCGACCGGCGCATTGTGCGCGCGCGCGACGATCACGTCGCCGATCACGACCACGGCGCCCACCGGCACCTCGCCGGCGGCCATGCCCCGTCTCGCCTCCGCGAGGGCCTCGCGCATGAAGCCCTCGTCGGAGGGAGAGTGGTGCGCCCTAGAGGATTCGAACCTCTGGCCTTCGGATTCGTAGTCCGACGCTCTGTCCACCTGAGCTAAGGGCGCGTGGCGGAGAGGCAGGGATTCGAACCCTGGACAGAGCTTTTGGCCCTGTAACCGCTTAGCAGGCGGCTGCCTTCGGCCGACTCGGCCACCTCTCCAACAGCAAAGCCCACGTAGTATACCGCCTAGAGCCCGGTGCGGCGGCTCGCGTCACGATACACGCACCATGGGCAGAGCGGCGCTCCGCCCGGCGGCGTGGGCTTCTCGAGGACGGAGAGCGCCTCCGCGAGGAAGCCGAGGAACGCGCCGTCGTCGCGCGGGACCTCGATCCACGTGAGCCCACCCGACAGCGCGACGGACGCCTCCCCCGCCGGCGAGAACTTCGCGGGCTCGAACACGAGCAGCCCGAGCCGCGTGACCGGCCCCAGCCCGAGCTCGTCGGGCTTCGGGTGCTCCAGCGCCCAGGCATACGCGTGGAGCTGCCGCGCGTAGAGGGGGATCTGCCCGGCGCTTCGCTCGGAGGTCTTGGACGACCGTGTCCAACCGCCCCCGCACGAAACAGCGCAGGATCGCGTCCGGCGTCTGAACGGCGATCGTCTCCGATTCCACCCAGCGCTCGCCGTACTCGAAGACGCCCGCCGGCATCCCCGGCGCCACACCGTCGGTGCGCCGCCCGTGGAGGCTCTGACGCATCTCTTCGTCGATGACCGAGAAGATCTTCGGCATCGGCGAGCGGGGGCCGGGAAAGTCCAGCGCCACCTTGAGGTAGAAGCACCGCTTGCATTCCTCCCAGAGGAACGCGAAATCGGAGGGGCTCAGCTTCCAGATTTTCACGGTCGTGGATGGCGGAGGGCGAGGGATTCGAACCCCCAAGGGCTTCGCAGCCCGGTGGATTTCAAGTCCACTGCCTTACCAATTGAGGCTAGCCCTCCGTGTCCTCCAATTGTCGCACGGAGGCTGAGCGCGCCTCGAACTGGTCGAGCCACCCGTTGATCGCGAGGATGTGGAGGTCGACGAGCGCGTCGATCTCGGTGGGCACGGCGAGGCCGCGCTCGCGGCAGTAGGCGGCGACGGTCGCGTCCACGTCGAAAAACGACGAGGCGAGCGCGCCGGCATCCATCTCGTCCATCTCGGCGCGCCGCTCGTAGCGCTGCTCGCTCTCCTCGGGCGCGACGCGCTCGAGCAGCGCCGCCATGCGGTCATAGACCAGGCCGTAGCGGTCGCCCATCGCGAAGTAGGGCGCGAGCCCCTGCGCCTCGAGGTAGTCGCCGACCGTGCCCCTGTCGCCGTAGACGCCCGCGGTTTGTGGATGCGGCTCGAGGTGGCCGAAGCTCTCGCGACCCTCGGGATCCACCCAGCGCGCGAGCGGATAGAGCCGGCACGCCAGCGGACGATCGGGGTGCACGGTGCAGCCGCGCTCGGAGAGGAAGCCGCACGCACCGTCCGGACGGGTCTGGAGGACGGTGCCTCCAGCTTCGGTGTGGCGACTGAAGAACTCGGTGGTCGTGAGGCCCAGCCTGCGAGCGAGGCGCAGGCCCTCGTACGGTCCCACGCGAATCGCCTTGTTGTAGCAGCAGCGATTGCACGCGTTACATACGTACGAGAACCGGCTGCCTCGCTCGAGGCTGAAATCGACCTTGGCTAGGAGATCACGGTATGGAACGGCCGTGCCTCCACCGATGCGTCGCGCCTACTGCTTACCTTCGACCTTGCCCTCGGCCTTGCCGGCGCCCTTGCCTTCCATCTTGCCGTCACCCTTACCGGCGGCCTTGCCCGCGCCCTTGCCGTCCATCTTGCCGTCGCCCTTACCGGCGGCCTTGCCCGCGGCCTTGCCCGCCGCTTTGCCGTCGGCCTTGCCCGCGGCTTTGCCATCGGCCTTGCCGTCACCCTTGCCGTCCATCTTGCCGTCGCCCTTACCCTCCGTCTTACCCTGGGCGATGGAGTCAGCCGGGCGGTAGCCCATGGCGGCGCCAAAGGCGGCCACGGCGGCGGCGAGCTTCAGGGTCTCGCGCCGGGTGAGCCCGGACTGCTCGGAATTGCTCGACTGCTCGTGCTGATCGCTCATCGTTCCCTCCTGGCCAAGTTCGAACCGCCGCACTCGCGGCAGCGCTGCAAATTAGCACAATTGTTAGGCATTCAGCAACGCCCGGCCCAGGAAGCTCAAGCCGTGGTAGGCGGGGCTATAGGGCCGGCGTCAGGCGCTCGAGCCCGCCCATGTAGGGCCGGAGCGCCGCAGGAATCGTCACGCTGCCGTCGGCCTCCTGATAATTCTCGAGGACGGCCATCACGCTGCGGCCGACAGCCAGCCCCGATCCGTTGAGCGTCGCGACGGGCTCGGGCTTGCCGCCACCCGCAGGCTTGAACCGAATATCCGAGCGGCGCCCGCCGAACGCGTCGTAGTTGGAGCACGACGAGATCTCGCGGTAGCGGCCCTGCCCCGGCAGCCACACCTCGAGGTCGTAGCCCTTCGCGGCGCTGAAGCCGAGATCGCCGGTGCACCGCTCGACCACGCGATACGGGAGCTCGAGCCGCTGCAGAACCGTTTCGGCGTTTCGGACCAGCGACTCGAGCTCGTCGTACGACTGGGCCGGCGTCGTGAGCTTTACCAGCTCGACCTTGTCGAACTGGTGCTGCCGATAGATGCCCTTCATGTCCTTGCCGTACGTACCCGCCTCGCGACGGTAGCAGGGCGTGAACGCCGTGTAGCGGCGAGGCAACGTCGCCTCGGGGAGCACCTCGCCCGAGTGCAACGCGGCCAGCGGCACCTCCGACGTCGGGATCAGGTAGAGCGTGCGGCCTTCGTCCGCCTCGACGGTCTTGAAGAGCCCCTCCTCGAACTTCGGCAACTGACCGGTCCGGAGCATGGTGGCGCCGTTCACCAGGTGCGGGACCCAGATCTCCGTGTAGCCGTGCTCGCGCGTGTGGAGGTCGAGCATGAACTGCGACAGCGCGCGCTCGAGCCGCGCCATGCCGCCCCAGAGGACGGCGAATCGGGCCTTCGCGAGCTGCGCCGCGCGCTCGAGGTCGAGCCCGATGGCGGCGCCGACTTCCTCGTGGGGCCTGGGGCGGAAGCCGAAGGTCCGCGGCTCGCTCCAATGGCGGACCTCGACGTTCTCGTCCTCGCCCTTGCCCTCGGGCACGGACGGATGGGGCAGGTTCGGCAGCTGGAGAGCGAGCGCTTCGAGCCGCTCGTCGACGGCCTTGAGCTCCGCGTCGAGCACCTTGATGCGCTCGCCGACCGCGCGCATCCGCGCCGGCTCGGCCGTCGCGTCCTCACCCCGGCGCTTGGCCTTGCCGATCGCCTCGGAGGCGCGGTTGCGCTCGGCCTTGAGCTCCTCGGTTTCTTTGATGAGCCGGCGGCGCTCGGTATCCAGCGTGACGAGCTCGGGAATCAGCTCGGCACCGCCCTTGGTCGCGAGCCCGCGCCGGACCGCGTCGGGCTGCTCGCGGAGCAGACGGAGGTCGAGCACGGCGACTACTGTCCTTCGGGCTGGCTCTGCTCGGCCTCGACGCGCGCGAGCGAGCCGACCCGATCGTCCGCGTCGATCTCGATGATGCGCACGCCCATCGTGTTGCGACCTTGCGACGACACGTCCGCGGCGGGGATCCGAATCATCTTGCCCTTCGTCGTGATGATCAGGATGTCGTCGCCCTCACGAATCTGGAGCATGCCGACGACGTTGCCGTTCCGGCCGCCGGTCTTGATGTCGATGATGCCCTTCCCGGCGCGGCCCTGCAGCCGGTACTCCTCGAGCGGCGTGCGCTTGCCGTAGCCGCGCTCCGTAACCGTGAGGATCTGGGCGCCCTCCTGGACCACGTCGGCGGCAATGACCTCGTCGCCCTCTTCGAGCTCGATGCCGCGCACGCCGGCAGCCGCGCGCCCCATCGGCCGCACCTCCTCTTCGGAGAACCGGATCGCCATGCCGAGCTTGGTGGCGATCATCACCTCGCGCCGGCCGTCGGTGCGCCGCGCCGTCATCACCTCGTCGTCGTCCTCGAGGCCGATCGCCTGGATGCCGCCCGCGCGCGGATGCGAGTACGCCTCGAGCTCCGTCTTCTTCACCCTGCCCTGCTCGGTCGCGAAGAAGATGTATCCACCGATGGCGAAGTCGCGGACCGGCACGCACGTCGCCACGTGCTCGCCCTCTCCGAGCGAGAGGAGGTTCACCATCGCCTTGCCCTTGGCCTGGCGCCCGCCCTCCGGGATCTCGTGAACCTTCAGCCAGTGCACCTTGCCGAGGTTGGTGAAGAACAAGAGATACGAATGCGTGGAGGCGACGAAGACGTCCTCGACGACGTCCTCCTCCTTCGTCTCCATGCCTGTCACGCCCTTACCGCCACGCCTCTGGCTCCGATACGCCTCGACGTGGGTGCGCTTGATGTACCCGCCCTTGGTGATCGTGACGACCATCTCCTCGTCGGCGAGAAGGTCTTCGATCGTCAGCTCGGTGGTCTCGGTCAGGATCTCGGTGCGGCGCGGGTCCCCGTACTCGTCCTTCACCGCCAGAAGCTCCTGCTTGATGATGCCCATCAGCTTGGCGTCCGACGCGAGGATGCCCTTCAGCTCTTCGATGAGGGCGAGCGTCTGCTCGTGCTCCTCGACGATCTTGTGGCGCTCGAGCTGGGTGAGGCGCTGCAGCCGCATGTCGAGGATCGCCTTGGCCTGGATCTCGGACAGGTCGAGGCGCGACATCAGCGACGCCCGCGCGGCGTCCGGACTGTCGGCCTGTCGGATGAGCCGAATGACCATGTCGAGCTGCTCGACCGCCTTCCGGAGGCCGGCCAGCACGTGAGCCTTCTCTTCGGCGCGCGCGAGGTCGAAGCGCGTCCGGCGGGTGACGATCTCGCGCCGGAAGCGGACGAACGCCTCCAGCATCTCCTTGAGATTGACCACCTGCGGCCGCCGGTCGACGAGGGCCAGCATGATGATCCCGAACGTCGTCTGCATCTGGGTATGCTTGTAGAGCTGGTTGAGAACGATCTGCGGAAGCTCGCCCCGGCCAAGCTCCAGCACGACACGGATGCCCTCACGGTTCGACTCGTCACGGATCTCCGAGATGCCCTCGATTCGCTTCTCGCCCGAGAGCTCGGAGATCTTCTCGATGAGAGTGGCTTTGTTCACCTGGTAGGGCAGCTCACTGATGATGATCGCCTCGCGACCGCCGCGCATCTTCTCGGCGTGCGCCTTCGCGCGAAGCGTGATCGTCCCGCGCCCGCTCGTGTACGCCTCGCGGATACCGCCGGCACCGTAGATGTAGGCCGCCGTTGGAAAATCCGGGCCCTTGATCACCGTCATGAGCTCGTCGATCGAGGTGTCGGGCCGGTCGATCAGGATCACGAGTGCCTCGACGACCTCCGTCAGGTTGTGCGGCGGGATGTTCGTGGCCATGCCGACCGCGATGCCGGACGAGCCGTTGACGAGGAGGTTCGGCACGCGCGTCGGCAGGACCGTTGGCTCCTGCTCCGACTCGTCGAAGTTCGGCACGAAGCCGACGGTGTCCTTGTCGATGTCGGCCAGCATCTCGTGCGCGATCTTCGCGAGCCGCGCCTCGGTGTACCGGTAGGCCGCGGGCGGATCGCCGTCGATCGAGCCGTAGTTGCCCTGGCCGTCCACGAGGGGATAGCGGAGCGAGAATTCCTGGACCATCCGGACGAGCGCCTCGTAGACGGGCGAGTCGCCGTGCGGGTGGTACTTGCCGAGAACCTCGCCGACCACCTTCGCCGACTTCTTGTAGGCGCGATTCCAGGCGAGCCCGATGCTGTGCATCGTGTACAGGACGCGCCGGTGGACCGGCTTGAGGCCGTCGCGGATGTCCGGGAGCGCGCGCCCGACGATGACGGACATCGCGTAGTCCAGGTACGACTTCCGCATCTCCTCTTCGATCGGGACCGGCAGCTGGCGCTCGTTCGGCACACTCGCTCCTTAACGGTGGTGGATAGGCGCTGACACGCTCCGCTCGAGCCTAGATGTCGAGATTCGCGACGTCCAGGGCATGCTTCTCGATGAACTCCCGGCGCGGCTCGACGGCGTCGCCCATCAGCACCGTGAACATGAGATCGGCGCCTACCGCGTCGTCCATCGTCACCTTGAGCAGCGTCCGCGTCTCCGGGTTCATCGTCGTCTCCCAGAGCTGCTCCGGGTTCATCTCGCCGAGGCCCTTGTAGCGCTGGAAGCTGGCGCCCGCGCGCGCGAGCTCGAGCGCCGCGCTGAAAAGCCCCTCGAGCCCCTGGACGGGCCGCTCGCCGCCCTGCTCGTCAATGATCGTCGTCGGACCCTTCGCCGCGGCGGCGACCGTCTCCCACAGGTCGAGCAGCGTGGCGTAGTCCGGCGACTTGAACAGCGCCGTCGAGAACGACACGGCCGGCGGTCCGGCGATGGTCACCCGATGGCCGTCACCGTTGTCGCCCGGCTGCACCTGGACGCTGAAGCCGTTCACCGCCGCGGCGGCCGTGGTGATCGCCTCGGCGATTTCCGTGTGACCCGTCCCGCGCTTGTTGCCGCGGAACTTCTGGCGGAGCAGCTCGCCGAGGATCGCCGCCGGCACTCCGCGCCGCACGAACTTGGCGAACAGCACCCGGTGCTCCGCCGCGGCGTGGAGCAGCTCGAGCAGCGGACCGCCGGTGAGCGGCGCCTTCGTGCCCGGCACCTTCACCCTCGCTGTCTCGACCCACGCGGTGAGGAAGAAATCGACGAACTCGCGCTCGGACATCAAATACTTTTCGGTCTTGCCCTTCTTTACCTTGAACAGCGGCGGCTGGGCGATGTAGAGATGCCCGGCCTCGATCACCGCGTTCATGTGCCGGAAGAAGAAGGTCAGGAGCAGCGTCCGGATGTGGGCGCCGTCCACGTCCGCGTCGGTCATCAGGATGATCTTGTAGTAACGGATCTTCTTGAGGTCGAACTCCTCGGTCCCGATCCCGGTACCCATCGCGGAGATCAGCAGACGGATTTCATTGTGCGAAAGCACCTTGTCGTAACGCGCCTTCTCCGAGTTGATGATCTTGCCCCGGAGAGGCAGCACCGCCTGGGTCTTGCGGTCGCGTCCCTGCTTCGCCGAGCCGCCGGCCGAGTCGCCCTCCACGATGAACAGCTCGCGGTACTGGGGGTCGCGCTCCGAGCAGTCGGCGAGCTTGGCGGCCAGCCCCTCGTCGTCGCGCCCCCCCTTGCGGGTGAGCTCCCGCGCCTTGCGCGCGGCCTCCCGGGCCTGGGCGGCGCGCACGCACTTGTCCGCGATCTTGCGCGCCGTCGTCGGGTCCTCCTCGAAGGCCTCGGCGAGCTTGGCGTTGACGACCTGCTGTACGAGCCCCTTGACGTCGGTGTTGCCGAGCTTGGACTTCGTCTGGCCCTCGAACTGCGGCTCCGGCAGTCGTACCGACACGACGGCGCAGAGCCCCTCACGGACGTCGTCGCCCGACACGCCACCCTTGAAGTTCTTGAGGAATCCGTTCGCCTGGGCGTACGCGGCGATCGAGCTCGTCAGCGCCGCCCGGAAGCCCGTCATGTGCGTCCCGCCCTCGCGCGTGTTGATGTTGTTCGCGAAGGAGAACGCCTGCTCCTGGTAGCCGTCGTTGTACTGCAGCGCGACCTCGACCTCTATCTGGTCCTTCCGGCCTTCGAAGTACAGCACCTTTGGGTGAATGGGCGTCTTGTTCTGGTTCAGGTGCTTGACGAACTCGACGATACCCCCCCGGTAGAGGAACGTGTGGCTCCGCTCGTCGCGCTCGTCCTCGATGACGATTTTGAGCCCCTTGTTGAGGAACGCGAGCTCGCGGAGGCGGTTCGACAGCGTGTCGAAGGAGAGGCTCGTCTCCTCGAAGATCTTCGGGTCGGGCTTGAACCGGATGATCGTGCCGGTCTTCTTCGTTGTCCCGGTCGCCGTGAGCGGCCCCGTCGGCGCGCCGTGCTCGTAGCGCTGCGTCCACTCCTTGCCGTCGCGGCGGATCTCGGCCTCGAGCCACTCGCTCAGCGCGTTGACGACCGAGATGCCGACGCCGTGCAGACCGCCCGAGACCTTGTAGGCGGAATGCTCGAACTTGCCGCCCGCGTGGAGCGTCGTCAGCACGACCTCGGCCGCCGGCTTGCCCGTGTCCTTGTGGATGTCCACCGGAATGCCGCGGCCGTTGTCGCCGACGGAGCACGAGCCGTCGGAGTGCAGGATGACCTTGATCGAGTCGCAGTATCCCGCGAGGGCCTCGTCGACGGAGTTGTCGACCGCTTCGTACACGAGGTGGTGGAGGCCGTAGGCGCTCGTGTCGCCGATGTACATCGCCGGGCGCTTCTTGACGGCCTCGAGCCCCTCGAGGACCTTGATGTCGCTCGCGGTATACGTCTCGGCGCTCATGCGGCGGCGATTCCCCCCTTCTCGATGACCCAGCGCGCCGCGCCCTCCACGGCGAGCGGGTCGGGCGACGTCAGGAAGACCTGTTCGGCTGAGCGAATTTCGAGGAGCACGTTGGCGCGCGCGACCGGATCGAGCTCGGACAGGGCGTCATCGAGCAGGAGCACCGGAGCCGTGCCCACCGCCTCCGTGACGGGCAGGACCTCGGCCAGCCGCAGAGCCAACGCCAAGAGCCGCTGCTGACCGCGCGAGCCGAACGTCCGCGCGTCGATACCATCGAGCTCGATCGACAGATCGTCGCGGTGGGGGCCGACGAGTGTGAGGCCGCGCCGGAGCTCTTGAGCCCGCGCGCGCAGGAGGCCTTCGAGAAGCGCCGGCGCTTCGACCGCCTCGCCGATCGTCGAGCGGTATCCGATCTCGATCTTGTGGCGCTCCCCCGAAAGCGCGGGGTACACGCGCTGCAGCTCGGTCTGTAGCGCCGCCACCGCGCGTCGGCGGCGGCTGATCAGCTCCGCGCCGGCCTCGGCGAGCTGCTCATCCCACGGCGCCAACAGCTCCGCCGGCGCCCGCCGCTGGAGCAGGTGGTTGCGCCGGCCGACGATCCGGCGGTAGCGGAGCAGGGCCGGCAGGTGACTCGGAAAGAGGCGCGCCGCGAAGCCGTCGATGAAGCTGCGCCGGGCTGCCGGGGCGCCGTGCAGGATCGCCAGGTCGTGCCAGCCGAACACGATGACGCGCGCCCAGAGGGCCCCGTCGCCGGCCGCCTGCCACGTGCCGTCCTCGAGGCGCTGAATGGTACGCCGCACGACTCGGCTCCCCTCGGTCCGCTCGACCTCGCCCGACAGCGACGCGGCCTCTGCCCCCCACCGGGGCAGGTCGGCCAGTCGGGACGTCCGAAACGAGCGCCCGGTGATGAGGACCGCGAGCGCTTCGAGGAGGTTGGTTTTACCCTGCGCGTTCAGACCGGTGAGGAGGTTCAGCCGCGGCGAGGGAGTATACGAAAGGGTACGGTAATTACGAAACTCCAGAGTCTGGAAGCATCGAATTCGCACCCTCTAATACTCCCATCCGGTGAGTCGAAATCATCGCTAAATTCGCATAGGCATTATAACACACGCGTACCCTTCGTCCTCGACGCTCCGGATCACGCCGGGGCTCAGCGCGTCCTTGAATTCGAGGACGATCTGCTCGCGCTCGATGGGTGCGATCGCGTCGAGAACGTAGCGCGAGTTGAACCCGATCGTGACCCCCTCGCCCGAGTAATCCACGTCGATCGTTTCCTCGGCTTCGCCCAGGTCCTGGCTCGAGGCCGCGAGTTTCAACGCCGCCGGACCGAGCACGAACTTCACCGGCTTGTTCCGCTCCTCGGCCATCACCGACACGCGCCGCAGCGCCGAGCCGAGCGCGGTCTTCGAGATCGTCAGCCGACCCGGGTGATTCTTCGGAATCACCGCGTCGTAGTTCGGGAACTGGCCCTCGATGAGGCGCGCCGTCATGACGAAGTTCGGCATCTGGAGCACGAACTGGTTATCGGTGATCGCGATCTGCACTTCCTCGCCGCTGCCGAGCACGCGCATGATCTCGGCGATGGCCTTCCGGGGGACGATCCCCGTCGTCGGCGCACCCGCATTCCCCAGGGCACGCGTGGACATCGCGAGCCGGTGGCCGTCGGTCGCGACGAGCCGCGCCTCCTTGCCGCCCAGCGCGAACAACACGCCGTTCAGCGCGTACCGGGTCTCGTCGTGGGAGACGGCAAAGCTCGTCTCCGTGAGCATCTCCCGGAGCGTCTTCGCCTCGAGGGTAATCCACGCCGTCGGCGACGCCGGCACGACCGGCGGAAAGTCGTCGGGCGCCAGTCCGACCAGCTTGTACGTCGCTCCCCCGCACCGGAGCGTCACCGCGGCGTTGTCCGCGACCTTCACGGACACCGCCGACGCGGCGAGCTCCTTCACGATCTCCGCGAGCTTTCTCGCCGACGCCGTGATGGCGCCCTTCGCGGCGACCCGCGCCGGGATCGAGACGCGCGCGCCGACCTCGAGGTCCGTCGCGGTCAGCCGGACACTTCCCTCCTCCGTTTCGAGGAGCACGTTGGCGAGGATCGGCAGCGTTTGCCGAGGCTCCACGATGTTCTGCACCATCTGGAGTCCCTTCAGGAAGGCGTCACGGTCCAGTACGACGTCCATGAGACTCTCCTGTGTATTCAGGAAGAAAGAAACAAAAGCGTAGTAAGAGTAGCCGGAGTGCGGTGTGGACCGGGTGAACGGCGCGCAACACCCTGCGCCGGTGGGTGATTCGGCGACGCGTCGCCGTGGATAACCGCGTGGATGCGCCCGGGAGCGCGGTGGATCACAGACGGATCCCTTGGATAAGTCCCTCGATCTGCTGGCGCAGCTTGGGATCTTCCAGGATCAGGGCCTTGATCTTCTCCACGGCGTGGAGCACGGTCGTGTGGTCCTTGCCGCCGAAGGCGCGCCCCAGCTCCGAGAGCGAGTGGTGGGTGATCTCGCGGGCGACGTACATCGCCACCTGGCGCGGGAAGGCTATGGCCTTCGTACGGTTCTTGGCCTTGAGGTCCGAGACGCGGAGGGCGAAGTGCTCCGCCACCTTCCGCTGGATCTCGTCGAGGGTGACCTGCCGCTCCGGATCGCCCCAGAGCTCGCCGAGCACTTCGTGGGCGAGCTCCACGGTCATCTCGCGGGCGGTGAGCGAGCAAAAGGCAATCATGCGCGTCAGCGAGCCCTCGAGCTCGCGGATGTTGGCCTTGACGCGGCTCGCGATGAGGAAGGCGACGTCGTCGCCCACGCGCACGCGTTCGAGGGCCGCCTTCTTCTTGAGGATGGCGACGCGCGTCTCGAAGTCCGGGGCCTGGATATCCGCGATGAGCCCCCACTCGAAACGCGAGCGGAGGCGCTCTTCGATCTCGGCGATGTCCTTCGGCGGCGAGTCGCTCGAGATGATGATCTGCTTGCCCGACTCGTAGAGGTGGTTGAAGGTGTGGAAGAATTCCTCCTGGGTGCGGTCCTTGTCCGAGATGAACTGGATGTCGTCGATCAGGAGAAGATCGACCCCGCCCCGGTAGCGCGCCCGGAACTCCGCCATGCGGTCGTACCGAATCGCGTTGATGACCTCGTTGGTGAAGCGCTCCGACGACACGTAGAGAACGCGCATCCCCGGGAACAGCCGCGCGGTCTGGTGGCCGACGGCGTGGAGGAGGTGTGTCTTGCCCAGGCCGACGCCGCCGTAGATGAAGAGCGGGTTGTAGGCGCGCGACGGCAGCTCCGCGACGGCCTGGCAGGCCGCCTGGGCGAACTGATTCGAGGAGCCGACGACGAACGTCTCGAACGTGTAGCGCGGGTTCAGCCCCTCAACCGAGCCGCGCGCGTGGCCCGGGTCCTCGTCGGGTGGCGTCTCCTGCGCGTCCGCCAACACGATCGAGACGCGCGGGTGGCCGCCGAGGACGTCGACAGCAGCGCGCTGCAGCGCTTCGAGGTGGTGCTGGACGAGCCAATCGCGCGCGAATGGATTCGGCGCGCCGATCTGGAGGTGATCGCCTTCGGCCGCGACGACTCGGCAGGGCCGGAACCAGGTGTCGAGCACGGTCGCGGGGAGTTTCCGGCCGAGCGCGTCGAGTAAACGCGCCCAAAGACTATCCAACATGGCGCGCCCCCCCAGTTATACACAGGGTTATCCACAGGTGTGGATAGCTTTGGCCGCCTCGATCTGATCGGGACAAAGACACCTCACGAAAAACTTGCCAGGGACGGCGCACCTTAGCACGCGCGGCGCGACGGCTGCAAGCGGCTTGGCGATGGTACACTGTGCGGCGTTGCTATGAAGCGCACATTCCAGCCGAATCGTCGCCGTCGCGCGAAAACGCACGGCTTCCGCGAGCGCATGAAGACGAAGGGCGGACGCAAGGTGCTCAAGCGGCGGCGCGCGAAGGGACGGAAACGGCTGACCGTCTGACGGGCCGCCTCTCTCGACGTCAGCGATTGACTACCGGCGCTGAATTCCAGGCGCTGTTCCAGCGGGGCAGGCGCATCGATCGTCCGTCGCTCATCGTACTCTGGCGCGAGACCGCCGATCCGACACGCGTCGGCTTTGCCGTGAGTCGCCAAATCCGTCTCGCCGTCGAGCGCAATCGCGCGCGCCGCCGGCTGCGCGAGGCGTATCGTGCGACTCGCGAGGCGGGGCCGGCATGCGCGGCTCTCGTCGTGATCGGGCGGCCGGCGGTGCTCTCGACACCGTTCGGCGACCTGCTCGGCGAGATGCGGAGCGCGCTCTCCGCGGTACCCGGGACGCGGGCCGGGGCGTGACCCGCTCGGCGCGCGCGGTCGCCGGGCTCGTCGCGCTCTACCAGCGAGGCCTCTCGCCCCTGCTGCCGCGCGCGTGCCGCTTCGCCCCCACGTGCTCGGAGTATGCGCGCCTCGCGCTGCTCGAGCACGGCGTCGGGCGCGGCGCGTGGCTCGCGCTCCGCCGCCTCCTGCGTTGTCATCCGTTCCATCCCGGCGGGTGGGATCCCCCGCCCGCGCGGACGCCCTGACGCGATGTCCCAGGAAAAGCGGATGTTTCTCGCGATGGGCCTGATGCTGGCGGTGCTCGTCGTCTATCAGTACTTCTTCTTCACGCCGCCGCCCGAGCCGGAGCGTGCTCAGAAGCCCACGGTCCAAGCGCCGGCGCCAAAGCCCGATTCGGCCGCTCCGCCCGCGCCGGTGCCTGGCCCGGCACCCGCCCGCTCTGCGAAGAAGCCCCCGCCTCCGCAGCGCCTCGCGGCCGTGGACACCCCGCTCTATCGTGCGGTCGTCTCGAGCGAGGGCGGCAAGCTCCAGGAGCTTACGCTCAAGTACCGCGGGGAGAAGCCGCTGGTCGTCGTCGGCGAGCTCGGGCCCGTGGGGCTCATCGTGGACGGCGAGGTCCTGTCGATGCGGCTGGCCGGCGAGGCCCTGACGCTCGATCGCCAGCGCCCCGAGGGGCAGATCACCCTCGACGGTGAAAACGGGGATCTGCGGATCAGAGAAACGCTGACATTCAGCACGGACACGTACGCGATGGACGTGCGCCTCCACGTCGAGAACCACGGGGCCGCCCCGCGTGACGTCGCGCTCGCGCTCGCCTGGGCGACACGGCAGGCGTGGCGGGAGACCCCGGAGAAGTTCCACGGCCAGCATCCCACCGAAATCGTGTGGTCGGCGGCCAGCCACATCGAGCGTGTCGAGAATCTCTGCGAGGTCCCTCCCCTGAAGGCCACGGACGGCTGGATCGCCGCCGACAGCGTCTGGTACATGGCGGCCCTGATTCCGCGTACGGAGGGGTTCGTCCTTACCGCGACGGCCGAGGACAAGAAGGTCTGCGACACGAAGGGCAAGGACGCCGTCGGCCGCGCGACCGTGGCGGTGCAGGCTACGCCGACGCTCGCGTCGGGCGCCTCGTGGGAAGGGCGCGTGCTCATTTACGCGGGGCCGAAGGAGTACGACCGTCTACGGGCGCTCGGTCTCGAGGGCGCGATCAACTTCGGCGGCTTTCCCGTTCCGCGGCGCTGGGGCGGGCTGCCGATGGAATGGTTCGGCGTCCCGATCCTGCTCGCGCTGAATTGGGTCTACCGGCACGTCGGCAACTATGGGGTCGCGATCATCCTCCTGACCGTCGTCACGCGCGTGCTCTTCTATCCGCTCACAGTGAAGAGCATGAAGTCCATGAAGGCGATGCAGGCGCTCCAGCCGCAGATCAACTCGCTCCGCGCCAAATACAAGAACGACCCACAACGCCTTCAGCGCGAGACGATGGAGCTGTACCGCGCCAACAAAGTCAATCCGCTCGGCGGCTGCCTGCCGATGGTCGCCCAGGTGCCGATCTTCTACGCGCTCTACCTCGCGCTCTCGGTTTCCGTCGAGCTCCAGAACGCGGCGTTCCTCTGCGTCGGCCGGGTCTTCGGCCTCGATATCTGGATCTGCGATCTCGCGAGCCACGACCCGACGTACGTGCTGCCGATCCTCATGGGCATCACGATGTTCGTCCAGCAGAAAATGACGCCGATGGGCGGCGACCCGCGACAGGCGAAAATCATGCTCGTGGTGATGCCGATCTTCTTCACCGCGATGTTCATCAACTTACCGTCGGGACTGGTGCTCTATTGGACAGTCTCGAACGTCCTGCAGATCGCGCAGCAGAAATACACGAACCAGCCACCGCCCAAGGAGGCCCGGGCCTAAGAGTCTGGTGGTAATCTGCCGCGCCAGATGACGGATCCCCTGGTCACTCTCGCGCTCGGCGCCACGGAACTGCTCGGCCGCCCCCTCACAGCCCTCGAGTCCGACCAGTTCTGTAAGTACCTAGAAATATTACTTAAATGGCAGAGGACCGCACGGCTGGTCGGCAGGAGCCGTCCGGATTGGATCGTGGAAAATCTTTTTCTGGACAGCCTCCTGTTCCTTCGAGCTCTACCGGGACGGTTCGAAGCGCTCGCTGACCTCGGCGCCGGCGCTGGGTTCCCAGGGGTCCCCATCAAAGTCGTGCGGCCCGACACAACAGTCGTATTGATCGAGGCTCGCCAGCGGCGCGCGTCCTTTCTCTCCACAGCCGTTCGCGAGCTTGGGCTCTCAGGCGTCGAGGTCGTGAATGCGCGGGCGGAGGACGTCGTAACCCGGTTCGCGGGTCGGTTCGATGCGGTCGTCATGCGCTGTGCGGGAAATACAGGGGCCTTGGTGCCTTTGGCGACGCGCTTTGTGCATCCAGGCGGCTGCGTCGTGGTGTCGGGCCCTCCCATACGGGGCCCTCGCGTTGAGTCGACCGCCGAGTGGCTCGACGTTCCTGGGCTCAGCCAAGTCAGGTCCGGCTCTCCCAGGCGCTTTCGAGTGGTTCGCATCGGCGGATCCTGAGGTCTATGTTCCACGACAAACAGAGCCGTTTATACCAGTGTAATCATGTAGATACACAGAGAAGTCGTCGCGCACACGCCACATGAGTAGTATGATGTTGCACGTAAAACACCGAGGATCGCTGCGCGGAGGGATGGCCACGAAATCAAAGACGCTTGCGGTCGTCAATCAGAAGGGCGGTGTCGGCAAGACGACCACAGCGGTGAATCTCGCTGCCGGCCTCGCCCTCGCCGAGCACCCTACCCTGCTCGTTGATCTCGATCCCCAAGGCAATGCGACGACGGGGCTCGGAATCCAGAAGGCTGGCCTCTACCCAACCGTGTATCACACGCTCCTCGCTAGCGAGCCCGCTGAAAAGGCTATCCGGCCGACGCTGGTTCCGAGCTTGATGCTGCTGCCATCGGATATCGACCTCGTCGGCGCGGAGATCGAGCTCGTTGGGCTCGACGAGCGCGAGTACCGGCTCAAGCGCGCACTCGCGCCCGTGGTCGCGGAGTACAGCTACGTGCTCGTCGACTGTCCGCCGTCCCTCGGACTCCTGACCATCAACGCTCTTGTCGCAGCCGACCGCGTCCTCGTCCCGTTGCAGTGTGAGTTCTACGCGCTCGAGGGGCTGACGCACCTGCTGAAGACGGTCAAGCTGGTGCGGGAGCGATTGAATCCAGGTCTCGGAGTCGAGGGCATCGTCCTCACGATGTTCGACGGCCGGACAAGTCTCGCGGTCCAGATCCGCGACGAGGTCCACCGCTACTTTCCAGGCGAGATCTTCCAGACCGTGATTCCGCGCAACGTACGGCTCAGCGAGGCGCCGAGCCACGGCAAGCCCGTGATGTATCACGATCTGCGCTCGAACGGGGCTATCGCGTACCTCGAGTTGACCCGGGAGGTCATCCGGCATGACTAAGCCGCGTGCTCTAGGTCGCGGTCTGGGAGCGCTTCTGTCGTCAACTCCCGCCGACGAAGAGAGCCTGGTCGAGATTCCTGTGGTGCAGATCACGGTCAACCCGAATCAGCCCAGAAAAACCTTTGATTCCAATAAGTTAATAGAGCTCGCGGCGTCGATCAGGGCCTCGGGCGTCATTCAGCCGATCGTCGTTCGTCGCGACGGCACCGGCTTTCAGCTCATCGCCGGCGAGCGACGCTGGCGCGCCGCGCGTGAGGCGGGACTTCAGCGCATTCCGGCAGTGGTGCGCGAGGCCACGGACGCGCAGAGTCTCGAGCTGGCGCTCATCGAGAACTTGCTTCGCGAGGACCTGAACCCGATCGAGGAAGCAGACGCGTATCGCAAGCTGCTCTCGCAATTCGCCTGGACGCAGGAAGAGCTCGCCCAGCGGGTGGGTCGCGATCGCAGTACCATCGCCAATTGCCTGCGGCTTCTGAGGCTACCGGACGCGATCCAGGTCGACCTCAGGGCAGGCCGGCTGACGATGGGGCACGCGATAGCGCTCCTCGCGCTGCCGACGGAGGCTGAGCAGCTGCGCCTGCGCGATCAGATCCTCGCGCACGACTGGTCGGTACGCGCGACGGAGGACTCGGTCCGCGTTCACCGCGTCGCGCGCGCGCCGCGGCGCCGCGCCGCCGAGCTCGTCGCGCTCGAGGATCGGCTCGCCCGCGCGCTCATGACGCGCGTCCGACTTCGCGGCAACGGGCGGCGCGGCACGATCGAGGTCTCCTACGCGACGGCGGACGAGCTCGAGCGGCTTACCGGGTTGCTCGAAGCGCGACACTGACGCCCAGGATGGGGAGACGGTGATGGAGCGGGT
>WNGH01006081.1_pt1 | contig 18034 bp, 21 predicted proteins | sample 5400631 | NCBI WGS metagenome assembly WNGH01 (sample SAMN13153373, study PRJNA577476) | soil metagenome | isolation source: 115 cm soil or saprolite under Garry oak tree replicate 1 | place: USA:California | collected 2016-06-15
GCCGAATACCTCGGCGACGAATGCATCGGGCTCCTGATAAACGTCGCCTCGCGCCCATCCCGCGGCGACCGCGACTAGCGCCAGCGTCAACATCGCAAGCGAGCGGCGCGGTCTCCAATTCATCAGAACATGTATCCCAGGCCGAGATCGAACCGGTCCTGGGATTTATCGGTCGCGTGGCGCTGGATGTCGGCCTTCAGCACGACCTGGGGATGGACCCAGAAGTTGACCCCGATGGTCTTGATGCGTTCGATGTTGTTCGGGTCCTGGAGCTGGCCGTTTGCGGGATCTTCCTGTTGCTTGATGTCGATGCGCTCGTAGCGAACGAAAGGCGCGACGTCGAAAATGCCCCGTTTGTACGCGTGATACGCGGCCTGGACGTACGAGCCCTTCATCGATTTCGGTACTGCGAAGGGCGTGGTCGCCGTGGCTCCGACTGCGGCGTTCAGCGTGTCGGCATCACCAAGCGTGCCCGCCGCGTAGAGCGCCTGCAGATCCAGGCCGGCGACGCGGTACTGCGCGTGCACGTCCCACAGCGTCAGCCGGGCCGAGACCCCTCGCAACGCAGGGTTGCTTGCACCGTTTTGTCCGGTATTGCCGGTAAAGACGCCGCCGCCCACGAGCAGACCCGCGCGCCGGTAATTGAGGGCGCCGTAGACGGCGAGATTGCGGGCGTTGGCGAGCTGTCCTTCCTGGTGTCCGCTGCGGATACCCGTACTCGGATCGCCGAGCTTGCCCGAGTCGAAATTCGTAGTGACCCCGACGTCGTACCGAAGGCCTTCGCCGACGATGCCGTGAACGCCCGTGCCCAGCTCCCGCCAGGTCGTCGGAATAATGCGGGTTTCAACTTGATTGCGCATTACCCCGTAGTAGGCCGGCGGCTCGTGGGTTTCGTTGAGGATGCCAAGAGGGATCAGGAACAGTCCGCCTTTCACGTTCGCCGCATCGCTGACCTTGTAATTGAGCCAGGCCTGCTCGATTGCGGCTTCGCCGCTGTCTCCGGAGCTGACGACCGCGTGCTCGACCTCGATCTCCGAATGAAACGTGAGCCGCTCATCGAAGCGGTGGTTGAAGCCGAAGACGAAGCGCTCCAGGTCGGCCGTTGCGTTGCCGCTCTGGCGAAACTTGCTGTAACCCCCTTCGCCGTAACCGGTGATATTTGTCCCTCCGCTGCCCAGGCCCAAACTCCGGTCGAGCGGCGAACTGTGGTCCCATGAAAGCAGGGCCGAGGGTTGCGTGAGCGGGGCCTTCCGGACCTGTGCTTTGAGATCATCGATTTCCTGCTGCAGGATTTGAAGCTTTTGATCTACGGTTACTTCTCCAAATGCAGGTGCCGCCGCGAACGCGGCGGCCAATGCCAGCGCTAAATTGGATTTCTTCATTACGTCTCCTACTGAGTTGTAGCGCGATATGAAACATGGCTGGCTAACTCAGCTTCGACGCTGACTGGCTGGCTCCCTGAAAATTCCCCGGCAGGAGGCGTAACGCTTCCCGGTTACCGATTTCTATCTTCGAACGATCCCTGGACGCAAATTCTCAGGATTTCGCGGATACGGCCGGTCCCACTTTGTGTTTTCGGCCAAACGCCGCCCAAACGATCCACAGCCCGGGCAGCAGTACCAACGCATAGGTCAAGATTGCGCCGTACTCCCCTTCGGGACCGTAGGGCTCTGTGGCGATGTGCCAGTACGGGTTGTCGATCGGGAGCACGTTCGCTTCGGTAGCCTCGTGGAAGGAGTAGATCAGGAGCTGCAGTGCGAACAGCACAAGGAAGATCGAGGTGACCTGGAAAAACAGCCCGAGATTGACGCGATGCCCAAAACGCGACCAGCCCCAAGCGAGCAGCGCCGCGAGGGCGATGCCGATGAGCGCGCCCCACAACATGTGAACCGATTCCTGCTGGCGCGCAAGCGACGCGGTGATGAACGCCATCTCCATGCCCTCACGGGTGATCATCAGCAGCACCAGCAGAAACACGCCGACCCAGGCGCCGGTGCCCGGGGACTGGCTCGCGGTTTCGATGCGCCCACCGATCTCGCCGCGCAATTTTTTTGCATGCTTCAGCATGTACACCACCATCGAGATCACGAGTGCGGCCGCCACCGCGGCGAGGACAGCCTCCCAGATCGGCAGCACGGCGAACTCGGCGAGGAACACTCCGAGCACGACCGAGAGTGTCACCGCGATGCCCGTTCCCCACCACGCGGCGGGCACCAGACCGTCGCGGCCGGTTTTGCGCAAATAGGCGATGGCGATCGCGACGATGAGAAATGCCTCGATCCCTTCGCGAAGCGTGACCACGAGCATTTGGAGCATTTCGACTTTGCCTCGAGTTGTGATTGATCGGAATCTAGGCGGTGAGAATCAGCTTGCCGTTCTGGGTGCGGCGCAGACGGTAGTCGCGGCCCTCGTGCTCGATGATCAGCTCGCCGCGTTCACCGAGCAGCTGGTTGCTCATAACGCGTTCGCCCCGAAGAGAGGTCCCAGGCTCAAGCTTTTGATTTGACGTAGAGTTTTTCTGTAAACTGGGCCGCATATCAAAATGATAACCATTCTCATTATTGCTGTCAAACGCCGCCGTTCCACGCCGCGCACGTACAATCCGTAACCGCCGAGTGAATAGAATCCGATTCGCCTTCGCGCTCGCCGCCCTGCTGCTTTGGGCGCCCGGATGGTCACAGACGGCTGAACCGCAGCGCAGTTCGCTTCCGTCGCGCGAGCTCGCGCCTGCGCAATTGTTGGCGGAGTTGCTCAAAGGCGGCTACGTCCTCTACTTCCGTCACGCGGCAACCGATTTCACCCAGAACGACGAGAGAATGAAGAGCTACGAGGACTGTGCCAATCAGCGCAACCTCATCGACCGGGGCCGGTCCGATGCACGGGCTGCCGCTGCGGCAATCCGGCATCTGGGCATTCCCGTGGAGCGCGTTCTCGCCAGTCCGTTTTGCCGTACCGTGGAAACGGCGCAGCTCCTCTTCGGGCGCGCCGAGAAAATGCTGGAAGTGCGCGGCGGACCGAGCGCTCCGGCGGGCTCAGAGCGCTACGCCGCCCTGCGGAAGATCCTGGCCACGCCGGTACGCGCCGGGGCGAACCTCGCGGTCGTCAGCCACGGCAATCCGTTCCACAGCGTCGCCGGCCCACCCGATCTCGCCGAGGGCGAAGCGGCCGTGATCCAGCCCCTGGGCGCGGACTTTCAGGTCATCGCGAGAATTCGAGTGGATCGGTGGGACGCGCTCGGAAAGGCGGCGCGAAACTGAAAAGCTAGAACGCGCCGGACTGCGCGTAATTCTCGAAGCGGGTGTACTCCCCGAGGAAAGTCAGCTTGACCGTGCCGATGGGGCCGTTGCGCTGCTTGAGAATAATGACTTCTGCGACGCCTTTTTCCGGCGTGTCCGGCGTGTAGACCTCTTCGCGGTAGATCGCGAGGATGAGGTCGGCGTCCTGCTCGATCGCACCGGATTCGCGCAGGTCCGACATGATCGGGCGCTTCGGGCCGGTGCGCTGCTCGACCGCGCGGGAGAGCTGCGAGAGCGCCACCACGGGGACCTTGAGCTCCTTGGCGAGCGACTTGAGCGAGCGTGAGATCTCGGAGATCTCGGTGGCGCGATTCTCGCCTTCGCTCGACGCCTGCATGAGTTGAAGATAGTCGACCACGATTAGCCCGAGCTTCCCGTACTGCCGGTGCAGCCGCCTCGCACGGGCGCGCAGCTCGAGCGCGTTCAGCGCACCCGATTCGTCCACGAGGATGGGCGCGTCGTGGAGCTTCCCGACGGCGTTGGTCAGGCGATTCCAGTCGTCGTCCGAAAGGCGCCCGGTCCGCAGCTTGTGCTGATCGAGCCGCCCGATCGATCCGAGCATGCGCATCGCAAGCTGGCTGCCCGACATTTCCATGCTGAATATCGCCACCGGAAGCTTGTTTTCCACCGCTGCGTGCTCGGCCATATTGAGCGCGAGCGCGGTCTTCCCCATCGAGGGGCGTCCGGCGATGATGATGAGATCGCCCGGCTGCAGTCCCGAGGTCTCGCGATCGAGGTCGCGGTAGCCGGTAGGAATGCCGGTGATGTCGGAAGGGTTGTCCTTGTGATACAAGAGGTCGATGCGTTCCATGACCTGCGTGAGCAGGGGCTGGATCTCCATGAATCCCTGGCGTGTCCTCGCTCCGGCCTCGGCGATCTGGAAGACCTTGGACTCAGCCTCGTCGAGCAGCTGCCCGACATCCTTGCCCATGCGGTTCAGGGCGCTGTCGGCGATCTCGGTGGACACCTCGATGAGTTTCCGCAGGACCGCGCACTCCCGCACGATCTCGGCGTAGCGCCTCACGTTGTGCGCCGAAGGCGTGTTGCCGGCAAGCGCCGCAAGATAGGTAATGCCGCCGGTCTTGTCCTTATCCTCGCTTACCTTGATCGCCTCGTCCACCGTGACCACGTCGGCGGGCTTGCCGCGCTCGATCAGTCGGGAAACGTGGCGGAAGATGCGGCGGTGGTCGTCCCGGTAAAAATCGCCGTCGGTCACGACGTCGCCGACCTTGTCGAACGCGCCGTTGTCGATCAGGAGGCCCCCGAGCACGGACTGCTCCGCGTCGATCGAATGCGGCGGAACCTTGAGGTTCAGCAGCTGGGAATCGGAGCCGGCTTGCGGTGCGGGCTGGGCCATGAAAGCGCTTGAAAACCTGTGGCGGAGACTTTACAGCGTAAACGCACAAACAAAAAGGGCCGCTCGACGCGGCCCTTCTATCAATGGCTTGCGCTCACTGCTGCGCAGTTTCCCCCAGCACCGATACCTTGATGTGGACGAGGACGTCGGCGTGCAGCGCGACCGCGATGGAATGGTCTCCGACCGTTTTCAGCGGACCTTGCGGCAGGCGGATCATCGAGCGCTCGACCTCGAACCCCTGCGCTTTCAACGCCTCGACGATGTCGAAATTGGTGACCGAGCCGAACAGGTGTCCGTCGACGCCTGCCTTCTGGGTGATCTGGACCATGAGGCCCTCGAGCCTTGCGCCTTTCTCCTGGGCCGCCGCAAGAGTTTCCGATTGGGCTTTCTCGAGCTCCGCGCGCTTTTTCTCGAACTCGGCGAGGCTTTCCGGCGTCGCCCGCTTCGCCTTGCCCTGCGGCAGAAGAAAGTTGCGGGCGTATCCGTCCTTCACCTTGACAACGTCGCCCAGGGCGCCGAGATTGACGACTTTTTCCAGAAGAATCACTTGCATTGCGGCTCCTTCAGTGCAGGTCGGTGTAGGGCATCAGCGCGAGATAGCGCGCGCGCTTCACCGCCGCCGAGAGCTGGCGCTGGTAGTGGGTGCGCGTTCCGGTGATCCGCGCCGGGATGATCTTGCCGTTCTCGCCGATGAAGTCCTTCAGCAGGTCGACGTCCTTGTAGTCGATCCACTCGATCTTCTCAGCGGTGAAGCGGCAGAACTTGCGGCGCTTGAATAGCTGCTTCGAGCCCTTCTGCTCGCGTTTGCCGTCGCGGCCCTTGCCTTTTCCCTTGCCTTTGCCGAAGCCGCCTCGACCTCTGGGTGGGGGCATGTCTACTCTCCTTCTGCGAATTCGATCTGCGTCGCGTGCAGCAAAAGCGTCCGGCTCGAACGGCTCTTTGCGGCAAGAAACCCGTTTACTTTCACGCTGCTTCCCAGCTTCGCGCTAGCGAGGAGCTTCGCTTCGCGCTCGAACGCCACCGCAGCAATCTCACAACTGACCTTGCGCTCACCGCCCGCTTCCGTTTGCATAGAGTCGTGCTGGAGCCTGAATTTCAGCAACGGGACGCCCGCAGGCGTATGCCGCAGCGCGTCCAGCTCGATCAGCCGGCCCGCGACCGTGACCCGGTTTGCTTGCGCCAATGCTCAAGCGCTCGCCGGCTCCGCGGGCTTGGCCGCCTCACTGTGCGGCGCTTCGCCGCGCGGCGCCTCGCCCGGGCCGAGGACCGACTTCGCCTTTTCTTCCTTCATCATCGGCGAAGGCGTCGTCCAGGCGCGTTCCATTCTTATGATCAGGTGCCGCAGCACCGCGTCGTTGAACTTGAACGAATGCTCCAACTCGGTGAGCGTCTCGTTGTCGCATTCGATATTCATGAGCACGTAATGCGCCTTGTGCACCTTGAAGAGCGGGAAAGCGAGCTGGCGGCGGCCCCAGTCCTCGAGCCGGTGGATCTTGCCGTCCTTGGAGGTCACCGTGGCACGGTAACGTTCGATCATCGCCGGAACTTGCTCGCTCTGGTCCGGGTGGACGATGAAACACACTTCGTAATGTCGCATGCAAACTCCCTATGGATAGGCCGCCCGCTCGATCCGCCGTTGCGACGCGGCGGAAGCCGGTGCGGCAGGGTTGGCCGAAAACAAACGACCGCCGAAGCGGTCGTCGAAGTGATTGAATTCTAACCGAATCGGGGGCTGTCGGGCAAGAGCCGCGCTCTGTGCCATCGCCTTGCACGCATCGCGACAGTGGAACGAAGCTATCATATCCAGCTGTTTCTCTGAACATTTTGGGAAGGACAGGTGGTGCGCTCGAATCTATTCATCGCTGCAATCTGCGGGTTGTTGTTCACTGTGCTCTCCCCGCCCGCGTTCTGCCAGCGTGCGGTGGCACCGCCGCCTCAGGGTCGAGACATTCCGACCGACGACCCTGTCAGGGTCTTGGTCGGAAGGCTCGATTTGGAGAGGTACAAGGCCACGCTTAAAGGCCTGACCGAATTCGGCGACCGGCGGCAGGGGACCGATCGCAATCGCGCAGCCGTCGACTGGATCGAAGGCCAGCTGAAGAGCTTCGGCTGCAACACCGCGCGCATCAAGTACGAGTACAACGCGCCACAGCCGCAATGGCGACCGCAGAGCCGCGCGCCCATTCCCGTGGCCAGCGGGGAAATCCGCGCCGGCTCCGGAGGTTCGCGAATCCGCGGCATTGCGATGCCCACGGGCGTGAACGACGATCCTGAAGCGCAGCCCGATGCGAAGCTTCGTGCGCTCAACTCGCAGCCGGCCGCTCCCGGCGCGCGCGAACAGGTGGTTTGCACGAAAATCGGCTCGACCCGGCCCGGCGAGATGTACATCGTGGGCGCGCACATGGACGGAATAGGCTGGGGCGAGGCCGCCGATGACAACGCTTCGGGGACGGCGTTGGTCATGGAACTGGCGCGCGTGTTGAACAGTCCCGATGTGCGCACGGAGCGATCGATCCGGTTCGCGCTCTGGAACAACGAGGAAACGGGCCTCAACGGCGCGCGCGCCTACGTTGCGCAGCGAGCGGCGCTCCAGGGGATAGAGGATCCCCCGGGGTCAGGCCGGTATCCCGAACCGAGGTGGCTTGGCATGGTCCAGCACGACATGGTGCTGTTCGACCACGGCATGCCCCGGGCGGACGGCACGCTCAGCCCGGAGCAGCGGCCCGAAGCGGACGTCAACATCGAATTCCAGTCCACCTCGAAGTTCGCGGACCAGGCCATGAGGCTGGCTTTCCTTTTCCGGGATGCCAACGAGAAATACGCCACCGATTATCCCGCCGCGGTCGGCCACCACATGACCAACACCGACTCCACGCCTTTCATGGATTTCGTACCGGCGATCAGCGTTCGCGAACTCGAGCGAGGGATGCAGATTGGCGCCGGATGGAATCCTCATTGGCACCAGCCGACGGATCGGTATTCCACTTACTCCGATAAGGATTTCCGGCTCGGGCTGAACGCCGCGCAAACGACGCTGGCGGCGATCGTCCAGTTGAGCGGCGCAGCGCTGAAGAAATGACGGCTGGGGCTCATGACTTCACACGCCAAGTTCATCGCTGTAGTCTGCCTTCTCCTCGCGGCCTGCGAGTACGTCGTCGGCTTCGACTATCGCGTGGCGTCCAAGGATCCAAAGTGACCTCCGCGCAAATGCTCAGGGTCGTCACCGACGCGCTGGATCGCGCGGAGGCGAGGGCCTGGGCGCAAGTCGACGAGAAAACCGGCGAGGTCACCTTCACCCTCAGCGCGTTCGGCAGCGGAAAGACCCCGAGCATCCGCAACGTGGAATCCCGCGTGCTCGGTGCCCTGCGCTACGAATTCGGGGAGAGGGTCGAGCTCTTCCGCAACGGCGAGCCGGTGCGCTGACGACGACGCGCAGGATCTTCAACTGCCGCTTTCATGGCCCGGTCAGCCGACAAGCATCGCAAGGTTCTTTCCCATCTGCGCAAGAACGAATGGGACAAGGCCCACGCGATTGTCATGGGCATGCGCGACAAGCTTGCCTTTCGCATCCATGGCCTGCTGCACCGGATCGAGGGCGATCTCGACAACGCGCGCTACTGGTACGACAGGGCCGGCGTGCCGTTGAAGAGATCGAAGAGCGCCGCGTCGGAGATCGGGGAAATCGCGGGCGCGCTGAAACTCCATGCCTCCGCTACGCGCGCCGCCGTCGCGACTCGAACAGGCACACGCCGCTCGCCACGGAGACGTTGAGGCTCTCGACGCTCCCGCGCATAGGGATGCGCACCAGGAGGTCGCAGCGCTCGCGCGTGAGCCGACGCATGCCCTCGCCTTCGGCGCCCAGCACCCAGGCGGTGGCCGCAGGCAGATCCGATTCGTAGAGCGTCTTTTCGGCGCGCTCGTCCGCGCCGACGATCCAGATGTTGCGTTCCTTCAATTCATCCAGCGTGCGGGCGAGGTTCGTCACCATGTAGTAAGGGACGGATTCGGCCGCGCCGCTCGCAACTCTGGAAACCGCCGCGCTGATGCCGGCCGCACGGTCCTTGGGTGCGATCACCGCGTGGGCCCCGGCGGCGTCCGCGACTCGCAAACAGGCCCCGAGGTTGTGCGGATCGGTCACGCCGTCCAGCACTAGCAGAAGCGGCGCTTCCTTCACCGAGTCGAGCAGATCCTCCAGGCTTTCCCGCGCCGGCTTTTCGAACGCCATCGCCACCACGCCCTGGTGGCGGCCGCCGCCGTAGAAACCGTCCAGGCGCTTGGTCGGAACTCGCATGAGCGAAACGCCGGCTTTTTCCGCGGCGAGCGCGAGGTCTTTCGCCCGTGCGTCCTTGCGGTCTTCATCGAGATAGATTTCCATCACCGATGCCGCATCGGCACGCAGCCGCGCAAGCACGGCGTGAAATCCGAAAATGGCGCGAGTCGGCTTCATCCTGCGCCCTGCCTACGACCTTGCGCGTCGGCGCAGCGAACGGACGTGGCGCGGGCCGCTGGCGGAGTCTCCAGCGAGCACAAAATCGATGCGGCTCGTGTCGAGATCCGCCCGGACGATCCTGACCTTCACCCTGTCGGCCAGACGGAACTGCTTCCGGGTGCGGTCGCCGACCAGTTGATGGCGGGTGGCGTCGAAGTGGAAATAGTCCTGCCCGAGCTCGGAGATGTGCACCAGTCCCTCCACGTAGAATTCATCGAGCGCCACGAAGATGCCGAAACTCGTCACCGCCGAGACCGAGCCTTCGAACTCCTCGCCGACGCGGTCGCGCATGTAGTAGCACTTGAGCCAGGCGGCAACCTCGCGAGTGGCCTCATCCGCGCGGCGCTCGGTCTGCGAGCAATGGCTCCCCAGGTCCGCCCAGTTGCCGGGGTTGTAGCGCCCCCCAGAGAGAACCGCCTTGATGGCGCGATGGACGAGCAGGTCCGGATAGCGCCGGATAGGCGAAGTGAAGTGCGTGTAATGCTCGTAGGCGAGCCCGAAGTGGCCGACATTCTCCGGGCTGTACTGCGCCTGCTGCAGCGAGCGCAGCAGCACCGTCTGAAGGAGTTGCACGTCCGGGCGCTTGCGCACGGTCTCGAGCAGCTTCGCGTAGTGTTTCGCGGTGGGCTTGTCCCCGCCGTCGAGCGCGAGGCCGAATCCTTTGAGAAACTCGCGCAGGCTCTCCAGTTTTTCCGGGGTCGGGCCTTCGTGAACGCGATACAGCGCCGGATGCTTGCGCTTGGAGAGAATATCCGAGGCGCAAACGTTCGCGGCGAGCATGCACTCTTCTATGATACGGTGGGCATCGTTGCGCTCGACCTTCTCGATGCGCGCGAGGCGCCCCTCGGCGTCGAAGACGAACTGGGTTTCGATCGTCTCGAAATCGATCGCGCCGCGCTCCTCCCGCGCCTTGAGCAGCGCTCTGAAGAGAGCGTTCAACAACTGCAAGCGCGGCAGCAACCCTTTCTGTTTCAGCGCTGCCTCGCTCCGCGGGTCGCCAAGAGCCGCGGCCACCGAGGTATAGGTGAGCCTCGCGCGCGAGCGCATGACCGCCGGATAGAAGCGATACGGCCCGATCTTGCCCTTCGCGCCGATCGCCATGTCGCAGGCCATGCACAAGCGGTCGACTTCCGCGTTGAGCGAGCACAGGCCATTGGAGAGCTGCTCCGGCAGCATCGGAATGACCCGGCGGGGAAAGTAAACAGAGTTGCCGCGCTCGCGTGCCTCGAGGTCGAGCGCTTCGCCGTCGCGCACGTAGTGGCTCACGTCCGCGATCGCGACGACGAGCCGAAACCCTTCGCTTGTCTTTTCGCAGTACACGGCGTCGTCGAAATCCCGCGCCGTTTCGCCGTCGATGGTGACGAGCTCGAGCGCGCGCAGATCCTCACGGCCGGCAAGATCGCCCGGGCGCGGCACGGGCGGGAACTTCGCCGCAAGCGCCTCGGCCTGCGCCGAGAACTTGAACGGCAATTCATGCTTTCTGAGCGCGATCTCGATTTCGATTCCGGAATCGGCGGCTTCCCCCAGCACCTCGACGACGCGGCCGATCGGCTGAGTGCGGCCATCGGGCTGCACGGTCAGTTCGGCGACGACGACCTGGCCGGCGCGCGCATTGCCCGCGTCCTCGGGCGCGATGAGGATGGTCTGGCTGATGCGCCGCTCGGCGGGTTGAACGAAGAGAAAGCCGCGCTCCCCGTGCAGACGTCCCACCACTCGGGCGTTGACGCGCTCCATTACCTCGACGATCGTCCCTTCCTTGCGGCCGCGCCGGTCCACGCCGGACTCGCGCACCATCACGCGATCGCCGTGGAGAACCTTGCGCATCTCGTGCGGGCTGAGGTACAGATCCGCGCCTTCCTCGGCGACCACAAAACCGTAGCCGTCCGGATGGCCCTCGACGCGTCCGGTGACGAGATCGAGCTTGGCGGCAACCAGGATCGCGCCCTTGCGATTGCGAAGGATCTGGCCCTCGCGCTCCATCGCGGCCAGACGCTTCACGAACGCATCACGCTCCTTCGGCTTGATCGCGAGGCGCCGCGCGAGCTCATCGTCGGTGAGCGGCACGCCGGCTTCAGCGAGCGTCCGCAGAATGAACTCGCGGCTTGGAATCGGATGCTCGTAGCGCGATGCTTCGCGTTCGCGATGAGAGTCGGCTGCGCGCGCGATGTCGCGCTTTTTCATTGACAAATCGGCGCTTTCCTATAGAATCCGCGCTCGGGCTGAAGACCGGAACTGGCGCGGCCCTTTCGCCGAGGTGGCGGAATTGGTAGACGCACTAGGTTCAGGTCCTAGCGGTGGCAACACTGTGGGGGTTCGAGTCCCTTCCTTCCGGCAAAACAAGATTCCAACTTGTCCCCACCCACGGATCAGGTCGAGCTGGAAAATCCGCCGTCGATCACGATCACCTCGCCGGTAACGAAGCGGTTCGACTGGACGAGCGACATCATGGTTTCGCCCACGTCCTCCGCGGTGGCACAGCGCTTCAACGGGGTGAGCTTGGCGCGGCGCCCCATGAGCTCTTCGTATTTGTCCTTCAGCATCCGCTCCATCCAGTCGCCTTCCATCCAGCCCGGCGCGACGGCGTTCACGCGGATATCCGGACCGAGATTGTAAGCGAGCGTCTTGGTCAGGTTGACTACCGCCGCCTTGCTCGCCGCATAAGGCAGCGGTTGAGGCCCTGGCCGAAGGCCGACGATGCTTGCGATGTTGACGATGCAGCCCTTGGAGACGCGCAGGAGCGGCGCCGCGGCGCGCGTGACCTGGAACAGGCCGCGCACGTTCACCGCGAAAACGCGATCCCAGTCCTCGAGCGAGATGCTCTCCAGGTCCTTGGGCTTCCATGCTGCGGTGGTTCCCGCGTTATTGATGAGCACGTCGAGGCGGCCGAATTGGTCCCCGACCGTCTTCAGCATTGCGCGCACGAGCGCCTCGTCGGCGACGTCGCAGCGGCAAAGCAGCGTGCGCACCCCGCTGCGGACGGCTTCCTCTGCCACCGCCTTGGCTTCCTTTTCGCTCTTGCTGTAGTTGATCGCGACGTCGTAACCGGCGCGCGCGAGGGCAAGCGCCGCCGCCCGGCCGATGCCGCTCGCCGCTCCGGTCACCAGCGCTGCGCGTTTTGTCGAGGGTGCAGGCATGTGTTTGGTTTCCTACAATCCGAAAATGCGCTCGGCGTTCGCGTGGAAGATCTTTTCCATCACGGCGTCGGGGTAGCCGAGCTCCCGCCACTCCGTAAGGATGCGCGCGTAAGGCAGGCTAGGATAGTCGCTGCCGAACATGATCTTGTCCTGAAGGCGCGCGCGCATGTCGACTTTGAGCGAGGCGGGAAAATATTTCGGCGCCCAGCCCGACATCTCCCAGTACACGTTGCCCTTGTGCAGAGCGACCGCCGTGGTTTCCTCGACCCAGGGCCAGCCGGGATGGGCCATGACGATCCTGAGGTTTGGAAAATCGGCCGCCAGGTCGTCGATCGCCGAAGGGTGCGCGTGCCGGATCCTCGCGCCCATGCAGCGCGCCCCAGGCCTGGATGATGCGCTTCGGATGGCGCTTCCACATGGCGTGCACGTATTCGTTGGTGACGGGCGGCGTCTTGATCGTCGTCTCGAGGTCGAGTGCGACCAGCAGCGCTTCGACCCCGGCGTCTGTGAATTCGCGGATGACCTCGTCCTCGGTCTTCGCAGTCCAGCCGCGGTTCCAGTACTTGGCGAGCGCGTCCACGTAAGGCCCCTGGCACGCGATCCATTCCTCGGTGCCGGGGTAGCAGTGAAGATCGATGATTCTCACGCCGCTTTCTCCCGCTCCAGCTTCGCCGTGACCATCTCCACCAACGCTTTTTTCGACACCTTGCCGAAGGTCGACACCGGGAAGTCCGACAGGATTTCGAGCCGCTCGGGGAGCTTGAACTTGGCGATCTCCCTGTCCTTGAGGAATTCGACCAGCTCCTTCAAGCTCAAGCTGCGGCCTTTCTTCGGGATCACGCAGGCGCACATCTTCTCGCCCAAGTGCGGGTCCGGCATCGGCACGCAGGCGATGTTTTGCACCGCGGGGTGCGCGAGGATCAGGTTCTCGATCTCCTCCGCGCTGATTTTCTCGCCGCCGCGGTTGATGAGGTCCTTCTTCCTGCCTTCGACCACGTAGTTTCCGGAAGGGTGCAGGCGCATCAGGTCGCCGGACCGGTAGAAGCCCTCGGGCGTAAACTGCCGCGCGTTGTATTCGGGAACACCGTAGTAGCCGCGCAGCGTGTAGGGCCCGCGGCAGGTGAGCTCGCCGACTTCCCCCCGGGGGACCTCCCTGCCCTCCTCGTCAACCAGCCTCACCTCGTCGTCGGGCGAGAGCGGGCGGCCGCAGGTATCCATGCGCACGTCCTCCGGGTCGTCGAGGCGCACGAAAAAGAGCATGCCTTCGGACATGCCGAAGTTCTCCTGCACGGTGACGCTCGGGATGAGCCCCTTGGTGCGCGTGCGAACCTCGGGCTGCATGCGCTGTCCGCCGCTTTGGATGACGCGCAGCGAGGACAGATCGTATTTGCCGATAGCCGGATCGTTGATGAGCCGAATGAGGAGCGCCGGCACCACTTTCACATGAGTGACGCGATGCCGCTCGATCAGTGCGAACAGATCCTCAGGCTTAGTGCTCGCCGAGAGCACCACCTTTCCGCCTTGCAGCATGTAGCCTTGCAGTCCCGGGCAGGCAAGCGGCAGATTGTGCGCGATCGGCAGCGCGAGCAGCAGCACCGAGTCGCGCGTGACCGCGCACACTTCCGTGGCGAGCCTGGAGTTGTAGGCGTAGTCGTTGTGGGTGCGCGGTATCAGTTTGGGCACGCCGGTCGTGCCGCCCGAGAGCTGGAATATTGCGGGGTCGGTCGGGTCGATCTTGACCGCGCGCAGGTCCTCCGGCCGTTTCTTCGGCTCGCGGGAGACCAGGTCTGCGAGAGAGAGAAACCCGGCGGGCGCCTCGCCCAACACGATGCCGAGCTTTACCGAGGGCGCTTCCTTGCGCACGCGGCGGATCATCTCGGTGAAATCGAAGTCGCCGTGCCGATCAGGGGTCACGCACGCCACGGCCCCCGAGAGTTTCGCGAACTGCCTCACTTCGAGAAAGCGGTGCGTGGCGAGCGCGGCGATGGGGATGCAGCCGATTTTCTGCAGCGCGAAATAGAGGTAGACGAACTCGGCGACGTTCGGCAGCTGCACCACCACCCGGTCGAGGGGCGCGAGTCCCGCGTCGAGCAGGTTCAGCGCGAGGCGGTCGGAAACATCATCGACTTCGCTATACGTGACGCGCACGTCGCGATCGATGAAGGCGATGCGTTCGGCGTAGCGCTTGAATACCGGCGCGAACTCTTCGGCGAGCGACCTGTCCCGCCAATAGCCCTTGTCGCGGTAGCGTCGCGAGAATTCGGGAGGAAAGGGGACGACTCCTTCCAGCAAGCTGCTCTCCTGGATAAGCCGGCGATATTACCTGATTTCAGACTGGAGATTTCTATGGAGGCAATCTGAATACACAAGTTGGGTAGAATCGAACATGGCACATAGCTTCGTCTTTTCAGGTCCTATCGATACGCCACCGCGCTCATCGTCCGCAGGCGCTGTCATCGTGATCTCAGTCGTTGCAGCGCTGTCCTTGGCCATGGTCCTGCCCGACGCCACGGGTAAATGGGCGCTCGCCGCGTTGGCGCTTTTGTTGCCCTTGGCGATCGTCTGCAAGGCCATCTACGCGGGCGCCTCTCGCTGTCTATGGCGGGGCGGTTGTGCTCAGCCCACCATTACGGCAATCCGTCGGTTGGTTACACGCAGGACGGTCTGGTCGCGACGTACGCATGCTGATACTCGCTACGGTCGTCGTTTCCGGGGTGGCGTTGGTTGCCTGGACTGCACTGACAAAGCCGGACCTCGAACACCATCTTGCTCTGGTTCCGGCTTTACCTCTCTGGGTCTACCCGCTCGTTGCCGTCGCCTTTGCGGTTGTCAATGCCGGGATGGAAGAAGCCATATTTCGGGGCGTCATGATGGAAGCGCTGGACAGCGCACTCGGTGACGGCTACTGGTCGACCGGTACTCAAGCGGTGTCGTTCGCCGCTCTGCATTACTTGACGGGTTTCCCCAGCGGCATGCTGGGGTTTTTCATGGTCTTGGTGTATGGAGTCATGTTAGGCGTGATTCGGCGGCGCTCCAGCGGATTGCTTGCGCCTTGGATCGCGCATGTCATGACGGATATCGCAATTTTTTCCATCTTGGCCGTTATGCTTTTTAGAGGCGGCAGTGGTCCTCTTTGGGTTTGAGGCTGCAGACCCTGACCGGAAATCAGTGAAACGGGTGGCGCAGGACGATCGTCTCGTTTCGATCGGCCCCGGTCGAGATCATGTCCACCGGCACGCCGCAGACCGCTTGCAGGCGCTCGAGATAGGCGCGCGCCCGTGCAGGCAGCTTGTTGTAAGCGTTCAACCCTACGGTGCTTTCCCGCCAACCAGGAAGCTCTTCGTAAACGGGCTCGCAGCGCGCTGCGTCTTCCGCCGCCAGCGGCAGCAGCTCGTGCAGCACACCGTCGACGCGATAGCCGGTGCAGAGCCGGACCTTCTCCATGCCGTCGAGCACGTCGAGCTTGGTGATGCAAAGACCGGACACCCCGTTGATCTGGATCGAGCGTCTGAGCGCCGCGGCGTCGAACCAGCCGCAGCGGCGCGCTCGTCCGGTGGTGGCGCCGAATTCCTGGCCGCGAGTGCGCAGCAGCTCGCCCGTGCTGTCGTCGAGTTCGGTGGGAAACGGACCCGATCCGACGCGAGTGCTGTACGCCTTGGTGATTCCGAGCACGTAGTGCAGCATCTGCGGTCCGATGCCGGCGCCCGCGGCGGCCGCCCCGGCGACGCAGTTGCTCGAAGTCACATACGGGTAGGTGCCGTGGTCGACGTCGAGCAGCGCGCCCTGCGCCCCTTCGAACAGCAGGTTTTGTCCGGCGCGATTCGCGTCGTAGAGCGCGCGCGAGACGTCCGTGACCAGCGGTTTCAGCCGCGGCGCGAGCGCAAGGGCCTCGTCCCGCGTCTTCGCAAAATCGACCGGCTTCGCGCCCAGGTATTTCGTCAGCACGAAGTTGTGGAAATCGAGGAGAGGCTCGAGCTTCGCAGAGAAGCGCTCGGGCACGAGAAGGTCCCGGACGCGGATCGCGCGGCGCGCGACTTTGTCTTCGTAGGCGGGCCCGATACCGCGGCCGGTGGTGCCGATTTTCGCCGCGCCCTGCGCCGACTCACGCGCGATGTCGATCGCCGCGTGGTACGGGAGAATGAGAGGGCAGGCTTCGGAGATCCGCAGGCGCGCCGCGACGTCCGCACCCGCGCGAACGAGCTCGTCGATCTCCTCGATCAGCGCCTGCGGCGAGAGGACGACGCCGTTGCCGATATAGCAGGTCACGCCGTTCCTGAGGATTCCCGAAGGAACGAGGTGCAGCACGGTCTTCTTGCCGCCGATCACCAGGGTATGTCCGGCGTTGTGCCCGCCCTGGAAGCGCACCACTCCCTGGGCATGGTCGGTGAGCCAGTCCACCACCTTTCCCTTGCCCTCGTCGCCCCATTGGGTTCCGATGACTACGACGTTCTTGGCCACCGTTTCAGCTCTTGCCCAGTTTGCCCACGGTCCACTTGCCGGCGCGCTTGACGAGCGCTCGGTCGCAGTCGGGCTGAACGCCCTCGGCGGCGTGTCCCGGAAGTCCGACCACGACGACCTCCCCGGCGGTTCGCAGCTTGCGGATCGCGGTGGCGAGCCCCGCATCGTTCGAGTACGGCGCACGAATTGCGGCCGCTTCCGCCTCGTGCGGCGCAGTGCGCGCGAGATCGCGCAGGTCCATGCTGAATCCCGTTGCCGGGCGCGCGCGCCCGAATGCCTTGCCGACCTCGTCGTAACGCCCGCCCAGCGCGACCGCGTTGGCCACGCCCGGCGCATAGGCCGCAAACACGACCCCGCTGTGGTAATGATATCCGCGAAGGTCCGCCAGATCGACCGACACGGGGATTCTGTCGCTTCGGGAGAGAACCCTGAGGTTCCTGAGCGCCGCGTCGATTTCGGGATACCTGGGCAGTGCGCGCCGGGCGCGTTCGAGCACGGTGCCGTCTCCATAGAGCTCCGGAAGCGCGAGCAATGCCTTGCGTGTCGCTTTCGGCATTGATCGAGTCACCACGCGCAGCGCCGGCAAATCCTTGCCCTCCAGCGCCTCATACAGTTCCGATTCGAGCTCGGCACCGACCCCACCGTGCCGGCAAATCGCGCGGAACACGGCGACGTGGCCGATATCGAGGCGCGCCCCGGAAATACCGCACGCGGCCAGCGAGTCGACGAGAAGCTCCTGGATCTCGAGATCGCTCTCGATTCCGGGGTGGCCGTAGATTTCCGCGCCGATCTGCAAGGGCTCCCGAGTCGAGTCGAGACCCCGCGGTCGGGTGAGCAATACGCTCCCCGCATAACACAGCCGCGTGACGCCTTTCCTGTTCAGAAGGTGCGCATCGATCCGCGCGACCTGGGGCGCGATGTCGGCGCGCACGCCCATCATCCTCCCGGAGAGCTGGTCGACCAGCTTGAAAGTGCGAAGATCCAGATCATGCCCGGTGCCCGTCAGCAGCGATTCGAGGTACTCGAGCATGGGGGGAATCACCAGCTCGTACCCGTGCACGCGGAACAGCTCGAGGAGCTTCGCCCGCATCCGGTCGATGCGCAGCGCCTGCGGCGGCAGGATGTCCTCGAATTTTTCCGGAAGGAGCCAGTTGCGCATCGGGTTCCTTCGGGGCGAGCGCGTCTAGCGGATGAAAAACAGGATCAGCAGGCCGACCAGCATCGAGGAGAGCCCGAAAAAACGGATCTGTCCGTCAGTGAACTCCGTGATGCGGCGGAAGGTATCGCGCCACAGCGTCGG
>WNGH01008210.1_pt1 | contig 18034 bp, 20 predicted proteins | sample 5400631 | NCBI WGS metagenome assembly WNGH01 (sample SAMN13153373, study PRJNA577476) | soil metagenome | isolation source: 115 cm soil or saprolite under Garry oak tree replicate 1 | place: USA:California | collected 2016-06-15
GCCATCGCCGGCCGGCCTGGACCTGCCCTGGCGGTCCAGCCTTAGTGCAGGTGAGCTTGCCAGTCCGGCGGAACGCGGCCCGCCGGGCCGGGCACCGGCTGATCGGACGGATGATGCTGCGGTGGCGCTAGCGCCGGGCCAGCCTCGTACATCTCGCTCGTCTGATAGCTCCAGAACCACGCCTCGCCGGGTTCGAAGCTCCGGATCAGCGGGTGCCCGGCAGCCGCAGCGTGCGCGCTGGCATGCTGTGACGGAGAGGTGTCACAGCAGCCGATATGCCCGCATTGGGTGCACCGGCGCAAATGAACCCACCAGCCCTCGCTGGCGTCGCACTCGACGCATCCGGTGCCGCTGGGCGGGACTGCTGGGTCGACCCCCGGAATTTCCGTCATCTGTCCTCCTTGCTTCATTAAATATGCCTCATGTCCGTGTCCGGCCCGACGGTTCCCGGGTGATCATTGAGTGGGCCCGGGCCATGCGGGTGGGCAACGGAATGTCAGCAGCGCGGGGCTGGCTTGCTGTAGGTGGTCTTGCTCGGGGTGGCAACGTAGTAGTCGGAGACCCAGTGGCCGTCGGTGAGCTTGTCCCATACCTTTGTGGTGCCGACCTTGCTGCCCGCCTGCTGGCAGGTCACCCGGGCCAGCGCGCCGTTCGGCAGTCGGCCGACGACCGGATGTGACCTGCCGGGCCCGGACCGCTCGCTGAGCCCCCCGGCTGCCGTCACCTGGTAGGGATAGCTGCACCGCGGCAGTGGCGCGCTGTAGCCGGTGCCGGACGGCGTGCTCACGTAGTAATCGCTAACGTAACTGCCGTCGGGGAGCTTGTCCCACACACTGGTTGTGCCGACCGCGGTACCTCGGGCCTGGCAGGCGACCGCCAGCGCCAACCCGGGAGCGAAGGTCTCGATGACCGACCGGGCAAGTACGCGAGCCTGGCCGAAAGCCTGGCATGACCTGACGTGCCGACCCTAGGCTGCACGGCCGGCCGCATCAACCCGACCGCAAGGGACACCGGGCCCGCCACTGACCGCTGCAGGAGCTGAGATCGTGGACATGAAGCGCAGTTCCTGACAAAGGAGATCCCCATGCAACCCCATCTTGACGGCGCGACTGTGCCCGTGACGGTCGTTAACAGCCGCACTGAGGCGGAACTGATCGTCGGCATGCTGCGCAATAACGGGCTGACGGCAGCCGTGTCGGCAGACGATGCCGGAGGACTGGATCCGGCGCTGCAGACGACAGACGGCGTTCGCGTGCTGGTTGCCCCCGCCGATGTCGCCTCGGCCCGCCGGCTGCTGGCCGCCGCCGATGACACCCCCTAGGAGGTCGGTCAACCCAAGGTTCTTCAAAGGATCTTGACAAAATCCTAACGCCCATCGCGCCATTCCTAACGCTGCCGATACGCCCGAACCAGGCTGGCCTGCCTAGCGTCGGGAGTGACCGAACCGTCCGTTGACGGCAGCGGTGCATGCGCACCCGGGCGAATAGGGAGGCCATGGCCATGGCCTTGGATAGCACGCCGGTGCCGGTAGATGCGGCCGCCGGCCGGCTTGGCGCGGACCGGATAGACGGTCTTCCGGAGACCTTCTGGTACTCGGTGAAGCGCCGTCTGCTCGGCCCGCCGCTGGTGAACGATCAGCTCCGGGAAGAGCGGTTGTCCAAGCCGCTCGGCCTTGGCGTGCTGTCTTGTGACGGGATCTCCTCTGCGAACTACGGCTCCGAACTCATCCTGCATGAGCTGCTGCCGTTCTTCGGCCTGACGGCATTCACGCTGCTGCTGCCGATGACGGGGCTGATACTGCTCGGCATCGCGTTCGTTGTGCTGTCCTACCGCGAGGTGGTATCGGTCTACACCCGGGCGGGCGGGTCATACGTGGTCGCGCGGGAGAACTTCGGTCCGCGCATCGCGCAGGTGGCGGCGGTGGCGCTCATGGTCGACTACGTGGTCACGGTCGCGGTGCAGACGGCAGCTGGCAGCCAGGCCGTCCTGTCGACGTTCCCGGCACTGGCCGCACCCCTGGGCGGCACGACGACGCTCCTTCTCATCGCGGTCACCGCGACCCTGATCATGTGCTACGTGAACTTGCTCGGGGTCAGGGAGAACGGCAAGACGTTCGCGGTCCCGACCTATCTGTTCTCGGGATCGGTGGGCCTGATGATCATCATCGGGGTGAGCCGTGAGGTGTTCGGCGGCGGCCTGCCGCACGCTAGCTGGCATCGGGGCACGGTAGCGGTCGGGCATCACCCGAGCGGCCTGCTCACCTTCGGGGCCATCTTTATTCTGGGACGCGCGTTCGCGAACGGCGGTTCTTCGCTGACCGGGATCGAGGCAGTCTCCAACGCGGTGAGTGCGCTCCGCCCGCCGGAGGGCCGCAATGCCCGTCAGCTGCTGGTGACCCAGGGCTGCATCGTCGCATTCCTGATCGCCGGGATCTCGTGGCTGGCATTCATCACCCATGCGGTCCCTTATGGCGATGGCTTCCCGACGGTGCTCTCCCAGGAGGCCAGCCTTATTTTCGGGCATTCAGTACCCGGCAAGGCGTTGTTCTTCGTTGCCCAGGCGGGGGCCATCTCGATCCTGTTCACCGGAGGCAACACCAGCTTCAGCGGCTTCCCGTTCCTGACCAGTTTCGTCGCCGAGGACTCGTTCCTGCCGCGCTGGCTGTCCAAGCGCGGCCACCGGCTGGTCTTCTCGAACGGGATCGTCGTGCTGGCCGTCCTGGCGCTTGCCTTGCTGCTCGTGGTCGGCGCCAACACCAACAACCTGGTCCCGTTCTACGCGATCGGCGTGTTCACCGGCTTTGCCATGGCCGGCTTCGGGATGGCCAGGTATCACATCAGGCAGAAGGAACCCGCCTGGCGGCGCCGGCTTGTCATCAACTTCGCGGGCGGGATATATACGGCGCTGGTCGTGGTGATCTTCGCGATCGTGAAGTTCACCGAGGGCGCCTGGCTGGTCGTGGCGGTGTTCCCGGTGCTGGTATTCGCGTTCATCCGGCTGAACCGGCAGTACCGGACGGAAGCCCGTATGGTCGAGGCCCTCGGCAGCGACAAGCCGCCGGACCCGCCGAATTACCCGCGCCGGACGGTGCTCGTCTTGATAGACGACTTCGATCTGGCGACGATCGCCGGACTGCGCTACGCGCGCAGCCTGCATCCGACCGCGCTGCGAGCGGTGCACTTCGTCGTCGACCAGCCACGAGCCGATCATTTGCGGCAGCAGTGGCTGCGGGCGGACCGGGGCATTCCGCTCGACCTGGTGGATTGCCCGGACCGGCGGATCGAGCGCGCGGCGAGCGATCTCGTCATCAGGGAAACCTGCCAGCCCGGCACCCACGTCACCGTCGTGCTGCCGCGACGCAGCTATCCGCCGCTGCTCGGCCGGCTCATGCACGACCGGACCGCCGACAAGATCGCGCGGGTGACGAGCCGGATCCCGCGGTCCGCTGCCACGATCATCCCCTTCGATGTGACCGCCCAAGTCGAGGTGCTGCCCGCGCGTCAGGCCAGGCCGGCGGCGAAGCGTGTTCCCCATGATGCCGCCGCGCCCGAGCATCGGCGTCCCGGCGCGCCATCGGGCGTCACCCCGATCTCCGCGCTGAGCAGTCATGGCCGGGCCCTGGTTGCCGGGCGCGTGCACACTGTCAAGATCAAGCCGGTGGAACAGAATTCCATCCTGGCCTGCACGATCGCGGACGCCAGCGGAGAACTCACCGCACTGTTCTACGGGCGAACACACATACCGGGTCTCGAGCCCGGCAGCAAGGTCAGGCTCCGGGGAGCGGTCCGCGTCGGCAAAGCCGGCGCTGTCATGATCAACCCCGCCTATGAACTCATCGACTGATCATTTTTCATTTGCCGCGTCGCATTCTGTGCACCCGGTTCACTCATCCGATGCCGGATCACCGAGCCACCGGCCGAACCACACTAGCCCTAGATCGCGCCTCGGCGCGCAGCCGCTGTAAAGGCCTCAAAGGTGCCGCGTTGAAGGCACTCCGCTAGGCGGATGGGCGCCCATAGCTGTCGGCGTCGCCGGCGGCGAGCCGGCCTCGGTAGACGTTGATCTTGTGGTCGATGAGCTTGAGGTTTTCTTGTACCTCAGCGAGCTTGGCGGTCACCTCGGCACGGTGGGCCTCCATGAGGGCAAGTCGTTCCTGCTCGTTGCCGGGCCCGGCGGATACGAGCTGGGCGTAGCGCCGGATGGTCTTGATGGGCATGCCGGTGGCCCGCAGCCTGGTGCAGACGGTGATCCAGTACAGGTCTTGCTGCTGGTAGCGCCGCCGGCCGCCGGCCGTGCGGTCGACGGTGGTGACGGCCAGGCCGGCGCGTTCGTAGTAGCGCAGGGTGTGCACGCTGATCCCGGTGCGGCGGGCGGCCTCGGCGATGCTCAGGCCCGCCTGGGGGTCGGAGCGAGCGGACCCGGGGACCGGCTGCGGCTTGACTTCGAGCATGCTCTAAATCCTAACGTTGAGGCATGACAGCAGCGCTGATCACTGGAGCAAACAAGGGTCTCGGCTTCGAGACCGCCCGCCGACTCGTTGCCGCGGGCCACACCGTCCATATCGGCAGCCGGGACGCCGAACGCGGGCGCCGGGCCGCCGGGCAGCTAGGCGCGCGGGCAGTCCAGCTCGACGTCACCGACGACGAGTCCGTGGCGGCCGCGGTGCAGGCCATCGAGGCCGACGGAGGGCTGGACGTGCTGGTCAACAACGCCGGCATCCAAGAAGAGATGGGTGCCAACAACGTCGTGATCGGCGCCGCGGACGTGACAGCCGACTTGATGCGGCAGACGTTCGAGACGAACGTCTTCGGCATGGTGCGCGTCCTGCACGCGTTTCTTCCGCTGCTGCAGCGTTCCACCGCCCCGGTCGTGGTCAACGTCAGCAGCGGTCTGGCCTCGCTCACCCGGGTCACCACCCCGGGCAGTCCGTCGTACGCCTACCCGGGCGTCGCCTACCCGGCGTCGAAGACCGCGGTCAACATGATCACCGTGCAGTACGCGAAGGCGTTCCCGAACATGCGGATCAACGCGGTGGAGCCTGGCTTCACCAAGACGGACCTGAACGGGAACACCGGCCTCCAGAGCGTCGAGCAGGGCACCGAGATCATCGTGCGCATGGCGCAGGTGGACCCTGATGGCCCCACCGGAGGCTACTTCGACGCCGAAGGCATCCTTCCCTGGTAAGACGATTCCTGCGCCCGCAGCGCTCCTAGGCTGGCCACTGACTGGCGTGGCTCCGGCCGGCCGCAATGAAGCAGTCCGGGCACGTCTGCCCTGTTATTGCCGTGGGCCTGGCCGGGGGCGGTATCGCCGATGTAGGTGTAGAGGGGATGCCCGTTGTAGGTGGCCTGCGCCGTGCCGTCTGACCGCTTGATCGTGCCTAGCTTGCCGGGCACCCCCGGGCCGGCGGCTGGTGTCCCGGTCAATGGCGGCCAGTAGGCCGCGCACCCTCCGTTGCAGTTCGATTTGGAGGGGGTATCGGGGGCGAACCAGTACAGCGTGAACCCCTTGGCGCTGGTGAGCACGGTCACGCCGCCGATCTTCGCCGTCTCCAGGCCGCCCGCGGCCGAAGGTCCCGGGTCGCCCGCCCCGGCAACGGCGCTGACCAGCAGCACCAGGGCAGCAACCGACACTGCGGCAGCCGCCCGCCCGGCGCCTGGCACGCCCGCTTGCAGCCTGGCCAGCATGGAACTGCGGGACGCCACTGGCCGGGCCGGCTGGCGTTGCGCGGCGGGGGCCAGCGCGAGCACAGCCAGCGCAGCGAAAGCGGCTACCTCGATCACCCCGGCGATAATCCCCGCGGTCGTCCGGATCTCCTTGAACCCGAACAGGCCGAACTGCACCGAGAGAAGGTAGCCGCCGAGGGTTGAGAGGGCGAACCCGGCGCCGGCCGCGGCGGCCAGCCGGCTGCCGGACACCAGCACGGCCGCGGCGAGGCCGAAGGCGGCGATCACCTGGAGCAGGAAAAGCCAGCCGATCACCGGGATCGACCGGTAGCCGGTCAGGTACAGGTCAAGGTGGATCGCCCCGGTCGCGGCGAGCAGCCCGGCCCCGGCTACCCGGGGCCCGACGTGCTGCCAGTCCACGCCTGCCCGCCGCGTTTTCTTCATGAACATTCCTACGGCTCCTGCCTGCTCGCCAAGTTCAGCCCGGAGATGGCCGGGTCTCACTGACACTGAGCACCGGCCGGCAATGGCAGCACAGGCCTGCCGGGGCCGGTCCTCGCATGGGCATCTTGGTCATCAGCGGGCGGCCAGGTGTGCCTCGCCCGTCCTCGCGGAGGCGGGACTGGCGATGCCCGCTGCGGCGCACGTCGTCACCCTCGCTACCTCCCGCCTTCCGGCGGGAGGTAGCAGCGTGTGCACCGCGAGCTTGCGCCGACGCGGGTGCGCTGAAGGTCATCGGCTGCTCGCCTGTCGATGATGCACGAGTTTTCGGTGAATTGCTCTGGTTGACCGGTCCGGCCGGCGGTAGCCAGGACAGCCACGGTCAGCAGTACCCCGAGGGCGGCGGTGGCCATATCGGGGGCCGTGTAGGGGGCGTGGAAGCCGGAGGCGGCGGCTTGCGGCGCGGACCCGGCGCCGATCAGCAGTGCGGCCCAGCCTGACCAGCGCCGGGCGCCCTGGCATCCGCGCGCAGTCCACAGGCTCAGCGCGGCCGCGGCAAGCCCGGCCGCGACTAGCCCGGCGGCCGGCGCCGCATGCTCGGCTGTCGCGAGGACGAGGCCGCACCGGGTCAGGTCCAGGGCCGCCGCGGTGAGCAGCATGACGGTGATCAGGCGCCGGCCCGGCCGGCTGCCCGCCGCCGACGCCGTCGTCGTCCCGCCGTCAGCATCGGCTGCCGGAACCTCCCCGGGCAGGTGACTGTTCATCAGCACGCGATCGCGTCGTGGTCCTGCAGCTGCTGGCGGAGTGCGTGCAGCGCGTAGTGGAGCCGTGACCTGGCCGTGCCGGGCGGTATCCCGAGCTGGCGGGCGACCGCCGCGAGGGAGCCGCCGTGGTAGAAGGTCTCGACCAGCACCGTGCGGTGCGCGGGCGACAGGTGCTGGAGCGCGCCGGTGACGAGCTGCCGGTCCAGGACCTGGTCCAGCCGTGCATCGTCGCGGGCGTCCTCGGCGGGCTGGGCTTGCACGGTGACCGGCCGTGACCGCGCGGCCCGGTCGGCGTCGGTCAGCAGGTTGCGCGCGACCCGGAACAGCCACGGCCCGATGGGCCGGTCATCGGCGCTCAGCTGCGGCAGGTGGCGCCAGGCCCGGATGAATGTTTCCTGCACGATGTCATCGGCGCTGGCCCGATCAGGACAGAACCGCTGGACGTAGCTGTGCAGCTCCGCAGCGTGACGCGAGTACAACTGGCGGACCGCGGCATCGGCGTCGCGGGACAGCTCGCTGTGGGGAGCATCAGGGACGGCTGAGTGAATGGCAGACATAACTACTAACACGAATAGTAGAGCTGCTCCGTTCATCACCGGCTGCCGCCAGGGGGCAGCGATGGCCGGCGCCTCGCGGCAATCCGGTGGCACCGGGTCCTCGGTCGGTACAGCCAGGCTCTTGACCAGGGTACCTAGTCTGGGTAGACACGACGGTGCTGACGGTCGGCCCGGCAGTGCGATTGGCCTGCCGGCCGGGGAATCGGGTGAACCAGCGGCTTGTTCTATCCGTGTTAGTACGTAGCGGCGGGAGTACGCGGGCATGTCCGGGAGTTGAAGATGCGTCAGTTCGGTGAGCTGGAAGCTGTGATCATGGACCGGCTGTGGGAGTGGGGCAGGCCGGCGCTGGTCCGCGAGGTGGTCGATGATCTGCATGATGAACGGCCGCTTGCCTACACGACCGTGATGACGGTGATGGAGAATCTGCACCGCAAGGGGTGGCTGCGGCGGGAGCGCGATGGCCGCGCGTGGCGTTACGAGCCCACCGGCTCTCGTTCCGGGTATACCGCGGCGCTGATGAACGACGCGCTGGGCACCAGCGCGGACCGGCGCACGGCGCTTGCGCATTTCGCGCTCCAGATGAGCCCGCATGACGCCGCGCTGCTGCGCGAGGCGCTCGACCATGCGCGCGGCGAGCCTGAAGCAGGCGGGCCCCGGTGACCGTTGCGGCGGTGCTGCTGGCGTACGCGGCCTGCGTCGGGACGCTGGGATCGCGGATGCTCGGCCGGGCCAGGTGGGCGGCACGGGCGCCGCTGCTGGCCATCGTCACCTACCTGACCGCCGCATGGTCGGTGGTGGCCGCGGTCGGGCTGGCCGGCCTGACGCTGGCGGTCCACGCGACCGCCCTCAGCGGGGACCTGAGTCACCTGATCGGGGCGTGCGTGCTGCGGCTTCGCGCCACTTACGCCACGCCGGGGGGCGCTACCGTGGCCGGGCTCGGCCTGACGCTGGCCGGCGCCGTGCTGGCCCGGACCGCCGTCACCGCCACGACCCACCTGCGCGCCACCGGGCGGCAGGCGCTGCGGCACGCGGAAACCGCGCGGCTGGTCGGGCACCCCGATCCGGCCCTGGGGGCCGTGCTCGTGGACCATTCGCAGCCGGCCGCCTACTGCGTGGCCGGCCGGCACCCGACGGTGGTCCTGACCACCGGCGCGCTGCAGGCGCTGGATCCCGGTCAGCTGGATGCGGTCCTGGCACATGAGCGAGCTCACCTGGCCGGCCACCACCACCGGCTGCTGGCGATGGCCAGGATCGGCCGCCAGGTGCTTCCGTTCATGCCGCTGATGCGGGATGCGGACGCGCAGGTAGCGCGGCTGGTTGAACTGCACGCCGACGACTCGGCAACGCGAGCCTGCAATCCCGGGCCGCTGGCCACTGCCCTGGTCCTTCTCGCCACCGCCGGCAGTCCCGCACCGGTACTCGCGGCGCCGGCCCTGGCCGCGGCCGTCACCGACACGGTGCAGCGGATACACCGGCTGCTGGGGCCGGCCGAGCCGCTGGGCCGGGCGCGCCGGCAGCTGTTGCGCGCCACTGCCGCCGCGCTCGCGCTGACCCCGGTGCTGCTAGCGCTGGCCCCGGCCGTGCTGGCGCTCGCGCTAGGACGGGTTCCGGCCGCCTAGCGGACCCGGCGACCGGCCAGCCACACCGGGCGGCTCCGCGTGCTCATTCTCCGGCTGCGCGCAGTTCTGCACGAGGCCCGGTTCCTGGACAAGGCGCACCGCCAGCAGGGCCGCGGCCAGCGCTGGGCGATGAACAGTCCCCCGGCCACCTGCGTGTTGCCAGGTATGTGCACCCATAAGCCAGAACGTCCTGCCCGGCGCTTCCGCGGCGGGCAGGACGATATGAGGAACACCCGGGGCGGACGCCGCTTCTGGCGGCTGCGCCGCAGGGACCGCGGGCCGGCCCGCCGCACGCCGGGGCCGGCCGCGGATGGCGGCCAGACGGTGGCCGGCGCCATGCAGCTGGCGATCGGGTTCCTCACCGCGAGTCTCGACTCGCCTGAGCTGGAGGCGTGGGCCGTGTGGGCCCTGATCCCGGAGGGCCCGTCGGCCCTGGGCGACTTCATGGCAGGCTTGCACGCTATCTCCGGGCTGCTGCTTCATGAGCTGCATGAGGCCACGGGACAGCCGCCGGCTGCCACGCTGCAGAAACTTGCGATCCTTGCGGAGACCCGGCGAGGGACACCCTCAGCCGGGTAGAGCGACGCCGCCTGCACGCACGGCCGGGCCGCACCGTCGCCGCCCGCGCTCACCTGACGGTCACAAAGGGGCTCGTGCGCGTCGTTTACCGTGGGTCGCCGGCCCGGCCAGTGCGGGCACGCCTGTCCATGACCTGCGGGGTGCTCATCAGGCAGCTGACCGAGGATACGGCCATCAGCCAGCCGATCCCGGCACTCAGACGGCGCGTCGCCATGATGTGCTCGGTCGCGCTCGACCAAGGATGTGAACGGGTACCCAGCGGGGCCAGGGCCAGGCCGGCACGGCCAGCTTGCACGGCCCGCGTGCCGTTCGGTCTGCCGGCCGCCTCGGGACGGTGTGACCCATGTCGCACCCCGCCGGCTCAGTCGCGCCTGAACCTGCCATCTCTACTATACGTGTTAGTAGTTGAAAGTGATGTTACTGCTGCCCCGTCGCGGCGCAGGCCCGCGGGCGGCCCGAACCACAGGAGGATACCGATGTTTGCTCGTCTCGATGCGGCGCCGCCGCAGAACGCGGATGTGATCATGCGCGCGGTAGGCGCGGTGGCGCTGGCCGCGCTGGCGATGATCCACGTGATCGACCTGCCCGGCACGCTGGGCCCGACGCCACTGATCGGCGCCGGATACTTCGGGATCATCGCTGCCGCGGTCGTGACCGGCGGGGTGATGATCACCCGGTGGCACTGGCTGGCATGGGCCGCCGCCGCCGCCCTGGCCGCCTCGGCGATGGGCGGCTACGTGCTGACCCGCGCCCTGCCGGGGGGCTTCCTCGGCGATCACGGCGACGTCGGTAACTGGCGCTGCCCGCTGGGCATTGCCGCACTCAGCGTGGAGACGCTGCTCATCCTGCTCGTCGCGCTCGCCGCCTGGCAGGCGCGGGCCCGCGCTGCGAACCTGCCCCCGCGGCCCCATCCTGCCGCGCGGCGTGTACCGGAGTACAGCCAGCCCCGTTGACCATGCCCCGGCCGGGCCAGGCCCGCCGCTACACCCCTGCTAGACCCCGCCTGGGTGTCCCGGGCACCCGGAAGGAGAACCGCGATGCGCATGTCCCAGCCTGGCCCGCGGGGCCAGGCAACTACGGCCCCGTGGCGGCGGTGGCTGCTCCCGGCGGCTGCCACGGCCAGCTTCGTGATGCTGCTTGCCCTGTCGCGGGGCGCTGCCCCGGGCATGCCGCTGACCTATACCCGGTTTGTGGGCGATGTCGGCGCGGGCACGGTCCGCGCGGTGACCATCGACCCAGCCGGCCACGTGGCCGGCAGCCTGGCGAGCGGGCGGCCGTTCACCACCACCATTCCGGTCGCGCTCGATGACCGGACCCTGGCCGGGCAGCTGGCCGCTCACCACGTCCAGGTCACCGCCACCACCGCCACGGGCTCCTCGGTGCTGTCCGTGCTGATCGGCCTGCTGTCGCTGCTGCTGATCGGCGGCTTGCTCTATACCGGCGTCCGCAACGCCCGGCGGCAGGGCCTCGGCGGGCTGGGCAGGGCAGGCGGGCTGGGCAGCATAGGCAGCCTGACCAGGGCCAAAGCACGGGTCATCGAAGCCGAGCGCCCGGCCACCCGGTTCGCCGACGTGGCCGGCTACCCGGGGGTGAAGACGGAGATCGGCGAGGTCGTCGACTACCTGCGCGACCCCGGCCGCTACCACCGGGCCGGGGCGCGCGGGCCGCGCGGAGTGCTGATGGCCGGGCCGCCCGGCACCGGCAAGACCCTGCTCGCCCGCGCGGTCGCCGGCGAAGCCCACGTCCCCTTCCTGTCCATCTCCGGCTCCAGCTTCGTCGAGATGTTCGTCGGCGTCGGAGCAGCCCGGGTCCGGGACTTGTTCGAGCAGGCCCGCACCCGCGGGCCGGCGATCGTGTTCATTGACGAGATCGATGCCCTCGGCGCCCGCCGAGACCACGGCGGCCTGCCCGGCAGCGACGAACGGGAGCAGACCCTCAACCAGCTGCTCGCCGAGATGGACGGATTCGAGGACTCCGGCGGGGTAGTGGTACTGGCCGCCACCAACCGGCCGGACGCCCTGGACCCGGCACTACGCCGGCCCGGCCGGTTCGACCGCGAGGTCATCGTCCCGCTGCCCGACCGGGCCGAGCGGGCCGCCATTCTGGCCTCCCACGCCCGCGGCAAGAACCTCGGCCCGAACGCCGATTTCGATCAGGTCGCCGCCGCCACCCCCGGGTTCTCCGGCGCGGACCTGGCAAACCTGGTCAACGAGGCCGCGCTGACCGCGGTACGGGCCGGCCGCACCGTGCTCGCCGCGGCCGACTTCGCCGACGCCCGCGACCGCGTGCTGCTCGGCACCCGGCACACCAGCCCGCTGGCCCCCGGCGAACTCGCCACCGTCGCCGTCCACGAGGCCGGGCACGCCCTGGTCGCGGTCCTGTCCCCGCACGCCGACCCGGTCAGCCGGGTCACCGTCCTGGGCGCCGGGCAGGCACTCGGGCTGACCGAGATGCTCCCCGCCGACGACCGGCGGCTGTACGGCGAAAGCTACCTGGCCGACACCCTCGTCGTCCGCCTCGGCGGCCGCGCCGCCGAGCGCCTGATCCGCGGCGAGGCATCCACCGGCGCCAACGACGACCTGGCCTCCGCAACCGCCCTGGCCACCCAGATGGTCCGCGAGTTCGGCCTCAGCGACGTGATCGGCCCGGTCAGCTACAGCGTGCCGCCCGCAGGCCACCCCGCCCTCGCCGCCCAGCGCAGCTACTCCGAGCACACCCAGCAGCTCATCGACCAGGAAGTCGCCGCCCTGCTAGCCAAGGCCGAAACCCGCGCCCGGGAACTGCTCACCCGCCACAAAGAAGCCCTCACCCAGCTCACCGCCGCCCTGCTGGAGCAGGAAACCATCACCGGCGACCAGGTGCGCGCCCTCGTCCACGCAACCAGCCCCGCCCCCCTGCCCGCCGACACTTCACCACCCGCCCGCACCCGCGCGGCGAGCTTCCAGCCATGACCAGTCCCGGAGGGGGCATTGCAGAGTGCTACGGCCAGGCCAGATACCCGCAGCGCGCCATCGGCAACATGGGCGGTCACCCGCCCCTGCGAGCCGCGGGCGCACGCCGTCGTCCACGGTCACGGTCACACCGGCGGCCCACGACCGCCTTTAGCAACGGCTAGTCACCCGGCTGGCTGTCTCACCGCCAGGATGACCCGCCTGCCGGGTGAACACCGCATCTCTACTATCCGTGTTAGTAGTTAGTAGATAACCAGCATCACTAGGAGCTAGCAATGCGAAACCCGAGAATCATCATCGCCGGCCTTGCCGTTGCGGCCGTGGCCGCCGGCGGCGGTGTCGCCGCCGCTTCGGCAGGCAGCTCACCCGCTAGCAGCGCGCCCTCCGCCGGCCAGAGCGCCGCGGCGGCCACCGTGCGCACCGCGCCGGCCGCGGTCGCCGACAGGACCGAGACCATCCTGGTCAACGCCCGCGGCCTGCCCCTGTACTACTACCGGCCCGACACGGCGGCGAAGTCGCTTGTCACCGGCGGGCTGGCCTGGCTGTGGCCGCCGCTGATCTCGGCCGCGCCCGCCGCCGCCGGAGTGAACGGCAAGCTCACCGTGCTCAACGACGTCCACGGGCACCAGGTCGCCTACAACCGCCACCTGTTGTACACCTTCAATGACGATCACGCTGGCCAGGTGACCGGCCAGGGCGTCCAGAACTTCTTCGTAGCCACCCCCGGCCTCGCCCCGCTAGCTGGCACGCCCGCAGGCACCGTTCCCGCCGCCCCGACCGGCGGCGGTCTCGGCTACTGAGTGGCCGGGCACCCGTCACCAGGACGAAACCAGCCTGCCAGCAGCACCCGCGCCCAGCGGGCCGCCAGGCCACCAGCCCGCTCAGGAATCGACACAGAAGGAGGACGGCCAAGATGACCGACGGACACCCGCAGCAGCGGCCGTTGGAAGCAGCAACGGAGAGAAAGGAGCGGCCGGTCCTGCCGACGGGCGCGCTGCGGCGTACCGGTCGGCTGGCCATGCTGCCGCTGCGGCATGCCGGGCGCACCGCCGCCGCCGCCAGCCGGCTGTCCCGGGCAGCTGGCGACCAGGTCGCTGCCCGCACGGCCGAGCAGCTATTCGCCACCCTGGGTGAGCTCAAGGGCGGCGCTGCGAAGCTGGGTCAGGCGATGTCGGTGTTCGAGGCGGCGATGCCCGAGGGGGTCGCGGCGCCCTACCGGTCGGCGCTGCGGCGGCTCACTGACGCGGCGCCGGCCATGCCGGCCGAGGTCGCCCGCCGGATAGTCGCCGCTGATCTCGCCGTTGCCTACGGGCCGGGGTGGCGGGAGCGGCTGGTGGAATTCGACGACATACCGGCAGCTGCAGCCTCGATCGGCCAGGTGCACCGCGGACGATGGCGCAACGACGCCGGCCAGATCGTCGACGTGGCGGTGAAAGTGCAGTACCCGGGTGTAGGCAAGGCGCTGCGCTCGGACCTCCGCCAGGTCCGGCTGCTGGCCCGGGTGATGGCCCGGCTCACCAAACTGAACGTGTCCGGACTGGCGGACGAGCTCGCCAGCCGGATCGTCGAGGAGCTGGATTATGTGCGGGAGGGGCGTGTCCAGACGCAGGTCGCGGCCGCGTTCACGCGCCGCATCCCAGAGGCACTCGCCGTAGCCCGCGCCGCAGGGGTGCACGAGCCGCCGGGCCGGACCAGGGTCACGGTCCCGGCCGTGTACGCCGCCACACCACGGGTGCTGGTCACCGGCTGGCTGGAGGGGACAAGCCTGTCCGCGCTGCTGGACGGGCGCACGGATCTGCTTCCGGTCGGCTGGCGCGAGCTTGACAGCAGCGACGCGGCGGACCTGGCCGCACGGCTGCTCAGCCACGCCATCTACGCGCCAGCAGCGTGCACCGGCTGGATGCACGCCGACCTGCACCCGGGCAACTTCCTGCTACTCCCAGGCGGTCGGCTCGGCATGCTGGACTTCGGCGCGGTCGCCGCCACACCAGGCGGCATCCCGGCGCCGTTCGGGCAACTCGCCGCCGCCGTGCTCGCCGACGACGGACCAGCCGCGATCAGCCTGGCCCGGCAGGTCGGGGCGCTCCCCCCCGACGCCCAGGCCGATCCACGGCTGATCCTCGAGCTACTGCACCCCATCGTGGCCACCGCGGCCGCCGACAGCTTCACCTACTCCCGGCCCTGGCTGCGGGGGCTCATGGCCCACCTCACCGAGCCGCGCTTCGCCCCGGCATTGCGCAACCTGACCCCACCACCGGAGTACGCCCTGGTCTGGCGGGCGACGCTCTCAGCCGCCGGGCTCTTCGCGCAACTTGGCGCGACCGTGCCCACCCGCGGGTTCCACCTGGCCTACTCCCCCGGGTTCCGCCGTCGCATTCCCCCCGCCCCGGCCATGACGGGCGGGCCAGCATCCCCGCCGCGCCAGCTGAATGGCGCTAGCCCCCTGGCCCGCATACCGGCCGCCGCAGGCCAGGTCTGGTAGGGCAGAGATGCAGGCCTGCAGCCTCGGGACGGGGCCGACTGGGCCCCATGGTTCCCGGCACCGTGGCTGGGCGAGAGCTTCGCTCAGCGACGGGTGGCGGGGCCGGCTGCATCCTTCGACCCCGGCCGGAGAAGACTGGCATGAACGGGCGCTCGCAGCTTCAGCGTCCCATGATCCTCGCTGGGGACTTGCCGGACAAAGAGCACGTTGGGCCTAGCTGGTCTTGTCAGTGAACAGGCTCGCTCCTGGCGTCCTCAAGCGAGGCGGGCCAGGTTTCCCGCAGCCGCTCGCCGTCCTCGACCGCGATCTCGAATCATTCTGGGTGTCGGGCTATGCGCTGATGGACAGCGAGGAGGTAATGGCGCCCATCCGCGGCGAAGTGGCCCGGCGGGCTAAGGGAACGGTCACTACCGCCGTCGAGGTCGGGCGGCAGGCGGTGCGGCGCGACATCCATGCGGCGCTCTCCTGATCGATGAACAAGACGGCCCGAAACCACTCGGGCTGAGGTTTGGCCCCCCGCCGATGCCGCAACGCCGCGGCACGCGGGTTGCCGGAGTATGGCCAAGAAATCCCGGGTCACGGCCGCGGTGTTTGCCGCGATAGCCCGAATCCCACTTCAGTGATCTTGATAGGTGCGTTCAGCCAGACTCGTTGAAGTCGGAGCATCTGCTTTGGTCAGCGCTACCGAAGGCATCACAGGCGAGGTCTGATCCGCTCGCCGGAATCGAGGTTAGCGGCAAGAGTGGCACGCAGCTTACGCCGCGCGTCGAACAACATTTTGTAGATCGCGTTGCGGTTGGAGACCAGCTCAGCGACCAGGGCATCCGCGTCGGCCTGCCCGAGGGAGGGCTGAACTCGGCGCGGTTGGGGAGCGTGAGGATGTTGCCGGCTGCGTCCAGGCCCAGCGCGGTGATCCCGCCGCCGCTGGAGAGGATCGTCCCGCCAGTTCCGAAGCTGGTGTCCAGGGTGCCGTTGACGTTGAAACGCGCCAGTGCGTGCCCTGCATCGGCGCGGGGCGAAGAATGCCACGCCGGCTTGGCCGCCGGAGCCGAAGCTGGTGTCCAGGCTGCCGTTGGCGTTGAATCTGGCTACCGCGAACCCGAAGGTCCCGCCGGCCGGAAAGCTCGGGTTACCCTGGCTGCCTACCCAGATGATCTTTCCGTCAGGCTGGAGGGCGACGCCCGTGCCGCTCTCGCCACCGACGTAGCCGGCGGAGGCCAGCCCGCCGGTGCCGAACGTGGTGTCCAGCTTTCCGGTGGGCAGGTACCGCGCGACGCCGAGCCGCCGCTGACGTCCTTGCCGGGCGCGCATGGGAGCGGCGGATGTGGGGACACATCCGCCGCTCCCGCGGGTGTGGGCTTTGCTCAGCGCAAGCCGACTGGCGCTGGCCCGAGGTGGCCGAGTACGAAGTCGCCGACGTGGCGGCCGAGTTGCTGGCCGGCCACGAGGTCGATCATGGTGTGCTGACCGGCGAAGAGCCGGCTGAGCGTCGCCTCGCTGGCTGCCGCTTGGAAGCTGCCGAAGGTCCGGGTCACGCCGGGATCTCCGTCCGAGCTGACAGTGAGCTGCTGGTGGTCACCGTAGAAGGCGCTGAGAACGGTTGCCGCGGCCTGGCTGATGGTCGCATGGGCGCCGGGGTAGGACGGGTCGGCCGCGGTGACCGCGAGCGGGTTCCAGCTGGGGTCCCCGGCGATGCCGGGGTTGCCGGCCGTGTTGCCCAGCCGGATCGCAGTGATCGGGCGCCACACCAGGTAGTGGTACTTCGCGTCGTACAGACCGATGGTCGCGTCGGCCAGGGCGAGATCGAGATTCGCGAACACGGTGACCGTCCGCTCCAGGCTGGCGTGCCGGGTCACGGCCAGTCTCTGGGCGATCTCGTTCCACACGTTCCAGATCGGCGCCGCGCCCCAGAACTTCGCCAGCGTTGTCTGGTCAGCGGTGCGGGTGGTGCTGGAGTCCTGGCCCAGGCTCTTGACCTGGTTCAGCGCTCTGGCGTAGGCGGCGCTCGTGATCGGCGGTGGTGGGGCTGGACGGAACTGTCGGCCGCTGCGGAGCACGAACGGCGTGATCGAGCCCCAGTTGGTGAACACCGGTACCGGGAAGTTTGGCGGGGTCGGCCGGTAGTCGCCCGGCTGGTTTCCGGGGACAAACGGCGGCGGGGTTGCCGCCGATCCGTCGGACGACCGGACGTGGACAAGCCGCTCGGCGACAATATCTCCGACCCTGATTCCCCACTGCTTGCCCCGGGTATCGGGGATGGCCGCGAGTTCCTTGGCGAGCAGCTGGTCCAGCTCGTTTTTCAGCGGCGGGTAGAGGGCGGTCAGCACGTCGTGCGCGGCCTGGTCGGCGGCGGCGTCCGGCCGGGCGCCGCGCGGCGCGCGCACCGAGAACAGGTACGGAGGGGCCGCGTGCGTGATCGAGGTCACCGCGTCGTACTCGGCCGCCTGCAAGAGCGCGAAGCTGCGGGTGGGATGCACGGTCGCGGGCTGAGCCCCCGGAGTGCCCAGAATGGTTATCAGCTCACGGTTCCAGTCGACAGCCGACCGTCCCGACCCGGGCCTGAAGGCAACCGACGACGGGGGACCGGGCCGAGGGCCTGCCGTTGCAGCCAGCGCCGGAACGGCCATTCCGGCGGCAACCGCGGCCGTGGCCACTACGGCAAGGGCCCTTCCTGTCTTGCGCATGCGTGCGGTTCCTCTCAACTGGGATCGGCTGAAGTGCCGATCCGGCGCGTGCCCGGGCCAGGTCGACACAGGGCTACCTACTAACACGGGTAGTACCTGATAGGTGTTCACTAAACGGACGAACTCAGCAGCGCTGAGCGCTACCGGACAGCTCTCCCGATGCCGGCCCGGGTGCTCTGGCTGGGCGCGGGCTGTGATCGTCTCCCGCAGCGGCCCGGCACCGATGGCCAACGCAGCCGCCAACGGCACATCTCGCTAGTCCGTCCTCGCGATGTCGTCGACTCCGCGGCC
>WNGH01004606.1_pt1 | contig 18033 bp, 13 predicted proteins | sample 5400631 | NCBI WGS metagenome assembly WNGH01 (sample SAMN13153373, study PRJNA577476) | soil metagenome | isolation source: 115 cm soil or saprolite under Garry oak tree replicate 1 | place: USA:California | collected 2016-06-15
GATGCCGTTTCTCGAGGCGAGCAGCGCCGCCTCGATCGTGGCCGTGTCCAGCGTCTCCGGACGCGAGGTCGACTTCGCCGTCGGGCCGTACGGCACGGTGAAAGCGGCGCTCGTGCATTACGTCCAGGGACTGGCGTACCAGCTTGCCGGCAAGGGCATCCGCGCCAACACCGTCTCGCCGGGGAACACGTTCTTCGAGGGCGGCGTCTGGGACAACGTCAAGCACGGCAACCCCGAGCTCTACGCGGCAGCCCTCGCGCTCAACCCGACCGGCCGGATGGGCACCCCGCAGGAGATGGCCAAGGCGGTCGTCTTCGTCGCCAGCCCGGTCTCGAGTTTCACCAGCGGCACCAACCTGGTCATCGACGGAGCGCTGACGCGCGGCGTCCAGTTCTGACGCGCGGCTCGCTCGCGGATCTCGACTCGTACGGCACACTGCACGCATGAGCGAGCGCAGTGAGCGAATCAATAGGTGCAGTCCGCTTACAGTCTCGTGCCCGTTCGCGGCGAAGCGAGAACGGGCATGAGTATCAAGACCGACCCGGAGTCAGCGCAGACCCGGGCAGCAATCGAGCTCGTCGAGGCGCACAGCGCCCGCAATTACGCGCCCCTGCCCGTCGTGATCGCGGAGGGCGACGGTGCGTGGGTCCGCGACGTCGACGGGCGGCGCTACCTCCGTACGGAGCGCTGAACTTCGGGCACCGCCACCCCCAGCTCACCGCCGTCGCGCATGCGCAGCTCGACCGCCTCACCCTGACCAGCCGGGCGTTCCACAATGATCAGCTCGGGACGTTCTGCGCCGAACTCGCCGCGTTGGCCGGCATGGATCTCGTGCTGCCGATGAACACCGGCGCCGAAGCCGTCGAGACCGCGCTGAAGACTGCCCGCAAGTGGGGTTACCAGGTCAAGGGCATCCCGCAGGATCAGGCCAAGATCGTCGTCGTGGGCGGGAACTTCCACGGCCGGACCATCACCATCGTCAGTTTCTCCGACGACAAGGAGTCAACGGCGGACTTCGGCCCGTTCACGCCCGGTTTCGTCCGCGTCCCGTACGGCGACATCGATGCCCTGCGGGCCGCCATGGACGACGAGACCGCGGCTGTCCTGATCGAGCCGATCCAGGGCGAGGGCGGAGTGGTGATCCCGCCCGACGGCTACCTGCAGGCCGTGCGTGACGCGTGCACCGAGGCGAACGTGCTGATGATCGTCGACGAGATCCAGTCCGGGCTCGGCCGCACCGGCTACACGTTCGCCTGCGACCACGACGATGTGCGCCCGGACGTCTACGTCCTGGGCAAGGCGCTCGGCGCCGGCATCGTGCCGCTGTCGGCGGTCGTGTCCCGAAGCAACGTCCTGGGCGTGTTCCGGCCCGGCGAGCACGGCAGCACCTTCGGCGGGAACCCGCTCGCCTGCGCGATCGGGATCGCGGTCGTCCGTATGGTCGCGACCGGCGAGTACCAGCAACGCGCCGCCACCCTGGGCGAGCGCTTCGCCGAGATGCTGCAGACGCTGCCGTCCGACGCCGTCACCGCCGTGCGCAGCCGCGGCCTGTGGGCCGGCATCGACCTCGCGAACCGCACCGGCCGCGACGTCTGCGAAGGCCTGCTGCGCCGGGGCATCCTGGCCAAGGACGCGCACGAGCAGACGATCCGGCTCGCCCCGCCGCTGGTCATCGAGGCCACCGACCTGGAATGGGCAGTCGGCCAGCTCGCGGAAGAGCTCGCCGTCAGGTAAGGATCGGCTTGAGCACGTCGCGCAGGCTGGGCGAATCCGGCAGCACGTCGAGGTCGTACCGGACGCGGACGGCGGTCTTGCTGATGTCGAGCACCCGGCGCAGGTCGATCGGCGTGCCGATCACGACGACGTCGGCGTCCACCGTGTCGATGATCGTCGCCATCTCGGCGAGCTGACCGTCCGAGTAGCCCATCGCCGGCAACACCGGCCCGACGTCGTACTTGCGGAACGTCTCGGCGATCGTGCCGATCGCCCAGGGCCTCGGGTCGACGATCTCGGTCGCGCCATGTGCTCGGGCCGCCACGACCCCGGCCCCGAACTTCATCTCGCCGTGCGTGAGGGTCGGACCGTCCTCGATCACGAGCACGCGTTTCCCCCTGATCGCATCGGGATCGTCGACGGTCACCCGGCTGTTCGCCCTGATGACGGTCGCCTCGGGGTTCGCCTGGCCGATCGCGTCGGTCAGCGCCTCGACCTGCTCGGCGGACGCGGAGTCCATCTTGTTGATCACGACGACGTCGGCCATCCGGAGGTTGGCCTCGCCCGGGTAGTAGCCCGTCTCGTGGCCGGCGCGCAGCGGATCGGCCACCACGATATGGACGTCCGGCGCGTAGAAGGGTAGGTCGTTGTTCCCGCCGTCCCAGATGAGCACGTCGCATTCGGCCTGCGCCTGGGCGAGGATGTCGCCGTAGTCGACGCCCGCGTAGATGATCGTGCCGGACGCGATGTGCGGCTCGTACTCCTCGCGCTCCTCGATCGTGGTGTCGTACCGGACGAGGTCGTCGAGCGTCGCGTAACGCTGCACACGCTGCGCCGCGAGATTCCCGTACGGCATCGGATGCCGGACCGCCACGACCCGCTTGCCCGCGTCCTTCAGCGTCTCGACGACCGCTCGCGTCGTCTGGCTCTTGCCCGAACCGGTTCGGACGGCGCAGACCGCGACCACCGGGACCGTCGCCTCCAGCATCGTCTCGCCGGGCCCGAGCAGGACGAAGTTCGCGCCGGCGGCCAGCACCTGGCTGGCCTTGTGCATCACGTAGGTGTGGCTGACGTCTGAGTAGCTGAAGATCACGTCATCGACCTGGTGGTCCTTGATCAGTCGCGTCAGCTCGCTCTCGTCGTGGATGGCGATCCCGTTCGGGTAGCGCTCACCTGCGAGGCTCGCCGGGTAGGTCCGGTCGTCGATGAACGGGATCTGCGTCGCGGTGAAGGCCACGACCTCGATCCGCCGGTCGCCCCGGTAGGCGACGTTGAAGTTGTGGAAGTCCCGCCCGGCGGCTCCCATGATGAGGACACGACGCGGCATCGGTGAATCCTCTCGTTCAGCCTGGATCTCAGCCGGAACAGTACGGTGCAACGCATGATGACGGTCGACGACGCAGCGCGAATGGCCTTGGCGTTACCCGAGGTCACCGAAGGCGAGCGGCACGGCAACCGCACCTGGGCCGTCGACGGTAAGGGCTTCGCCTGGGAACGGCCGTTCAGCAAGGCCGACATCAGGCGCTTCGGCGACGACGTGCCACCCGAAGGACCCATAATCGCCGTTCGCGTGTCGGACCTGGGCGAGAAGGAGGCCGTGCTCGCCGCAAACCCCACGGCATTCTTCACGATTCCGCATTTCGACGGGTATTCGGCGATTCTCATACAGTTGAACAAAGTCACCAAGAAGGCATTGCAAGAAGCGCTGGTCGACGGCTGGTTGGCGTGCGCGCCCGCAAAGCTCGCAGACCAGTACCTCAAGAGCTGAGCGTCACCATCTCGGGGGTGGCCTGAATGCGCATGACGGGCGCGGCCGCCCTACAGGCCGTGTTGCGCGACACCGGCCGGGCTGTGCTCGCCAACACGCGCCTGCGGCGGGTAGCGGAGACGTGGGGACTGTGGGTAGTCGGCGAGTGGGCCTTTCTCGTGCTGCTGTCCGTGACCGCGTACGACCGGGGTGGCACGACGGCCGTGGCGGTCGTCGGCGCCGTCCGGATGATTCCGGGCGCACTCGCGGCACCGCTGTTCTCGCTTGCCGCAGACCGGGTGTCCCGCGTCAGGATGCTGGTGGCGACCCTGCTGTCCTGGACGGTCCTGGTTGCGGTCGTGCCCGCTGTGCTGCTTGTCGACTCGCTGCTGCCCCTGTACGCGTTGGTGGGTACCGCCTCACTCACGAGCACGCTGCTGCGGCCCGCGATCAACGCCTTGATTCCGCAGGTCGTCAACCGGCCCGACGAACTGACGGCCGGCAATTCGGCATACAGCATCGTCGAAGCGGCAGGCAGCCTGGTCGGTCCGCTCGTCGCAGGCGCCCTCGTCGCGACCGTCAGCACATCCGCGCGATATCTCGTCGTCGCGATCACATTCGCCGCCGCTGCCGCGATCGGCGCCACGATCCAGACCGAATCCCAACCGGCGGAGCGCCGCGGCAGGTCCGGCTGGCGGCGAATACTCGAACCGCTCGCAGGCTTTCCGGCGCTCGTCGCATCGCCACGCCTGAGGACCGTCTTCGTCGTGATCATGGCGCAGTCCACGACGCGAGGGGCAATGAACGTACTCGTCGTTGCCATCGCAATCGTGCTGACCGATTCTGGTCTCTCGTCGACGGGTCTGTTCTTCGCTGCGCTGGGCGCAGGTGGCGTGGTCGGCGGCGTGATCACCCTGCTGGGCTCGCGTTGGCCACCGGGTCCGCCGTTCATCCTCGGCATGACGTTGTGGGGCGTTCCGCTCATCGTGATCGCCGCACATCCGACCGCTGTCGTCGCGTGGCTGGGGATCGCTGCGATCGGTCTCGGCAACGCGCTGGGTGACGTCTACGGCTTCACACTCATGCACCGACTGATCCCAGATCATCTTCTCGGCCGGGCCTTCGGCGCCTTCTGGGGCACGGCTTCGGCGACCCAAGCCCTCGGTGCCGCGATCGCAGCACCATTGATCACCGGGTTGGGACTGCGCACGGCACTCCTCGTGGTCGGCATCGTCATGACGGTCATCCCGTTGCTGTCGTGGTTCAGCGTGCGGCAGGTGAACGCCGATCTGTTCGTCGACGAGCACGATGTCGACGTCCTGCATCGCTGCAAGCTGCTCGCGCCGCTGACCCGGGTCGCCCTCGAGCAGCTCAGCCGCCGCGCGGGCTCCCTCGCCGTTGCGACCGGATCGGTCGTGATCGAACAGGGCGCGACCGGCGAGACCTTCTTCATTGTTGACTCGGGAGAACTCGATGTCCGCGTGGACGGTACGACGCTGTCGCGACTTGGCCCGGGCGACTGCTTCGGCGAGATCGCGGCCCTCAACCGCACGCCACGCACCGCAACTGTCACCGCCCGCCAACCGTGCCGCCTGCTGACCGTTGACGGCCCCGACTTCGTCCTCGCCGTCACCGGAAACCGCCCCGCCGAACGGGCGGCACTGGAGATGGCGCGCGAGCGCATCGAACGCAAGGGAACTGTCGCCCCCGAATCGGCCAGTGAGGACGGCCCTTGACAGCTGTGCGATCGAGACGGACTCACCGTCCGCGCCCCTGCTCACCGACGCCGGTGCCACCGAGCGCGCCTGACAAGCACCGGCGTACGACGGCAACGGTGCTGCGCTCCGGAGCCGCCGCCGCCGGAGCCGGTCACGCCGAGCTGGCCGGAGAGCCCGCCTAACCACGACCGGGCTGCCAACGCGCTAGGTATGAGCCGCTTGCTGCACTTCGAGCAGCGACGCCTCGTGCAGCGACTCGGCGTAGGCACGATGCCCGCCACGCAGGCCGAACAGCCGCTTCGACAGCAGCAGGTACAGCACGGCGGCGACATTCACCGCGAGCGCCAGGGTACGAAGGACCGTCACCTTCTCGGTGATTTCGTACACCTCGAAGGGAATGAACAACGTCGTGCCGACGACAGCCACGTACTCGCCCCATCGTCGTAGCGACCACAGGCCGATTCCTTCGACGAGTTGCAGCGCGCCGTAGAAGAGCAGCCCGCCCGCAATGAGGTTCAACGTCGAGTGCTTCGCGGTGAGCAGCTTCTCGATCAGGCGGATCGTTCCCGAGTCCGAGACATTGAAGTTGATCTGGTCGAAGAACGGCTTGAGCGAGGCGAGGTCGCGATCGAAGAGCTGTTTCAGGCTTACCTGCGTGCTCTCGAAGCGCAGTACGGCGACGCCGAGCAGCGTGATGACCGCCCCGCGGATCCAGCGTTCGATGGCGAGCGCGCGCAGGATGAACGCGGACCGAAGTTGCTTGCCACGCAGCAGCGTGGGCGCATCGTCAGCCGGACCGCGTCCGTGCGGCTCGCCGAGGACGTACGCGCCGCAGCGCAGGCAGCGCCAAGCATCGCCGAGCGGCGTGGTCGCTTCGAGCTTGGCGCGGTAAGCCGGCTCGTCGGGCGTATACGTGACGTGCCCGTGGCGCGCGCATGACCGCAGGCTCCAGTCCACGGCGGCAGCTTATGGGCAGCGCCGAACCGGAACCGGCAGGCCCCCGCGAACGCGCGAACAAGAAACTCTCCGCAGGCGGGTCCGGCCGACGTACTCGCCTCGTCGGACCGTGAGATCAGCCTCCTTTCTCGGCGGCGCCGGCTGCTGCGGGAGGCCGTCGTCCCCGCGGACTGACGTCAGTCGACAGCGATTCAGAGCCTGCGGTATTGCTGTCGAGCCAGGACGGACGCCCGTTCGGGCAATCCATTGCGCGTCGACGCGTTGCACGTGATCTGCATGACCAGGGGGCCTACGATCGCGATCACGACTGCGGCGTACCCCTCATCGGTGTGGGCGGCTGCCCCGGCCGTGTCACGTGCGGGCATACCAGGCACCGCGAAGCGTCGCGCCGAGGGCTCGATCACAGTCAGCTGCGCAGCGTTGCGGTCGTACTCCGCGCGAGCTCCGCTGCTTGTGGCGAATTGGTAGATGAAGACGATGACCTGATCGTCGGCGTCGTTCATCCACAGTCGCTGGTAACCGCGAACGAATCCCTCCGACTTCAACGCGCGCGCTGCGCCGGGTCGCCCGTCATCGCGGATCGCTTTCGCCAGGTCGGACGGGCCGGTGTCACCGACGTCGTCGGGCTGCACCTCGTAACCCGCGGGCACTTGGCTGACAAGCCGTGCCTCCAGCGCGGCGAACGATGCCGGGGTCGGTCTGCCAGAAGGTGCTGGATTGGGCACCGATGACGAAACGCCTGGCGCCGTACTGCGCATTGCAGCGCCTGTTGTCGTTGAGGTGCACGCCGCCAACGTCGCGATGGCGGCCAGGCCGACGGCGGCTCGGAGCGCCGATGTTCCCATGTCGCTGCTCCCGGGGGTCTCGAAGGCTCGCGGCTCGGACGTGAGTACCACGGAAGGGCTGACATCGCGATTCAGTCCTCCGATCGGGCAACCGCCGACTCGGTGATCAGTCGATGCTCGGCCCGGTGATGATCATGCCGGTCAGCGCAGCTGTGGCTGCCAGTTACGCCACTTCGGCCCCTGATACGAGTCTCTCGGGAGGAGTCGAGCCTGCGGCCTGATGGTTCGTAGCCGTCCACTCTGTCCCCCGAGCTACGGGCTCTGCCGAAGCCGAGCTGAAGGCGAACTGAAACCGACCTTGCATAGCGTGCCCGATTGCGCGGTCTGACCGCGCGGGCTGGCGGGTTACGTTGACTTCAAGGAGCGGGGTCTGATGAAAAGACTGATGGTGTTGGGCCTGCTCGCCACGGTGGTGGTCGTCGCAGCCGGAGTCACGCCGGTGGCCGTGGGCGCGGCGACCAAGGCGGCATCGATCAGTTGGAGCACGTGCGACGACCCTGGCCTGCAGGACGCCGGCGCCCAGTGCGCCATGCTCTCGGTGCCTCTCGACTACAGCGAGCCGAACGGGACGCAGATACAGCTCGCCGTCTCGCGCGTCCTGCACACGGTGCCTGACTCGCAGGCGCAAGGCGTCATGCTCATCAACGCGGGCGGGCCCGGTGTACCGGGGGTCGGACTCGCCACCTTGGGGCAGGCCGTGCCGAATGGCGCCGGCGGCTACTACGACTGGATCGGGTTCGATCCGCGCGGCGTCGGCGCCTCGCAGCCGTCCCTGTCCTGCGATCCGAACTACTTCGACTTCAACCGGCCGAGCTACGTCCCGCTGCAGACGTCCACCCTCAACCAGTGGCTCGCCCGCTCGAAGGGCTACGCCGACGCCTGCAAGGCGAACGGCCCGATCCTTTCGCACATGACCACGATCGAGAACGCCAGGGACATCGACAGCATCCGGGCCGCGCTCGGCGTGGAGCAGATCAACTACTACGGCTACTCCTACGGCACCTACCTCGGCCAGGTCTACAGCACGATGTTCCCGTCACGCGTGCGGCGGATGGTGCTCGACAGCAACGTCGACCCGCGCAACGTCTTCTACCAGGCCAACCTCAACCAGGACGTCGCCTTCAACACGATCATCAAGATCTGGTTCGGCTGGCTGGCCAAGTACGACAGCGCGTACCACCTGGGCAAGACCGAGAAGGCCGTCGAGGCGCTCTTCTACCAGACCGAGGCCAAGCTGACGCTCCACCCGGCCGACGGCAAGATCGGCGGCGACGAGTGGGTCGACATCTTCCTCCCGACCGGCTACTCCCAAGCGACGTGGACCCTCCTCGGTGACGCGTTCTCGCGCTTCATCCACAACGACGACGTGGCCAATCTCGAGGACCTGTTCCTGATCATCGACGGTCTCGGCAACGACAACTTCTACGCCGTGTACAACGCAGTGCAGTGCACCGACGTGCAGTGGCCGCAGCAATGGTCGAGATGGTCCCGCGACAACTGGGCGACGTTCGCCAAGGCGCCGTTCGAGACCTGGGCCAACGCCTGGTACAACGCGCCGTGCCTGTACTGGCCCGCGCCGGCCCACAAACCGCTGACGATCGACGGCAGCAACGTGAGCAGCGCCCTGCTCATCGACCAGACCCTCGACGCCCCAACGCCGTACGAGGGCAGCCTCGAGGTCCGTCAGCTATACCCGAACTCAAGCCTGATCGCACCGCCGGGTGGCACCACGCACGGCAGTTCGCTGTCCGGCGACGCGTGCCTCGACGACCAGGTCGCCGCGTATCTCGCGAACGGCACCCTGCCGCCGCGCAAGCCCGGCAACGGCGCGGACACGACATGCGCGCCGCCGCCCGTCCCGGTGCCTGACGCTGCCACCGCGACCACGCCGGCGAACGCGGCCGCGCGGTGGGTCAAGGCATCGCGCTAGCAAGGTCATGGCCGGGCACACCTAGCTGCTGACTGATAGCCAGGCTTTCGCGCAGGCAGGCGATTGAGCGCTGGTGCCGGCCCTGACGCTGGTGCACGACGCCGATATCCGCCAGGCAGACGGCCTCACCCTCGCGGTCGCCCAACTCGCGATAGAACGCCAGGCTCTCCTGCTGGGCGCTCAGCGCCGGCTCATGGCGTCCCTGTCGCTCGTAGAGGCCACCGAGACTGTTGAGGGTCGCGGCTTCCGATCTGCGGTCGCCCAGTTTGCGATTGAGCGCGAGGCTCTCCTGCAGGCAGGCCAACGCCTCGTCATAACAGCCTTGTCTTTGATAGACCTCGCCGACGTTGAGCAGCCCGGCTGCCTCACCGCGCAGGTCTCTGATACTCCTGGAGATCGCCAGACACTCCCGCTGGTAGGCCAACGCCTGCTCGTACCGTCCCTGCGATTGATGAACCAGACCCAGGTTGGCCAGGCTGGCGGCTTGACCAGGACGATCGCCCACGCTGCGGCGAATCGTCAGGCTCTCCTGCAGGCAAGCCACCGCGTCCTCGTAACGCCCCAGGCGCCAGTACCGGACGCCGAGGTCGCTGTGCACCTGTGCTTGTCCGATCAGGTCGCCCTTACCGCGCGCGACGCCGAGCGCGATCTGATTGACCTGCGCCCAGTCATCCCAGTGGCCACGCATGAGAAAGAAGGCGTACAGCGCGTGAGCCAACTGCACCGCGATCTCGTCCGGAACGCCAGGTGCGGACGCTGCTGCCTGCTCGACGGCGGCGACCAAGTTGGCCCGCTCGGCGTCCAACCACTCGAGCGCGGCGTGATCGTCACCGAATGTCAACCCGCCGCCGCGCCAGCGCTGGTCGATCCGTTCCAGGCGATAGTCACCCGGACGCAGCAGCTTCAGCGTCTGCCAGACCGTCGCGAGGTAGGACGCCAGTGCGCGGGTCAGCGCTGCCGACCGTGCGTGTTCGGGATGCTGTTGGGCGAGCTCGCGGGCGTACAGGCGCAGCAGATCGTGCAGGCGGTAGCGGCCCGGCGATGGTGTCTCCAGCATCTGGACATCGACGAGCCGCTCGAGCACCCGCTCGGCGGCAGCGCGCGACTCGTCCAGCAGCGTTGCCACCACCGGCACGCCTACCTCCGGACCGTCGAGGACGCCGAGCAGCCCGAATGCCCTGGCTGCCGCCCTGTCCACCGGGTCCGCGCTCGCGCGCAATTGCTCGTAGGAGACGGCGAAGCTGGCGCGTGCACCGGCGTCGGCTATCTCCAGCTCGTCCAGACGTCGCTGGGCGTCCGCGAGGCGTTCAGCCATTGCCCGCACCGGCCACGTCGGCCGAGCCGCCAACCGCGCTCCCGCGATCCGCAGCGCCAGCGGCAGCCACGCGCACGCACTAATCACGTCGGCCGCTGCCTCGGGCTCGGCGGCTATCCGCGCGTGGCCGGCCAGCCGACCGAGCAGCTCTGTCGCCTCGTTGGGGGCGAGCACGTCGAGGCGCAGGTGGCGGGCACCGTCGATGCCGGACAGGACCGGGCGGCTGGTGACCAGCACCGCACAACCAGGGCCGGCTGGCAGAAGCGGTCGCACCTGGGCGGCATCCGCCGCGTTGTCCAGTACCACCAGTACCTTGCGATCGGCCACTCGCGAGCGAAACGCAGCGCTGGCCTCGTCCAGCTCGGTCGGGATGACGCGCGCCTCCATGCCGAGCGCCCGAAGAAAGCGGCCCAGCACCTCCAGCGGCGCCACCGGCTGCACCCCCGCGGTAGCGGCTTGCAGGTCCACGTAGAGCTGCCCGCCGGGAAACCGCGCGGCATGCCGATGAGCGGCGTGAACGGCGAGCGCGGACTTGCCGATGCCCGCGGCACCTGCGATCGCGGCGATCACCGGCCGGCGGAGCGAATCTTCGCCTTCGTCGATCCATCCGTCGAACCATCGAAGCGCTGCGTCACGACCGGTGAATCCGTCTATGTCGATCGGGAGCTGCTGCGGAACCGGCCACCGCTCTGCCGCGCGGTCGTCATGCCGTGCCGTAGCCGGCGTGCGGCCGGCCAGCAGATCGGCGTGGGCGGCCTGCAGTTCCGGTCCTGGGTCCGCTCCGAGATCCTCGGCAAGCCGGGACCGAACCGTCTCGTACTGGTCGAGCGCCTCCGCGTGCCTGCCGCACAGCTCCAGCACCACGAGTCGCCGGACCCATAGCGGCTCCCGCAGCGGATGCCGGATCGTCAGCTCGGCCAGCTCGGCCGCCAGCTCGACTGCGCGCCCGGCGGCGATGTCCAGGTCGATCCGCCGCTCGGTTCCCGCCAGATATCGCTCGACGAGCTGCGGCGCTATCGAAGCCTCGAGCCAGGGCGATCGCAGATCCTCGAACGGGGTTCCTCGCCACAGGGTCAGCGCCTCGACGAGCAATCCGTGCTCGGCCGAACTACTTGCCGAGGACGCAGCGGCATCGAGCAATCGCGCGAATCGCAACGCGTCCACCTGATCTGGCTCGGCACGCAGTACGTATCCCGCCGCGCTGGTGACGATCAGCTCGGCACCGAGCTCGGCACGAAGCCGCGCCACGTAGACCTGCACCGCCCTGCGCGCATCGGCGGGCAGGCGGCCGTCCCAGATGGCCGCGGCCAGCCGATCGACCGAGACGCTCTCGCCGGCCGTCAACGCCAGCACGGCGAGCAGCGTCCGCAACCGGCCCGCTGTCAGCTCGACGCAGCGGCCGTCGATCGACAGTTCCATCGGGCCCAGCAACCCGATCTGAAGCTGGCCTTGCCCACGCTCGCCAGCGTGCGACCTGCCATTGCGTGAAGCTCCCACGAGCCGCTCCTGCCCCAACAGGTTCCCGCCCGATCACCGAAGTTCCGGGTTCGTCCGCCGACACGAGAAGGCGCCGACTCACTAATCATCTTCTATCAAATCGCGGCGGCTGACCGCTGGCGTTTCTCCGCCACGCTCGAGCGCGACTGTTTCGAGGGCCGATGGCAGCTCGCCGAGACGCAGGGCAGCTGGCAGGACGACTTGACGGAGCCAGTCCTACCGCCCTTCGGGTCTTTCAGGCATGGCTCCCACGAGATTCACTCTGCTCGATCCAGCGCTACGCGCCGAGCCAGTCAGCGCCATCACAGCCCGCTGAGGCTCGGGAACCCGGCTCACTTCAGCCGACTGTTCCGCACCGCATACGGCGTCACACCCCCGGGGTACCGGGCAGCGGGCGGCAAAACTCACGCTCCGCGCATGACAATGCTGTTCGAGGCCGAAATCCACGTCCCCACGGTTTCGTCGTCGTCAAACGCGCGACGCCGAGCAACCGGACCTCGCCGGCGACCGGAGCGGACGGCGCTTCGTTGCACGCCGAGAGACGATCACGAATGTCCCGCGAGGAGGTCAGCTGGGTCGATGCTTCGACTCGGCAGTGCCTTTGGCGCCTGATCCCCACCTCGGGTCAACCACGCGGCAATAAGTGACGCGCCAACACCGCCATGGCCGTCGACCAGCACGTCCGACGGGCGGACGCAGTCTCGCCCGGGCGGGCGATCCGCTCCCCCATCTGTCTGCACGCCTGCGCGCGTTATCGAAGTCAGCCGCGGCAAGCGAAAGGTGAAGGCGTCTGTCGCCGCCGCCGCCAAGACCTATTTCAGGGATCTGCCGAATTGAGGATGTCAGTTCAGGGATGCAGCGGGGCGCTCGGTCGGGAAGTTTTGGCTGCGGGGCAGGCGAACACTCAAAGTCCCGCCCCGCAGGGCTGACCGGGATCCAAGAGGCGGAGCCAGATGCCCGCAAAGCCTTCACCGGCGGGCCTCGTTGCACAAGCGGTTACCCGATCGCCCAGTGGCAGGGCGGTCGGCGGCCGTCTTGTTGGCATGGATCCACTCGAGATCGGCGATCGGCTCAGCGGCGACACGACGCCGCGTCTTGCCCAGGGCGTCGCGCGGGCAGACCTTGGCCAGCCGCAGTTTCGCTTATGCTGCCGGGCGATTTTCTTCGCGAAACGCGCGCAATGCGCTGCGACGATGTGCGACCACTCTGTGCCAGCGCGAAGTCGTCTTATTCGTCCCTGGACATGTTGGCTGGCTGCGCCTACACCTGTTTGTTATATGGGGGAAGGGCTCAGCGTATGGACTGGGCGAGATTCGAAGGTAGCCGCGCGCCGGCATACCGGGCGCGAGGGCGTTCACCCTGCATCGGTAATAGGACCTGTCGGGGTCCCCCAGGTCGATCGTGTTGACGTGACGGACTTCGGCAATCCGAACTGATCTCACCGGGGGACGAGAAAAGGTTACCCCCGGGGCTTCCTGCGCGTGTGGCAACCCGTTCGGGACGGTTGTGCCGCGCAACCGCACGTAGATCGATCTGGACGTCTCACTTTCGCATCTCGTGCGGCCAGTGCAACAGATAGAAGGCACCATGAAACGACTGCTAGTACTGCTCTGCGCACCACTGCTGTTCTTCGTCGTCTTCGCAGCGCCCGCGTTCGCTGACGGGCAGCACTTCACGCACGGCGGTGTGCCGACGTGCACCATCACCCCCATCGTCACCGCTACCGACACCTCTCAGAGCGTGACCTGTTCGGGCGAGCTCGCCGGCCTCGGCAACGTCGACCTCGTCCTCAACCTGAGCGCGTCAGGCTTCGCCCTGTACCAGTGCCAGAACGGCGGCGGGAACATCGCACCGGGACAGAACAAGGTTCTCGTGGGGCCGGCCACCTCGACGACAACCATCCCGGCCAGCGCGATCAAGAACGGACGCACGCCGTTCACCGGAGCGGGGTCAACCCCGTGGTGACGGTTACCAGCATCACGCTGAAGATCTCGCAGACGGACCTGCTCTTCACGTGCACGGCATCGAATCCCAATGGTCTGACCGGGACCGTGACGCTGTCCTGCGTCTAGGTTTAGCCGTCTAGCCACAGCGGAGGCGCCGACCGGCGCCTCCGCTGCCATCTCACCGCCGATCAGGCACAGCCAGCGAGGACCACTCGGCCCGCAGCGTACGAATTCGTGGATGGTGACAGCAGCGAAGGAGCGCAAGCACGCAGCTGTCGGCCTACGCGATCACTCGCCCACACAGCGACAACGTCAGCCTCCCTTCGAGGCGAGCAACCATGCTGTCACCGTCCGGCGCATCGACGCGGTCCGAGGTAATCGGCCGATCCAGCGACGAAGAGGCCACCTCCGTGGTCGACGACGCCGGTCACCACGTTCGGTACCGACATGAAATGGTCTCCTGGATCCGGAAAGGCCCGCTGCCACCGCGTCGTTCCGGCCGCGCTGACCGCTCGGACTACCGGCCCCGCGGAGCCTGCCTCCACGCGGTATGCGTTGGTTCCGTCGGCGGCGACGACCGGGCCGTGCGGCGGGGCCGGGACCGCCTCTGTGAAGCTGAGCTGATTCCGGCGGCCCACCTCGCGGCCCGTGCGGACATCGAGGTCGAGGCTCACCGGTCGACCGGTGCACGGGCTGCTGAGGACGATGGCCTCCAGCGTGATGACGCCCGTCCGCGACATCCGCAGGGCAATGAGCTGGGGCCCCTCCGGCAGGTATCTCTGCCATCGGATCCGACCGGTCTGCGCGTCCAACGCGAACACGGTGGACGCCAGCGTTCCTTCCCACTTCGTTCCTTGCCCCGGCCAGCTGTCGTGGTTGTTCTTCCGCGTCACCGCCACCACGACCACGACAGCCACAAGCAACAGCCCGAGCCCGACACCGACGAGGACCAGTAAGGGCTTGGCAGACGGCTTGGTCGACCGTGTGAGCATCATCCGCCCCCTCGATTCAGCGGTGAGCTTCCCGGCGCACATCCAGTATGGGACGGCCGAGCAAGCTACAGCTCGCAAGAAGGTCCGCACCTTGCCGGCGCGCGGATGTCCGAGCCGGTCGAAGGGGCCAGTCACTCGATCTCATTGACGCTGGAGATTCTCCTCGAGCATGTATCGCAGGATGTCGCTGCGCACAGTCGAATCGTCCCTGGCGTGGGGCAAGCCGATGCGCGAAGCCCGCGCCCGTGCACGCGGCGGGCCACGTGTAGAGCGTCTACTCGATTCGCGGACTGAGGCGTCTGGGCGTGCCATGCAGCCGCACGATGCGCGTTTGGGGGTTCGGCACCCTGCTGCCCACACGCTTGGTGGTGGACATCATCGAATACCCGACACCGTCTCCATCACGGTGGCGCGCCGCTTGGCGATGCGCCGGCGTCATCGCCTTCGTTGCACAGTCCTCGCCGTCGGCGTTCGCGGACGAGCACACTGACGGTGGGACGTGGCGGGGAGCGTCCCAGCCCCCCAGGACAGCACCGCCCCGCCACGTCTCCTACATAGAGCGCGAGTGTCTCGCGCAGATACCGCCCAACGTCAGGGCATGACAGTCCGACCGTCAACGGCCGACTCGCTGGTTACAGGTGATAACCGGATCCGCATTGGGTGCTCGGTAACCTACGTAGCCCCGCGGAGCAGGGGCATCATGGGTCAGCGTCGCCAACCCATTCACATGGCACGTCTAGCTCTCCCCGTCGATCTTGAGCGCGCCGTCTTGACGGACGAAACTGAAATGCGTCTGCTCGGTTACGACTCGGCCGTCCTTGTAGTGGTACCTGAGTGTCGCGGTGGCGCCGTTCGGTGGCTCGCCGTTCGCGCTGCGGACGCTGACGCGCTCGACACTGCTCCAGAAATTGTCGAAGGTCTGGCGGCTGTGTGCTTTGGTGCTCTGGAAATGCGGCGTAAGCCGTGCCCAAGCGGCGTCGAGGTCGCCAGGTACGAGGTTGAAGTAGTCGACGACCGCTTTGGCGAGTTCCTGGTTGGTTGGTGGGCCGTTCTGGATCGACGAGCTGGGCGACGCCGTCGGCGAGGGCGTCCTCGTCATCGAATTCGACGGTGACGGTGCGGAGGACGTCGGGCCGCTCGCCCCGTTGTTATCGTCGCCGGTCCCGTTGAGCAGGACGATCGCGAGCAGCGTGCTGAGCGCGACGACGATCACCGCGGCAACGATTGGCAGCCAGGACCGGTGCCGCTCGCGGTCTTCCGGGGGTGGAGCAGGGCGACTGCTCGGTGGCGGGGCAGGGAAGGCGAGCGTGTCGCCCGCCGCGACCGGAGTGGCGGCTAGCGCTGGCTGTCGCTGGCGGGTGATGACCCGGGCGGTGGAACTCGTCGGCGGATCGTGCGTCACTGCGTGCAGGCTCGGGAGGGTGTTCGCAACGTCGACCATGCTCGGCCGCCGGGCCGCATCGGGGGACATCATCGTGTTCAGCATCGGGGTCAGTGGACCGCTGCGGGTGGGCGGGTCCGACTCGCCGGAAGCGACTCGGTGCAGCACGGCCATCGGGTTCTGGTCGGTACCGAACGGCGGGTTGCCCTCGACAGCCATGTAGAGCGTTGCGCCCAGGGAGTACACGTCGCTGGCGAAGTCCGAGGACGCGCCACGCGCAACCTCCGGAGCCATGAAAGCGGGCGTGCCGGTCACCATGCCGGTCGAAGTCAAAGTGATGTCGTCGAGCGCGCGCGAGATGCCGAAGTCGGTGATCTTCGCGGTGCCGTCCTCGGCGATCAGGACGTTGCCAGGCTTCACGTCACGATGCACGATGCCGGCACGGTGCGCCGCCGCGAGCGCAGCGGCCACCTGCATGCCGATCCGCGCGACCTCGTCCGGCGGGAGCGGTCCGTTCTCTCGCACGATTTCCTGAAGACTGCGCGACGGGACGTATTGCATGATCAGACAGGGGCTGTCGCCCTCGTCGACGATGTCGAAGACCTGTACCGCGCTGGGGTGGTGCAGGCGCGCTGTCAACCGGGCCTCGCGCATCACGCGCTTGACTGCGACCTCGCGCTCCATCTCGGTGAGCCCCGGCTGCACATGTAACTTCTTGACAGCGACCGAGCGATGCAAGCGCTCGTCCCACGCCTGCCAGACGGTGCCCATGCCACCGGACGCGAGTTGCCTGCCCAGCCGGTACCGCCCGCCGATGCGGGCATCGGCCTCAGCCACGGGCACATCCTCACGTCGTCGACAGCGGGCATCGGTCGTGGAACGACCCTACCCAGCCGGGAGGTTCCGACCGCGCCACAAGGGGTCAGCCTTGCCCAGGCGTGCAGGACGACCCGACCGATCTCCGTATACGCGCCGATCCCCATCGCACCGCAACCACGAGTCTGTGACAGTGCGCGCACATGGCAACCGGAGAACACACCCGTCCCTCGGGACTTTCCTTTGCACTGTTGAGGAGTTCCTTGGCCTCCTCGGCAATCGCGGCGGACTGCACAAACATCACCTCGCCGTACGCATCAATCCGACATAGCAACGAGAGTTCCGCGCTGGGGTGGGCCTAAGGGGTGGCGACGAGCGGTCGCACGTCATTCCAGAAGCGCTCAAGCTGGTGCAGCTCGTTGGCAACCGGCCAGATGAAGACGCGTTGCACGCCTGCGTTCGCGAATGCCGTCAACTTCTCGGCGAACAGTTCAGGAGGACCGATCGGAAGACATTCGCGGAGCATGTCCTCGGGTCGGTGCACGGTGGGAACTAGCCGCTGTCTGAGGATGCGGTCGGCTTCGTCGCGGTCGTCAGTGATGTAGCACCACATCGTTGCAAGAGCGTTGGGGAAGGTGTCGGGAGCCTTACCGTGATCTGCCCGCCCAGCCCTCGACCGTGTCACGGCGGCTGTCGGTGATAAGCGGCTTCTACCGCACCTGCCTCATCGACGGCGCGCGGGAGCACTCACCCGCCGAGTAGGTCCGGCTTCATGCGTCAGGGTCGTTGTCGCTGGTGGCGGCTGGTCTAATCGAGGGTGAACGGCGGGTACTCGTCGGTCATCAGCAACAGGTATGTCTCGACCCGTAGCCACCACCGCAGGACGCCAAGTGTGAAATGGCGCAGACCTGCCGGCCAGCGTCCGGTGAACAACACCGCGAACAACGCGATCAGCAGCACGACAGCTTCGGCGATCGCGAGCAGGGCCAGGATGATGAGTTGTGGGATCACCAGGATGAGCCGGAATCCGACGGTCACCCGGTTGCGCTGCTCGAGCTGCGGGATGACGTCCACGCGTACCCGCGGGTCGCCGCCGGGATCGGTAGGCGTCATCGCGAACGCGAACGGCGGGTACTCCTCGCGCAGGAACCCGGCGAAGACAGCGGTCCGGACGTA
>WNGH01016112.1_pt1 | contig 18031 bp, 13 predicted proteins | sample 5400631 | NCBI WGS metagenome assembly WNGH01 (sample SAMN13153373, study PRJNA577476) | soil metagenome | isolation source: 115 cm soil or saprolite under Garry oak tree replicate 1 | place: USA:California | collected 2016-06-15
AGCTTCCCCTGGTCGACCTTGACCTGGATCTCCTCCTCGTAACCGCCGTTCACCTTGATCGCCGCGACCCCGTCGGTCGATTCCAGGTCTTTCTTCAGCACCTCGTCGGCCACATAGCGCAGCTGGTACAGGTTCGAACCGCCGGTCAGGTACAGGCGCAGGATCGGATCGTTGTTCGGGTCCAGACGGAGGACGACCGGCTTCTCCGCCTCGCGCGGCAGGCGGACTAGATCCAGCTTCTCGCGGACGTCGAGGGCGGCGAAGTCCATGTTGCGCCCCCAGCCGAACTCGAGAGTGACCTGGGACAGCCCCGGCCGCGCCACCGACGTGAGCCGCTGCACCCCCGCCACGACGCCGACCGCCTCCTCCACGGGACGGCTGACGAGCGATTCGATCTCGGCCGGCGCGGCCCCCTGGTAGCGGGTCTCGACCGTCAGGCTGGGATAGGAGATGTTCGGCAGCAGATTGATCGGCAGGCGGGTGAAGGCGACGCAGCCGAACACGACGAGCGCTATGGCGCACATCGCCACCGTGACGCGCCGTTTCAGCGAGAACTCGATGAGGCTCATCGGCCTGGGGCCTCCGGCGTCAGCCGCGGACCGGCCGATCGGCGACACCGCCGAGATCGGAGGCCTCGGGGGCGGGGATGACCTTGATCGGCGAGCCCTGCTTCAGCCCGCCCTGCCCGGCGACGATCACCTGCTCTCCCGGCTTCACACCCGAGAGCGCCTCGATGCGTGTCCCCTCCTCGAGACCGAGGGAGACGGTGCGCTTCTCCGCGATACCGGCGCTGGCGACGAAGACGTAGGCGTCCTGCAGCTCGCGGATCACCGCCTCGCGCGGCAGAAGCACGGCCTGAGGATGGGTCTCGCGCACGATGTCGATGGTGACGAAGGCGCCGGGGCGAACCTCCGGCGGCGGCGCCGTCGCCTCGACCGTGAGCTTGACGGTGCCGGTCGCCGTGTCGACCACCGGGCTGATCTGGCGGATGCGGCCGTGGAAGCGCGTCTGCTCGCTCGCCTTCATGGTGATCCGGACGTCGCGCCCCTCCTTCAGCCCGATGACGTCCTTCTCCGGCAGGAAGATCTTCGCGATCAGGGGATCGAAGTCGGCCACCGTGAACAGCTGGTCGCCCGGGCGGATGTGCTGCCCGAGCTTCAGGAACCGCTCGGTCACGCGTCCGCCGAACGGGGCGCGTATGGTCGTCTTGGCGAGACGCCACTGGGCCTCGGCCAGCTCCTGCTGGGCGATCTGGTTCTCGAGGTGGGTCCTGTCGAACTGCTCCTGGCTGATCAGGTGCTCCGCGACCTCCTGCGCCGCCCGGTCGTAGTTCAGTTTCGAGTTCTCCAGCCGGACCCGCGCCTTGGTGAGGGCGATCTCCGCGTCGTCCTTGACCAGCTGGGCCAGGACCTGCCCCTTGCCGACCTTGTTCCCCTCCTCCACCAGGACCTCCGCCACCCGCCCCTCCGCCTCGGCGAGGACCTTGACGTCGGCCTCGGCCACGAGATTGGCGGTCGAGCTGATGTAGGCCGAGACCGGCCCCGTGGCGATGGCGGCCACGCTTACCGGCACCGGGGCCTTCTCCTTCTCGTCCCCATCCTTCCCCTTACCGGGAGCGGCCGCTTTTCCAGTGGTCCTGGTGCTGGCCAGGGCGACGTCCCCCGATGCCCCGGTCGATTTCGCGTCACTCCGGGCCGAGACCTCGGATGCAGACCCGGACTTTCGGTGGATGTACAGGCCGGTCGCCGAGGCGGCCACGACCAGGATCAGCAGGATGGAGGAGAAGACGAAGGCACGCTTGCGACGAGAGGTGGAAGGCATCTGGGTCTCCGGGCCTAAGTGTGCGCGTTGTGGAACACGGTCACCGTCAGTGTCCATCCGTTCAACGGAGGGGCGTGGCCCCCGGTTCCCGGTTCTTTCCGGCGTCTGCGAGTTGTGGAGGGTACTGTGACGCGGGACTACTTCGCCTTCTCGATGGTGAACTTCCCGAACGCGAACCCGATGTCCAGCCCGCGTCCGGTTCCGTGCAGGGCGAGCGAGACCTCTCCCTTGGTCAGGGCCTGCGCGTCGGCCGACTTTCCGGCCCCGGCGTGCGCCTCCGACTGGATATACGATCCGAACAGCTCGTTGATGCTCCGGGCCCCGGTGAAGCGTCCCGTGCCTCCGACGATCTCCGACTTGCCGAACGTGATGCCGCCCCCCTTCGCCTTGATCCTGACCCTGGCCGTCTGACCGTCGTCGCAGGTGATCGTGCCGTCCCCCTGGGCGGTCTTGTAGAACGCGGACCATCCCTTCAAGTTGAACGTCATCCGGCAGGAGACCAGCTTCTGGTTTCCACCCGTCCCGTCCTGGTCGCGGGCCAGAACGCCTGAGGGGGCCAGGATCGGCAGGACGAGCGCGCACAGGAGAATATTTTTCAGGATAATCCGGGCGGGCGGCATCGAGGATCATTATGTCACGAGCGGGTATAATCCGCGCCTCATGACGCGCCGAGCCGCCCGCCCGCGCCCCCGCCGGGCCCCGCGTGTCCGGACCGGGATCGAGGTCCTGGCCCGGGCCCGGCCGCGCTGGCTCAGGAACCGCCGTGTGGGTCTCCTGATGCACCCGGCCTCGGTCACGTCAGAGCTCGTCTCGTCGCGGCGGATCGTCCTCGACCTGTGCGGGCGGAAGCACCTGCGCGCGCTGTTCGGTCCGCAGCACGGCATCGCCGGAGAGAAGCAGGACAACATGATCGAGTCGGGGCACGGGGCCGACGCCGATCTCAGGATCCCGGTCCACTCCCTCTACTCCGAGACCCGCTCGCCGACGCCGGAGATGCTGCAGGACATCGACGTGCTGCTGGTCGATCTGCAGGACGTCGGGACGCGCGTCTACACCTTCGAGTGGACCACGGCGTTGGCCCTCGAGGCCTGCGCGAAGGCGGGGAAGGAGGTGGTCGTCCTCGACCGGCCCAATCCGCTGGGCGGCGATGTGGTCGAGGGGAACCTGATCCATCCCGGCTACACCTCCTTCGTCGGTCTCTACCCCGTGCCGATGCGCCACGCCCTGACCCTCGGCGAGCTGGCGGCGCTGGTCAACGCGCGCCTCGCCGGCGCCGGCCGAGGGAAACAGACCCGCCTGGCACTCCGCAAGGACGGAGCCGGTTACCGCTGCCCGGGACTGTGCGAGCTGACGGTCGTGCCGATGGACGGCTGGCGCCGGCGAATGCGCTTCCCCGACACCGGACTGACCTGGGTCCTCCCGTCCCCCAACATGCCGACGTTCGACACCGCCGTCGTCTACCCGGGACAGGTCCTCCTGGAAGGCACGAACGTGTCGGAGGGGCGCGGCACCACGCGGCCGTTCGAGATCTTCGGCGCCCCCTGGCTCGACACCGGGGCGGTCCGACGCCGGTTCGAGGCGCGCCGTCTTCCCGGCCTGGTCCTGCGCGATCATCCCTTCGAGCCGACCTTCCACAAGTGGGCGAAGGAGGTCTGCCAGGGGTTCCAGATCCACGTCACCGACCCGGAGACCTTCCGGCCCTATCTCTCGACCCTGGCTCTCCTGCAGGACATCGTCGCGGCGCACAGGGACCGGTTCGAGTGGAAGAAGCCGCCGTACGAATACGTGACCGACCGGATGCCGATCGATGTCCTGACCGGCGACCCGGCCGTGCGCGAGACGATCGAATCGGGAGCCGATCTGCGGGGGCTGGAGCGCGCCTGGCGCAGGGAGATCGTCGCGTTCGAGAAGGAGTCCAGGGGGTTCCACCTCTACGCCTGAGGAGCAGCGATGCCCGCGCTCGACAACCTGACGGCTCTCCAGTGGGCGGCTTCTCCCTGGATCCAGGCGCCGGCGGCCCTGGTCCTCTGGATCGGCCTGTTCCTCGTCGTCAAGACGATCGTCCTCGGCGCCCTGCGCCGGATGGCCGCGAAGACCGCGTGGGCCTGGGACGACATCCTCATCGAGGCGCTGTCCACCCCCCTGCTCATCACCATCCTCGGAAGCGGCTTGCTGGTGTTCGACAGGATCCTGCCGCTCGAGCCGGAATGGGATCGCGGCTTCGATGTCCTGTTCGCATTCTCGATCTCCCTGGCTCTTGTGCTGTTCGTCGACAAGGTCACGCGCGGCGTGCTCGACCGGCTCGCCTCCGAATCGCTCGTCCTGAGCAGTGCCCGCGGCCTCATCCAGGGGAGCGTGCGCGGCCTCGTGATCGGTCTCGGGCTCCTCATCTTCCTCGACAGCATCGGCATCTCCATCACGCCGATCCTGGCCTCCCTGGGAGTCGGCAGTCTGGCCGTCGCGCTGGCGCTCCAGGACACGCTCGCCAACCTGTTCGCCGGTCTCTACATGATCGCCGACAAGCCGATCGAGCCGGGGCACATGATCAGGCTTCCGGGGGGCGAAGAGGGGTACGTCACGCGGGTCGGCTGGCGCAGCACCTGGATCAGGATGCCGCAGAACAACATGCTGATTCTTCCGAACTCGAAGCTGGCAGGCAACACCATCATCAACTACGACCTGCCCCAGCCGGACATCACCGTCACGGTCATGGTGGGCGTGCACTACACCAGCGATCTCGACGCGGTGGAGAGGGTGACGCTCGAAGTGGCGCGCGACGTGCAGCGCACCGTGCGGGGAGCCGTCCCGGATGCCGAGCCGGCGGTGCGCTACCAGGGGTTCGGCGACTCGGCGATCCAGTTCCAGGTCGCGCTCCGCGCCGGCGATTTCCCGGGGACGGCCGTGGTCCGGCACGAGTTCGTCAAACGACTGCAGCGCCGCTACCGCAGCGAAGGGATCGTCGTCCCGTATCCGGTGCGCACGCTCGATATCGCGCCCGGCCACGCCTCGGGACTCAAGGAGGCGCTGGGGGGCGGCGTCCTGTACCTGTCGCGCGCCGACGTCGAGGCGGCCGGCGTCCCGATGCGGGCGATCATCGAGCGGCTGGAGGAGGTGTTCCGCGAGAAGGGCCACGGACGGACGGAGATGCCGCCGAAGCCGGGGATCCATCCGGGACCGCCGGGAAACGACAATTTCATCCACGCCATGCCGGCCTACCTCCCCGCCCTGAGCGCGGCCGGGGTGAAGTGGATTGGCGGCTTTCCCGGGAATCAGGCGCGCGGTCTCCCCTACATCTCGGGGCTCCTGATCCTCAACGATGCGGCCACCGGTCTGCCCGTGGCGATCATGGACGCCACCTGGATCACGGCGATGCGCACCGGCGCTGCGACGGCCGTCGCGGCCAGGCACCTGGCGCGCAAGGGGGCCGCGTCGTTCGGCGTCCTCGGCTGCGGCGTGCAGGCGCGCACGAACCTCGAGGCGGTGGCCGCGGTGCTCCCCTCGCTCAAGGAGGTGCGCGCCTACGACATCCACCCGGAGAGGGCGGCGCGTTACTGCGAGGAGATGGGACGAGCCCATCCGGGGCTGCGTCTCGCCCCCGCGGCGACGCCCCGTGAAGCCGTCGAAGGCCTCGATGTCGTCGTCACCGCCGGTCCGATCCTGGCGAGACCGGACCCCGCCATCCGGCCCGAGTGGGTCTCGGAGGGCGCGCTCGGTGTGCCGCTCGACTACGACTCGTACTGGAAGCCCGAGTCGCTGGCCGCGGCGGATCGCTTCCTGACCGACGACACACCGCAGCTCCTGGGCACGCGCGCCGGCGGGGTCTTCTTCCAGCGCATCCCGGAGGTGTACGGCGACCTCGGGGAAGTCGCCGCCGGTCTCAAGGACGGGCGCCGCCACGACCGCGAGCGTCTCATCTGCATGAACCTCGGGATCGCCCTCGAGGACATGGCGACGGCCCTCCTCGTCCTCGAGCGCGCCGTCGCCGCCGGGCTCGGGACCCGGCTGCCCCTGTAGGAGCGTGTCGGGCCCGGCGCGGTCGGTTGCCGTCGCCGCGTCGGGCGTGCTAGAGTCGGTATCTCTGTTTCAAACGGTTGTTTCGAACGGAGGATGCCGATCGATGGTGCCGGCCCGCGCGCTCGCCCGACCCGTGACCGGTTCACCGGCCCGGACGCGCGAGCGACTGCTCGAGGCGGCGGAGAGGCTGTTCGCCGAGCGCGGGTTCCGCGCCACCTCGGTGCGCGCCCTCACGTCCGAGGCCCGCTGCAACGTTGCCTCGGTCAATTACCATTTCGACGGCAAGGAGGGCCTGTACCGCGAGATGTTCCATCGCCGGCTCGTGGCCCTGCGCGAGCAGCGCATCGCCGGCATAAGGCGCGCCATGGAGGAGGCCGGCGGCAGCGCGAGCCTGGAGCTGACGATCGGCGCCTTCACGACCGCGTTCCTCGAGCCGCACCTGGATCAGAGCGGCGGGCGGCGGCTGATGCGCATGTTCTCCCGCGAGCTCCTCGATCCGCACCTGAGGCCGGGCACGCTGCAGCGGGAGATGGTCGAGCCGGTCCGGCGCGCGCTGACCGAAGCGCTCCAGGCGGCCTGCCCCGGTCTCGATTCCCGTACCGCCCGGCGATGCGTCCACTCGATCGTCGCCCAGCTGGTGCACGTCGTGCAGATGCGGAATGCGCCTGGAGCGATGCGCGACAAGGAGCTGCGCGACTTCTCGCTCGCGGACGCGGTGGACCACATCGTGCGCTTCTCCGCCGCCGGGATCCGCGCGTGCCTGTCATGAAGACTCGCGCCCTCCTGCTTCCCGTCGTCCTCGCCTGCCTGGTCAACACCGCCGCCTGCGTCCACCACATGTCGGCGGGCCGGACCGCTCCGGGAACCGCGCCCGTCCCGGGGACGGCGTGGACCCCTCCACCCCCCGCCGCGGCCGAGACCGCCCCCCTCGCGACACACGCTCCGCCGGTCATCCCGTCCGACCTCCAGAAAGTCGCGCAGGGGTTCGGTCTCAACGACCTGATCGACCTGGCGCTGCGGAACAACCCCGACACCCGGGCCGCCTGGTCGGCCGCGCGCGCAGCTGCCGCCGATCTCGGCAGCCAGCGCGGCGCCTTCTATCCGACGATCTTCGCCCAGGAATCGACGAGCCGCGTGAAAGGCTCCGCCGTCGGCGGGCAGTTCACCTTCCACTCGACGACGACCAATCCGTCCGTCGTCCTGAACTACCTGCTTCTCGATTTCGGCGGCAGGAGGTCGGCGGTCGAGGAGGCCCGGCAGGCCCTGATCGCCGCGGACTGGACCCACAACGCCGCCATCCAGGATGCCGTCCTGCAGGTCCAGCAGGCCTACTACCAGTACCTGAACGCGCGGGCGCTCGAGTCGGCGCAACAGGTCGCCGTGAAGGAGGCCCAGGCCAATCTCGACGCCGCGGAGAGGCGCCACGACGCGGGCCTCAGCACGATCGCCGACGTCCTGCAGGCCAAGACGGCGCTGTCCCAGGCACGACTCGGGCTCGAGACGGTGCAGGGGCAGATTCAGGTGATCCGCGGTGTTCTGGCCACCGCCGTCGGACTGCCCGCCAATACGCCCTTCGAGGTGGACATCCCGGTCCAGGAGGTCCCGCTGTCGCGGGGGGCCGAGGAGGTGGATCGCCTGATCGAGCAGGCCCAGGCTCGTCGACCGGACCTGGCCGCGGCCCGCGCCCTCGTGCAGAAGGCGCAGGCGCACCTCGATCACGCCAGGGCCCAGGACAGGCCGACGCTCACCACGAGCGTGAACGGCGGGCGGATCTATTACGCTCCGGACTACAACTATCAGGACACCTATGGCCTGGCGTTTCTCCTCACCGTACCCATCTTCAATGGACTGACTTACCAGTACAACGTGTTCAAGGCGGAGGCCGAGGCGGAGACCTCCAGGGCTCGGCTCGACAGCTTGCAGCAGCAGGCGATCGTCCAGGTCTGGAGCAGCTACTACAACCAGAAGACCGCCACGCAGCGCGTGCAGACGACGCGCGATCTCCTGCAGAGCGCGCAGCAGTCGTTCGAGGTCGTCTCGGCACGCTACAAGGCCGGCGTGGGGAGCATCCTCGATGTCCTGACCTCGGAGACCGCCCTGGCGAGCGCGCGTGCGCAGGAGACCCAGGCGCGCACCGACTGGTTCCTGACCATGGCGCAGCTGGCGCACGACACGGGCACACTGTGGGGACCGGACGAACACCCCAGGGGGGGCGAACCATGAGACTCCTTCCGCGCATGACCCTGGCCCTCCTCGCGGTGGCGGTTCTTCCCTCGGCGTGCTCGAAGGGGCCTGCCCGCGTCGATCCGCATGACCCCGTGCCGGTCAAGGTCGGCAAGGTGGTCCAGAAGGACGTGCCGATCCTGATCAGCGAGATCGGATCGGTCGAGCCCTATTCCACGGTCGCCATCAAGGCCCAGGTCGGGGGTGAGCTGATCGAGGTCGCCTTCCACGAGGGCCAGGACGTGCGCAGGGGAGATCTCCTGTTCCGCATCGACTCGCGCCCCTACGAAGCGGCGCTCAAGTCGGTGGCGGCTCAGCTCGAGAAGGATCTGGTCCAGCTGAAGACTGCGCAGCAGGACGTGGCGCGCTACGCCGACCTCGTGAAGAAGGACTACGTCACCCAGGAGGAGTACGATCGCATCCGGACGAACGCCGCTGCGCTCGAGGCGGCCGCCGCGGCCGACCACGCCGCGGTGGAGAACGCGACCGTGCAGCTGGAGTACTGCACCATCCGCTCCCCGATCGACGGCCGCACCGGCAAGCTCATGGTGAACCGGGGCAACCTCGTCAAGGCGAACGCCGACACGCCGATGGTCGTGATCCATCAGATCGATCCGATCTACGTGGCGTTCTCGGTCCCCCAGCAGGACCTGCCGGAGATCAAGGCCCGGCGGACGGCGGGGAAGCTCGAGGTGAGGGGGACCGTTCCCGACAGCGCCGTCCAGCCGCCCCCCGGCACGCTCAGTTTCATCGACAACGCCGTGGACAGCGCGACTGGAACCGTCCTTTTGAAGGCGACCATCCCCAATCATGATCGGCTCCTCTGGCCGGGGCAGTTCGTCGGCGCCAGCCTGCAGGTCTCGATGAAGCCGAACGCCCTTCTGGTGCCGACGGAGGCGATCCAGACGGGTCAGCAGGGACCGTACGTCTACGTGGTGAAGCCCGATCGGACCGTGGAGTCGCGTCCCGTGGTCCAGAACGGAGTGTACGAGCACGAGACGATCGTCGAGAAGGGGGTCCAGGCGGGCGAGACGGTCGTGACGGACGGACAGCTTCGTCTCGTTCCCGGGGCCACCGTCAAGATCCAGGACGCGGCGCCGCGGGGATCGGCCACGGCCGGCGCCACCGTTGCTCCGGCCGCTTCCCCCGCGGCCGCGGAGGCCCGGCGATGAACATCGCGGAGCTGTTCATAAGACGCCCCGTCATGACGACGCTCGTCATGCTCGGGATCCTGATGTTCGGAATCATGGCCTACCGGCAGCTCCCGGTGAGCGACCTTCCGAACGTCGACTTCCCGACCATCTCCGTCACCGCGAGCCTGCCCGGCGCCAACCCCGAGACGATGGCGTCGGCGGTGGCGACGCCGCTCGAGCGTCAGTTCACGACCATCGCCGGGCTCGACTCGATGATCTCGACGAGCGCCCTGGGCACGTGCCAGATCACTCTCACGTTCAATCTGAGCCGCCAGCTGGACGCCGCCGCCCAGGACGTACAGTCGGCCATCGCCAAGGTCGCCTCACAGCTCCCGAGGGACATGCCGAGCCCGCCGACGTACCAGAAGGTCAACCCGGCGGACCAGCCGATCCTCTACCTTGCGCTCACCTCGCAGACCCTCCCTCTGTACACGCTGGACGAGTACGGGGAGACGAACTTGGCCCAGCGCATCTCGACGGTCAGCGGCGTGGCGCAGGTCCAGGTGATCGGATCGCAGAAATACGCCGTACGCATCCAGCTCGATCCGCGCGCCCTGGCGGCGCGCGGCATCGGCATCGACGAGGTGGCGCAGGCAATCCAGAACCAGAACGTGAACCTGCCGACCGGGACGCTCTACGGCGCGCACAAGGCGTTCACGGTGCAGGCCAGCGGCCAGCTCACGGCGGCCGAGGACTACCGGCCTCTCATCGTCGCCTACCGGAACGGCTCTCCCGTCCGGCTCCAGGAGCTCGGTCGTGTCATCGACAGCGTCGAGAACGACAAGACCGCCGCCTGGTTCGGCACCCCGCGATCGATGGACCGGGCCATCATCCTGGCCATCCAGCGTCAGCCGGGGACGAACACGGTCGAGATCGCCCGCGCCGTGCGCGCCCTCCTGCCGGCCTTCCAGAGCGAGCTGCCCGCCTCGGTCTCCCTGAACATCCTCTACGACCGCTCGGTCTCGATCGAGGCTTCGGTCAACGACGTGAAGTTCACGCTGCTCCTGACGCTGTTTCTCGTCGTCCTGGTGATCTTCCTGTTCCTGCGCAACCTGTCCGCGACGGTGATCCCGAGCCTGGCCCTGCCCTTCTCGATCGTCGGGACGTTCGCCGTCATGTATGCCCTCGGTTACAACCTCGACAACCTTTCCCTGATGGCCCTCACCCTGTCCGTCGGGTTCGTGGTCGACGACGCCATCGTGATGCTCGAGAACATCGTCCGCCACATGGAGATGGGGGAGCCGCCGCTCGCGGCGGCCCTGAACGGCTCGAGGGAGATCGGCTTCACCATTCTGTCCATGACGCTGTCCCTGGCGGCGGTGTTCATCCCGATTCTGTTCATGGGCGGCTTGGTGGGAAGGCTGCTGCACGAGTTCGCCGTGACCATCGGGACCGCGATTCTGGTCTCCGGGTTCGTGTCCCTGACGTTGACCCCGATGCTCGGCAGCCGTTTTCTGCACCACATGAAGGGTGAGCGCCACGGGCGCCTCTACCAGGCCTTCGAGCGGGTCTTCGAGGGCTCCCTCGACGTCTACAAGTCGAGTCTCGCCTGGTCGCTGCGGCACAAGTGGGTGAACATGGCCGGGCTGGTCGTCGTCCTCGTCCTGACCGGAGTCTTCGGATACGTGATCCCCAAGGGACTCTTCCCGAACGAGGACAACTCCCAGATCCTCGCGTTCACGGAGGGGGTCGAGGGGATCTCGTTCGAGTCGCTGGTGGAGCACCAAAAGACCGTGGCGGCGATCGTCCAGCGGGAGCCGGCCGTCGAGGCCTTCCTCTCGAGCGCGGGGGCCCGGGGTTTCACCGGAAGCAACCAGGGGCTCATGTTCATGCACCTCAAGCCGCGCGACCAGCGGCCGCCGGCCGAGGCGTTGATCCAGCAGATGCGTCCGAAGCTCTCCCAGGTGGCCGGGATGCGCGTCTATCTTCAAATCCCGCCGACCATCCGCATCGGCGGGAACCTCACCAAGAGTCCCTACCAGTACACGCTGCAAAGCGCCGACACCGACAAGCTCTACCAGGTCGCTCCGTTGCTCGAAAGCAGGATGCGGACGCTTCCCGGCTTCCTGGACGTCACGAGCGATCTCCAGATCAAGAATCCCGAGATCGACATCCAGATCCAGCGCGACAAGGCGGCGACTCTCGGGGTCACCGCCGCCGAGATCGAGAACGTCCTCTACGACGCGTACGGATCCCGCCAGATCTCGACGATCTACGCCCCCAACAACGAGTACCAAGTGATTCTTCAGGCGCTTCCGCAATACCAGGCCGACCCGGCGGCGCTCTCGATGCTCTACGTCCGTTCGTCCTCGGGGACGCTCGTGCCGCTGAACGCCGTGGCCAGCCTGAAGCAGTCGCTGGGGCCCCTCACCGTCAGCCACCTCGGCCAGCTGCCGGCCGTCACCATCTCGTTCAATCTCAAGCCGGGAGTCTCCCTCGGCCCAGGGGATGCTGCCGCAGGACGTCACGACCAAATTCCAGGGGACGGCGCAGGCGTTCCAGGCCGCGACGGCCGGCCTCGGCCTGCTCCTGGTGATGGCGATCCTGGTCATCTACATGGTGCTCGGGATCCTCTACGAGAGCTTCATCCACCCGATCACCATCCTGTCGGCGCTGCCGTTCGCCGGGCTCGGGGCCCTGGTGACGCTCTACGTCTTCAGGATGTTCGTCCCGTCCACGGATTTGTCGCTCTATGCCTACGTCGGGATCATCATGCTCGTCGGGCTGGTCAAGAAGAACGGCATCATGATGATCGATTTCGCGATCGAGACCAGGCGCCACGGATCGAAGACACCCGAGGAGGCCATCTTCGAGGCCTGCGTCGTCCGCTTCCGGCCGATCATGATGACCACCATGGCGGCGCTGATGGGGACCCTGCCGATCGCCGCCGGATTCGGCGCCGGTTCCGAGTCGCGCCGCCCGCTCGGTCTGGCGGTCGTGGGCGGCCTGCTGTTCTCTCAGATCATCACCCTGTACGCCACGCCGGTCGTTTACGTCTACCTCGAGCGCCTGCAAGGGTGGCTCGGCCGGGCATCCCTACCCGCGCGCGCCGAGGATCGCGAGGAGGCGTCGGTCGCCGGACTCGCGACGCGATCGTAGCGAGCCACGGCCCGGCGCTGGGTCTGGTGTATCATCGCCCCTTCAACCGCGAGGAGAACTCATGAGCGCATCGTCCAAGACCGCCGCGTCCACGAGCGACAAGACCCATCCCCTGATCGACCTGGCCGAGACCTGGAGCGCCCACAACTACCACCCGCTTCCGGTCGTCATTTCACGCGCCGAGGGGGTCTGGGTCTACGACCCCGAGGGGAAGCGGTACATGGACATGCTGTCGGCCTACTCCGCGCTCAACCAGGGGCACCGGCACCCGCGCATCGTCCAGGCGCTCAAGGACCAGGCGGACAAGGTCACCCTCACGTCGCGCGCCTTCCACAACGAGCTGTTCGGGCCGTTCTGCGAGCAACTCTGCCGGCTCGCCGGGATGGAGATGGCGCTCCTGATGAACAGCGGCGCCGAGGCGGTCGAGACCGCCATCAAGACCGCCCGCAAGTGGGGCTACATGGTCAAGAAGGTGGCGCGCCCCAGGGCGGAGATCATCGTCTGCGAGAACAATTTCCACGGCCGCACCACGACCATCGTCGGGATGTCGTCCGAGCCGCAGTACAAAGACGACTTCGGCCCGTACGACGGCGGCTTCCGGATGATCCCTTACGGTGACGTGCAGGCGCTCGAGAAGGCGATCACCCACCACACCGTCGCCTTCCTGGTCGAGCCGATCCAGGGGGAGGCGGGGATCCTCGTCCCGCCGGACGGTTTCCTGAGGGACGCACTCGAAGTCTGCCGCCGGCACAAGGTGCTCCTGGTGGCCGACGAGATCCAGACCGGTTTCGGCCGGACCGGCCGGATGTTCTGCGCCGATCACGACGGCGTGAAGCCGGACCTCTTCATCGTGGGGAAGGCGCTCGGCGGCGGCGTGCTGCCGGTGTCGGGGGTCGTCGGCGGACGGGACACGCTCGGTCTCTACCGCCCCGGCGACCACGGCTCTACATTTGGAGGCAACCCGCTCGCCTGCGCCGTCGGCATGGCGGCGCTCGACGTCCTCGTTTCCGAGCGGCTGCCGGAGCGCTCCCACGAGATCGGGACCTACTTCATGTCCCGCCTGCGCGCGCTGAACTCGCCGCACGTGAAGGAGGTCCGGGGCAAGGGGCTTCTGATCGGCGTCGAGATCAAGGAAGAGCGCGGCAAGGCGCGCCCCTACTGCGAGAAGCTGATGGGGCTCGGGATCCTGGCCAAGGAGACGCACGACCAGGTCATCCGCTTCGCGCCCCCCCTCGTCATCACCCGCGAGGAGGCCGACTGGGCCCTGGAGCGGATCGCCAAGGTGCTTGCCTGAGCGTGACGGCGGAAGCGTCCGGGCCCGCCCCGGCGCCGTCCGCCTCCGACCATCTCCGCAACCACACGCCAGAGAGCCTCGCCGCGGCCCGGAAGGATCTGAATCTGGAGCCGGGGCTCGCCAACCGGATCGTCACCCGCCTGGTGGCTCAGGACCGCGACGACCTGGACGGCGTCCGCGGTCTCTCCCGGGAAGCCGCTCGCTCGCTCCTCGCGGCGGCCCGCACCACCCGGCTCGAGGTCCTCGACCGGCGCCGGAGCGCCGTCGATCCTTTCGTCAAGTACCTGTTCCGCTCGGGCGGCGAGTCGTTCGAGACCGTGCGGATCCCCCTCCAGAAGCCGCGCTGGAGCGTGTGCGTTTCGTCCCAGGCCGGCTGCGCGCTCGCCTGCTCCTTCTGCGAGACCGGGCGGATCGGCTTCACGCGCAATCTCGAAGCGTGGGAGATGATCGAGCAGGTGCTGACCGTCCGCCGGGAGGGACCGGAGCGGCCCGTGACGAGCGTCGTCTTCCAGGGGCAGGGGGAGCCGTTCCAGAACTACGAGCAGGTCATCCGCGCCGCGCGCATCCTGCAGCACCCCTGCGGCGGCCGTATCCGCGGGCAGAACATCACCATCTCGACCGTCGGCATCCTGCCGATGATCGAGCGCTACACGGCCGAGGGGCACGTGTACCGGCTGATCCTGTCGCTGACTTCGGCGTTCGACGACAGGCGCTCGCGACTCATGCCGGTCGGCCGCCGCTACGCGGTGGGCGACCTCGTCTCCGCGATGCGCCGGCACGCCGAGGCGCGCGGCGACCGCGTCAACCTCGCATGGGTCCTGATTTCGGGGATCAACACCGGAGAGGACGAGGCGGAGGAGCTGGCCCGTCTGTTCCGCGGCGTGCCGCTGCGGCTGTCGGTCATCGACGTGAACGACGCGACGGGTCTGTTCCGGCGGGCCACGGACGCCGAGCGCGGCGGCTTCTTCAGCGCTCTCGCGAGACGCGGCATCGGCTTCATCAGGCGCTACTCGGGCGGCCCGGACATCCACGCCGCCTGCGGCATGCTCGCCTCCAGGACACACGGCGGCGACCCGCTCGGTGCACCGCCCGCCGGCTAGACGCGCTGTTCCGACCCGTGCAACGTGCGCTAGAATGGAGGCCGCCCATGCCGATCCGCGAGCTGCGCAACTACGTCGACGGCGCATGGAACGAGCCCGCCGGACGCGACGTTCTCGACGTCGAGAACCCGTCGACAGGCGGGACGATCGCCCGGGTTCCTCTGTCCAGCGCGGCCGATCTCGACGCCGCCGTCGCGGCCGCCCGGGCCGCCTTCCCGGCCTGGTCGACGACCCCCGTCGACAAGCGCGTCGCCCCCCTCTTCAGGCTGGCGGCCCTGATCCGCGACAATCGCGAGACCCTCGCCCGCCAGATCACCGAGGAGAACGGCAAGTCGCTCCCCGATGCGAGGGCCGAGGTCGATCGCACGCTCGAGAACGTCGAGACCGCCTGCGGCATGCCGATCCTGCAGCAGGGGGACAAGCTGATCGGCGCCGCCCCCGGCATCGACGGCGAGGTCGTGCGACTGCCGATCGGCGTCTTCGCCATGATCGCCCCGTTCAACTTCCCTGCCATGGTGCCGTTCTGGTTCATCCCCTACGCCGTCGCCACCGGGAACACGTTCGTCGTGAAGCCGTCCGAGCAGGTCCCCTGCACCCTGCAGATTCTCGCCGAGTACATCGATCGTTGCGGTTTCCCGAAGGGTGTCTTCAATCTCGTGAATGGAGACAGGCGGGTGGCCGAGGCGATCGTCGCCCACCCCGGCGTCGCGGGCGTCTCGGTGGTCGGCCGCACCGCGACCGCGCAGGCGATCGCGGAGGCGTGCGTCAGGACCAACAAGCGTTTCCAGGCGATGGGGGGCGCCAAGAACCACCTCGTCGTGATGCCGGATGCCCGCATGGACGAGGCGATCCGCAACATGATCACCTCCGGCTACGGCTGCGCGGGTCAGCGCTGCATGGCGTCGTCCGCGATCGTCTGCGTCGGCGATGAGACCTACCGCCGGGTGATCGACCGCTTCGTGCGCGCCTCGAGCGAGGTCGTGGTCGCCGACCCCCTCGACCCGAGGGTCGCCGACCGGCCGATGGTGATGGGACCGGTGATCTCGGCGAAGGCGAAGGAGTTCATCCTGTCGATGATCGACACCGGGATCAAGGAGGGGGCGAAGCTGGCCCTCGACGGGCGCGGCGTGAAGGTCCAGGGCCGCGAGGAGGGCCACTACATCGGGCCTACGGTCTTCACCGAGGTGCGGTCCGGGATGAGCGTCCACAGGACGGAGATCTTCGGGCCGGTGCAGGTGATCCTGAAGGCGGCCGACCTCGACGAGGCGATAAGCGTCGTCAACGATCATCCGTACGGAAACGGCGCCTCGATCTACACGCAGAACGGCTATTACGCCCGCAAGTTCAAGCTCGAGGCGCTCGCCGGGATGATCGGCGTCAACGTCGGCATCCCGGCCCCCGTGGCCTACCTGCCGTTCGGCGGCATGAAGGCGTCGCAGTTCTCCCACATCAAGGCGCAGGGGAGGGCGACGGTCGCCTTCTTCACGGAAGACAAGATCGTCACGGAGCGGTACTGGCCGGAAGCCTGAGACCACCCGAAGTGGTATAGAATCCGCCCTCTGCGTGACTTCTCAGGGAGGAACGACAGCGTGTCGGAAACCACCACGGCTTTGAAGCTTGGGCAGAAGGTCCCGGATTTCGAGCTCGAGATCTACGACCCCGTCAAGGACGACTTCGGCAAGTTCCGCCTGCAGGATCAGATCGCCGGCAAGCGCTGGACGGTCGTGTTCTTCTACCCCGCCGACTTCACCTTCGTCTGAGCGACCGAATTCGCTGCTCTGGCAGAGCAGCACGAGCGGTTCGTGAAGATGGGGTGCGACATCGTCACGGTCAGCGAGGACACCAAGTTCGTCCATCTGGCCTGGCGGAAGAGCGAGAAGGAGCTGGCGAACGTCCGCTACCCGATGGGCGCCGACCCGACCGGCAAGGTCGCGAAGATGTTCGGCGTCTACGACGAGAACTCCGGGCTGGCCCTGCGCGGCACCTTCATCATCAATCCCGAAGGGACGCTCTTCAATTCCGAGGTGAACTTCTACAACCTCGGCCGCAACATCGACGAGCTGATGCGGAAGTTCAAGGCCAACCTTTACATGGCGAAGAAGAGCAACGAGGTCTGTCCCTCCAAGTGGAAGGACGAAGGGGACAAGACGCTCGTCAACCCCGGCGCGAAGATGGTCGGGAAGGTGCACGAGGCGCTGAAGGGCTAGCGCCGCTTCGACTCAGGAGCGCTCGAAGATTTCCTTGGCGATGATCAGCCTCTGGATCTGCGACGTCCCCTCGTAGATCTGGAACACCTTGGCGTCGCGCATCAGCTTCTCGACGGGATACTCGCGCGAGAAACCATAGCCGCCGAAGACCTGCACGGCGTTCAGGGCGGTCTCCATCGCCGTGTCCGCGGCGAACGCCTTGGCGAAGGCCGCCTCCTTGGTGTTGCGCTCACCCCGGTCGATCTTCCAGGCCGACTGCCAGACCAGGAGGCGCGCCGCTTCAATCTTCATCGCCATCTCGGCCACCATGAACGCCAGCGCCTGGTGCTTGTGGATCGGCACGCCGAAAGTCGTGCGCTCCTTGGCGTAGCGGATGGCGTGGTCCATCGCCGAGCGGGCGAGGCCGACGGCGGCCGCCGACACGACCGGCCGGCTGTGGTCGAATGCCGACATCGCCAGCAGGAACCCCTTCCCCTCCTCGCCGATCAGGTTGGCCTTCGGCACCTTGACGTCGTTGAAGGTGACGGCGCGCGTGTCGGAGGCGCGCTGTCCGAGGTTCTGCTCCTTCTTCCCGACCTCGATCCCCGGGGAATCGCGCGGCACCACGAAGGCGCTCATCCCCTTGTAGCGCTGCGACGGGTCGGTGTAGGCGACGACGAAGTACCAGTCGGCGACGCTGCCGTTGGTGATCCACATCTTGGATCCCTTCAGCACGTAGTCGGCCCCCGTTTTGCGGGCGACCGTCTTGATCCCCTGCACGTCGGAGCCGGCCTGCGGCTCGGTGACGCAGTAGGCCGCGAGCCTGAACTCCTTCGTCATCGGCGCGAGGAAGCGCCTCTTCTGCTCGTCCGATCCCCCGACGATGACCGGCGCCTCGGCCAGCGTGTTGGCCTCCATGGCGGTGCCGATGCCGGTGCAGCCCCAGGCGATCTCCTCCGCGATCATGCAGCCGTCCAGGACGCCCAGGCCCGGACCACCGTAGGCCTCGGGGACGTGCGTGTTCATGAGACCGAGCTCCCACGCCTTCCTGCAGATCTCGCGCGGGAACTCGCCGGTCTGGTCGTGGTGCGCCGCCTTCGG